>Ga0209655_10000594_pt1 | contig 13834 bp, 10 predicted proteins | sample BogFormECP03_OM2_FD_188236 | JGI IMG/M metagenome (GOLD analysis project Ga0209655, IMG submission 188236) | Bog forest soil microbial communities from Calvert Island, British Columbia, Canada - ECP03_OM2 (SPAdes) (version 2) | ecosystem: Environmental > Aquatic > Freshwater > Wetlands > Bog ...
AAAATTGTCAGCAGCAGCGTAGCCACCGCTACCAACAACGTAATCGTCTGGTAGCGCAGCACAAATTTCAAAGTGCGGCCGTAAAACGCGATCATATTTTCGAAAACGCGTTCCGAAGCCTTGTAGAAGCGCCCCTGCTGGTCTTCCGGCGTGTGCCGCAGAATCCGCGCGCTCATCATCGGCGTAAGCGTCAGTGAAACCACCGCGGACAGCACGATCGTCACGGCCAGAGTCACCGCAAACTCGCGGAACAACCGCCCCACCACATCGCCCATGAACAAGAGCGGAATCAGCACGGCGATCAGCGAGACAGTCAGCGAGAGAATGGTAAAACCGATCTGTTCCGCGCCCTTCAGCGCCGCGTCCATCGGCTTATCGCCCGCCTCGATATAGCGCGAGATGTTCTCAATCATCACAATCGCATCGTCCACGACGAAGCCCGTGGAGATGGTCAGCGCCATCAGCGACAAATTGTCCAGGCTGTAGCCCAGCATGTACATCGCCGCTAAAGTTCCTACCAAGGAGAGCGGCACGGCCACCGCCGGGATGATCGTGGCGTAGAGGCTGCGCAAGAAAAGAAAGATGACCAGCACCACCAGGCCGATCGTGAGGAGCAACTCAAACTCGACGTCGGAAACAGAAGCTTCGATCGCGGTCGTCAGGTCGGTGAGCGTGGTCACCTGAATGCCGGTGGGTAGATTGGCCTCGAGCTGCGGTATCAATTGCTTGATGCTTTTCACCACACTGATGGTGTTCGCCCCGGGCTGGCGTTGCACGTTCAGGATCACCGCGGGAGTCTGATTCATCCATGCGGCCTGCGCGTTATTTTCGACGCCATTCACAATCGCGGCGACGTCGGGGAGCATCACCGGCGCGCCATTGCGGTAGGCAACCACAACCTTCTTATAATCCGTGTTAGTGACCAGCTGATCGTTAGCATCAATCTGATAATCCTGGCTGGGACCGTCGAAATTTCCTTTGGCGGCATTCACGCTCGCCACGGTCAAAGCGGTGCGCAAAGATTCCAGGTCAATGCCGTAGGACGACAGCGCAGTGGGATTCGCTTGAATGCGCACCGCTGGTTTTTGTCCGCCGCTGATGGTCACCAGACCGACGCCCGTGAGTTGCGAAATCTTTGGCGCCAGTCGCGTGTCCACCAAATCCTCCACCTGTGGCAGCGGCATCGAGTTTGAAGTAATCGCCAGCGTCAGCACCGGCGCATCGGCTGGATTCGTCTTGCTGTAGATGGGCGGCGCGGGCAGGATCGAGGGCAGCAGACTTTGCGCCGCGTTGATTGCGGACTGCACTTCCTCCTCAGCTATATCAATGCTCAACGTCAGGTTAAATTGCAGCACGATCACCGAAGTGCCGCCGGAGCTGGAAGAAGTCATCTGGCTCAATCCCTGCAGCTCGCCGAATTGACGCTCCAGCGGCGCAGTCACCGTCGTCGCGACCACCGTTGGGCTTGCTCCGGGATAAAACGTGAGGATCTGAATGGTGGGATAGTCCACTTCGGGCAATGCGGAGATCGGCAGTTGCGTGTAGCCCACAATGCCCACAAGCAGGATTGCGGCCATCAACAAAGAAGTAGCTACTGGCCGCAAAATGAAAGGACGAGACGGACTCACGGGGCCGGGCTCCCAGTGGTAGCAGAGGCGCCGGCGGTAGCCGGCTTATTCGAAACCACGACCGCGATATTGTCCTGCAATTTATCGAAGCTGCTGTTGGCGACCACATCGCCAGGGTTGATGCCGTCCACCTGCGTGATGCCGGCATTGGTCACTCCGGCCTTTATGCTGCGCATGTGCGCGACATTGTCTTGAATCACATACACGAACGACGCTTGCCCATTCTGCTGAATGGCGGATGAGGGAAGCAGCGTCACGCCTTGCAACGTATTCACCAGCAGGCGCGTGTTCACGAACTGGTTGGGAAACAGCAGATCATCAGTGTTGGCGAAGAGCCCACGCCCTTTCACCGTGCCGGTCGTAGTATCAATTTGATTGTCCAGCGTCAATAGCTGCCCGCTCGCGATTTTCTTCAGCGCCGTGCGATCGAAAGCATCCACACTCAACTTAGCGTGCGCGCGCAGACGATCTTGCACCGCGTCCAGACTGTCTTCCGGAATCGTGAAAATTACAGTGATGGGCTCCAACTGCGTAATCACGGCGAGTGTAGTGGTTCCGGCCGATTGCACCACGTTGCCGGGATCAACCAGCCGTAAACCCACGCGACCGGCGATCGGAGCGGTGATGTGGCAGAAATCTAGTTGCACCTGATCGAATTGCACCGTTCCTTCGTCATTCTTTACTTGGCCCTTGTCCTGCAGCACTAATTTCTCCTGGTCATCTAGAATTTGCTTTGCGATCGCGTTGTGCGCCCACGCTTCCGTATACCTTTCCAGATCCATCTGTGCCTGTGCGAGCAGGTTCTGGTCGCGTTCCAGCGCGCCTTGCGCTTGCAGGAGCGTCGCCCGGAACGGACGCGCGTCTATATCAATCAGCGAGTCGCCTTTTGCAACACGCTGACCCTCGGTGTAATGCACGCCCACAATTATTCCCGTCACCTGGGCCGTAATCGCAGAGGTGTACACCGGCGTGACGGTGCCGATCGCATCTAGGTAAACGCCGATCTCGCCTTTTTGCGCCGTGGTCGTTGTAATGCTGATGCCGGCGGGACGAACCTTTGCAGCCGCCGCTTTTTTGGCCTCTTCGTGATGGTGATAGATCAGCAGGATCGCGATCAGCAACACCAGTATTGCCAGACCCCACCAAATGATTCGCGGAACCTTATGCCGCGGTGGTGGCTGGGCGGAAGTGGCTGGAACCGATGGGCTTTGATAATCAGGGATGGATGAGGGATTTTCTTTTATCTCGGCGATGGGAATCTCCCGGTAAGCCGCTCCCATGGTACTGCCCGTGAGCGACGCCCCCTAATACAAAAAATCTCAGTCCCTCCGGCGCCACCGCGGATCTCGAAGTGCGCCGCCCCGAGGCCTACGCTACTCCGCGCGAACAATTCGTCTCTGCTCATCACGCGTCGTTCGCCGAATTCCGTGAGACATGTTCGAGATATCTCGGCGACAAAAGCTTTACATCCATTTCCGTATCGCGGCTGCGCATCACCGCGTCCAATTCTCGTAAGCGTTTTGAAGTTGATTCAGCCAAATATCACGTTGGCGGAATAAAAACTTCAAAGCGACAGTTAACTCAGATGTACAGAAATGAATTGCGAGCACCATGCGGCCGCAATACTTAAAAAGGAGCAGTCATGAAGAGAGTCACTATCGCAACGAGTTTTGTCACCCTGTTGTTTTTGCTTGCAGTCCTGATCGTTCTGCCTGCCGCACACGCAGACCAGAACAACCAGGAAACCAGAGTTACCTTTAGCCAACCCGTTCAGATTCCCGGACGCGTCCTGCCTGCGGGAACCTACGTGTTCGTGCTGCCAGACGACAGTATCGATCACTTTCTAGTCCGCGTCTTCAACGCCGATCACACCATCTTGATTGCGACACTCCTCACAGCTAATGCCGAGCGGTACACGCCAACTGACAAGACCGTGTTCGGTTTTGCCGAACGTGGGTCCGCACAGCCTGAAGCAATCGTGACCTGGTTTTACCCGGGTGAAGTCTCTGGCCATGAATTCCTCTACCCGCAGCAAGAGCAGCGCGAGCTTGCGTCCGCCAAGCTCGTCACCGTCGTGGCGGGGAAGTAACTTGCGGGCTATGCGCAGCGTCAACTGGCCGGCGGCGAAATTCCAGCGCCGCCGGCTCGGTTGTCGCACCCGCTTTCGCAGCGCGGGAACAGCTTCGATAAGACTCCCGCATTGGACACGCAGCAATTTTGCACGAGCAGCAAACGATCCGAAGGACGATACCGTGAGCGCATCAACACAAGCCGGCCTTCCAGAGTTGACGAACGCGGATGTCGTGCGGTTGGCGCAACAGGGCGATCCCGTCGCGTTTGAACGAATCTATCGCACGCACAGCCGCAAAGTTTACACCCTATGCCTGCGCATGGTCGGCGACAGAACCGACGCGGAAGACCTTACCCAAGAAGTCTTCCTGCAGTTGTTCCGGAAGATCCAGCAGTTTCGCGGTGAATCGGCCTTTTCCACCTGGTTGCATCGGATGGCCGTCAATGTCGTCCTGATGCGATTCCGCAAAAAGAGACTCGCGGAACAATCGTTGGAGACGATCACGAATCCCGAGGACGGGTCCAGCGCTGCGTCCAAGGAATTTGGCGGCCCGGATCTGCGGCTCAATGGCGCCGTTGACCGCATCACGCTGGAGACCGCAATCAACGAATTGCCTCCCGGATACAAAGCGATGTTCATTCTTCACGACGTGCAGGGATACAATCACGATGAGATTGCCGGGATTTTCGGTTGCACTGCGGGGAATTCGAAATCGCAAGTGCACAAGGCCCGAACACGACTGCGCGAGCTGCTGCAACGGAGAGTCGGGACCGGCAGCCTTCGCCTCCCCAAGTCCAACCCCAGATCGGCTGTCATGGACCAGCTGAAATACGTTATTGATTTTGTCAATGCTTGAACGATGGGCACAATCGCAACGATTCAAGGCTCGAACATAATGAAATGGTCACGCGCCACCCCCCAAGCGCTTTTATGGCAGCAACGTATTTGGCAAAGAAAGGTTTCAACAAAATTTGCATTTATTTTTTGGGTGTGCACCGAAATGGTGCAACTGGCTAGGAACACGATACGTCGAAAGCACCTGAGCTGCTCGAAGTTTCATGAGGCTCGCTGCGCTGTGCGGACCGGGAACTCTGTGTAGCCATCAGGTGGCGGAAATAAAAATGATGTTTTTGCGGTAGGTACGGGTGTGTTCGCGCGCATGCACCGGATTGCCTGAAGCGGGCAGTCTGAGCTTGCCGCGAAGGGTGTGGGTAGAAACACAATTTACCGGGGGAGGGTGAACAACAATGAATCTCAAAAGATGGGGCTTCCTGGGTTTTGCGCTACTATTGGTACTGGCGTCTTCCGCGCTGCAACTTCGCGCACAAACGCAGACCACCGGTGAAATCACCGGCATCGTAACTGATCCGTCAGGCGCGGTAGTGGCCGCTGCAAAAGTCACGCTGCGGGATAATGCAAAAGGATCCACCCAGACCGTCGAGACCAACAAGGATGGCATCTACCGTTTTCAACTCTTAAATCCCAGCAACTATACCGTCTCTGTGACGTCCACCGGTTTCGAGGAAACGAAAAAGACATTGACTGTCGCGCTCGGACAGATCACCACTGGGGATATACAGCTCACGGTCGGCTCTGCCTCGGTGACTGTAAACGTCGAGGGCGAAGCCGAGCCGTTGCTGCAAACGGAAAATGGCAACGTCGCGACTACCTTTAATCAGCAACAGCTCAGCGAAACGCCGAACCCCGGCAATGACCTCACCGCTATCGTTCAGACAGCTCCGGGCGTGGTGATGAACACTGCAGGTGGATTGGGCAACTTCTCCGACCATGGCGTCGGCGCTGCGTCGAATCTGTTCACTCTCGATGGAATGGATGACAACGATCCCTTCCTCAATTTAAATAGCTCCGGCGCCACGAACCTGCTGCTCGGCACAAACGACGTCCAGGAGAGCACCATAGTAAGCAGCGGGTATTCGGGAGAATACGGCAGCCTGGCTGGAGCCACCGTCAGTTACGTCACAAAGTCCGGCAGTAATGAATTTCACGGCAACGCGGTTTACTATTGGAACGGCAGCGCTTTCAACGCGAACGATTGGTTTCTGAATAATGCGGGCGATCCGAAGAACTTCAGCAACGCCAACCAGTGGGCTGGTTCCATCGGGGGGCCGATCAAGAAGGACAAGTTGTTCTTCTTTTTCAACACCGAGGGTCTGCGCGTAATCATTCCCGTTAGCACCGCGGTCGCGTTTCCCAGCCAGGCGTTCCAGACCGCAACCATTGCCAATCTAGAGAACAACCAGGGTTTCGCCGCCAATTCCGCAACCGTCAATTTCTACCAGAGCATTTTCAATCTCTACAATAACGCCAAAGGCGCAAACAAAGCCGTCCCGGGCGCCGGACCTCTGTCCACCGACCCGTTGGGATGCAACGGCTTCACGGGCTTGGGACCCGGGGTCGCTTGCTCGTCTTTCTTTCAGGCGGCGGATAACAACCTCACAACGGAAGCGTTGTATTCCGGACGCGTGGATTTCAACGCCACGAAAGACGATCGCGTCTTTCTGCGCGTTCTCTACGACAAAGGCAATCAAGCGTCTGACACAGACCCGATCAATCCGCTTTTCAACATCACTAGCATCCAGCCGCAGTGGCAGGGCCAATTGAATGAAACACACACGTTTGGCTCGAACATGGTGAACCAGTTTATTCTGTCCGGCCAGTGGTACAGCGCGGTCTTCAACAACTCGGATCGCACCGCAACGCTGGCGGCGTTTCCCACCACCATAAACTTCGCGGGTGCCAACATTCCGTGGTTCAACATCGGCGGAGCTGCTGCCGGTGGCGCCGGGGATGCGTTCTTCCCGCAGGGACGAAACGTCACGCAGTATCAGATCGGCGATGACTTTTCGAAGACGTTGGGCAATCACACTCTGAAATTCGGAACCAAGTTCCTACGCTACGATGTGAGCGATCAGGACTTCGGTGTATTCACGAGCGGCCTGGTGACGCCCAATTCGGTTGCGGCATTCTTTAATGGCGGCGTAGACCCAGCGACCGGCACGAGCTCGGTTCTGGAGCAAAGCTTCCCCACAGCATTGTCGCAGCCGATTGCTCTATATACGCTGGCCTTCTACGGGGAGGACGACTGGAAAATTAAATCGAACCTCACGCTCACCTTCGCTCTGCGGGCCGAGCACGAATCCAACCCCGTCTGCCAGACCAATTGCTTTAACCGCCTGAACCAACCGTTTCTTATAGCTGACAATAATGTCAACACGCCCTATAGCACAGATGTGTTGCAGGGATTGCACCAGGAACTGCAAGGTCTGAGCTCGATTCTCTGGCAGCCTCGCTTCGGTTTTGCGTGGTCGCCTACGCACAGCACAGTGGTCCGCGGAGGAGTGGGGCTCTTCAACGACGCCTTCCCCGCCGTGTTCACGGACAACTTTGCTTCCAACGCACCCGGAGTTAATACGTTTTTCGTCAGCGGAAGCAACATCGCACCCGGCGAAACCATGAACGGCGGCAACATATTCACCCAGGCAGCCGCCAACAACGTTGGCTTGATCAATGGCTTCAAGAACAACCAGACGCTCGCCCAAATCCAGGCGAATGTTCCAGGCTTCGCGCCGCCGAGTTTGTTTAGCGCCAACGCGACGACGAAGATTGCTCAATTTCAGAAATGGAGCTTGGAAATCCAGCAGGGAATCGGCAGGAACAGTTCCTTCGACGTCGCCTATAACGGGAACCACAGCATCCACGACCTGGTGGATCGCAGCGGCGTAAACGGATTCTGCAGTCCGGGCGCTGTAAACACCGCCTGCCAGAACGTCCCTGCATTCGTCGGCCTTCCAGCTCAACCGTTCGACCCGCGGTTTGGCACCGTGAGCCTTCTCGACACCGGCGGCGTATCAAACTATAACGGCGTCACCGTTTCATTCAAGCACAACATCAACGGCGGCTGGGGGAAAGGCGTATTCCAAGCTAACTACACCTACAGCCACGCCCTTGACGATGTGTCCAACGGCGGAAACCCGAACGTCTTCTTCTCTGCGATTTCCGTTGCCACCGCTATAAACCCATTCAATACTCGAGAGAACTACGGACCAGCCGACTACGACGTCCGCCACTACTTCAGCTCCAGCTATGTTTGGGATTTGCCTCTCCGTCGCGCTCTAAGGGAGCACGGCTGGGCGCCGCTCGTGGACGGTTGGCAGGTGGCCGGTACAATTTTCGTCCGTAGCGGTCTTCCCTACTCCGTGATAGACGGAGGGCTGGATGGTCTTCTGGCCGCGCAGGGCTTTGGCGGTGTGGTGCTGCCACAGTTCCTCGGTGGACCAGTGGGTAGTTGCGGAGAAGGCGCAGCAACCGGTGTGATGCCCTGCCTTACCACCGCTCAGTTCGTTCCTTCGACAACGGAGACGAACTTTATCGGCGGCCTGCGCAATAAATTCCGGGGACCGGGCTACTGGAACACCGACTTCACGGTCCAGAAGCAGACGCAAATCCCCCACTGGGAAAGGGGTCAATTCGGGCTGGCCTTTCAGTTCTACAACCTTTTCAACCACCCGAATTTCGCGCAACCTAACAACGATCTGACCGGTGCGCTCGGATCCATCGCCTCGGCCGTCAGTGAACCGACTAGCATTCTCGGTTCGGGACTTGGCGGCGATGCTTCCGTCCGAATCATTCAGGTAAAAGCGTCCGTTACGTTCTAGTTCCCGCGACGGAACTGCGGCCCGTCTCCAGCGGCGGGCCGCATCCTCCGCGGGTTGCGCCCTGGCCAGCGTATTGTCAGCTTCCGTCGCCTACGCCCGGCCGCCTGCGCATTGCAAACTCGAAGGAGGCCTTTGTGCCCGTTGCCCGACTCTTTGAGATTCACGAACAGCCATGGTTTCCACAATTTCTGCGCGACCAATTCGTGGACTCGCTGCAGATGAATTTGGAAGTCACTAACACCTATAAGCCCATCGCTGCATTGCTGCGCAGTCGGCTGGAGGAGTGCGGTTGCGACCGCGTCGTGGATTTATGCTCGGGCGCCGGCGGACCGTGGCCCTCCCTGGTGCGCGATTTTGAATTGCACGGATCCATCCCACCCGAAGTTCTGCTGACCGACAAGTATCCGACGACCACAAAACTTCAGGATACGGACTCTCCAGCCGCGAATCACATCCACTTCCTCAAAGACTCGATTGATGCCACGCAGATTCCGAAATACCTGCAGGGTTTCAGGACGTTGTTTTCTTCCTTTCACCATTTGAACCCCGCCCAAGCGCGCGCCCTCCTGCAGGACAGCGTCAACAAGCGACAGGCCATCGGCGTGTTTGAAGCGACCGCGCGTCACACGCTGACGTTCCTGTCTATACTGTTGATTCCCATCGGCACGTGGCTGTTCGTCCCGTTTCGCCGCCCCTTTCGTTGGTCGCGCCTTCTATGGACTTACTTGATTCCCGTGACTCCTTTCGTTCTTTTTTTCGATGGCATTGTTTCCTGCTTGCGCGCCTACTCGGTGGGCGAACTGCGAGAGATGACCAGCGCAATTGACTCCAGCGGATACCGGTGGGAAATCGGAGAAAAATCTGGAGGATGGCTGCCCCTCCGCATCACGTACTTGATTGGGCGCCCGCAGAATCTAACCGCCGACGCAGCCGATTGAACGCCGCAATGCAAACGCGCTTACGAAGGACCGCGTGCACTTCTTTGGACATTCTACGAATGGAAAACTACGAGTCGGAACTCGAGGTCCCTGCAAGGAAGTATACGGTGACAGATTTGAAGCAGAAGAATTCGCAGACACTTTACGAGAGGGGCAGCAATCTGTCCCCGACTTTGAGCGAATCCGAAATGTGCTTGATTGTGGAGGCTGGGGGCGGCAAATATGTCGGGGTAATGAACGAGATTCCCGGAATAGTGGAATCCGTCGTGCTCTTCACTTCGCCACGAACGAGATCAACCTTGGCTCTTCCCAGTTCGCGCCCCACCGTCGCGGCGGTGCGTCAGTAACTGGCCGATTCCGACGCAGCCTTCGACCAAACGGGTTCGAAATAACCAATGTTTTTCGCGCGAGCGTCGTTCTCGATCGCTGCACTCGCATTCCTTCCGTTTTAGTATTCACATGATCGCATTGTTCAACGCGGGAAACCGATCCGCCGCGGCAGGACCCCCGGATGGCTCAGGCCGTGGCACGTTCGCCATAGAACGGATAGTCGGTGTAGCCGTGCGCATCGAAAGTGTAAAAGGTGTTGCGATCGTAATCATTCAGCGGCAGCCCCAGCTTGATGCGCTGTGGCAAATCCGGATTCGCAAGGAAATAGCGCCCGAACGCGACCAGGTCCGCGTCCCCCTTTTCGACGATCTCTTCTGCCGTGTCGGGTTCGTATCCCCCGGCGGCCACGATTTTCCCATTGAAAATTTTGCGTAGCCGCTCTGCCGCCACCGGCTCGTGGCCTTCAGCGACCAGCACATTGCCTTTGACGCGAGGTTCGATGATATGCAGATATGCGAGGTCGAACTGGTTGAGCTGTTCCGCAACGTAATCGAACAACGCGGCCGGATCGCTGTCCGACATCTCGTTCCAAGTTCCGCCCGGCCCAATGCGCACGCCAACTCGGTTCCCGCCCCATACCGACACAATCGCTGCCACTATTTCCAGCAAAAAGCGCGAGCGGTTTTCGATCGAGCCGCCGTACGCGTCAGTGCGTTTGTTGCTGCCGTTCTGCAGAAATTGATCGGGCAAATAGCCGTTTGCACCGTGGAGTTCCACGCCATCGAAGCCCGCGACCTTCGCGCGCTCGGCCGCTCTGCGATAGTCCTCTATAATTCCCCGGATTTCACCTATTTCCAGCGCCCGATGCGGCGATGGCTTGAACCAACCGCGCGGAGTGGAAGCCACGGCGGTCGAATCGGGTCCCCAATACTGTGGGACAACCGAAGGCGCAACCGGCGCCGCGCCGTTGGTCATATCCACGTGCGAGGCTCGGCCCATATGCCACAGCTGCGAGAACATGCGGCCGCCATTCGCATGAACCGCGTCCACGATTTTCTTCCAGCCCTCCACCTGTTCATCGGAATACATTCCAGGCGCGCCGTACCATCCGCGCGCGGTGATTGAAATCGTAGTCGCCTCGGAAATGATCAACCCGCCGTCCGAAGCACGTTGCTCGTAATACTCGCGCATCAACTCGCCGGGAATATCCCCCGGCTGAACCGACCGCGAACGTGTGAGCGGCGCCATCACCACCCGGTGCTTCAGCGCAATCGCTCCAATCTGCACCGGAGTAAAAAGCTTCCGTTCCGCATCTGGCGCCACATTAATCTCCTCAAGTGTGCCTAACTTTTACTTACACCATGTTCTGATGAGCCACGAGCCCCTTGGGATTCGAGCGACGATTCGAAGGTTGCTACAATTCTCCCGTAACAAATTGCGCGCGGCCGTTGCCAAAACTCCAGTCCGCCGCCGAATTGCTGACGATCGAAACAATCACATCGCTCGCCTCAATGCCGCAGCTCTCCTTCAGCTCGCGACAAAGCTCGGCGTAGAACTTCTGTTTCATCTCCGGCGTGCGTTCTCTGCTCACCATGCTCACCACCACCAGATTTTTCGTGCGCGCGATCCCCAATCCAGTATCCTCGGCGACGAGGTGAGCCTGCCGATGTTCGTGATAGATCTGATACCGATCCCGCTCCGGCACATGAAACGCGGTTAGCACCGCCCGCTGCGTCGCGTCCAGAAGATTTCGTATTTCAGCTTCGCTGCGCCCTTCCACTGCATCAATCCGGACCAATGGCATCGCTCCCTCCACGACACGCGCCCGCAATCACTCGAACAGTCCTTGGATGTCGGAAATGCAAAGTTAGGTTCGTCCGCAATCAAAACGGCCGTAGAGCTACTGTCCTGGTTTCTTCGGCGTGTCCAGCAGGCGCGCGAGGGACGCAACATCGCGCGGCGTTATATATTGGCCGAGATCACGTTCGAAAATCGTATCCAGTGCCCATTGCAATGCCACACGCAGCTTTTTCTCCAGACGCGGCAGCTTCATCAAGTACACCGACCGCCACAACATAAATCCAATAATTCCTGAAAACTTCAACCCGAAGATCCGTGCCACTCCCGTCCGCCTGCCTATCGCTGCGAGCTGTCCCGGCGCCTTATATTGAAATGGCTTGGGTTGCTGCCCCTTCAGGCGCAGCTCGATGTTCCTGCCAATGACTTTGCCCTCCCGCAGAGCATGCTGCGCAGTGGGCGGATATGGCAGCTTTGATACGGGGTCCGCCACTGCCGCGCAATCGCCGGCCGCCCAAATGCCAGGATGGCCCGGAACTTCCAGCGTGGAATCAACAACTACTCGGCCCTTCGCCAATTCCAGCGGCAACCTTTTCAAGATTGGACTAGGCGAAACCCCGGCTGCCCAGATAAGTAATTCGGCCGGAATGATCTCCCCATCACTACAGTGCACAGCCCCATCCGCGTAGGCGTTGACTTGTGTTTCCAACTTGATCTCCACGCGCCGCTCGTGCAGCTTTTCCTGAGCGTAGAGTCCCAAAGCCTCACCGAGTTCTGGAAGCAAAAACTTTCCGCCGTGCACCAGGACGACGCGCGCTTCCTTCGGATCAATCAGGCCATAATGTGGCAGGCTCTCCCGCATCAGATCGTTGATAGCTCCGATCGTTTCAACGCCCGCGAACCCACCACCCACGACCACAACAGTCAGCATTCTCTTCCGCCGCGCCGGATCGCTCTCCACGCTGGCGTTTTCCAGAATCGCCAGCACTCCTCCTCGAATAATGATCGCATCACCGAGAGTCTTAATCCCCAGCGCATGCTCCGCCACGCCCGGAACACTGGAATAGTTCGTCTCCGAACCAAGCGTCAGCACCAGATGGTCATAGGGCAACTCCCGCCGGTGCGCGTCAATACCGTACGAGATCGTCACAGTTCGCTTTGCGATATCGATCGCTTCGACGCTCCCGGTCAAAATCGTCACACGACGCAGTAATTTACGCAGTGGATTGCAAATATGCGTCGCTTCCAGGTCTCCAGCGGCCACTTCATGAAGCATCGGCGTAAAAATGGTGAAATTCTCGCTGCTTATCAGCGTTACTTCAACGTCGCTGTTCTGGGCAACGGTGCGATCGAGATACCGTGCCGCTTCCACACCAGCGAAACCGCCACCCAAAATAACGATCCTCACCATTCCGCCCTCATTGGTTGTTCTCCACCATGGGTGAAGTTCACGCGCATAGCTTCCTGACCAATGCGAGATTCACTTCATCCGTGAGCCGCTTGACTCAATTCCTCCAGCTTCTCGTCGCCGATCTTCAAACCAGCAGCCGCGACGTTCTCTTCCAGGTGTTTGACGCTCGAAGTTCCCGGGATCGGCAGAACCACTGGAGAGAGCGCGAGCAGCCATGCCAAAGCCACTTGCGAGGGAGTCACTTTCAACTGCGCCGCGACACGACTCACGGGGCTCTCGCCGGCCGTCAGCTTCCCCGCCGCCAACGGAAACCAGGGAATGAATCCGAGTTTCTGCTGCTCGCAGTATTGCAGCACCGCTTCCGAACCGCGGTCCGTGAGGCTGTAACGATTCTGCACGCTCACGATCGGCACAATCGTCTGCGCGTGCTGAATCTGCTGCACGCTTACTTCCGATAGCCCGATATGCTTGATCTTCCCTTCCGCCTGCAGCTCTTTCAAAGTGCCCAGCTGTTCTTCGGCCGGAACTTTCGGATCAATTCGATGCAACTGATAAAGAGCGATCTGCTCCAGCCTCAGCCGCCGCAGGCTTCCTTCGCAAGCGGCTCTCAGATGCTCCGGCCTGCCGTTTTCGACCCACTTGTTTGGGCCCGTCCGGTCGAAGCCGCCCTTGGTTGCAATCACCAGGTCGGCTGGATAAGGGTGCAGCGCCTCCGCAATAATCTTTTCGCTCACCTCCGGCCCATAGGAATCCGCCGTATCAATGAAATTGATTCCCAGTTCCACGGCCTTCCGCAACACGCGCACCGCTTCGGCCCGGTCCTTAGGCTCACCCCAAATTCCCTCGCCCGTAATGCGCATCGCGCCATACCCCAGCCGCGTCACACGCAAATCATTTCCGATCACAAACTCACCGGCCTTCTTCGCCGGCCGCTCTTCCTGTTTCTTCGCCGATGTGCTGTTCGCCATGCCCATTTCCTCCTA
>Ga0209655_10000595_pt1 | contig 13829 bp, 9 predicted proteins | sample BogFormECP03_OM2_FD_188236 | JGI IMG/M metagenome (GOLD analysis project Ga0209655, IMG submission 188236) | Bog forest soil microbial communities from Calvert Island, British Columbia, Canada - ECP03_OM2 (SPAdes) (version 2) | ecosystem: Environmental > Aquatic > Freshwater > Wetlands > Bog ...
CAAAAGCATTTCAGAGATCGTTCTTTCCATGAATCCGAATCTTCCGCTCGCGGAGGTCAAAACCATGGATCAAATCAAGGACGAATCGATGGCTGGCGATCGTTTCAGTGCTTTTCTGTTTGGAAGTTTCGCGGGCTTGGCCCTGCTGCTCGCTGTGCTGGGAATTTACGGCGTGATGTCTTTTGCCGTGGCGCAACGAACGCACGAAATCGGATTGCGCATGGCCCTCGGCGCCGGTCAAAACCGCGTCGTGCGTTTGATAATCCGCGAAGGTATGACGCTTGCCGGAATCGGTTTGCTGGTCGGTTTGGCCGGCGCCTATTTTGTCGGCCGCGTGATGCACAGCCTGTTCACCGGGGTCGGCGCGCTGGACCCTGTGGCATTCGGCGGCGTTGCGGCTCTGCTGCTGATGTCAGCTTTGCTAGCGTGCTATGTCCCGGCGTTGCGCGCAGCGAAGGTCGATCCAATGCAGGCTCTGCGTGAGGAATAACGCCTTTGTGTTGCGCTTCGTCTGTGCATACCATGTGAATCGCCTGAAGCCATCCGCGCGGCCGCGGCCGAGCTACATATGCCACAGTCCGCTTCGGTATGGACGGAGCTTGGGTGGGTGCCAACAACGCGCGCACCGAAAACTAGAGTAGACGCGCTAGCCGGTTCATTGCCCTCACGCCGCGCGTCGGGATGCGGCGAGGTCAAAGCGATCGAGGTTCATCACTTTGTTCCAGGCTGCAACGAAGTCTTGGACGAATTTCGTGTGCGCGTCCGAGCTTCCGTACACTTCTGACAGAGCCCGAAGTTGTGCGTTCGACCCGAAGATCAGATCGGCCCGCGTTGCCGTCCAGCGGACTTCGCCCGTCTTGCGATCCCGTCCTTCAAACGTATCGTTCGCATTCGAGGTCGCTTTCCACGCCGTGCGTATATCCAGCAGGTTGATGAAGAAATCGTTGGTTAGCGCCTCCGGCTTCTTGGTGAAGACGCCGAACTTGGTCTGTCCGTAGTTGGTGTTCAGCACCCGCATGCCGCCGATTAGCACGGTGAGTTCCGGAGCGGTGAGCGTGAGCAGCTGCGCCTTATCGAGCAGTTCGACTTCGGCTGTTGCTTCAGCGTTGCCGTTGCGGTAGGACCGGAAGCCGTCCGCGGCAGGTTCGAGCACCGCGAAAGATTGCACGTCGCTCTGCTCCTGGGAAGCGTCCGTGCGACCTGGGGCAAAGGGAACGGTCACGGTGACGCCCGCATTCTTCGCGGCCTGCTCAACGCCTGCGCAACCGGCCAGGACGATCAAGTCAGCCAGCGAGATCTTCTTGCCGCCAGACTGCGAGCCGTTGAACTCGCTCTGAATCTTTTCGAGTACCTTCAGCACCTTCTGGAGCTGCTCGGGCTGATTGACCTTCCACTCCTTTTGTGGGGCAAGGCGGATGCGCGCGCCGTTTGCACCACCACGCTTGTCGGACCCACGGTAGGTGGACGCAGACGCCCAAGCGGTCGAGACGAGTTGCGAGACCGTGAGCCCCGAGGCGAGAATTTTCGCCTTCAGAGCAGCGGCATCCTTGTCATCAGCCAATGCATGATTTACTGCCGGGATGGGGTCCTGCCACAGCAGTTCTTCTTTCGGAACTTCCGGACCAAGGTAGCGTGCGCGCGGTCCCATGTCGCGATGCGTCAGCTTGAACCACGCCCGAGCGAACGCATCGGCTAACAAAGTTGGATTCTCGTAGAAGCGCCGCGAGATTTTTTCGTACACGGGATCGACCCGCAAAGAGATATCGGTGGTCAGCATCGCCGGTTCGTGACGCTTTGAGGGATCATGCGCGTCCGGAACCGAACCCGCGCCTGCATTGCCCTTCGGCTTCCACTGGTGTGCGCCGCCCGGGCTCTTCGTTAGTTCCCACTCGTACTTGAACAAGTGTTCGAAGAAATTGTTACTCCATTTGGTCGGCGTGCTGCTCCACGTGACTTCCAGGCCGCTGGTAATTGCGTCACCTCCGATACCGGTGGCGTAGGCACTCGACCAGCCCAGGCCCTGCTCCTCAATCGGCGAGCCTTCCGGCTCTTTACCCAAATGGGCGCCGGGCCCGGCTCCGTGAGTCTTGCCGAAGGTGTGACCGCCTGCGATCAAAGCAACGGTTTCCTCGTCGTTCATCGCCATCCGCGCGAAAGTCTCGCGGATATCCTTCGCTGCCGCAAGCGGATCCGGGTTGCCTTCCGGGCCCTCGGGGTTTACATAAATCAGGCCCATCGTCGTTGCGCCCAACGGATTTGCGAGATCGCGATTACCCGAGTAACGTTTCTCCGTCCCCATCCACGTCGTTTCCAGTCCCCAGTTGACGTCCAGGTCCGGTTCCCATACGTCCGGACGTCCGCCGGCAAAGCCGAAAGTCTTGAAGCCCATCGTCTCCAGCGCGACGTTGCCCGCGAGGATCATCAGATCGGCCCAGGAAATTTTCTTGCCATATTTCTGTTTGATGGGCCACAGCAGGCGGCGCGCCCGATCCAGATTGACGTTGTCCGGCCAGCTGTTCAGTGGCGCGAAACGCTGCTGACCTCGGCCGCCGCCTCCGCGACCGTCACCAATTCGGTACGTTCCCGCGCTGTGCCACGCCATGCGAATAAACAGCGGACCGTAGTGGCCGAAGTCCGCAGGCCACCAGTCCTGCGAATCCGTCATCAACGCCGCAAGATCCTTCTTCAGCGCGTTGTAGTCCAGGCTCTTGAACTCTTCTGCGTAATTAAAATTCTTGCCCATCGGGTCGGACAGCGATGAGTGCTGAGCCAGCAGATTCAGATTCAACTGGTTCGGCCACCAGTCACGGTTCGTTGGATTTGCGGCGCTGCCATGATGGAACGGGCACTTTGCTTCAGAAGCCATGCGTACTCTCCTTCACACTTTTAAATTCGGCCGAATAAGTTCGTCGAAATCCCAACAGCGATTTCCAGGAAGTTAAGTTAACATCCAATTGGGAGATAGTTCCAATACATTACTCCCATTTTAGGTATAGGCGTACCCTATGGAATTTCATCAGCTGCGATATGTTTGCGCCATCGCGGACACCGGCAACTTCAGCCGCGCCGCCGAGCGCTGCCAAGTAGCCCAGCCCTCGCTCTCACAGCAGGTGCTAAAACTCGAAGAAGAGCTGGGCGCCAAACTCTTCGACCGGCTGGGCCGCAGCATTCGCCTCACCGAAGCGGGCCGCGCTTTCATTCCTCGCGCCCGCACGATTTTGGAGCAGATGGAGGCAGCGCGATCCACTGCGGCCGATCAGAATACAGACTTTCGCGGCAGTGTCGCCGTCGGCGTCATCCCCACTGTCGCGCCCTATCTGATGCCCAGTTATGCGGCCCGTTTCGCCAAGAAATATCCCGACGCCAAACTCCGCATCGTTGAAGAAACCACTTCGGTCCTGGTAGAAGGTTTGCGCGACCTTTCGATTGACGTCGCGATTCTCGCACTTCCGCTGCGCCACAAAGAACTGGAGTTGTCCCCGGTCCGAACCGAGCCGCTCTTTGCGGCATTGAGCACACACCATCCGCGCGCCTCCGCAAAATCGCTCGCCCTCAAGGACCTCCGCGGAGAATCGTTCGTTATGTTGCGCGACGGCCACTGTTTCCGCGATCTCAGTATTGATACCTGCACTCGCGCGCGCATTGCGCCCCACATCGCGTTTGAAAGCGGACAGTTCAGCAGTCTCCTGGGAATGGTTGCCGCCGGTGTCGGCGTCTCGCTCGTCCCTGAAATGGCTATTGACCGCAACGTCGCCTGCCGTTACGTGCGCCTTAGTGATCCTCAAGCGACTCGAACGATCGTCACCGCTGTTCTGCGCGGACGCAGTTTTAACCGCGTTCAGCAGGCCTTCGTATCCGGGATTAGAGGCAGAGCCACGCTACTCGCCGCCGGAAAACCGTCTTCAGCAAGTGGCTCCGCTCAAAGTTAAGGAAGCTTTGCCCCTGTTCTCGGGTGTGCTGTGCCGCGAAACATTATGGGTTCGATGCCCATGTGCATCGAAAGACGAGCGGGTCGGCGCCGATGCCGGCGGCCGCGCTATAGGCACCTCACCCCTTGAGCCAATAGCCGATGATGATGGCTCGGGTTCCGAGCGCCCATCTTCGGCGTTCGTCGTCGATGGCTGCGGATTTTGTCATTACCATCCACAATCCTGCCAGACCGAAGATCACCGTAGTGACGATTGCCATGACGCTCGTTGTCTCCGTCGTTGTTTCTGAGCTAGGAGCGCTCGGGGACGGCTCCGGCGCAACGTATTCCGAACGCGGCTCAGAAACGGGGTTGTGGTCAGCTCGGTTGCGGGGGGCAGGAAGCACTTTGGCCGAATGCTGTTGAATGACCGTGTTGCGACGCGAGGACTCGAGTCGCCCGCTGCTAAAGAAGACAAGGATAGCTAGGACAAAAATGGTGATCGGGAGCCAGCGTTTCGTTGTCCACCTTCTGGGCGCCGCCAGGCGCAAGAAATTGGATCTTGATAGTTAATAGTGCTGCCAAAGGTAGGAGCGTTACGTACTGTCTTGGTGCTGGCGGGCCGGCGTTAGCGGTCAATCGCGTTCATGGCTGGTGTTGCATAGCGGTCGCCGGCGATTTCGGTATGCGGCACGGCGGTCTCCAGTTCGGCCACTTCGGCTGGAGTCAACTTGATGTCTGCGGCGGCTGCGTTCTCTTCCAGATATTTCCGGCGCTTGGTTCCGGGGATCGGGACCAGATCCTCGCCCTTCGCCAGCACCCATGCCAGCGCCAGCTGCCCCGGTTTCACGCCCTTGCGCTCGGCAATGGCTCGCACCCGCGCGACCAGCACCAGATTCTTACCGAGGTTTTCGCCGGCGAACCGCGGCATGCGCGTCGCGCGCGAGTCCGCTTCGATCAAGTCGCTCTTTTTGGTGATTGTGCCGGTGAGGAATCCGCGGCCCAGCGGGCTGTACGGCACGAAGCCAATTCCCAACTCGCGCACCGTCGGCAAAATATGCGCTTCCACGTGCCGCTCCCACAGCGAATATTCCGTCTGCAGCGCCGTGATTGGATACACTTTGTGCGCGCGCCGAATCGTCGCCGGCGACGCCTCGGAAAGTCCAAGATACTTCACCTTTCCAGCCTTCACCAATTCCGCCATCGCGCCCACGGTTTCTTCGATCGGGGTTTGCGGGTCCACGCGATGCTGGTAGTACAAATCAATGTGGTCCACGCCCAGCCGTTGCAGCGAAGCATCGCACGCCGCGCGCACATACTCCGGTTTTCCGCTGATCGACCAGCGGTTCGGCTCCGCCTTCGTGCGGATGTTAGCAAACTTGGTCGCGATAAATACTTCATCGCGACGTCCGCGGATCGTCTTGCCGATCAGCTCCTCGTTGTCGCCGATTCCGTAAGTGTCAGCCGTATCCAGAAAGGTGATGCCCAGATCCAGCGCGCGCAGAATCGTTGCGGCGGACTCTGCGTCATTGCGCTCGCCGTAGAAATCGCTCATGCCCATGCAGCCGAGTCCCATGCGGGAGACGACCGCACCCTGCGAACCAAGTTTCACTTTTTTCATGGTCATAGTCTTTCAGATGATCTTCCCGCGCCCCTGGTTTCTTTTTTCTTGGCGCAGCCGACGCTCGCCCATCCAATTTGCCTCTCTAAACATTTTGCGACGTGGCAGCCGCGGGTGACGGCCATCATTTGCGCTGATATATTATGCGTTGCAGATCATCGCGGAGGGATCTTTTCACTGTGATCGATCTTCAATTCAACTATCCGTTGCTTGGCACGGAGGCCGCGCTCATTGCGGCGGCCATGCAAAGACACAGCGCGGCACCGGTTGCGCGGCAGCCTGAAACGACCTTTGCGGGGACCGCGAAACATCGCGAAGTTGCAGCGTCATACTTGTCGCGGAAAGATTTCACCGTTCCCGCCAGCCGCGTCTTCTTGTGCGCGGGTGGTCATGCCGCAATAGCCATCGCGCTCGCAAGCGCTTCTCTGGAAGGCGCCGCGATCGCGGTTGACGAGCTTACGTATCCGCACTTCCGGGCGATGGCGGCAGATCGCGGCATGAAGCTAATTGGCTGCGCCGGTGACGAGGGCGGCATGCTGCCCCAAGCGCTCGCCGAAGCGGCCACTGTACGGGGCGTGAACGCGGTGTACCTGATGCCGACGGTTCATAATCCTCTCGGCACCGTCATGTCGCCCGCCCGAAGGCTCGCTCTTGCGAACGTCATTCGGAAGCACGCTCTGTCTCTAATCGAGGACGATGCGTATCGTTTTTTGGAACCGGAAGGGCCCGCTCCGATCTCCTTTCTCGTTCCGGAATTGAGCTTTTATATCTTCAGTTTCTCGAAGCCGGTGTCTCCGGAACTAAGGGTTGCGTATCTGCTGATTCCGGAGCGCCTGTGCGCGGGCGCTGAGGAATTGATTGCGCAGGTCAACAGCGGCATATCGCTCTTGTTCGGCGAAGCCCTCACTTCGTTGATCCTGGATGGCACTGTCTTGCGGCTCATCGCTGAAAAACAAGCGCTCGGGCATGAAAGGCAAGCACTAATCTCCAGCAGCCTCGCCGGCCTGAACATCCGCGCGCATCGCAACGGATTTCACTGCTGGATTGAACTACCGCAGAGCACGGACGCAAACACTTTTTGTGCGGCGTGCGAGTCCCAAGGCGTAATGGTCGGATCCGGCGCGCGTTATGGAAACGGGGGCCCCGCCGCTCTTCGCTACGTTCGATTGGCTGTCGGCAACGAGCGCAATCTCGATCGCATCATCGAAGGCCTGGCCACGGTAAAGCTGGTTGCAGCGTCGTCCTAAAACGCGAATCCACCTCCGCGATCATTCGTAGCGCAAGGCGGCCATGGGCTCGACGCGCATCGCACGCCGCGCAGGCAAGTAGCTCGCGGCGAGCGAGACGAGCAGCAACAGCGCCGCGACCGTGATGAAAGTTATCGGATCGGTTGGCCGCACGCCATACAACTGGCTGGCCATTAGCCGCGAGAGCGATAGTGCTCCGGCGATGCCGATGGCCGAACCGATCAACGCCAGCAACATCGCTTGCCGCACCACCAACAGCAGCACATCGCCGCGGCTCGCCCCCAGCGCAACGCGAATTCCGATCTCGTTCGTGCGCCGCGAAACCGAATAACTCATCACACTGTAAATCCCCACCACCGCGAGCAGCAACGCCAGACCGGCGAACGCGCCCAGCAGCAGCATGGTGAATCGTTCTGGCGATAACGACGCGGACACCGAATCGTCCATGGTGCGAATATTCAGCAGCGGCACATCTCCATCGGTTTCGCGGATAGCGCTGGTGATTGCCGGAAGCACGCTGAGCGGCGCCGCGTTTGTGCGCACCGCAAGGCTCATTGGGATTGACCGCCAGGCCGCGCCTCTCACTGGCGACAGTTGCGCCAACGGGAAGTAGAGGGTGGGCGCGGGCTGCGTTTCGTTCATGGCATTCATCTTCACGTCGGCCACCACGCCCACCACCACGCGCGGCACATCGGGGAAAAAGTACAGCGTGAGATGCTTGCCGACGGCATCCTGATTTGGCCAGAAGGATTTGGCCATGGATTCGCTGAGCAGCACCGCGCCGGGCCGCCCAGCAACGTCGGAGTCATCAACGTCGCGCCCATTCAAGAGCGGTATATGCATGGCGCTCATATATCCGGGAGTGATGAGGCGTACATCCACTTCGGGCAGTTCGGCCATGGGCGCCGGCGGCCGGCCCTCCACGGAAATCGGCTGGTGTGAGCCGTCACCGCTCAACGGCAGACTGTCAATGAGTCCCGCGGATTGCACACCGGGCAAAATGCGTACGCGTTCGAGAACCCGGCTGAAGTAACCGATCTGCTGCGTCGGTTCCGCGAACTTGCCCGGCGGAACCGAGACGGCCATGGTGACGACGCGACTGGGGTCGAAGCCGGGATTTACATGATGCAACGCCCACAAGCTGCGAATCAGCAGACCCGCGCCAATCAGCAGCATCAGCGAAAGCGCCACTTCGGATACCACCAGCACGTTGCGCGTGCGGCTGCCGCCTGAATCCACGGAGGCGCGGCCGAGGCCTTGTTTCAGTGCCTCATTCAAGTCTGCTTTGGCCATGCGCAGCGCCGGCAGCAGACCGGCGGCAAATCCGGTGAGCAGTGAAATGCCCAACGTGAACGCCAGCACCCAACCGTCCAGCGCTATCTCGCCAGACCGCGGGAGCCTCTGCGCAAGGAATTTCACGATCAATATCACGCCGTAGTGCGCGAACACCAAGCCCAGCGTGCCTCCTGCGACCGCCAGCACCAGCGTCTCCGAAAGCGCTTGCTGCAATAAGCGCTGCCGAGTTGCGCCCAGCGCAGTGCGGACCGCGACTTCCTTGCGCCGTGAAAACGTCCGGGCCAACATCAGGTTTGCGACGTTTGCGCACGCAATGAGCAACACCAGCGCGACGGCACCCAGCAGAATCAGTAACGCCGGCCGCACGTCGCTCACCAGATCATCGCGCATCGGGATGGCAATCGCGCCCCATCCCTTGTTGTCATTGGGATATTCCTGCGCCAGCCGGTTGGAAATCGCGTCCAGCTCCGCCTGCGCCTGTTTCAGAGCGACGCCATCCCTCAGGCGAGCGATCACCCCATAGTTATGGTTGTCGCGAATCGCGCGCTCCTGATCGGTCCAGGCCAAAGGTTTCCACATCTGAGCGCGAGCGCCCGGATCGCTGGAGATGGGGAAGTCAAACTCCGGCCCCATTACGCCTACCACCGTGAATGTTTGCGCGTTGAGCTGAATGTTTTTGCCGACGACATCGGGATTTCCCGCGAAGTAGCTCCGCCACAGTCCGTAGCTCAACAGAGCTTCGTGTTCGTGGCCCAGCTCATATTCGCCGTCAAGAAATCCGCGGCCCAGCAGTGGCCGCGCGTGCAAGATCGAAAGCAAGCCTGCGGTCCCGGCCACCATCCGAATTGTTTCCGGATGACCGCTGCCGGTAATCGTGTAGCGGCCAAATCCATAGGCCGCCATGCCTTCGAAAGAATGGTTTTGATTGCGCCAGTCGAGGAAATTGGCAGGTGAGACGGTGAAAATCGGCATGCCGGGAAAACTTTTTTGCGGCGGCGTGTGCCAGACCTGCATCAGGCGATCTGGCTGATCATACGGCAACGGCCGCAGCAACACCGCGTTGACTACGCTGAAGATCGCGGTGTTCGCTCCAATACCCAGCGCCAGCGCGAGCACTGCGGTCACCGTGAATCCCGGCGCGCGCAGCATCGTGCGCACGCCGTAACGCAAATCCTGCAGCAGAGTTTCAGCGAAGTGCACTCCGCGCGCTTCGCGGCACTCCTCCTTGGCGTTCTCAATTCCGCCGAATTCCAGCCGCGCGCGCCGCAGCGCTTCCGGTCGCGGCACGCCGCCGCGGATCAGGTCCTCGGCGTACGCTTCCATGTGAAACCGCAGTTCCGCATCCATTTCGCTTTCCATGCGCGAGCGCCGCACGGTGGCGCGCAGACAGGAACGCAGGCGGCTGCAAAGCGTCATACTTCCTCCGGCGTAGTGCGCAGGATTCCGGCGATCACGTCCGCCATGCGGTTCCACTTTTCTGTTTCCGCCTGGAAACGGCGTTTGCCCGCGGCGGTGAGCCGGTAATACTTGGCCTTGCGTTTGTTATCCGATTCGCCCCATTCACTCGCGATCCAGCCTTGGTGTTCCAAACGGTACAGCGCGGGATAGAGCGAGCCTTGCTGAATTTCCAGGCGCTCTTTTGAGATTTGCTCGATGCGCAGCAGTATGCCGTAGCCGTGCAGCGGACCCAGTGAGACAGCCTTGAGGATCAGCATGTCCAGCGTGCCTTGCAGCAGATCGATCGGTTTGGCCACAGACTCTCCTTGTGTGTCTAGGAGAGAAGATAGCAGCACTCTCCTCGACTGTCAAGGAGAGCGTGGCTGCGCACGGGCGGCACGGGTGGGCGGGGGTCTCAGGGCCCGGCGGCGGACCTCGCAGGCATCGCGCGGTTGGGTGACGCTCCCGGAAATTAACGCAACTCAGAAATCCAGACGCAGAGCCAGCTGTCCCGTTCGTGGACCTGCGTTGGCCGAGGTTTGATTGGATTGCAGCGCGCCGAAAGTCTGTGGGTTGCTGATGTCCACCGCAGGCGGCGCATAGTTCGTGTGGTTCAACACGTTGCTGAAAGTGGATTCGAACCGCAGTTTAGCTTTTTCGCCCAGAAGAAATGTCTTCCCTAGACCTGCCGAAACTCCGATCGTTCCCGGGCCTTCGAATATCCCCACTCCACAGTTTCCGATTCTGCCTGCACCCGTGGGCGTCGGAGCAAAGGCGCTCAGATTGAAATACTGTGCGGCGGTGCGGACCGCGGGAGTCGGATTTCCCACGCAGTCCGGCCGCAGCAACGTGCCGCGATTGGCGATGTCGGTATTGGATTGGTCCAGCGTCGGACTGATGATCGGAGTAAGCCACGGCCCCGTCTGCAGCAGCGTCACGGTGCTGGCTTCCCAGCCGCCGATCAGCGAGTTCTTCCAACCCGCTGAGTTGTTGAGCCACCGGCGGCCCACGCCGAATGGAAGTTGATAAATCCCATTCAACTGAAAGCGCTGGCGAGGAGTTCCCGCCACATTGCCGCGATTTGCGCTTAGATCGAAGCGATTCGAAACCGCGAGCCCGTAGGCGACTTCACTAGTGAATCCACTTGGTGCATCGCCTTGCGCGTCACTGAGATTTTTCGCCAGAGTGTAATTCGTCTGGAAGAAAAGCCCGTTCGCCATTCTGTGGCTGGCGTCCACCTGGAATGCTTGATAATTCGCGAAGCCCGCGTTTTCGGTGGAAAGCAGGGTAAACCAATTGGGATAAGGCGTATTCGCAGGCGAATACGGTGTCGTGCTGGGATGTACCTGGTTCAAATCCTCGGTGATCGGCAACCGGTACGAATTCATGCCCACGTAGCTGGCGCGCAGCAGTGTGGTTTCGGTGATCTGCCGTTCGACGGTGAAATTCCATTGTGTCGCTTGCGGATCGCGGAATAGCGGATCGTTGGCTTGGTCCAGCGTGCCTCCACCATAGACGATTACGCTTGTTGGCGGCGCCGTCGCCGGAAATTGAAATTGCGCCTGGCCTGCCACGTTGTTCGCGTAGGTGTGCACCACGGAAAGCGGGTTGCCGGCGTTATTAAACGACATCGGCCCAAGCGTCGAGATCGTGAACACGCCGAACCCGGCACGGATCACCGTCTTGTTATCGCGAAATGGGCGGAACGCCACGCTGATTCGCGGGTCGAAGTCACGCAGATACAGTTGGCGCAGGCCCTGCGGCAAATGATCCTGGCTCGCCGTCAGCACGTTGGTGCAAGCGCCGCCCTGCCCCAGCGAGCAGGCATTAAACGATTCCAGAAATCCCGCGTACACCTGCTGGTACGCCGGCGAATTTGCCAGCGTCTTCTGCAGCGCGTCCGGAACAAGGATGCTGTTGTTACGCGGATCGAAGCTCCCCAAATCTCCCACAGCTTCCGTGAAAGGCGGCAGCAACTCCCAGCGCAAGCCCAAATTCACAGTGAGCCGGTCGTTCACCTGCCACTCATCCTGGCCATAAACGCCGTATTGAATCGCGCGCGCATGCACCTGCGGCGACGTGATGGCGAAAAACGAACTGTTTGGCAGGCCCAACAGTGCATCGCCGAAAGAACTTCCCGTGAACACGCCTTGATTGAACGTAAACAGCCCATAGTCGTCCGACGGTTCGAAGTACATCAGATCCTGATAATTCACCCTGCGGATATCCACGCCGAACCGCAAAGTGTGCTTGCCCGCCTGCAGCGTCAGATTATCGGTAAACTCCAGCGTTTTCGATTGCGTGATGCCCGCGCGGTCCCTCCCGATCGGCGTGAATCCGCTGCCGTCGCTGAAATTAAATGTCGGGAAAGCCTCGCCGTCGGGATGCTGGCTGATGTCAATTCCTTGCAAGCCTAGCTGCGAAATAGCCGTGCTGCCGAGTATCGGAAAATTCACGCTGGTCAGCGCATCCGTAAAACCGAAGCGGAATTCGTTGATCCACTTGGGGCTGATCGCGTAGTTATAAGAAACCAGCAGGCTGCGGTTGTGCTCGGTGTCCGCGTCATTCGGCAGCAGCGGGTTGGCAGCATCGGTGAGCAGATTCTTCCAGCTGAAACGCGCGAACACTTGCTGTTTGCTAGTCACCGTGCGATCGAGCCGCACGTCCCAGCCATTCGTATCCGCCGGGGTGGGCACCAGCGTTTCGTAGTTGAACGAGGGATTGGCTACATTCAAATTCGCGTTCGGCAGCGGATAATAATTCAGCAAATTCTGCGTCACGCTGCTGATGCGGTTGCCCGCGCCGGAATTGCAAATCACGTTCGGCTGAGTGCCGCCACAGCCCATGAACTGCTGATGCGTGTCCGGATTGATCAAAATAGCGCTGGGCTGCCCCGTCGCCGGATTCGTAAACGGAGTGGGATTGCTCGCCGTGATGAATCCATTCAGATCGCCATTTCGTTCGGCCTGCGTCGGCACCAGATATTGTTCGGTTGTCGAAATGCTTCGCCGGTTTCCTTCGTAATCGAAAAAGAAAAATGTCTTGTCGCTGCCATGAAACAGTTTCGGAATCGAAAAAGGGCCTCCCAGGCTGCCGCCAAAAGTATTGAAGCGCTTGGGCGCCTTCTCGCTGAAATTTAGCGGCTTGGCGTCGAAAGCGTTGTTCTGCAGATATTCAAACAGGCTGCCATGAAACTGATTGGTCCCGCTCTTGGTGGTGAACGTCACATCGCCGACCTGCGCGAATTCGGCGTTATTGTTGAACGCCGTCACCTTCAGTTCTTCGATTCCCTCCGAGGATGGATAAGCATCCTGCAGCGCGCCATTCTGCCGCACGTTGGCCGTGGAAATGCCATCCACGGAATAGCCCACCATCGCGGACGTCGCGCCTCCCACGGAAATGTTTCCCTGCGCGTCGTATTGCACCTCCGGAGAAAGCTGCAGCGCCGCGAGCGGGCTGGTCGAAACCGCGCGCGAGTTGAGCGGAAGCTGCGTCAGCTGCTGATTCTGCAGGCTGCCGGCAATCGTGCCGTTCTCGGTGTTGATTTGCTCGGCGACGGCGCTCACTTCCACCGTCTGGCTTTGGCTGGCCACCGCGAAAGTCAGCGTCACGCGAAGTTCCTGCCGCGCTTCCAGCACAAGCTGTGGCACCAGCGCATCGGCAAATCCCGGCCTGTGCCCCGTCACGCGATAGTGCCCGGGTTTCAGGTTCTCAATTTCAAAAACGCCATCGTCGCCGCTCGTAGCTTGATGGTCGCTGTTGTCGTCTAGGCCGTGCAAAGTGATTTCCGCCTGCGGCACCGCCGAGCCGGTCGCATCCACCGTTAAACCTCGCAAGCTTCCGAAAGTGGATTGCGCGCCAGTGCCCAAGGCCCACGGCATTAAGCTCACAAATATGAGAAGTAGAAAAACCAGGACGGGGAAAACCAACTCTAGAACACAGCTGAATCGCTTCATCGCAGCACCCCCAAACCAACTGCGACGAAGCTAGCGAAGCGGCCGTAAGGGAGTCATAAAGCCGCCATAAGGAGTTCGTTAACTCCGATTTAAAATTCTTATCGTTCCAATATGGGATTATCGAAGCTGAGTTTCAGACGGTCACGACAATCTTGCCAATCTGCTGGTTCGATTCCATATAGCGGTGCGCCTCCACAATCTGCGCCAGCGGAAACACGCGATCGATGCGTGGCTTGAAATTGCCCGCCGCGACATGGTCGAAAACATACTTCACAGCCGCCGCCTTTAGTTGCGGAACAGTAAGTATTTCGCGCACCGTATAGCCGCGGAAGGTCAGCCCTTTGCCGAGCGCGGCGAACAATGGG
>Ga0209655_10000596_pt1 | contig 13808 bp, 14 predicted proteins | sample BogFormECP03_OM2_FD_188236 | JGI IMG/M metagenome (GOLD analysis project Ga0209655, IMG submission 188236) | Bog forest soil microbial communities from Calvert Island, British Columbia, Canada - ECP03_OM2 (SPAdes) (version 2) | ecosystem: Environmental > Aquatic > Freshwater > Wetlands > Bog ...
TTCTTTTTGTGGAAGTAACTGCCCGGGCAGGAAATTGGGCTGGGAGGGATAAGGTGCTCAATTTTTTGTCGCGTCCTCCATCAGCAATCCTCGCTCTCTAGCCAGCGCTCACCTGGAGCGAGTTTGCATCATGCAGAATACGGATATTCACCTTTGATGCAAGAAAAATATGAAAAGAATCAAAGAATTTTTCACGCGGAATCTTGATGAGTTATTTCGGGGAAGTTCGATCGCGGGAAGGGGCGCCGCGGCGCCACAGTGGTGTGCGATGCTCCATGAAATCAGTTCTGTGGCTTGCTCGCCGCCGCTGCGCCTCCGCCGTGCTTATTTTCCCGGAGTTCGCGCTGCTCCGCCGCCCACTGCTTCTGCTGCTCTGGGGTCATCACGCCCCAAACCTGCCGACGGATGTCCTTGTGGATCACTTTCAGCTTCTGCTGCTTCGCTTCCGCACTCAGCGAAGAGTCCTTCTGCACCGCCGCGATCTGCGCCTTGCCATCCTCGCGTATCGTCTTGATCTGCGTCCTCTGCTCGTCCGTCAAGTTGAGAGTCGCGTCATCCTCAGGTGTGTCCGCGCTCATCGCTCCCGTACCGCCAGCAGGGTGCCCCGCCGCCGATCCACCACTTTGTTGCGCCCGCGCCGCGCCGTCAAATCCCCAGCTCAACGCCACACTACAAAACACCGCCACAATCACAATCTTTCTCATAAGATCAAACTCCCTTCCGCGCCCGCTCGAACCGCTCCACCGCTTCCACCAACCCCATTCCGCCACCGCCATTCTCCCACCACTGTCAACCAATGGCCTTCCCATATAGGTGTCCCAGCGATCCCGCGCCCGAAAGATGACGATCGGGGTCAAAAAACCCCCAAAACCCAGCTCCAGCGGGAAGGGAACTATCTAGTCACGGAATGAGCAATCCCTAGCTGCGGCACCAATGTTCCCACCCGTCCATCCAAGTTAAACTATTTACAATCAATTACTTAGAAAAGAGCCACTTTGGGCCACCACGTGCCATTCCCTCTGCGCACGCCAGCAAAATAGCGGTCCCCGCGCGCTATCCCACTGGCTCTGGAGAATAACGCAATGAATCGCACCCTAAAACTCGGGGCCCTGCTGGCCATCGTCACCATTTTCGCCGCCATTCCCGCGAAAGCCGATTCCGGCGCGACCTTGGATTACACCCTTTCCGGCGGTCCCGTCTCCGCCTCCTGGACCATGTCCCAGGATCCCACGCCCTTCTTCGTCGAGGACGGCACCTCATTCGCCATCAATTCCACCGATCTCATAGCGGGCGGCATGCCGGTTGACGACATCATCTGCTTCTTCAGCCTCAGCGACTTGGGCGGGATGAATACCGTCACCTATATTCCGGATCTCTACGGTGCCCAGCTCTATTCCGGCCCCGAAGCTTCCCCAACAATGTTAACCGGCACATTCTATTTCACCGGCGCGACCGGCGACGCCTACACCCTGAACGTCACCAACGCGCCCGAACCCATGACCTGGCTCCTGCTAGCCTCCGGCCTCGCGGCCCTGGCTCTGAAACGCAAAAAGCTCCTGGCAAACTAACCGAGCGCTGCAGCCAGCAGCCAGCCGCTCGATAACGAAAAAAGCCTCCCGGCCACAAGGGGAGGCTTTTTTGTTGCTCTAACAGCCGCGTAGAAGCAGTGCGGCTCTGTTGACGCCGCCTCTACGCCGGCGCCTTCTGCAACTCCGTCAGCGCCGCCAACACTTCCTCGCTATGCTTCGCCGGCTCCACGTCCATATACTCCTTCACAATCACACCCTGCGGATTCACCAAGAACGTATGTCGCGCAGAAAGCTTCTTAATCCCGAAATTCATGATTGACCCGTATTCCTCAGACACCTTGTGCTCCGTATCCGCCAGCAACTTAAAATTCAACCCTTCCTTCGTGCAGAATTTCTGATGCGAATCCGCGCTGTCCACGCTCACGCCAATGATCACGGCCTTCTTCGCCTCATACTGCGCCAAGTCGCGCTGGAAGTTATGCGCCTCGGTCGTGCATCCGCTGGTAAAATCCTTCGGATAGAAATACAGCACCACCCATTTCCCGCGATACTCATCCAGGCTAACCGCCTTGCCCTCCTGGGAAGTCAAAGTGAAGTTCGGCGCCACAGATCCCACCGCAGGCGCCGCGTCGGACGCGTGAACCATCCGATAAGCTCCGCCCGCCAGGACCAGCCCCACCAAAACCAGCACAATCACCACCACCATACGCGCGCTCCCAATTTCCTCAGTTCTCATGGATCCACTCCCTCCCATTTCCAGCCTAGTATGCTCCTCCCGCGGCCCCCATTCCAAGCGCAGCCCCGCTAACGTCCCGCCGCCCCTCTGCCGATAAAGGTAGCATAGGCAATCTCGCCTGTGCGCCGTTGCCTTTGACTTGGCTTTTGTAGCGGCCGCCTGCTGTTGCTTTTTTAGGTCGGCATATTTGACTTTGCTTTTGCCGTCGAATCTGCACCCGCTCACTCCACCAGGAGCGCAACTTGCGTAAACTAAAAATCCTAATCGTGGACGACTCCGCCGTAATGCGCAAAATCATCGAACGCGCCCTACGCCAAGCCGGCCTCGACCTCGGCGAAGTCCGTGAAGCCGGCAACGGCGCCGAAGCCCTCGTCGAAGTTCAAAAAGGCTCGCTCGACATCATCCTCAGCGACATCAATATGCCCGTAATGGACGGCCTCGAGTTCCTAAAGACTCTTCCCACCATCCCCGCTGCCAAAGGCGTCCCAGTAATCATGATCACCACCGAAGGCAGCGAAGCCCGCGTAGTCGAAGCCCTCTCCGCCGGCGCCAAAGGCTATCTCCGCAAACCCTTCACCCCCGAGCAAGTAAAAGAACGCGTAGGCCCGCTACTGGTAGGCGTTTCGTGACCAGTACGGATGCAAGCACCGCGGCCGTCATCGCAACCAACGCCACGGCCGTCACACCAGCTCGAGTTCCGCTCGACCCCGCGTGGAAATCGGTCCTGGAGTGCGCCACGCTAGAAGTCTTCGAGATGATGGCCGCGACCCGCCTCACCGCCTACCTCCTGCCCGCCTGCGCCCCGCGCTCCGAACCGTCCACACACGCAAAAAAGCAGAGCCGCCTGACCGCCATGGTCGGCATGGCCGGAGTCCTCTGCGGCATCACCACCATCCATTGCTCCACAGACACCGCCATCCGCCTCGCCTCCAAAATGGCCGGCGCCGAAGCCGCCAAAAATCCGAACATCGTCAACGACGCGATGGGCGAGCTCTGCAACATGGTGGCCGGCAACTTCAAAACCAAAGTCGCCAGCCTCGCCGACCACTGCATGCTCTCCGTCTCCACAGTCATCACCGGCGAAAACTACGCCCTGCAATCCGCCGAACCCAGCGAATCGCTCCAAGTCTCCCTGCTCTTCGAATCCTCTCCAATTCACATCTCCCTGATCACCCAATCCTGATCCGCAATTCCAACAGAGCAATGCATCCTCATCAGTCCAAGAGGGAACACAATCGGAACCTGAGTCCGCTCACGAATTTTCGTTGGCGCGAATTTTGGTGGTGGGTCAGTTTCCGGTAAGCGCGTTTACCAAGCACGTGGATTGCTTCCGAGTAGGCTTCGTGATACTTCAGTCGGGTCCTCCTGATAGTTCGGTTGCTCGCCTCCAAGATGCTGTAAATTGGCCACGCTTCAACAGGAGGCTTCCGCGTATGAGCTACGTTCTGAGGTTTTCGTCCCTTGTTTTGGCCCTTTCATTCGTGGCGTTGTGGCTTTCGGTTGGAATCGGGGTTTTCCTTCGTAAGAGGCGCCGGAGCGTGGAAGAAAATGAGCGCGAGGATTTCGGGACTATCATGACCGCAATCCTGACGCTGCTGGGCCTAATCATCGGCTTCAGCTTTTCGATGGCCATCTACCGATATGATCAGCGCAAAGTATTGGAGGAGGCAGAGGCCAACGCTATCGGTACCGAGTACGTCCGCGCAGATTTTCTGCCCGCACCCGATGCGGCGAAAGTCCGTGCGCTGCTCCGTGGCTATCTCGACCAGCGTCTTCTGTACTACACAACCCGTGACGAAAAGGAGCTCGCGCAGATCGAGTCCGCTACCGCCCAATTGGAGGCCGAGTTGTGGGAAGCGGTCCAGGTGCCGGCTGCGGCGCAGCCGACGGCGCCGCTAACGATTACCGCTATGGGTATGAACGACGTATTGAACTCCCGCGGATACACCCAAGCCGCCTGGTTGAACCGCATACCAAATGCAGCATGGTGCCTGATGGCGGTAATCGCTATCTGCTCCAATCTATTGATTGGCTATGGTGGACATCGAGGCGGAGCGAGAACCACACTGCTCCTCGTTCTGCCACTCATTATCGCTGTCTCGTTCACGCTGATAGCGGACATTGACAGCCCGCGTGGCGGCGTCGTTCGCGTGCACGCCGAAAATCTAGTAAGCCTCGCCCAGTCCTTGCGTGCGCGCAGTCCTAATAACCAGTAAGTGGTCAGCATACGGTTCAGAACGAGTCCGGACGTAAATTGAGAGGCGCTTGTCCAGCAGCGGCTGCCAACCCGATGGGTCGGCCGACTGAATGAAGCCTGGCCTGGGTCCTCCGAGCAGAGCTTACGAGCTGTTAGTTTTGACAATAGGATTCGACTGATGCCAGTGAAAGTATCCAGCGCGGATACGGGCTTGCGGAACTCAATCTGCCGGAGTTGTGTGCACATTTCACAAGGACCCGGACTCACTTTGACCCAGGAACGATCGAGGATACAACCGTGAAAGTTGCCCAGAGATTTCTGACGTTTGGTGGCAGCAGGACGAAGCGCTTGGATCGGGGACGTCTGAACCGGGCCTGCATCTGGCTCGCTACATGGAGCTTTCTTGCAATCAGCGGGATTGTTTCGGTGCCGACAAGCGCGCAGGAGGTTTTGCCTTTTCCTCCCCAACCATCGGGAAGCACCGCTGGCAGGACGATGCAGGAGTCGATCTATAGTCCGGCGCCGAAGGTGAGCCATGTGCCGAAGAACGCGCCGAATGTCATCATCGTTTTGATTGACGATGTCGGTCCCGGCCTGCCAGACACGTACGGCGGTGAGATCCACACCCCCGCGTTAAGCCGTATCGCGCATGAGGGCATCTCCTACAATCGGTTTCACACGACCGCGATGTGCTCTCCGACCCGCGGGGCGCTGCTGACGGGAAGGAATCACCACCGAATCAGCGCCGGGCAGATCGCAGAACTGGCGAACGACTGGGACGGATACTCCGGCATCCAGCCGAAGAGCAGCGCGATGGTGGCCGAGGTTTTAAAGGACTACGGATACAGCACTGCCGCATTTGGGAAGTGGCATAACACTCCGGCAGAACAGACCACCGCAGCGGGACCTTTCGACTACTGGCCCACCGGCTACGGCTTTGAATACTTCTACGGTTTCCTGGCGGGCGAAGCGTCGCAATATGAACCCAATCTCATAAGGAATATTGACACCGTACATCCGCCGAAGACCTCCGGCGGTCACGATTACTATCACCTGAGCGAAGATCTGGCCGACGACGCCATCGGTTGGATGCAAAACCACAAATCTTTCGCGCCGGAGAAACCGTATTTTATCTACTGGGCCAGCGGGGCTTCGCACGGACCACATCAGGTTCCCCCGGAATGGACCGCAAAATATAAAGGTAAGTTCGACGACGGCTGGGATAAATACCGCGAGCGTGTTTTCGCCCGTCAAAAAGCTATGGGCTACATTCCGCAGGATGCGCAGCTAACGCCGCGGCCCGCGACCATGTCCTCTTGGGACTCGATTCCGGAATCTGAGAAGCCGTTTCAGCGGCGGCTCATGGAAGTGTTCGCTGGATTTACGGAGCACGTGGACGCGCAGGTTGGCCGGATGCTGGACGAAGTAGAGCGAGAGGGGGACAAAGACAACACGATCGTCATGTACATCTGGGGCGACAATGGTTCATCCGCGGAGGGGCAAAACGGTTCAATCAGTGAGCTGCTGGCGCAGAACGGCATTCCCACAACCACGCAGCAGCAGATCAAGGCGCTCGACACGCTTGGTGGACTTGATGCCTTGGGGACGGCAAAAGTTGAAAACATGTATCACGCGGGTTGGGGCTGGGCCGGGAGCTCACCGTATAAGTCAACAAAGCTGGTAGCCGCGCATTTTGGTGGCACACGCAACCCGCTAGCGATTCGCTGGCCGGCGAAAATCAAAGCCGATCCCACGCCGCGTCCGCAATTTTTGCATGTGATTGATGTAGTTCCAACGCTTTATGACGTGATCGGAATTACTCCACCTCGAGTGGTGAACGGCATTCCGCAGGACACATTTGACGGAGTCAGCTTTGCCTCAACATTTAATGATCCCAAGGCCAAGGAAGTAAGACACACACAGTATTTCGAGATCATGGGCAGCCGCGGGATCTATCACGATGGATGGTTTGCCGGCACGTTTGGCCCGCGCACTCCATGGCTACCCGGTCTGCCGAAGGGAGTCTTGGGCCCGAAGGGCGAACTGTTGTGGAACCCGGACAAAGATCCCTGGGAACTTTATAACCTCGATGAGGACTGGACGCAGTCGAATGATTTGGCGGCAAAGATGCCTGAGAAAGTGGCGGCGATGAAAGAGCTGTTCATCATGGAATTCGCCAAGAACCAGGGCTTTCCGGTCGGCGGCGGGCTGTGGGTTCCGGTGGTACGTCCTGACCTGAAAATCGCGCCTCCTTACACCGAGTGGACCTTCCCCGGAAACATGACGCGCATGCCGGAGTTCGCTGCGCCGGCGTTGGGGAACAAGGAGAACGTGGTCACCATTGACGCAGACATTCCCGCCAATGCCAATGGAGTGCTTTACGCGCTGGGCGCTTTTTCGGGTGGGCTGTCTCTCTACATCCAGGATGGCGTGCTTTCGTACGAGTACAACCTGTTCGAGATCCAGCGCACGCACATTCGAGCGACGGATAAGCTGCCCACGGGAAAAGTGAAAATCGAAGTGGAAACCAGGTACGCCGTAAAAAGACCCGCGGGTCCGTTGGATGTGATCCTGAAAGTGAACGGCCAGCAGGTCGCGCAAGGGCAGGTCCCAGTCAGTGCGCCGGTATTGTTCACTGCCAACGATTGTTTCGACATCGGCACCGACCTCGGCTCGCCCGTCTCGGTGGATTACTACGAGAAGGCACCTTTCGCGTTCAACGGAAAGATCAACCAAGTTCATGTGAATTATCTCGGTACACCGGCGCAGCAGCAGGAAGAGAAAAAGGAAACGGACGGTCAGATTCCGGACGTGGACTGAAAATGCCGCCTAGTCAATGTTTACCAGACGGCGGGTGTAGCCAGGAGAAGAGAATGAGACGAAACACAATGCTTCACATTCGATTTCTGGTGGCAGTTCTTTGTGCACTGCTTATTGCTCCAGGCGAGACCTGGGTGTATGCACGCCCGACGGCGCAGGGGGCCGCGTCTCAAGGGCAGGCGGATTCCACGATACCCAGTGACCAATTGGATTCGCTGGTTGCGCCGATCGCGCTCTATCCCGACCCGCTCTTGGCCCAAGTGCTCGCGGCGTCCACCTATCCTCTCGAACTCGTTCAACTCCAGAATTGGTTGGGGAAACACCCGGACTTGAAAGGACAAGCGCTCACCGACGCCGTGCAAAACGAGGACTGGGATCCCAGCGTCCAAGCCATGTCCGCGTTCCCAGACCTGGTGAAGCAACTCGTCGACGGTATCAAGTGGACCACTGACTTGGGTAACGCCTTCCTTGCGCAACAAAGTGATGTGATGGACGCGGTGCAACGCATGCGCAAGAAGGCCATGGATGCAGGAAACCTGAAATCCACCGAACAACAGACGGTGGAAACTAAGGTAGTAGAAACGAAGACCGTCGTGGTCGTTCAGCAGGCCAACCCACAGATCGTTTATGTGCCGTCCTATAATCCCGTGGTCGTTTACGGACCTCCCGTCTACCCGTATCCTCCGATTTACTACCCCCCGCCCAGTTATTATGCTGCGGGCGTTGCGATCGCCTTCGGGGTCGGGCTCGCCATCGGTTCCTATTACCACGGCGGTTGGGGCTATAACTGTGGGTGGGGGCGCAGTAACGTCAACATTAACATCAACAATAATTACGTACGCCACTACAACAACACGAATATCAATCGAGGGAACATCAACACGGGCAATATAAATCGCCCCAGCACCCTGCCTGCCGGCGGCGGCAACAACTGGCAACACAATCCGCAACATCGTGGTGGAACTCCGTATTCAAACCGGGCAACCGCGACCCAATATGGCGGAACAGCTCGAGGCGACTCCGTGGCCACGCGGCAAGCGAATGCACGACAGGGCCAAGCGCGGCAACAACCCGCCTCAATAAACCGCGGCGGAGGCGGCGGAAACGCTTCCACACGCCCCGGGGGCGGAGGCGCAAACGCGTCCACGCGTCCGGCAGGCGGAGGCGCGAATAATGTGGGCGCGAATCGCGGCGGCGGTGGCGGCGGTGACCGGGTTGGAAACCGGCAAGTTCCAAATACTCCGAGCGCCACAAATAAGAGCGCATTCGGTGGCGCATCGAGCGGGATGAGCGGCAACGCAGCTCGTACCAGCAATCAGAGAGGGGCTACCAGCATGGGGGCTTCCGGCGGCGGGGCGGCCAGAAGCGGCGGGCGGAAGCGATGAGCACACCAACGAACAAGGAGACAGCAATGAGCACACGATCGAAGAACGCCGTTTCATGTGTCACTGTTCTGGCCGCTCTTGTAATCGCCCTGTCCTTCTCGGTGGCCATTTCTGCGCAGCCACTTTCGAAATCCACTGCGGCCGCGTTTCCGCAAACCAGCCAGACGGGATTTGCGACGCCGCAAGAAGCAGCTGCCGCGCTGATTAAAGCAGCCGCGGACTATGACCTACCGGCGCTGACAGCGATGTTCGGTCAGGCTGGGGAAGACTTGGTGAGCACAGCCGACCACGTCCAGGACAAAAACAACGCAGCTGCATTTGCGGAGCGCGCCCAAAAAAAGAATTCCGTCGTCATTGATCCGAAGAACCCGAACCAAGCCACGATCCTGGTAGGTGAGGAGGAATGGCCGTTGCCGGTTCCGCTGGTCAAGAAAGGCGCGAAGTGGTATTTCGATTCAAAGACCGGTCACGACGAGGTCCTTTACCGACGCATCGGAGCCAACGAACTGGACGCCATTCAAATTTGCCGAGGCTTCGTGGAAGCACAGGAGGAATACGCCTCGGAAATTCACGACAATTCCGGCATCAATCAGTATGCTCAGCGAACGATCAGCACTGACGGAAAGCAAGATGGATTGGCCTGGAAAAATTCAGATGGAAGCTGGGAAGGTCCGGTTAGCGAGACAATCGCAAAAGCGATTCAAGAAGGTTACACGACCAAAGGCGAGCCTTTCCACGGCTACTATTTCAAAGTTCTGAACGGGCAGGGCCCTGCGGCGCCGAACGGAGAACTCGACTACGTGATCAACGGCGTGATGATTGGCGGATTTGCGATGGTGGCTTGGCCGGCCGAGTACAAGGTCACGGGGGTCCAGACTTTTATCGTCAGCTACAGCGGAATCGTTTACCAAAAGGACCTTGGGCCCGATACCGCAAAAATCGCGGCGGCGATGGAGCGCTACAACCCGGATAAGACCTGGCATCGCACGGACGACAACTGGTAATCAACGCCGACCGCCATCGCTCACGTGTCGCGTCTAGCAGGAAGCATGAATAGGTACAAGCTTCTATCAGCTATCCTCTGTCTCTCAGGGTCCGCTGCTTTCCCGTCAGCGAGTCGAGCGCAAGCTCCGGTGTTCGTGATCACGCCGGTACAAAGTTCGATTCGGTTTGACGTGAAGGCGTCAATGGATATCGTCGGCAAATTCGATAAGTGGGATGCCACTTTAACATTTACATCTCCCGACGAAACGACCGGAGTTTTAGAGATCACAATTCAGGCAGCCAGCGTGGATACCGGAAGCGGCATGAAGAACGGCAAACTCAAGAGCAAGGACTTCTTCGACGTTGAGAACAATCCGGTGATCACTTTTAAGTCCACGAAAATTGTGAAGACAGGTCACGAAACCTATGAAGTGGATGGCGACTTTACTATTCGCGGTGTATCAAACCCCGAAAAGCTGACGCTGACGGTTTCCGGCAAGGGCACGGGCTCAGGCGAGGTTAAAGGAAGTATGGTCTTCAACCGCAAAGACTACGGGATGAACAAAGGCATTCCGTTCATAAAAATTGCCGACCACGTCAGCGTAGATTTCCACCTCAAGGGGACGCGAGTCAGCGGGCCTTCGCTGGACCTACAGTAATAGCAGCGAAGCCGCACGCACCGGCGGTGCGCGACAACGCGATTCGTTCGCAATCCACGCTCCCCGCGAAGGTCCTGGTAAGTCGCGTAATCGGAAACTGAGCCACTGCCCGAATTTTACATAATAAAAGTTGACGAGCTATACACTCAGTGATAGTTTTCGCGCATCAAAACCGCAGGAGTTTGCCCATGACTGTGCGTAACCGAATGAAACAAGCGCTCGCCGTGTTGCTTCCCGCCGGCGTTCTGGGAATTTCCACACTGCTGGCCACTGTGCAGTCGGAAGCTGCTTCGGCGAGTCGAAAAGATAAGGCGCCCATCGCGAGCGTCGCCGAGCGCCTCAGCGAGATCCGCGCGGGAGTTTCCGAAGTTGCGTTCAAGGAAGGGCAGGGTTCTGTCTCTGATGCCGCGCTGCTGGGCGAATGGCCGAACTTCGGTTGGGGAAATGGCGGCTGGGGATGGCGCAACGGCGGCTGGGGAAACGGCGGTTGGAGAAACGGCGGCTGGGGAAATGGCGGCTGGCACAACTGGCATAACGGCTGGCACAACTGGCACAATTTCTGGCATAACTGGTAATTTCCGTGGATGCCCTGGCCCGAGACAAGCCAACATCTTGCGATCTGGCGCCGCTGATCCATACCGTCGTGCTACAGCCGACGCCTTTCTGCAATATCAACTGCCGCTACTGCTATCTGCCGCAGCGCGATGCAAAAACCGTCATGCCTTTGCAGACGGTCACCACCATATTTGAGAAAATCTTCGCGTCAGGCTGGTCCAGCCCTTATCTGACGATCATCTGGCATGCCGGTGAGCCGCTCGTGCTGCCGCCCTCCTATTATCAAGCCGCTTTCGAAGCCATTGAAGCGCTGCGACCTGCCGGACTCGAATTGCGCCATTCCATTCAGACCAATGGAATGTTGATTGACCAGGACTGGTGTGACTTCATCAAGAAATGGCACGTCGGCGTGGGCGTCAGCATTGATGGGCCGCGGGAACTGCACGACGCGAACCGGGTGACGCGCGCCGGTAAAGGAACGTTCGACCGCACCATTGCGGGAATTCGCCTGCTGCGACGCGAGAATGTCCCTTTCCATGTCATCACCGTGCTTTCGGAAAAAAGCATGAGCGCGCCCGATGAGCTGCTCGATTTCTACCTTTCCGAAGGGATTGATGACGTCTGCTTCAATGTGGAGGAGTCCGAGGGAAGTTATGTCTCGGGTCTGCTTACGAGCGGGGATCCGATCGAAAGGTTTCGCTATTTTCTGGATCGATTCTGGACTTTGTCGCGCAAGAGTTCCCGCATCCACTTCATCCGCGAAATTGACGGCATGATCTCGCGGATTTTCCGGCCGGAACAAAGCTGCGCGGAGAACGCGCAGGTCGAGCCTTTTGGCATGGTCAATATTGATTGCCACGGCAACGTCTCCAGCTTTTCACCGGAACTGCTCGGTTACAAGAGCACAACGTACAACGATTACATCGTTGGCAATATTCTGTCGGATTCGCTGCAAGACATGCTGGGCAGCCCCGCGATGCAGGCCATGACGCGCGACATCACAGCGGGCGTGGAAATGTGCCGCAAGGAGTGCGATTACTTTTCGGTGTGCGGCGGCGGCGCGCCAGTAAACAAGCTGGCGGAGAACGGCAATTTTGCCAGCAGTCGCACGGCGTTTTGCAGCCTGGTGCAGATTGTGCCGACGGATTTAATTCTGCATGCGCTGGATCGCCTGGAAGGTGGAATTGACGGCGCGATCGCGCACGCAGCGCAGCTCGCAGCGGTGGCTGCAGCAGACAAGTTTCAGGGCGTGCGTGGATAACATTGATAACGTGGTACGCGTGTCGTGAAGGTGTGAAGAAATTCGGATCAAATACTCCGGGTGTCGCAATACACTCGATTCAACGAGGTTCGCGATGAAAAAGTGGATAATTGCCGCGGTGATTTTTAGCGTAGGGCTCTTCGGTACTTCTGCATTTGCGCAGACGGGCTCCAGTACGCCGAAAAAAGGTCAAGCGGCGCCAAAGGCACAGAACGAGGCACCCGCAGCAGAAGCCGGCGAATCGGAGCAACCGGAACCAGAGGAGCCAAGAGAAGCACCGGTGCTTTGGGTAACGAGCGTCGAGGCGATGAGCAGCACGCATGGACCGACGCTGGACGTGATCCGAGTGCGCGGGATAACCAGCACCGACGGTTGGGACGACGCCGAACTAGTTCCGCTCACCAAGGGAACTCCGCCAGATGGAATGCTGGATCTGGCGTTCGTCGCAAAGGCGCCGACAGATTCAACGGCGCCATCGAAGAGCCCGGTAATCGAAGCTGTTTTCACGCTCGAGCCTGGCCATCCGTTCAAGGGGGTGCGAGTCCATGGCGCGACGAATCGCGTTACCTTGAAAGCGATACCGGGTTACGCAGAGGCGCCGCCGCCTCCGAGCGATTGCACGGATTGCGTTGGCAAGTACTTTGTCGCGAAGGGCGAAACCGCGCCCTCTGGACTGAGCGCCAACGAAGTGATTCACGAAGAAAGTCTACCGAAAATGTTGCACGTGGTGAAACCTGCAGAAGGACTTGGCAAGCTTGATTCTGATCCGAATCGTCTGACGATCGTGATCGGAGACGATGGCCGCATCGTCATTGCGGTGTGGGACTAGAAAACAAGACGAGGCCCAAGAACATGAACGTGCGAAAAGTAATAACTGGCGGCTTGATTCTTGCTGCGGCGATCGCCGTTCCGCTGCTCGGCGCGCAAAACGCCGAGGCGCCGCAATCGCAACAGGGAGCGCAAGCGCCACAGCCCGCGCAGGCGCCACAGACAACACAAGCGCCGCAGACACAACAACCGCAGCAGGCGCCGCAAGAAACAGGACCGCTGCCACCACCGGTGCAGAACATCGATCCGGACCGCCACGGCAACCTGGCCACCGCGCAAGGTGATATCGTGGATGCGTATCAGCGAATCCAAATGGCCCAAGGTGCGAACAACGGTCAACTGGGTGGTCATGCGGCAAGGGCGAAGGATTTATTGGCGCAGGCCGACGCCGAGCTCAAAGCGGCGGCAGAGTTTGTGAATGCCCAGCAGGACGCACAGCAGGAGCCATCAGGCCCCGGGCCGGACAACGCTTCAGGCAACTGGACAATCTACGCGCAGAATATCGACCAGCCGGGCGGTTCCACGAAATTCGTACAAATCCAGCAATTCGGCAATCAGCTCTCCGGACATTTCAAAGGTCCGCATCAATCGGGCGGAATTGAAGGCTTCGTGAACGTTCATCACATCGAATTCAGCACCCATACTCACGATGTGCTCACCTTCCGCGGCAGGATCGACGGCAACACAATGTCAGGCATGTACGGAATCCACGGCCAGCACGCCCCTTGGAACGCAGTCCGCTCGGATTAACTTAACCGTTCGTTCAAATCGCCAGCAGCCGGGCAAAAAACGAGCGGTACCGTTGCAGCGCAAGCCGCAAATCCTCGGTCGAAACATTCTCGCTTCGATCCCAC
>Ga0209655_10000597_pt1 | contig 13808 bp, 8 predicted proteins | sample BogFormECP03_OM2_FD_188236 | JGI IMG/M metagenome (GOLD analysis project Ga0209655, IMG submission 188236) | Bog forest soil microbial communities from Calvert Island, British Columbia, Canada - ECP03_OM2 (SPAdes) (version 2) | ecosystem: Environmental > Aquatic > Freshwater > Wetlands > Bog ...
CATGGCCTCGTCGCTCGAATGTCGCGCTCCGCTCGTAGATTACGAACTGGTCGAAATGACATCGCGCATGCCGGCGAATCTGAAAGTGCGCGGCCTGACCATGAAATATTTGCTCAAGAAAGTACTCGAGCCGCTCGTGCCGCACGAAATTCTGCATCGCAAAAAGCGCGGCTTCGGCGCTCCCATGGGCGCGTGGCTCCGCCGGGATCTCGAAAGCCTCGTCGGCGACACGCTCGGTGAAGCGCAAGTCCGCCGCCGCGGCTTCTTCGATCCCGCGGTGGTGAATGAAATCATCGCCGCGCATCGCGCGCAGACCAGCGATCACACCGATCATCTTCTCGCCCTCATCAATCTCGAATTGTGGTGCCGGATTTATCTCGACGGGAATGACTGGCGTTCCGCCCCGGAAGCTCGCGTGACTGCGGCGCGAATATCGTGACCGGCCGTTTCGCAAATTTCGACGCGCAACTCCGCGGGAGCATCTAGCGTGCGCATCCTCTACATCTGCCATCGCTTTCCGTTTCCTCCGAATCGCGGCGGAAAAATCCGCCCGTTTCAAATGATCCGCCATCTATCGCAGAGCCACGAAGTAACCGTAGCCAGCCTCGCGCATACGCAAGAGGAATTCGACGCGGGCGCGGGCCTGCGCGATCATTGCGCCGAAATCATTGCCGAAATTCTGCCGGATTCCACGCGCTGGCCGCAGGCCGTGATGGCGCTGCCGACGAGCACACCGTCATCAGTCGCGTACTTCCGCTCGAATCGCCTGCGCGAGCGAATTGAATCGGCCTGGCAGCAAAAAAAGTACGACGCGGTCATGGTGCACTGCGCCTTCGTCGCGCAATACACGCTCGGCCTGCAAGGCGCAGCTCTGCGCATTCTCGATTATGGCGATATGGATTCCGCCAAATGGATGGACTACGCCGAGCATCGCCGCTTCCCTCTTTCCGCTGGGTACGCCATCGAATCGCGCAAGCTGCGCCGCTACGAACGCGAGATGGCCAAGCGCTTCGACCGCATCACCATCACCACACAAGGCGAGAAAGAAGAATTCAAAACGCTCGGCGTGCCGAAACCTTGCACCGTGATTCCCAATGGCGTGGACGGAAATTTCTTTCAGCCGGCGAAAATGGGCGGCGGCACGAAGCCGAATATCGTTTTTCTCGGCCGCATGGATTATTTCCCCAATATCGACGGCGTGCTTTGGTTCGTCCGCGAAGTCTATCCCAGCATCCGCCGCGCCATGCCGTCCGCTCAGCTACAAATCGTGGGCGCCGATCCGTCGAAAGAAATTCTGCGTCTGCGCAGCATCGAAGGCGTAACGGTCACCGGCTTCGTGAAAGACGTGCGCCCTTATCTCACCGAAGCAGCGGTCGCGATCGCGCCGTTACGCATCGCCCGCGGCACACAAAATAAAATTCTAGAATGTATGGCCGCCGGGATTCCGGTCGTCTCGACACCGCAAGCGGCAAAGGGAATTCAAGCCGTCGCGGGCGAGCACATAGTGGTTGCCGATGGCGCTCCAACAACCAGCCGCAGCGTTCTCGAGCTGCTGAACGATCCAGCTCTCCGCGTAAAAATCGCCACCGCGGCCCGCGCGCAAGTCGAACGCGCACATTCCTGGCCCGAATCAATGAAAATTCTAGATTCCGTCTTTGCCGATGGATTTTCCGAAGCTTCTGCAGAGGATGTTGCCAAAGCGGAAGGTCCCACTCTCAGTCGCGCGTAAAATTCCAGCAGCGAAATCCTCTATTTCGGGTCAGGAATTCTCTCGCGTGAAATAATCAATTCGTCGTACCAGGTATAAGCCTTGTCGTGCGGCGCATCGCCATCCTTATTCGTCTGATAAGGCAGCAGCCAAATTTTACCGAATTTCGCTTTGCCGATATCGGTGTTCACCAGATCGTAGCCCGTTTTTTTCTCCGGGCTGAAATCAATCACCGGCAGCGACGGCTTGCCCTCATCCGCCACCCAAAGCTGCACGGTGCTGTCGCGATGATATTTGTGAGAATTGTCGAGATACCAGGTGCCAACTTTCACGTGCACCTGAAAAGTCATCCACTGATTTGCCTTATATCCTACGCACGGCGGAAACTTGGGAGCAAATCCGCGATAGAGCCGGCATTTTCCATTCGACGCAGCATTCTGCGGCGAAAAAATCCCCGAACCCTGCGCGTCGTAACCTTCCATGAGCGAAAGCTCTTCGTACTTATCATCCTTCACGCCGCAACTGTGATACATGCGTGGCATCCCCAGCTGCCCGCTATTCTCCAGAACCAAATCAATATTCGTGCACGACCACGCCGTCTGTCCGGGATGGTCGCCCTCGCCGATGATCGCCTGCTTCCAGCCATTCGATCCCTTGAAGGGCTTCAGCATCTCCGGCGAAAATCGCTGCCGCCACTGAATATAAAATTCGTCGTACTTGCTTTTCGGGTCGCCATTCACCAGCGAATCAAATTGCGCCGATAAATCATCCGAAAAATCCGTCCAGTATTGCCCGGAAGAATTGGCCACCGAAAAAGCCGGAACGGTAAATTTCAGCGACCCGCGCCCGGAAGCCGCAACGGTGGTATCAATCTCGGGAAGCACCGCGCCAGTGGAATCCGGCATGATGTGACCGGCAATTTCCGAGCGCGCGTCGAATCCAATGCAGCGAATCACGCCCGGCGCATGGCAGCGCGCCTTGAAATCCGCGTCGTTTCCCAATTTCGCCGGGCCTGGCGCAGACTCCACTTGCGGCGCTTCCTCGCCAGGCGGCTCCGCAGGCTCCTCCGGCTTTTTGGCCGGTTCCTGTGATTGCGTTTGAGATTGAGACTGCAAGTTCGCGGCCGCAAAAACAGACGGGGACACACGGGCGCCCGCAATAAATTGATTCAGCAGAATTCCAACGGCAGGAACAATCAGAAAACCAGCGCCCAGAAGAAGTTTCTTAAACCGCGACATTCCGTTTCACCGCTTCTCCCGTCTTCAACGATTTCAATCTTAGCCTAAAATGAAGCGGCGGCGCCACGGGGGGACGTGGGCGCCGCCGCTCCTTAACCGGCTGGGGGGCCGGTAGCTCGTTGTGTCAGAACTTCGGGTCAGCAACCTGCTGGTACGAAATAATCAATTCGTCGTACCAGGTATTCGCCGCCGCGCAGCTCGGACAATCAAGATTGGTTTGATACGGAAGCAACCAGATCTTCCCGAACTTCTCACGAATCATATTGCCGTTACCATCCGCTAGCCCGTAAGCCGTCGGATTCACCAAATCGTAGCCCGTCTGGCAAGACGGAATGTCCTGCTGTGACGCGTCGCAAGCCGCCGACGTCGCGCCCGGATGCATGTCCATCACCAACTGCGATGGCTGCCCTTCCTGCGCGACATACAACTGTATGGTGCTGTCGTGCTTGAACGGCGCCGGTGGCCCCCCGCTGGAATTCACGCCGCCGGGGTACCAAGTCCCCACCTGAATGTGCAGTTGGAAGGTCATCCACTGATTCGTCACGTACGGCACGCACGGCGGAATCGTCGGAATATCGATCGTGACGGTGTAGGTGCAGTTCAGATAGCCGCCCGCCGCGTTCTGCGGTGAGAACAATCCGTTCCCGTTGCTATCGGTCCGACCCGTGTTCACTTCGAGCGGATCGTACTCATCCAGCTTCACCCCGCAACTGTGATACATGCGCGGAATTTCGAACTGGTTCGAGTTCTCCACCACCGTCTCCAGATCCGAGCACGAGTACGACAGCGTTGAAGCCGTATCTCCTTCTCCCAAAATCACCTGCTTCCACCCGTTCGAATTAGCAAACTTCTGCAACATCCCCGAATCAAACCGCTGCCGCCACTGAATCCAGATTTCATTCTTGCAAGGACTCCCGCCGCAAGCAGTGGTCAGCGAGAGCGGATCGCCGTTGATCAACGAATCGATCTGCTGCGAGAAATCGTCGGAGAAGTCGATATCGAATGAACCCGAAGTATTAGGTGAGGTAGCTCCCGCCGGTACCGCGAAATGCAGCGAGCCGCCTCCGGACGCGAAGACCGTGGTATCGACGGTTGGCGTGGTCAGGCCGCCGGTGATCAACGGCAATCCCGGTGCAGCATTTCCGCTGACGGACGCCGCGGTATCAAACGACACGCACCGGATCACACCAGCGGCCGAGCAACGTGCCTGGAAATCCGCGTTGGCGTTCGAGTCCCCGCCGGAGCCCGATGCGTTGGAAACCGTGACAGTCACCGCCGTAGCGGCCGTACTGTTCCCGGAAGTATCGGTGGCCGTCGCGGAAAGAGTATGCGAGCCGTTGCTCGCGGTCGTCGTATCCCATGAAACGCTATAGGGAGACGCCGCGTCCGCCGAGCCCAGATTGGCTCCATCCAGCAGGAACTGTACGTTCGCCACCGCGACGTTATCGCTCGCATTCGCGGAAACCGTCACGGTGCCGGAAACGGCCGCCCCGTTCGCCGGCGCCGTCATGGAAACGGTCGGCGGTGTCGTGTCAGTCGTGTTTGTCGTACCGAACGAAAGAACGCTGCTGTCAACGGTATTCCCGCTCCCATCGACGGACTGCGCCTCAAAAAAGTACAACGTGTTAGCCGATAGGCCGGTCAGTGTTTGCGAATGGCTCGTCGCCATCGTTGTAATCTTCGTCGTCAACGATCCCAGACTGGACGTCGTTCCGTACATTACCTGCGACGTGGCGGCCGCGCTGGTAGTCCACGAAATCGTCGCCGAATTCGTGGTGATGTTGCTCGCGGTCACATTCGAGATTGTTGTACTGCCGTTGCTGCCACTGCCGCCACCCGCGGTCAACCGCAGCGTGTGCGCGTCGATGTTCCATTCATTTACGAGCGCATACACTCCGAGTGCCGGGAAGTAGCCGAAGCGCTTGAACGTCCCATTCGTAGTCGATGGTGTACCGGTCATATCCGAATCCGGCGGCGCGTTCGTCGAGTACGTCTGCGTGGTGCAGGAATCGGTGACCGGATTGTAGAGGTACAGCGTTCCGCCAAAGTTCGGCCAGCCCACAACCAATTGCAAAACCGGATCCCACTGCAGACCCGGATTGTTTCCTTCTAGTCCGCTGCAACCTGCGGCATTCAGCGTCGTGACAGAATAGTCGCTGCCCGTCGCGATGCTGATGGACTCGGCGTGATTGTCTCCGAAGCGCAGGAACAACTTGTGCAGCGGGTCAATCACCGTTCCTTCATGCAGCGAAAGGCTCGAGGGCGCCGAACCTAGGTGCGTGTAAGTGTTTGTTGTGGCGTTGTAGCTCCACAGCCCGTAGGTGGACTCGTTCAGAATTGCCGTTTGAGTATTCGGATCGTACTGCAACTGCGCATTGCCAAACTGGTTGTCGGGCGCGACGCCTCCATTGCCCGAGATTGTCGGGTTGAGCTGCGTCCAACCGCCGGCGCCACTCGATCCGACTTGTGACATTTCGAGCGTCCAGGTGTCGCTAATGAACCCACCCGACGGGCAGTAAGGTACGCCGCCGAAGACCAGCATCTTGTCCACGTTCGGCATATACACCGTGCCGCCATAAGTGTGCCGCGAGCTCGGCGTGCCGTTGCTGAACGCAGGCGTGCACGTAGGAGTCGGATCCGCCGGATTATTCGCGCGGGTCAGCTTCAACGTGTTCAGATTGAAGGCATAGATTTCATTGCCCGAGTAGTCGTTGTGCCCGCCGCCCCAGACCCACAAAATATTCCGGTTGGTATCGGCGATGCCGCTGTTCCATGCGTCCACTACTCCGTAGCACGAGCCGGTGGTGGAAGGATCGGGCGGGCAATTCGGCGCGATTTGCTGTCCCGCAACATCGAACCAGCCGAGCGTCGAAGGAATTCCGCTGCCACTGCCGCCGGACGAAGCATTGCTTACGGTTACGTTCACCGTCGCGCTCACTGCGCTGTTTCCGGCCGCGTCTTTCGCAATGGCCGCCAGCGCATGGCTGCCGTTTGCATAGTTCGCGGTGTTCCACGAGAAGTTGTACGGCGAGGTGGTGTCGGCGGAGCCTACATTGTTTCCGTCAACTTGGAATTGCACGCTGGCCACGCCCACATTATCCGAAGCCGACGCCGCCACCGTCACTGTTCCGCTCACCGTCGCACTATTTGCCGGCGAAGTGATCGAAACGGTCGGCGGTGTCGTGTCGGTGGAGTTGCTGACCGTTACCTTGACGCCCGCGCTCGTAGTCTTATTGCCGGAAGTATTCTTCGCCACCGCCGTCAGCGTATGGCTTCCGTTCGAAACCGAAGCGCTGCTCCACGAAAAATTGTAAGGCGACGACGTATCCGCTGCGCCTACGTTCGCGCCATCCACCTGCAATTGCACGCTCGCCACGCCCGCACTGTCTGAAGCCGTCGCGCTCACAGTCACGACGCCACTCACCGTCGCATTATTCGCTGGCGATGTAATCGAAACCGTCGGAGGTGCCGACTCGCTGTTGTTGCTGACGGTCACTTTCACGCCCGCGCTCGTAGTCTTGTTGCCCGATGTATCCTTCGCCACCGCAGTCAACGTATGGCTGCCGTTCGCAACCGAGTTGCTGCCCCAAGAAAACGTGTACGGCGAGCTCGTATCCGCCGCGCCCACATTCGCGCCGTCAACCTGCAATTGCACGCTCGCTACGGCCACATTGTCCGAAGCCGTCGCATTCACAGTCACGACGCCGCTCACCGTCGAGTTATTCGCCGGCGATGTGATCGAAACCGTTGGCGGCGTGGTGTCGCTATTGTTGACCGTCACCTTTACAACCGCGCTGGTCGCCGAATTTTCGCCCGTATCCGTGGCCACCGCCGTAAGCGTATGGCTCGCGTTCGAAACCGAAGTCGTATTCCACGAGAAGTTATAAGGAGCAGTCGTCAGCGCCGCGCCCACATTCGCGCCATCCACCTGCAATTGCACGCTGGCTATTCCAGCGCTGTCGGAAGCCGCCGCGCTCACCGTCACCGTTCCGTTCACCGTCGAGTTGTTCGCCGGCGACGTGATCGAAACCGTCGGTCCTGCCGGAGGCGGCGAACTCTGCGCGTTGCTTACCGTGATGCTCTCCACCGCGCTCGTAGCCGAATTTCCAGATGTATCCGTGGCCACTGCCGCCACGGTGTGATTCCCATTCGTCGAAGCAGTCGTGTCCCAAGGCAGGCTGTAAGGCGCCGCGGTAATAGGCGAGCCAAAATTGTTTCCGTCCAATTGGAATTGAACGTTTGCCACCGCAACATTATCCGTGGCGTCTGCAGCCATCGTGACCGTTCCCGAAACCGTCGCTCCATTGATCGGCGAGATGATCGCCACGGCCGGCGGAGTCGTGTCCCCGGATGCGCCAGCAGTAAATGTCTGATCGGGAGTGGTGCTGGTACTTCCATCTGCGGCCTGCGATTGACACTGATAATGATATTGGACGCCGGGAGTGAGATTCGCGAGCGTCACCGAGTGGCTCGTCACCATCGTGTTATCGAGCGGCGTGGACTGGCCGTAGGCTGTCGTCGGGCCATAGACCACTTGCGAGCTGCTCGCTATGTTAGTTGTCCAGGTGATCGCCGCGCTGGTTGACGACACAGTGCTTACGGAGGGGGTTGAGTCGGTCAGCTTCGGGTTTCCGCTCGAGCCAGCCAGTCCAATACATCCGGCGCTCAAACTGGAAATTAACAACACCGCGAAAAATCCCAACGAATTCAACTGACGCTGCCGACGCACTCTGCTCGTAGCTCGCATCCGTTCCCCCAGATCGTTTAGGTCTGCCGTTAAATCAACACCCGGCTGCAAATCACGCGCGGACGGATGTCCCCACTAACGGATCTAGGCTAATCGCTGGAGATTGCTCAAAGTACTGGTCGGGGGGCCTGATTAGGGTCAAGGTTCGGTACAGGTACTTCACTGTCCGCGTGGGCACAAGCTCGTTCAGGCAGGCGGAATCTCGGCAAACCATTGATTCTGCAAGACAAACCGTTACGTTCGTGTGAACGTTCGGTTCAGTTTCGATTGGAGTTCGTTAGGCGGGAACCCGCCCTGGCGCCAACAGTCCCTCATCGGCGGGACGGCCACGGTGGGAGCCCCCGAATTTATTCGGGGGAGGAGCGCTTTAGCGTTCCGAAAAAAGCCCCGCGCAGGAAGGATGCGCTTTAGCGCTGGGCACTTTAGAGCGAGCCACGCCGCTCGCCAAAAACCCTTTCAGTCTCGAATCCCATCTCGAAATTACGACACTTTACGCACGAACCACACCACGATTTCCCCCGCAGAGCGAAAGCCTTCTCCGAGCTCAAACAACCAAAAAAAGATCGCCAATTCAAGCCAAGCACCGCCCAAAACGACGCGATCCAGCATCCGCATTCCCCAGCGCGACGCACCGACCCGCCAAGCCGCCCACAGAAACGCAATCGCAATCGCCACCGACGCGAGCACGTCGGTGGGATAGTGCCCTCCGATGTAAACCCGCGGCAGCGAAACCGCCAGCAAAACCCACGCGCACAAAATCGCGCTAATTCTCCGGCTCACCGGCCAAAGACCGGCAGACATCACGAAATAAACCAGCGTCGAGTGGCTCGGAAACGAATTCCCCTCGCCGGATGTCCACAAGTAAGCCGGAAACAATCCCTGAAATTCCGGCGTCTGGCTAGGCGGCAACGCCCCAACAAACGGCCGCAGCGCCAAAGTAAAAATCACCGCCGCAACGCAAGCCGCAATCGCCTCAAGGATCCGCGCCCGCCGCCATTCCGTCCGCTCGTCCCGCAAACTCCAGAAATAATAAACCGCAACCGCAAACACAAATCCGCTAACCAACCGGTTGTCCATGAAAAACTGCGCCAGATTCATGCGCGGATCCCTGAGCGGAAACAGACGCACAAGCCCAGCCAAAAGCCAGTGATTGAACGCGAAGAACCAAGGCCCCGCGAAGAAGCTGCTGAGAATCGAGGCGCTCAGCGCTGTAGGGAGGATCAAGCTAGGGTGGGAGAAGGACATACGTTTATCGCGTCAATCATCACATTTTACGATACATAAGTCTCGCTTCCACCGAACCCGGTAGCACAGGCACTCCTGTCTGTGTAAGAGCGATTCATTCGCTCGAAGTTCAGTCACGAATTGCCCACAAGAAAGCCAGCGCCGCAAAACAGTGTTAACCTGAATCTCAGAATCAAAGAGATCGCGTTGTCTTCCTTGCAAAACTCGGCGCCTCAAAGCGCTTCCGCGCGGTCGTTCGCTCTACCCGCGCAAACCGACCTGGCAATCTGCGCCCGGCTACTACTCTCCATAATAATGATAGCCGCCGATTACGCTGTCGCCCCCGCCCTCTATAACGGCTCAACTCTCTGGGCCAGTGCAGCTCTCCTGTTGCTCATCTTCCGCCGCGGACAAGCCACAATCCCGGCCTCCGAAGCCGTAACAATCACAAAGTTATCGCCCGCGCGTCTCGCAATCTTTTTCGCACTTCACGCATTCGTTATCGCCGTCGGCCGCCAGGCAGGCGCAGTATTCACCTCCGCCGCAGCAAGCGACGCGATCGCCGCCGCGCCATTAGCCGCCGCAAAGCTGCTAATTCTTCTTCCAGCTATCGCGCTGTTCTCCCTCTCGGATTGGAACGCGTTGTTACGCAAATATCGCCCCGAATTCATAGCCGCCGTCATAGTTCTCTTGACGTTTTTCCCCTACCGCCTGTTCCACACCATCTGGCCCACGTATTCGCAACTCATCGCCACTCTCGCCTATCAAGGTGCGAAGCCCTTCGTCCCCGGCATCTCATTCCTCAGCCAACCCATCCCCACGATCCTCGGCCCGCAGCTAAATCTCCAAATCGTATTCTGGTGCTCGGGGTTTTCCGCCCTAGCGTTATTCGACACACTCGTAGCCCTAATCGCCATTCTCGATTGGAATGAACTGAATCCCACGCGCCTGTTCGTAGCCTACGTGGTAGGCGCCGCCGCAATCCTAGCCGCGAATATCGTGCGCATCGGCCTGCTTGTCATCATAGGAAACGAAATCGCCCCAAAATATGCCATGGGCAGATTCCACGTAAACGCAGGCTGGGCCTTCTTCGCCGCAATCTATCTAGTAATTCTGACGGTAAGCTATCGCTGGATGCTAAGAAAGCCTTCGTAGGGCCCGCGCTTTATGCCGGGCCGGGCGACATGTAATTTCAAGCCTCGCGTGCGGCCCTACCCCGGCTTGTCGTTAAAGAGATGATGCGGTGCGCCAAGTACGCGCACTAAGCCCAATAAGTCCGATCCAAAGTCCGATACTGTATGGCCTCACTCAAATGTTTCGACTGAATATCTGCAGTCTCATCCAGATCCGCGATCGTCCGCGCCACTTTCAGAATGCGGTCATGAGCCCGCGCCGATAATCCCATCCTCTGAATCGCAGCCTCCAGTATTTTTTCCCCATCCGCGGAAATCTGGCAATGCGTTCGAATCAGTTTCGGTGGCATCTGCGAATTGGAATAAACCATCTTCTCGCCGGCATAGCGTTTCAACTGAATATTCCGAGCCGCAACCACCCGCTCCCGGACCGCCGCAGAAGGCTCCACATCCCCCTTGCTGCGCAGTTCCTTATATTTCACCGCGGGCACTTCAATATGAATATCGATGCGATCCAGCAGCGGCCCGGAAATTTTAGACACATACCTCTGGATCAAAGTAGCCGAGCAATGGCAATCGCGATTAGGATCCCCGAAAAATCCACAAGGACAAGGATTCATAGCCGCCGCCAGCATAAATCGCGAAGGAAAACTAACCGAAAGCGCCGCCCGCGAAATCGTAACGTGCCCGTCCTCCAGCGGCTGCCGCATCACCTCCAACACATTGCGCTGAAATTCCGGCAACTCATCCAGAAACAAAACGCCGTTATGCCCCAGCGAAACTTCCCCCGGCCGCGGAATCGCCCCGCCGCCAATCAATCCAGCATCGCTAATCGTATGATGCGGCGAACGATAAGGCCGCGTTCCCACCAGCCCGCGCGAATTATCCAGCACTCCCGCAACACTATGTATCCGCGTAGTCTCGATCGCCTCATCCAAAGACATAGGCGGCAAAATCGTAGGAATCCGCTTGGCCAGCATGGTCTTCCCAGCCCCGGGCGGCCCGATCAATAAAATGTTGTGACTCCCCGCGCAAGCAATCTCCAGTGCCCGCTTGGCCGCCTGTTGCCCGCGCACATCCCGCAAATCCACCGAATATCCATCCGATTCCGCCAACATCTTCGCCGCGTCCACCCGCACTGGCGTAAACGATTCCGGCGCATTCACCAAGTCCGCAGCCTGCACCAGCGAGCTCACCGCAAATACGTCAATTCCCTGCACCACCGCGGCCTCGCGCGCATTCGCCGTAGGCACCACCACGTTCTTCGCCCCGCGATCCCGCGCCACGAGCGCCGCCGAAAGCGCCCCGCGCACCGAACGCACGCTCCCATCCAGCGAAAGCTCACCAAGAAACACATGCGAATCCAGAATTTTCCCGTGAAAGGATCCTTGCGAGCCCATCAACCCGAGCGCCATAGGCAAATCAAACGCAGATCCCTCTTTGCGGATGTCAGCAGGAGCGAGATTGACGGTAACACTCTGAGGAGAAGGAAAATCAAAGCCGCAATTCTTCAGCGCAGACTTAATCCGCTCGCGGCTCTCTTTCACAGCAATATCAGGCAGCCCTACAACAGTAAACTCGCCCTCGCGCCCCGCCCCAATATCCACCTCAACTTCCACAAGATAAGCATCAATCCCAAATACCGCGGCGCTAAGCGACTTAAATAACATTTTGAATGGGCTCTTTCGTGCGCCAGAAAACGCAACCCCGATCCACGCGTCCCGGTACACACAGCCACAGCAATTAGATACAGACTAAAGTGCGCGAAGAGAGGACTTCCGCGCTGTTTCCCATGCTATCCTGTCCGCGTCAAAGCACAATCCGTACATTCGCAGTTCGTTTAATTCCCATGACCCCGAGCCAACACGCAAATCCAATTACAAAGTGGTTCCGCATCACCGCCGCGCTAGCAGTTCTCGTCGCCGCATCATTATTCTCCGCGCCTCGCGCCGCCGCCCAATCTAAGTCCGAATCCAAAGCAGAATCCAGAGCCGACTCCCAAGCCGAAAACGGCGGCTATTCCGACGCCAAAGCCGTACAACTCAACAACGAAGGCATGCAGCTCTATCAAAACGGCAAAGTGGACGAAGCCATAGCCAAATACCGCCAAGCCCTGGAGCGAGTCCCGAAATTCCCCGAAGCCCTCGACAATCTAGCCCTGGCCCTCGAATCCAAAGGCGGCGATGACGAAGCCATATCCGATCTGCAACAATCGATCGGCCTCCGCCCGCGCGATGCCCTCGCCTATTCCAATCTAGGCCTGGCCTATCTCCACAAACGAAAATACGACGAAGCCGCGGCCGCCTATCAAAAAGCGATCGACCTACGCTCCGATTTCCCGGAAGCCTACAACGGCCTAGGCGCCGCCCAAATGGCCACAGGAAAATCCGCCGAAGCCATAGCCGCCTATCGCCGCGCCCTCGAGCTTCGCCCCGATTATGTGGACGCCATGAATAATCTAGGCGTAGCCCTCCAACACGATCACCAACCCGACGCCGCGGTCGATCTCTACCAAAAAGCCCTGGCGCTTTATCCCAAGGCCAAAGACATCCAGGCAAATCTAGCCAGCGCCCTGCACGATGCCGGACGCAACGACGAAGCCCGCGCCGCCTACGAACGAGCCGTACAAGCCGATCCCGGCGACGCCGCAGCCTGGCATCAACTAGGCCAACTGCAATTCGCGCAAGGACACTACGAAAGCGCCATAGCCAGCTTCGAGAAAACCCTGCAGATCAATCCCAATCAACCAGACATCGATTTCAATCTGGGAAACGCCTACTATCAACTAGGCCGCTATCAGGAAGCAGAAGCAAGCTACGACAAGGAACTCGCACTAAAGCCCGGCGATCCCGACGCTCTCCACGGCCGAGGCAACGCCTATTTCCGCCAGGATAATTTCGACGGCGCAATCGAGGACTATCAAACCGTTCTTGCAGCGAAACCGGATAATCCGGACGTACTGCTAAGCCTTGCCCACGCCCAATATTCAAAAAACGATCTAGTAGCCGCCGCAGATACATTCCGCAAGTATCTACAGCAACGCCCCGAAGACGCGGAAGCCTATTTCAACCTGGGCAACGCCCTCTACAATCACGGCGATTACCCCCAAGCCATAGAAGCCTATCGAGGAACAATCCGTCTAAACCCCGACTTAGCGAGAGCCCACTACAATTTAGCCATGGCCCTCGTAGGTCAAAAAGACCTAAAAGCAGCCAAGCTGGAATTCACAGAAGCCACAAAACTAGATTCCACCCTGACGCCGCCCAAGGGCCTCCCAGAAAAGTAGCGCCGGCGTCCTCGCCGGCATCTTACGGGTTTCGTAGCGGCGCGCTTTAGCGTGGCATCTTCTCTCAGCGAAATCGAATGCCACCCTAAAGGGCGCCGCTACGAATTCACCGGTGTTTGCAACTATGCTGCCCGCGCGTGAGTGTTGCCCGTAATACAAAATGTGCTCGCAAGAGCCGGTCCCACATCGCGGGACCAGCGGTACAAAACCTCCCCGCGCTTTACACTCAGCCCGCATCCCCGTATCCTCATCTCTAGCAGCCTGCAAGCAACCGAATTCCCGCAAAGCCCGAACGCGCGGAGGCACGCATGATAATGGTAATAATCGGAGCCGTTCTACTGCTCGCGATTTTCGTAGTCGTGGCAATGTACAACGGCCTAGTCCGCCTGAAAGTCCAATGCGACAACGCCTGGGCCGACATAGACGTCCAACTAAAGCGCCGCTACGACCTGATCCCCAACCTGGTAGAAAC
>Ga0209655_10000598_pt1 | contig 13801 bp, 9 predicted proteins | sample BogFormECP03_OM2_FD_188236 | JGI IMG/M metagenome (GOLD analysis project Ga0209655, IMG submission 188236) | Bog forest soil microbial communities from Calvert Island, British Columbia, Canada - ECP03_OM2 (SPAdes) (version 2) | ecosystem: Environmental > Aquatic > Freshwater > Wetlands > Bog ...
ACCGAATCGCAAGACTGGGCCGAAATGCTCCTCCGCATGTATCTGCGCTGGGCCGAACAAAAAGGTTTCCGCGCCACAATCCTTGATTCCACTCCCGGCGAAGAAGCCGGCATCAAATCCGCCACAGTCCAGATCGAAGGCGAAAACGCCTACGGCATGCTCTCCGGCGAGAGCGGCGTGCATCGCCTCGTCCGCATCTCGCCATTCGATCAAGCCGCCCGCCGTCATACGTCCTTTGCCTCCGCCTTCGTCATCCCCGAAATTGACGATCGCATCGAGATCAACGTCAAGCCCGACGACCTGCGCATTGACACCTTCCGCGCCGGCGGCCACGGCGGCCAGAACGTCAACAAAGTCGAATCCGCCGTGCGCATCACGCATCTTCCTTCCGGCATCGTCGTGCAGTGTCAGAACGAACGCAGCCAGCACAAGAACCGCGAAATCGCCATGAAAGTTCTGCGCTCCCAACTCTACGAACTCGAACTAGAAAAACGCCGCGACGCGCTCAACAAGCTCGACGCCTCCAAGCCCGAAATCAGTTTCGGCAGCCAGATCCGTTCCTACACCATGCAGCCGTATCAACTAATCAAAGACCACCGCACCAAAGTCGAACGCGGCGACGTTCAAAAAGTCCTCGATGGCGACCTCGACCCCTTCATCCGCGCCTACCTCCTCTACCGCCGGGACATGGCTTAGCCCAAATCTTTCCCCTAATCCGCAGGCAAATTGCCTGTCGCCGCCGAAATACGGCACCGCGCCACGCACTTCCGCCGCAATCTGCAACCATCCAACCCCGATTTAAGGCCTTTCGATGCAAAAGTTTGACACCCCCAAACCCCCATGCTAGCCTCGTTTTTTGGGCATAGCAGCCGCAAGCGCACTTGGGGCCCCCGAATTGCACTAGTTCCGCTGGAGGATACTGTTTTGGCTCATCACGACGAAAAGTTTCTCTTCACCTCGGAATCCGTTACCGAGGGTCATCCCGATAAAATCGCCGACCAAATTTCCGACGCCGTCCTCGACGCAGTCGTCACCGACGATCCCATGGGCCGCGTGGCCTGCGAAACTCTGGTCACCACTGGCCTGGTCGTAGTCGCCGGCGAAATCACCACCACCACTTACGTGGATTTTTCCGACCTAGCCCGCGAAGTCATTCGCGACGTCGGCTACACCCGCGCCAAATTCGGCTTCGACGCCGAAACCTGCGGCGTCATCTGCACCATCCACAAACAATCCCCCGACATCGCCATGGGCGTTGATACCGGCGGCGCCGGCGACCAGGGCTTGATGTTCGGCTACGCTTGCGACGAGACTCCCGAGCTGATGCCCATGCCCATCCAACTCGCGCACAGCCTCACCCACAAACTCGCCGAAGTCCGCAAGCAAAATGTCGTCGATTTCCTACGCCCCGACGGAAAATCCCAAGTCACCATCGAATATATTGACGGCCGCCCCGCGCGCGTAGACACCGTAGTCATCTCCACGCAGCACGGCGACAAAGTTTCCCTGAAAGATTTGCAGCAAGCCGTGCGCAAGCATGTAATCGATCCCGTTCTGCCCGCCGCCATGGTGGACAAAAATACGAAGTACCACATCAATCCCACCGGCCGTTTCGTCACCGGCGGACCCATGGGCGACGCCGGCCTAACCGGCCGCAAAATCATCGTGGACACCTACGGCGGTTACAGCCGTCACGGTGGCGGCGCACTGTCAGGCAAGGACGCCACAAAAGTTGACCGCTCCGCCTGCTACATGGCGCGCTACGTCGCGAAAAATCTCGTAGCAGCCGGCCTGGCCACCAAAGTAGAAGTCCAGCTGGCCTACGCCATCGGAGTAGCCGAGCCAGTTTCCGTAATGGCTGACACCTTCGGCACCGGCACAATTCCGAATTCGCAGATCACCGAGCTGATTCGCGCATTCTTTAAGCTGACGCCCAAAGGCATTATCGAGACGCTCGACCTGCGCCGCCCGATTTTCCGGCCCACGGCGTCCTACGGCCACTTCGGCCGCACCGGCCCCAGCTTCACCTGGGAACGCACCGACAAAGCCGATGCCATCCGCAAAGAAGCCGGCACTCGCGGCGCAGTAGCGGTCTCGCGCAGTTGATTTTCTTGGAGTGCGGGAGCTCGCTCCCGCCTTTTTTCAGGCGGGGCTTGCCTCGCCTGCCATTGCCTTTGAATTGGTAGGGGCACGGCATGCCGTGCCCGCTTTTGATTTTGTAGCGGCCACCTTTACACGGGCGATTTTGACGTAGCTTTTCTCTGCGCCTTCTGCGTCTCTGCGGTAAAAAAAGTTTTACGAATATCTAAAGCATTCCAAACTTAAAGGGAGTCTCCAGTGGAAACAGCAACCACCAAATTAGCCGGCGACGTAAAAGACATCTCTCTCGCGGAAAGAGGCAAACGCAAAATCGAATGGGCCAATCAGCAAATGCCCGTCCTGCAATTAATCCGCAAGCAATTCATCAAAGACCAGCCCTTGAAGGGCGTCCGCATGTCCGCGTGCCTGCACGTCACGAGTGAAACCGCGAACCTCGCGATCACACTCCGTGATGGCGGCGCCGACGTAGTCCTCTGCGGCTCAAACCCGCTCTCCACCCAAGACGAAGTCGCTGCCTCCCTCGTGAAGGACTACGGCATCCCCACCTACGCCATCAAAGGCGAAGACAACGCCACCTACTACGCCCACATCGCCGCCGCAATCGACCACAAGCCGCAAATCACCATGGACGACGGCGCCGACCTGGTCACCCAGCTTCTAACGAAGCATCCCGAGCTAGTGAAAGGCGTAATCGGCGGCACCGAAGAAACCACAACCGGCGTAATCCGCCTCCGCGCCATGGCCAAAGACGGCACCCTGAAATATCCCGTAATCGCCGTGAACGACGCGCTAACCAAGCACCTCTTCGACAATCGCTACGGCACAGGCCAGTCCACCCTCGACGGCATCATCCGCGCGACGAACATGCTGCTAGCAGGCATGCGCGTAGTCGTCGCCGGCTACGGCTGGTGCGGACGCGGCGTCGCCATGCGCGCCAAAGGCCACGGCGCAGACGTGATCGTCACCGAAATCAACCCCACGCGCGCCCTCGAAGCCATCATGGACGGTTTCCGCGTAATGCCCATGGCCGAAGCCGCCCGAATCGGTGAAATTTTCGTCACCGTAACCGGCAACAAGTCCGTCATCGCTCAAGAGCACTTCGAAAAAATGAACGATGGCGCCGTGATCTGTAATTCCGGTCACTTCAACGTCGAAATTGACATCCCCGCGCTGGAAAAGCTGGCCAGCTCCAAGAAGCCAGCCCGCCCCTTCGTGGACGAATACGTAATGAAAGACGGCCGCAAAATTTATCTCCTAGGCGAAGGCCGCCTGATCAACCTTGCCGCCGCCGAGGGCCACCCCGCGGTGGTAATGGACATGAGCTTCGCCAACCAGGCTCTCGCGTCGGAATACATGGTGAAAAACGCGAAAGACCTCAAGCCGCAAGTCTACTCGGTGCCCGAACCCATCGACCGCCAAATCGCCAAACTAAAACTGGAATCCATGGGCGTCCACGTCGACAAACTATCAGCCGACCAAGAGCACTACCTGGCCAGCTGGTCCGAAGGCACCTAGTATCACCGGCAACCACGTCGGCTGCTTTTCATACCGCCGGCGTCCCGCCGGGTGTTCGCAGTTGATTTCGTTAGGGGCGGTCCCACAGGCGCGGGACCCGCCCCTTTTTTTCGCCACCGTCCCTTTCACGTCACGCCCCCGCGCCACTCCGCCCGCGCCGCACTACAATACTCACATGCGCTTGCTCCCCGTCGCCCCACTAACCATCTTCGCCGCGATCCTCATCACCACCACCGCGGCATCCGCGCAAACCATCGCCACCGACTCCCAACCCGAAATCGCCTGTCGCGCCTACCCGCCCACCCAGCAATCCTTCAAACACAGACTCTGGGACGGCTATGAAATCTCCTTGGGTCCGGTACACAGCACCGAAAGCACAGAATTCGTTTGCACCGCCGCCATCTACAACCACGAAGGAAAAGTCGTCTATCGCACCAGCGGTTTCAGCGTCTTCTTCGACGAAAAAATGACCGGCCAGGATTTCGACGACGACGGCCATCCCGAAGTCGTCTTCGAATCCGACACTGGCGGCGGAAATCACTGCTGTTGGGCATACAACGTGATCTCCCTCCACCCCAAGCCGCACAAACTTTTTGACATCCCTCAAGACGGCGCCGTCCAATTCGAAAAGGACCCGCAAGGAAAGATGATCATCTGGGTGCGCACCCAAGCTCCCGGCGGCAATTTTTCCATGGCCTCCCGCCCCTTCGCCGAACGAGTCTATCGCGTTCGCGACGGCCAACTCGCCGACGCCACTCCAGAATTCTGCGCCCGCATCTTCAGCGATCAGAACCGCGACTTCCGCCACTGGTCAGCCGAACTCACGTCCGAAAATCTTCAGCGCATCGCAGCGGTTCCGGAGCCGGACAAGCCCGCTGAAACCGAGGAAATCGCCAGCGCACTCCTAGCCCGCGCCGCCCAACATGTCTTCTGCCACCAGTACGACGCCGCCGTCGCCGACCTCGACCTCTGGCCCGCCACCACCCGTGCCAAAGAGAAAGCCAATTTCGCCGCCCAAATTAAATCCGACGATCCCGACTTCGCTGCCCACCTTGAGCAGCCCCCGCCAACGAAGTAATGCCGCGCTTACTCCTTCATCTGTCTCGCAGATCACTGTACACACAGCATCGTTTGCTTTCTCCACGCCGTCTCTCTAAAATACGCACATGATTTTTTTGCGCGATGACGGCCATCACGAACCGGACAAGACCCTGAATCTCGCACCGCCCGCGGCCAGCAGTGCCGAATTTCTATTCGATACAAATGAACGCCTCAAAAAATCTGACATCGCCGTAACTCATTCAAAACAAACGACCGCCACATTTTCTATTCGATACAAATGGAAGCTCCTCGGCGCTCCGCATCGCCACGAAAAAATCTCAATTTATCTCAATTCCGCTGTCCGGACCCCCCGCGCATGATGCAAGACTGGGCCGCCTGGGCAATCGAAACCGCCAAACGCCGCGGTGCCACCTATTCCGACGCGCGCGTCATGGACATCCGCCAGCGCGAAGTCGGCACCAAAAACGGCGAAGTCGGCACGCTGGTCGAATCCGAAACCCTCGGCATCGGCATCCGCGTCATCGCCGGCGGCGCCTGGGGATTCGCTTCTACCGATCGCCTCACCCGCGAAGGCGTCCAAGCCTGCGCCGCCGAAGCGGTGGCTATCGCGAAAGCCTCTGCACTCGCGAAACGCGCCGACGTCGCCCTCGCCCCCGAAAAACCGCACGTGGACACCTGGCAGAATCCGTTCCTCAAAGATCCCTTCCGTATTCCCGTAGAGCGCCAGATTGCCTTGCTGCTAGCAGCCGATAAAGAAATGATGCGCGTAAAAGGCGTCACCCTCGCCGAAGGCTCCATGTCCTTCAAGCGCCTCGACCAGCTTTTCGTTTCCAGCATCGGCTCCGTGATTCATCAAGTTAAAATGCATTCCGGCGCGGGAATCGTCGCGACGAGTTTTGCCGGCACCGAAATTCAGAAGCGCTCGTATCCGAATAGTTTCGGCGGCCAGCACGCTCTGCAAGGCTACGAACTCGTCGAAGCTCTCGATCTTGTCAGCAATGCCCAGCGCGCCGCCGAAGAATCCGTCGCGCTGCATTCCGCCGCGCAATGTCCCGAAGGCACCAAGACAATAATCCTCGGCGGCTCGCAACTCGGCCTGCAAATCCATGAATCCATCGGCCATCCCATCGAACTCGATCGCGTGCTCGGCCAGGAAGCGAATTTCGCCGGCATGAGTTTTCTCACCATCGAAAAATTGCGCAAATTAAAATATGGCTCGGACATCGTCAACGTAGTCGCCGACGCCCGCCTCGAACACGGCCCCGGCCTCGGCACCTTTGCCTATGACGACGAAGGTGTCCCCGCGCAATGCACCCCCATCATCACCGACGGCCTCTTCACCGGCTACCTCAGCAACCGTGAACTGGCCTCCGCGATTGGCGAAACCCGCTCCGGCGGCACCATGCGCACCGAATCCTGGAATCGCCTGCCCATGATCCGCATGACCAACATCAGCATCAATCCCGGCACGTGGAATTACGACGATCTGATCGCCGATACCGACGACGCCATCCTGATGGAGACCAACCGCTCCTGGTCCATTGACGATCGCCGCTATCATTTTCAATTTTCCACGGAAATTGGCTGGGAAGTGAAAGGCGGCAAGCTAGGCCGCATGATAAAAAATCCCAGCTACAGCGGCATCACCACCGAGTTCTGGAACAGTTGCGACGCAATCTGCTCACGCGATCACTGGACGCTCTGGGGCACGCCCAATTGCGGCAAAGGCCAGCCCATGCAAACCATGGGCACAGGCCACGGCGCATCCCCAACCCGTTTCCGCAACATTAAAGTAGGAGTCGCCTTTGCGAAGTAGCAGGTAGCATAGGCAATCTTGCCTGTGCGCAGTTGCGGTTCCCTTTGAACTTGTAGCGGCCAGCTTTAGCTGGGCGCCTTTGACTTCTCGTAACACTTGAGCACGCGCAAAAACTGAAAAATGAAAAAGGCCAAGAAAAAATCCGCAACGAAGCAACCGCGGAAAGCCCCCGCGCCGCAATCCTCCAACCGTCCCAGCGGCGCCCGCTTCACCGCCGCCGAACTCGAGCACATCGCCGACCGCATCATCCGCTGGAGCGACGCCGACGAAACCGAAGTAGAAATTGACGCAACGGTAGACGCGCTAACCCGCTTCGCCAATAACACTATCCATCAAAACGTAGCCGAGCACACCCTGGGCATTTCCGTCCGCGCCGTAGTGGACGGTCGCACCGCCCGCGCCACCACCAACAAAACCGACGAAGAATCCCTCCGCCGCGTTCTCGCCGCCGCAGTCAGCCTCGCGCGCAACGAACCGGAAAATCCCGACCTGCTGCCCATGCTCGGCCAGCAGAAATATCAGAAGGTCTCTCACTTCTATCGCTCGACGGTTGCGGCCACTCCGCAGGATCGCGCCCGAGCCGTCGCCCGCGTCTGCAAAATGGCAGATGCCGCAAACCAAACCGCCGCCGGGATCTTCACCACCGGCTTCGTCCAAACCGTCCTGGCAAATTCCAAAGGCCTCGTCGCGCGGCACGACCACACCCGCGCGGAATTTTCCGTCACCATTCTCGAAGGCAATTCTTCTGGCTGGGCCAAAGCGAATTCCGCGGACATTCTGAATATTGATCCGGAAGCATTATTCGAAAGCGCCAGCGAAAAAGCAGCAGGCTCGCGCAAACCGCAGGAACTTGCGCCGGGACGCTACACAGCAATCTTGGAGCCGCCCGCCGTGCTCGATCTCGTCGGCTCAATCTTCTACGATTTCGCCGGCACCGCCATTCTCGACAAGCGTTCCTGCCTGAACGACCGCCTGGGCAAAAAGATTTTCGGCGACAACATCACTCTGTGGGACGACGTCTATCATCCGCTGCAAATCGGCGCGCCGTGGGACGGCGAAGGCTTGCCGCGGCAAAAAGTATTGCTGGTGGACCGCGGCGTGCCGAAAAATCTGGTCTACTCGCGCGCCAGCGCAAAAAAAATGAAAACCAAACCCACCGGCCACGGTTTCACTTTACCGAATGAATTCGGCGAAGCGCCAATGAATCTGGTCTTTTCCGGCGGCGATAAATCCGTGGACGACATGATTCGCTCCACAGAGCGCGGCATCCTGGTCACGCGCCTCTGGTACATCCGCGAAGTAGATCCCTACGAAAAAGTCCTGACCGGCATGACTCGCGACGGCACGTTCCTGATTGAAAATGGCCGCGTAGCTGGCGGCATCCGCAACTTCCGCTTCAACCAAAGCGTCATCGAAGCGTTAGCAAACGTCGAGATGCTAGGCACCGCCGTGCGCGCCACCGGCGAAGAATCATTCGAAATGGTGGTCCCGGCCATGAAAATCAACAATTTCCATTTCAGCGAAGTAACAAAATTCTGAAATTTGAATGAGGGATTTGTCGGCGAGGACGCGCGAGCGAAAAGGGTTTTCGACGGGGCGAGACGTACCTCTGCGGAATCAAAAATAAATTTCATCGCGCAAAAAAGGCATTCTCATTTTGTGAATTGCAAGCTGATGATGGCGCGAGAAATCACGTTCTCTTGGATCTGCACCAGGTCAGTGTCCGCAAGAGTCATCCCGAAAATCGTGTACACCTGTGCGCCGCGCGGAATGTAAACCACGACTCCTGACCAGTCGCGCGAATCCACGCTGCCGCGAAACCGCCGCTCCGTCGCTGAGATGCCTGAAATCATCACCTGCTTCTCGCCGAGCGGACGGAAGTTTTCCATAACGTCGTGCAGTCGCTGTTCCGTCGCGGCAATATCGTTCGCCAGCGATTTCCCTGTCGGCGCTCGCCCAATCAAGAGATAGGTATTCTGATCATCCGTTCCCAACGCCGTAATCGATCCCGGCAAAATCGTGCGCGCGCCCTCAATCAGTTTCCACGTCGGCGGTTTGTACATCCGAAAACCATAAGTGTCGTTCGTGTAAAGGTTGCCGCTAACTTCCTCGCGCATCGGTTCAGGCGCGGCTGGCTTCGGCGGCGCAGCCGCTGCGACAGGCGTTGCCGCATTCGCAGCGACTGAAGGGTTCTTTGTGCTCGACGCGCCTGATGAGTTCGACGCGCCGGACGCAGGCTGCGCGGAGTTCGTCGCTGATGTAGTTGGACTGTCTGTGTGCGGATACTCTTCGATCGAGCTCGTTGCGGAGTCAGTGTCTGAGTTCTTGGCGGGCGATGGCGCAGAAGCGTGCTCGATCTTTTCCGGCTTCGCGATTGCAGGCGCTGCCGCGGGAACAGGTGTTTTGGCGGCTGCAGATTCGGTCTTCTTCGCCGCGTCCGCAGCGGACTTCTTCGCGGTCGCGGGCTCCGGTTTCTTGACGCTGTCAGCCTCAGGTTTCTTCGTGCTGTCAGCGTTTAGTTCATTCGCGTCGCCAGTGACCGTGATGGAGACGACTTGGTCCTTCTGCACCACGGCGAATCCGTAGCTGGTCTTCACCTTAAAGGAATTGTCCTCGAAGCCAACGATGGTGCCGTAGATCTTCGAACCGTCCTTGAGCTTGATCTCGTCCGCGCGCGTGGGCGCAGCGAAATGCAGCAGAACGAGCGCAGCGAAGCTGGCGACTGCAGCGGCGGATATGATCCTTCGACTCATGCATTCGAGTATCGCGCCGGAACACGCGAGCGGCAAGCGCGCGCATGGGGCCGTTGTTTGGTTAGTCAGCAAGAGGTGGTAACTGCTGCCGGTTTCGTCCGGAAAGGCGCGGGACGAAGCGGCCGCTTCAAACCCGCTCCATCTCTACGTTAAGCATTTTGTGCGATCCGCTGTCACTACTTTCGGCGGGGGCGTTTTGCAGTGGCGCGCGATCTAGCCGGTGATGGAGATTTAGATTTTTCTGCAGCGTGAATCGCGCGCAATTCGTGTTGCAGCAGCGCGAATTCGGATTCGAGCGCGCGCAAACCTGCCGAAGCTTCGCGCAAGTTGCCCGCGCGACCCAAAGCTTCCAGATTGCGTGCGGACGCGACGGCTTTTGGCGCGCCAAAAATGGCCAGCGAACCTTTGAGCAGGTGCGCGGCGCTCGCGAGTTCCGCGGCGTTCTTCTGCGTTACCGCGCTGCGGATCCGCGCCAGCGCTTTCGGAGCATCGGCGAGAAAAGTGGCGGCAAGTGAACGAATGAGTTTGTCGTTTCCTGCGGTGACGCGACGCAGATGCGTGAAGGCATCTTCGCCACCTGTGGGCGAATTCGCGGGAGAATCCGTCGGCGTTCGTGGCGCGGCGGCCAGCGCAGCCTCTGGCGCGGATTCTGCAGCGCGCAGAGGTTGTACAGCAGTTGAATGGAGATTCTGCGCAGCCGATTCGACGGCTTTGTAGAGTGTCTTCACCTCGACGGGTTTCGCAAGCGCTGCATCCATTCCTGCTTCGCGGAAACGGTGTTCATCGTCCGCGGTGGCGTGGCCGGAAATGCCGATGATGATCTGATGTTTTCCGGTGGTGGCTTCGCGGCGGCGAATCGCGTCGGTGGCTTGCAGTCCGGTCATGCCGGGCATCTCTTCGTCGAGCAGCACCACGTCGTAGCTGTGCTTTTCTAGCGCAGTGAGGGCCTGGCGCCCGTCGGCCACGCCTTCGACGACGTGGCCTCGTTTCTTCAATAGCTCGATGACCAGGTCGCGATTGAGTTCCGCATCCTCCGCGACGAGTATGCGCAGCGATTTTTCGGCCTTCTTGTGCGTGAGCGGCTTTTCTTTGTCCATGGATTTGCCCCGCGTTGCAGCGGTTGCGTCATTCTGCGTACTTTGTGCCGCGCGAGGCAAGCGGAACCAGAATCGTGAGCCTCCGCGCGCGCGGGTTTCCGCGCCGATCGCACCACCCCAACGGTCCACCGTGATCTTGCAGAAATAGAGTCCCAAGCCCGCCTTGCCGGCGTGCGCCTTGCCCTTGGAAAAAAGCGCGAAGAGCTGGTCCGGACGCTGATCGGGCGGCAAGCCCGGACCTTCGTCGTCCACAAAGGCGAGCACGAAGCCGTCGTGATTTTCCAAACCGATTGTGACCGCGCTTCCTTTCGGCGCGTAGCGCATTGCGTTTTCCAGCAAATTGCCGAATATGCGGTCAATGCGCGAAGAATCGCCGACAACGCGCCAGCCGCGCGAACCGCCCGTGTGCGTGCCCAGCGACAAGCGAATTTGCCGCTCGCGAAATGCTGGAGAGAATTCCTCGATCGCTTGTTTAGCGCAGGCCAGCAGGTCCGGAGCTTCCGCTGCGCTGGTTTCGCGGGCTTGCTGCGCAGCGAGGTCGCTCGAAAACGCCTCGAGGATCCCGCGAATCATCATCTCCTGGCGCTGCGATTCGCGCTCGCCAGCCTTCACAAATTTGCGCAGCTCCGTCGGGAGGTCCTCGCGGTTCAGGAGATTGAAGACTCCGTTCATGGCGCTGAGCGGTTGGGTCAGGTCGTGCACGATGCAGTGCAGCAGAATCTCTTTCTTCTGAACTTCCTTGAGAAGCTTTTCGTGTTCGAGCAGGGAATTCCGCGCGGTCTGAAACCACTGCTGCTGTTGGACAAAAGTTTCCGAAAGGTTCTGCAGCAGCAGAATTCGTTTTCCATCGAGCGAGCGGGCGGTAGCTTCGAGCGGAATTTCGCGGCCATCGGCGCCGCGTTCGATCCAGTTGCCGGAATTGGCCGAGCCGGGTAGACGCGCGCGCCAGAATTCTTCGGCATCCACCAGGAAATTCTCGAGGAACGGCGATTTTTCGGCCAAGCCGATCAGCTGGTCCCTGTTGGGCTGCGCGCCCCAAATATTGGCGCACCAGTCGGGCCATTCACCGAGCAAGCGGAAATCGCGGTCGCCGAGATATTCAAACAACGCGTAACCTTGGCCGGCGAGGAAAGATTCGAAAATAGAATTTGCGGACATTTATTTGGGCAGCATCGCTTGCGCCAGTCGCAGAAATGCTTTTTCCACAGCGTCGCCGGTTTTCGCGCTAGTGTGCTGCACGGTCCAGCCCGCGGCGGTCAATTGCGTTTCGCGGGCCGGATCAATTTCCCATTGGTCGGTGAGATCGAGTTTATTCAGCGCGAGCACTGCGGGAACCTTTCCGATTTCAGCCACCACGCGGTCGTTCAGTGCCAGCGCATCTTCCAGAGTTTGGCGGCGCGTGCCGTCTACTACTAGAAGATATCCATGCATTCCGCGCAGGTAGGACATGCGAATTTTCTGAAACCCGTCTTCGCCATAAATATCCCACAGGACGAGGGTCAAATCCTCGCCACCAGCGTTCACAACTTTTTTATCCACTTTCACGCCGATGGTGGTGTGGTATCGCTCGTCGAACATGTTTTCGACGAAACGGCGCACCAAGCTGGATTTGCCGACGGAGAAGGAACCGAGCATGCAGACTTTCTTCTGGAGCATCCCGATAGCTCGCTCAGTTCGCGGGAGCAGCGCCGGCGGCGTCCGCGGCGGGCAGGGGAGCAAGAGTGATTTTGAACGTTACGCTGCGATTGAGGCGGCGGCCTTCTTCCGTGTCCTCATCGTGCAGAGGCTGCGAGGTGCCGACGCCGCGCGGAAGCAGAGTAGCGGATTTGACTCCGTGGCTCAGCAGGTCGGCGCGAATTTGGTCGGCGCGCTCGCGGCTGAGAGGAAGATTAGCCGCTTCAACGCCGGTGATATCAGTGTGCCCAACCAATTCGACGATGACGGACTGATGCACGGGCGCAGCCTGCGCGACAAGATCGCGAATATTCTTTTCAGCCTGCGTGAGATTGGTTTCCTGGCCGGCGTCCAGTTCGGCGCGGCCCAGAGGAAAAAGCAGGACGACCGATTCGAGGGTGTTCTTCAGCACATTCAATTCCTGCAAATTGGAATTCTGCAGATGTGATTCGTCCACTTTGCTGACGCCGGCGATCCAGGGCCCTTTTTCCTCGAGCTGCGCGATCCAGTTCTGCGGAGCCGCACCTTCGGGAATCAGTTCGCCGTTACTTGCTCTCAGCGTCACGCCCGCCGGAGGATCGAGCAACGCTGTGGCGCGCCGGGCGACGATGGCGTCGTCGAGCGAATAATAGGGCGCGAATTGCAGGTCCGTGCGATCGGGATCGAGGCCGGCCTGAGAAACGAATTTCCGCGGATCTTCGGCAAGCGGATCGCGGAAGCCCTGGAGATGGAAGGTGCGACCGTCTCTCGTATAGGAAACCACGACGATGCCAGGTTGTTTGTGCAACTCGGAAAGGAATCGCGACCATTCGATGAGCAAGTAGGTGGAGTAGCCGATCCAACCGAGCACTGCCACGGCGGCGATGGCTCCTGCAATGATGGCGGCGCGCGGCCGCTTCCGATCCGCGGGCTTTTCGCGATACTGGGTTTCGAGCAAGCGCTCGATTTGCGATTCGGCGGCGCGGAACGGGCCGGGATCGCCTTTGAAGTTGACCAGGGCGGAGCTATACAGCCGCTGCACTTCTTCCAACGTCTCTTGCATCGCCAGGTTATACGTTTCGGGCGCGTGTCCGCGAATGGCCGCGGCAATAACCGCGTTCGGACCGCTGACGACGCGAATCTGCAATTCGTCGAAAGTCATGTTGCCGAGATTTTCAGTTTTGCCGGGCTGAAAGGAATCGCGCGCGAATTGTTGGATCGCGGAGAGCAGGCCCGCGACCATATCCGCATCTTGCGCAGGAGCCGAGTGTGCGACGACGTGATTCAGCACCAGGCCGGTTTCGCGATGAATCAGGAAAACCTGTTCGACGCGATAGAGCAGGCTGTGCATCAGCACAATTTCAGCAAACGGCCGGCCGGTGCGGAAGGCTTCGATGCGCCACTGAATGCCGCGCCAGGAGAGGCTGTGTTCAAGCGCTTCGTTGAAGGATTCGAGCATGCCGCGCAAAGTTTCGGTGATGGATTTGCGGATGGCCGGACCCATCACGGGAAAAAGCGCGTCGGCCAGAACGTGCGGATCGCGGCGCACGGACTCGCGCAGAGTTTCCTGAATGGTGGGAGCGAGAGCGTCGGCGAGAGCAAGATCATCGCCTTTTTCGCGGCGCATCTGAATGGCTTCGGCGACGACGACGCTGACGTCTTCGGTGCGTTTTTCGAGGTTTTCGAGGCGGTCCTGAATCGCGGCAATGCCTTCCTGTTCGGGCGCGACGATTAAGTGGCGCAGCTCTTCGAAGGCGTGGTTGTTGTCCGTCGGTTTTTCCTGGGCCTGCGCCTCGAAGGCGCGG
>Ga0209655_10000599_pt1 | contig 13793 bp, 15 predicted proteins | sample BogFormECP03_OM2_FD_188236 | JGI IMG/M metagenome (GOLD analysis project Ga0209655, IMG submission 188236) | Bog forest soil microbial communities from Calvert Island, British Columbia, Canada - ECP03_OM2 (SPAdes) (version 2) | ecosystem: Environmental > Aquatic > Freshwater > Wetlands > Bog ...
CTGTAAGCTGTAAGCTTTTTTTCAACTCTTGAACCTTGAACTCTTGAACTTTAAAAAGGAGCGGTAAGCAATCGTGACCAAGCAAGCACTTCCAAAACCCAAAAAAGTCGTTCTCGCCTATTCCGGAGGTCTCGACACCTCCATCATCATCCCGTGGCTGAAAGAAAACTATCAATGCGAAGTCATCGCCATGATCGGCGACGTCGGCCAGCAGGAAGACCTCGAAGCCGCCCGCAAAAAAGCCCTCGCGACTGGCGCCTCAACCGCCTATATTGAAGACCTCCGCGAAGAATTTGTCCGCGACTACATCTGGCCCACTCTCCGCGCCGGCGCCGTCTATGAACACACATATCTCCTAGGCACCTCCATGGCGCGCCCGATCCTCGGCAAACGCCAGGCCGAACTCGCCCTCCAACTCGGCGCCGATGGCCTCTCCCACGGCTGCACCGGCAAAGGCAACGACCAGGTCCGCTTCGAGCTCGCCTACAAAGCCATCGCTCCTAACGTGCAAATCATCGCGCCATGGCGCGAGTGGGACATTGACTCCCGCGAAGACGCCATCGCCTACGCCGCAAAACACAACGTGCAAGTCGAGCAAAGCAAAAAGAACATCTACAGCCGCGACCGCAACATCTGGCACCTCAGCCACGAAGGCGGCGAACTCGAAGATCCCGCCAACTCGCCAAACGAAGCCATGTGGCAATGGACCGTCTCTCCGGAAAAAGCTCCCGACAAAGCCGAAGAAGTCGAAATCGGCTTCGAAGCGGGCACGCCGGTCAGCGTCAACGGCACCAAGCTCGGTCCCATCGAATTACTCAACACGCTCAACGAAGTCGCAGCAAAGCACGGCGTCGGCCGCACCGACATCGTTGAAAATCGCCTCGTTGGCATGAAGTCCCGCGGCGCGTACGAAACGCCCGGCGGCACGCTGCTCGTTACCGCGCACCGCGAACTCGAAACGCTCACCATCGACCGCGAAACCACGCACTTCCAGCAAGCCCTCTCGCTCCGCTACGCCGAACTCGTTTACTACGGCTTGTGGTTCTCTCCGCTGCGCGCCGCGCTCGACGGCTTCTTCAACGTCTCGCAACAGCGCGTCACTGGCGCTGTCGGCCTCAAGCTCTGGAAAGGCACGCTCACCGTCACCAAGCGCGTCTCCCCCTTCTCGCTCTATCGCACCGACCTCGCCAGCTTCACCATGGGCCGCTACAACCCCAAAGACGCCGAAGGCTTCATCAACCTTTTCGCTCTACCCGTAACCGTCCGCCCCAAAGCAAAAGCCGAAGGAGCCCACGACTAAACTCTGTAGGGGCACGATTCATCGTGCCCTTCTTCGAAGCCGAAACCGAGATCAACCAATGACCGAACGCAAAGATGACCGCCTCTGGGGAGGACGCTTCGAACGCGAGCCCAACGCTCACTTCGACGCCTTCCAGCGCTCCTTTGCGTTCGATCGCCGCCTCCTCCCCTACGAAATCGCCGTCGACCGCGCCTGGGCCAAAGCCCTCGAACCCATCGGCATTTTCACCGCCACGGAAGTAAGACAAACCCTCTCCGCGCTCGACAAAATTTCCGCCCGCGCCCAAAACGATCCCGCCTGGGTCGACACCTTCGGCGCCAACGCCGAAGACGTCCACCACTTCGTAGAAAAAGCCCTCGTCGAGGAACTCGGCCCGCTAGGCTGGAAACTCCACACCGGCCGCAGCCGCAACGAACTAGTCGCCACCGACTTCCGCCTCTTCGTCATCGACGCCGCTTCGGAAATCGAGGTCGCCCTTACCGCTTTTTTGCACATGATCTCCATACACGCTGAACTGAACATTTCCGTTCCCATGGCCGGCATGACCCACATGCAGCACGCCCAACCCATTCTGCTCTCGCATTTCCTCCTTGCCCACACGCAAGGATTTCTTCGCGACATCACCAGGTTGAGAAACGCCGCGGAAAGCGCCGCCGCCTGCCCGATGGGCTCCGGAGCACTGGCAGGATGTTCGTTCCCAATCGACCGGCAGGCCATCGCCATCGAATTGGGCTTCAATCGCATTACGGCGAACAGCCTTGATGCGGTCAGCGATCGTGACTTCGCACTGGACTATCTTTTCGCGATCACCGGCGTCGCCACGCATCTCTCGCGCCTCGCCGAGGATTTTGTAATTTTTGCGTCGCAGGAATTTTCCTACGTCATTCTCCCGGACGAATTCTCCACCGGTAGCAGCCTCATGCCGCAAAAGAAAAATCCCGACTGCTGGGAACTCATCCGCGGCAAAACCGGCCGCATCACCGGCGCTCTCGTAAGTCTGCTCACAACGCTCAAAGGTTTGCCTACCAGCTATCAGCGCGACCTGCAAGAAGACAAAGAAGCCCTCTTTGCGGCCCATGATCAAGTCGCAGAGATGATCCTGGTGGCTTCTAACGCGATTTCTGCCACTACTTTCAATGAGGAGAAATTGCGCGCCACGGCCGCGAATCCCGCGCTGCTCGCCACCGAAGCCGCGGATTATCTGGTGCGGCGCGGCGTGCCTTTCCGCCAGGCGCACGACCTGGTCGGCAAACTCCTGAAGGAGGCGGAACGGCAAGGAAAAGTCTGGACGCAACTTCCTCTCGGGGAGCTGCAAAAGATTTCGTCTGCTTTCGAAGCGGATTTTGCCAAAGGTTTGACCGTGGATGCTGCGCTGGCCGCGAAGAGTGTTCCGGGCGGGACCGCCCCAGACGCCGTTCGTGCCGCCATCGCCGCCCTCGAAAAACGTCTAGAAAACTGGGGAGAAAAACAATGAACACCATTGCAACAGTGAACCAATCCTCCGCCTCCGTGAACCGCATGGAGGAGAGGAGGTCTCTTCCGGGAACCACGCGCTAATCCCGCCGGCATCCCTCCGGACAAACAATCGATGAATCACGCGCTTTCCGAAGCCTCGTTGCCGCTCGGTTTTCGCTTCGCCGCCACCGCCTGCGGCCTGAAGAAAACCGGCGCGCTCGATCTCGCCTTGCTTTCCAGCGACGTCACCGCATCCGCCGCCGCCGTCTTCACGCAAAATCTCGTCGTCGCCGCCCCGGTGCTCATCTCCAAAGAACATCTGCGCTCCTCGAAAGGCCGCATGCGCGCGGTCGTCGTCAATGCCGGCAACGCCAACTGCGCCACTGGCCCCGCAGGCCACGCCGCCGCGCAGCGCACCGTCGCCGAAGCCGCCAAACGCCTCAACTGCGATCCCCAGGAAGTTTTCGTCTGTTCCACCGGCGTAATCGGCGTCCCGCTCGCGCTCGAAAAAATTCTCCGCGCGCTTCCGATGATTGCCCGCGTCCAGCGCCCCTCCGCGCGTTCCTTCGCCGAACTCTCCCTCGCCATTTGCACCACGGACACGCGCCCCAAGACCGCCGCCGCTTCCTTCAAAATGGGCGGAAAACGCATTCACCTCGTCGGCTGCGCCAAAGGCGCGGGCATGATTCATCCCAACATGGCCACCACGCTCGCCTTCGTCGCCACCGACGCCGCCATCGCACCCTCACTCCTCCAAAAAACGCTCCACGAAGTCACCGCCCGCACCTTCAACGCCATCAGCGTCGACGGCGACACTTCGACAAACGACACGCTGCTAGTCCTTGCCAACGGTGCCGCCGAAGCCCCCGCGATCAAAGCCGGAACCACCTCCCACCGCGCCTTCACCGCCGCCCTCGAAGAAGTCTGCCATTCCCTAGCCCTGCAAATCGTAGCCGATGGCGAAGGCGCCCAGCGCGTCATCGAAATCGAAGTCCGCGGCGCAAAAACCGCATCCAACGCTCGCCGCATCGCCGAAACCATCGCCACTTCTCCGCTCGTAAAAACCGCCTTCGCCGGCGGCGACCCCAACTGGGGCCGCATCTTCGCCGCCGCCGGCCGCTCCGGCGTCGCCTTCGACACTTCGCGCGTGGACATCCACATGGCAGGCATCCCCGTCCTCCGCCGCGGCCAGCCCCTCGATTTCAACGAACGCGCCGCCAGTAATCGCATGCTAGCCAAACACGTCCCCATCATCATGGATCTCCACGCCGGCCGCGCAAAAGCCCGCTACTGGACCTGCGATCTAACCGCCGAATACGTCCGCATCAACGCCAGCTACCGCACCTGAACCTATGCCCACAACCACGCGCATACCTCCGGCAAAGCGTGTAGGTCTAAATACGTCCGTATCTATACTTACTCTATCTTCCACCAATTTTACTTGACTATACATCCACGCCTCTGGTATCGTAGCCGTGTATAAATTTACGCCTCGCGTCTTTCGCGAGGCGTTTTTTTTGCCCTCTCTCCGCTCGCCTCATGAAACCGCCAGCCACGCAGCAGCGCTTTCTCGATCTTCTCGTTGCCATGGCCAGAGCCGCCCGCCGTCCGCCTTCCCGCCGCGAATTCCTCACCAACTCCGGTCTCTCCGAGAACACCATCCTGCGATTCTTCCCCACTTGGACCTCCGCCCTCCAAGCCGCGGGCCTCGAACCCTACACCGCAAACCGCCGTCTCGACGACCGCGAAATCCTTGAAGATTGGGGCCGCGTAACCCGCAAGAACCGTAAAATCCCCTCCCGTCGCGTCTACTGCCACGTCGGCAAATTCGACCACCGCACCGTCGCACGTCGCTTCGCTCGCTGGTCCCAGCTTCCCCAGGAGTTTCGCAAATTCGCACAGGGCAAACCCGAATGGGCCGGCGTCCTGGCTCTCTTGCCCTCTCCCTCGCCCTCCCCTTCAGCGAACCGCGCCCCAGCCGCACCAGCTTCCCCCGACCCTCGAAGGGCATTCCCGCCGGTGAGATTTTCCCTGCCCGGTCCTCAGCCGCCCTCTTCGCCTCCGCTCCCCAAAATCCGCCACTCGCGCCTGCGCGGCCGTCCCACCTTTGGCCAGCCGATGGACTTCCGCGGCCTCCGCCACGAACCAGTCAACGAACAAGGCGTAGTCCTCCTCTTCGGCATGGTCGCCAAAGAACTAGGCTACATAGTCGAAGCCGTCCAATCAGCCTTCCCCGACTGCGAAGCCAAGCGCCAGATCGCTCCGCACCGCTGGCAACGCGTCCACATCGAATTCGAGTTCGAAAGCCGCAATTTCCGCGACCACGGCCACTCCCTCACCGGCTGCGACGTCATCGTCTGCTGGCGCCACAACTGGCCCGACTGCCCCCCGCACCTCGAAATCCTCGAACTCTCCACCCTAATCAAATCCCTCCCCCACTCCAACGCCTAACATCCTCGTCCCTTTTACATGTCATTCCGAGCAAGGCGAGGAATCTGCTTTTCTCCGAGGTTCTGTAGGGGCACGATTCATCGTGCCCGCCTTGCCAGAAGCCACAAAGTAAGGCATAATCAAGAGGTAAGGAATATTGCAACTAGTAAGGACTCGACCATGCAGCATTCCACGGTAACAAGCAAAGGCCAGACCACCATTCCCGGGAAGGTCCGCAAGGCGCTGCGCATCAAGCCCGGCGATAGGCTCGAATACGCGGTGGAGGGCGACCGTGCCACGATCCGCGTGCACCCCGGTACCCGCTCACTCAAGGGCTCGCTTTCCAGCGACAAGGGCAAAGGCATGACCTTCGCTCAAATCCGCGAAGCGGCAGCCAGAGCCGCCCGCAAGCGCGAGGGCGGCAGGTGAGCAAACGCAGGCTCATCGACACCAACCTGATCGTCCGTTATCTGGCCCAGGACCACGAAAAACACGCCAAAGCCGCCGAAAAGCTCTTCGACGCCTGCGACCGCGGCGAACTCATCATCGTAGTTTTGCCCGCGGTTCTGGCGGAGTGCGTCTTCGTCTTGGATTCCTTCTATAGCCGCCCGCGCGCAGATATCTCCTCGGCGCTGGCCACACTCATTTCCAGCCCTGGCGTTGAGATCAGTGACGCCGCAGTTCATCTCGACGCCTTGAAACGCTATGGGCAAACGAAAATCCATTTCGTAGACTGCCTCATCGCCGCAACCGCCGCCGCCCAAAACACCCCCGTAGCTACCTTCGATCACGACTTCCGAAAGTTTCCCGACGTCCGCGTCGAAAACCAGTAACCGGTCTAAAGCCTGTAGCCGCCCTCTTCAGAGGGCGGGCGGTTGTAGTGGTGGGGTCTTCAGACCCGTTCTCCTGTTGCCTTGCCCAGCAGATTCCTAAAGCAATTTGCGAGCCTGATGCAGCTTGATTGGCAGGACCTTGGCGTACGCTGTAAAATCCGGATCGGTGGAGAAGATAGCCCACCCTCTCTTAATAGCCACCGCGCAAATAAGAAGATCCACCGCGAAGACCGCGATACCCTTCGCCCGGCACTGATTTCCAAACTTAGCGGCATCCTCGTAATCCGCCCGGTCTACAGGTTCATCGTCAAAGGCGCGCAGGTGCAAGCGCAGCTTCTCGTATTGCTCGGCGGTTTTCACGCCAGAAAGCAGTTCCTGCCGCACCAGCCCGAGGATCGCCGCTCGCCCTTCGCCGATCAGTTCCGAAAGCTCCGCAACGATCAGTCGTTCTCCGCCGCTTAGCGCTTCGCTCTTCCGCCGCAGCGCCAGCGACCACACCGACGTATCCACCAGCACCTTCACCGGCGTTTGCCGCCGCGTTCGCGTTTGTAGCTATACGCCGGATCGAAATCGATCGTGCCAAATAGACCCAGCAGCCGTTGCTGTTTCCGCCGCTGCACATATTCCGCCAGCGCCGCGTTCACCGTTTCGCGCTTCGTCCGGTGCCGCCCCACCTTCTGCGCTTCCGCCAGCAACCGGTCATCAATGGCAAGATTGGAAGGCATCCCCGCTTACCCCACACAGCAGCCTACACATATGTATGTGTAGAATCAAGGATCCACGCTGCGAAGCCAGCGCCATGTAGCGGCGGGTCTTCAGAACGGTTCTCAGCGCCATTTTCGCGTACACCCTTTGACCGGAATGTAGCCTTGCAGGAATCCGAGTGGTGGCCCCGTCCGCCCGCGACATGGAACCAGCCGTGTTATCCTAAGCTCGCCTATGTTACGCATTCTGCAATACATTCAACTGATCCTAATTTGGATGGGTGCTGTCGGCGCGATGGCGGGTTGTGCTCGACCAACGGCTGTTGTTCCAGTAGTTGTGCTTGAGGCAACTTGGGTACATCACGGCATGGGTCAAGAAGCGAAGCGCCTGTTTGTGCGTCTCACTGAGGGCGGCAAAATTGAATGGGACGAGTGGAAAGCATTCCCCGCTTCGGAGCGCCATACCGGATCGGTAAGTGCCAACGTTGTTTCTGAGGTTCAGCACGCCTTGAATGCGGTCGATCAAAGCCTCTTTCGATCGCAGCTGGGGCCATATTACGTTTACATTGATACGTCCGACGAACTTCAAGTTCGTATGAAAACAAACACAGGCCCAGTCGAATTTCGATTGATAAACCCTTGGTCGAGAGGTATGCCGCAGGAACCGATGCCGACGGATGTCAGGATCGTGTTCTGTGAGATCGACACTCTTTATGCCAAGAATGCTAACGATCCAGTCGAGGAAGCGTGCCGGGTGCCGCAGGGCCGTTGATGGGTGCCGCATCCCTGCGGTTTTCAGGGTGCGGGTTTCGCTTCAACTCCTAGCTCTTGCTTTCGAGGCGGGTGACCGCTCCTTAACTCATGGATGGCCTACGCTTTCGGTTTTCAAAGCGTGGGCCCCTTTTTCGGTTCATCCTCGCTGCTGACCTAAGATTTTGCCAGCCCGCAGGTGCCGCACGCTTCGTTCCTGAGCCTGCGGTCTTCGACTTTTCTCCGTTTTTTTCCGGATTTCTATGGTATAACTGTTATACCTCATGCGATTCCACTTCGATGAGCGAAAGAGCCGCAGCCTCCGCCGCAATCCAAAACGTGGAATCGGTTTTGAGGAAGTGCAGGAGCTTTTCTTTCATCCCTACTACGCCGATCAGCGTTCCGATTTTCCTGTGCAGCATCGCGCCATCGGCTGGGTAGGCGGTCGCCTGTACTCGGTCATTTTTGAAATCCGCGAGGACACCGAAGGGGAGTTCTACCATCTCGTGACTCTCTGGAAAGCCACTCCGGCGGAACGGAAACTCTATGAAGAAAACGCATCCTAGAAAAAAAACTCTCTCCGCAGAAGCTATCGCCCGCATGGCCGACCGCGGCAAGGACGTGTCGCGCTTCTTCTCCAACTCCGGCAAGATGATGAAGCCCATCCAGCGCGTCAACGTCGATTTCACCGCCGCCATGCTCGAAGAATTGGAAAACGCCGCCAAAGAGCTCAACATCAGCCGGCAGGCCGTCATCAAAACCCTCATCCGCCAAGCCCTCGACCAGCGCCACCTCGCCCGCTCTTCCCGCCATCGCTCCCCACTCGTCACTCGCCACTAGCCACTCGTCACTTCCCCCCATTTACGAATTGCTCGCAATTTCAATCGCCTCGCCTGCCGCGCAAAGCGGACACTCCTCGGGCGCCCACAAGTTGTGCGGCATTCGTTGCAGAAGTTCGAGCGCGACGTGCTTTTCAGCCACGAATCTATCAATGGAATCGCCGAGCCCAAGAAGCGCTCCGATAACCACAACCTCCGCGCCAAGAAATTGTAAATCGCGAAACGCTCCCCGCACCGCCGAACCAGCGCTGATCACGTCATTCGCAATCGCCACGCGCTTGCCCTTCACGGCGCCGTGCAACGCCTTCGGAAGCCGATACTCAACTGGAAAAAAACCTTCCCGCGAAGGATTCACAAACCGTTCCGCATAAACGAAGTCGCAGCCAAGCTCCAGACCAACCAGCAAGGCCACATAAGCGCCCTTCACCAGCGGCCCGCAAACGACCTGCGCTTCATATTTTCTAAGCGCCCCCGCGAGGCGCACCACAAACGGTTGCATTTCGCGAGGATGCAGACACAGCGCCTCCAACTGCAGCCACAAATCCCCATGATGCCCGGACTCGAACTGGAAGTGTCCTTGCCGTCCCTGCACCAGCTCTAGAAGATCTTGTTTCATCGAGGTCTGCCGCATCGGGCTACAAAGCGCACGACCGCGCTGCGCCGAGGAGCACAGGAATTCTATACGAACATGCTCCCAGCCACTCGGTCGCGGCGGCAAAGACGGTCTGGTATATATTGGGCGGGCATCCGAATTTTGAAGATTTTGCTTTACGCCGGGATGAGATAACCCATGGATCCAGACAATCCCATCGTTCGATTGTGCGTCGCTGGAATGAAAGCCGAATCCGATGGACGGAACGGCGACGCTCTCGCGTTTTTCTCACAAGCTTGGGAGCAAAGCACTGACGACTTTGAAGCCAGCATCGCTGCGCACTATGTTGCGCGCCATCAGAAGGAAGCTGAGGAAACCTTGCGCTGGAACCAGATCGCTCTCGCTCGCGCTGATGCCGTCGGAGACGAGCGAGTCCTGGGTTTTTACCCATCTCTGTATCTGAATCTGGGAAAGGCTCACGAGGATCTCGGTCACAGAGACGAAGCCGGGAAATTCTACGAATTGGCGAGCAGCAAAATGAGCGTTCTACCCCAGGGGAGATACGGGGATGTCGTTCGCGATGGGGTACAGCGCGCCTTGCAGAGGGTTAGCTGAAATTCTCCCTTCGCGGGCCGCGCCCATCCGGCAGCAGCGCGATTACTGTTCCCAATTCCAGTTGGCGAACTGCTCGCGCAACGTTGTTTTCTTGAATTTTCCTACTGACGTGCGCGGCAATGCGTCAAGAAACACGAACGCGTCCGGCAGTTGCCACTTGGCGAAAGATTGAGCCAGAAAGGCGCGTAGTTCCTCGGCAGTAGCCTGCGCCCCATCTTTCAAAACCACTGCTGCCAGCGGCCGCTCCTGCCACTTCGGATGCGGCACCCCGACCACTGCTGCCTCCTTCACCGCCGGATGCCCCATCAACGTATTCTCGATATCCACCGAGCTGATCCACTCCCCGCCGGACTTCACCAGGTCCTTGGCCCGGTCCACAATCTTGACGATCCCTTCCTCATCAATCGTCGCCACATCCCCGGTCTTGAACCAGCCATCTTCCGTCCACCGATGCACCTGGTCCGGCGCATTGTAGTAGCTTGCCGCCACCCACGGCCCGCGCACTTCGAGTTCGCCCGGGGTAACTCCGTCCCGCGGAGCCTCTACGCTTTTTTCTTCCGGGCCCTCCGGCCGCATCACGCGCAACTCAATAAACGGAGAGGGCCACCCCTGCTTGGATCGCGCTTCGTACTGCTGATCCGGCGTCCAATCCATCATGTGCCGTTTCAGTTTGCCAACTGTGGCGAGCGGGGTCGTCTCCGTCATTCCCCAAAGGTGCAGGATGTGCAGATTGTGCTTATCCAGCGCCCGCATGAGCCGCTCAGGCGGCGCCGTTCCGCCCACCACTAGCCGTATCGGCCAATTAAATTTCCACCGTCCGGGATTTTTCTCAAGCGCCAAAAGCACACTAAGCCAAACGGTAGGCACGCCGCACGCAACCGTCACATGCTCCTGTTCGATCAGGTCCAGCACGCTCTCTGCATCCACATTTGGACCGGGAAGAATCAGCCGCGCGCCTGCCATCGCGCACGAATACGGCAATCCCCACGCGTTCGCGTGAAACATCGGAGCCACAGGCAGCACCGTGTCGTGATGGCTGATCGCAAAAGAATCCACGCCCAGCTCCGCAAAGGAGTGCAAAACCAGCGCCCTATGTGAGTAAACGACGCCTTTTGAATTCCCCGTGGTCCCGGACGTGTAGCACATCGCCGCGCCATCATTTTCATCGAGCTTGGGATAGCTAAAATCGTCGCTCGCTCCAGCAAGCAACTCCTCGTACTTCAGTGATCCTTCCGGGGCTTCGCCCCCGCCGTTCGGCACGATAATCATCCGTTCGAATGCCACGTGCGCGCTGATTTTCTCGAACGTCGAGAGCAGGCAATCGTCAATAATCAAAAAGCGGTCGCCTGCGTGTCTTACGATCGTCGCAATTTCGTGCGGATGCAGCCTGAGGTTCAGCGCGTGCAGTATTCCGCCCGCGCAAGGCACTCCGAAAAATGCCTCGAGATGCCCCGAATGATTCCACATCATCGAAGCGACTCGATCGCCGGGCCGCAAGCCCAACTTGGTAAGCGCATCTGCCAGTCGCCGCGCGCGCCGATAAAAATCCCCATACGTCGTTCGAACGATCGAGCGGTCCGGCTTTCGCGAAACGATTTCGACGCGCCGAAATAGCTTGTCCGATCGCTCCAGAATCGCTGGAAGCGTCAGCGGAAAATCCATCATCGTGCCGCGCATAATTTTTTCCTGCTGGAAACGGAATCGGCGGCATCCTACCACTATTCGAACGCTGCCGTTGTACTTCCCCAGCCGCCGTTCTACCTCACCCAACCGAGGTACCGCGCTCGTGGTTATAACAGTTCGAATCGCTTGACCGACCCCTAAGTCTCCCGCACCCGCGCCCAGACTATTTCCGGTTGCAAATGCAGTTAATTTTCGAGACCATGCCTCTGACCGCTGAAGCGCCGGTCTCGCCCCCGCGGTGGCTCGGCTTCCCTGGCTGCCCGTGTTCGAATGCGTTCTTCAGCGCGCTCCGCGACTCTTACTTGGGTTCCGGGCAGAAGGAGTGGGCAGGTGAAGAAGCTCTACATCGGCAATCTTCCGTTTTCCGCGACGGAAGAACAGCTTCAGGAATGGTTCGCGCAAGTGGGTGTTACTCCCTCGGGTGTCAATCTCATTCGTGACCGTTTCACGGGACAGTCGCGCGGTTTTGCCTTCGTCGAAGTTCAAAACGACGAAGATGCCGATCGCGCCGTTAACTCCTTGAACGGCCAAAATTTCGGTGGACGGAACCTGGTGGTCAACGAAGCTCGCCCCCAAGCGGAACGCGGTGGAGGCGGCGGAGGGCGCGGCGGCGGAGGAGGGGGTGGTTACGGAGGGCGAGGGGGGCATGGAGGAGGGCACGGCGGAGGGGGTGGCGGGCGCGGCGGTGGTGGTGGTGGACGCGGCGGGGATCGCGGCGACCGCGGTAACCGCTGGTAAATATTGCTCTTACGATTGAGAAGAGGCGCGCTCGCCCTTCGGGGCCGCGCTTTCTTCCAACTCCATTAGGAGGCCGCTTTCTCTGACATTCCTATGACGCCGCATTTTTTTGTTGTTCCTTGCGGCGCCGGTTTGATCCTTCCTTGATGTTCTGTAATAAATCTCTGAGCAAATCCACGGTGGTGTTTGCTCCAACTGCCCCCTGAATTCGGCCGGTGCGAATCGGCGGCGGTATTTTTGGTTGCGGGCCAGTTCGAAACTGGCCCGTTAGCGTTACCGTTGGCGGATTTTTGCGATAGATGACGCCGAATTCCGGTTGTGCAAATACAGAAGCAGTATTTTTGCAACATTTGAGGGTGAATTCCGTCTATTAGAGTGAGAGTGCTAGGCGGCGAGTTGGATCCGCGGCGGTTCGGCTGTTTTTTGGCGGATTGCTGGCTTGGCTTGGCATGGCATTCGAACGCGGATGGTTGGCGATTCGAATTGACGCTGGCGCGGGTTTCCGATTGGTATAGTATCCCGCGCATTACGGAGGTTCGAATGCGGTCGCGAGCCGGAGTTGTTTTTTGCACAGTTTGCTATTTGGACTTGCGAAACAAATCGGCTGGTAACGTGTTTGAAACAATGGGCAAGGAAAATGTCGCGCGGCACGGAATGTGAAGTATCTTGAGCGCCTGGCAGCCCGCCTCCCGAGGGAGGCTTCGGTGAATTGCAGGGCCCCAGGTGAGATGCGCGATGCCTGTAAAGATTGAGTCGAACCTTCTGGACGCTCCCAGCATCCAACCGGAGACTGAGGACGTATCAAAGATAACGATGACCACGTGGCACAAACGCGATTGGCAGCAATTTTACGAACTGGCGCGACGTCCCTGGCAGCGTCACCGTCCGCCGCGGCCGGTGTATCCGACGGGCATCAATAGAGTGTTGCCCGCGCAAGGATTCAGCCTGTCTGAACTGGATGATGCTGGGGTTGATCTCGACCAGGCCGAGCGGCTGGGGCTTCCTGTGGATGCGGGCCGTATTGGGGCGTATGGTCCCAACGTAACGGTACTGCGCGATTTCGTGCGCTCTTCTCGTCAACCGCTCTAACGAAGTTCTTTTTGGAGATTCTTTCACCAACAATAGCCGCGTCTCCGTGTGTACCTGCCCTTCCATTGTTATTGCACGGTGTAAATCTAACGGTGATTAATCGCTAGCTACTTCTCTGCTTCACGCGTAGCCAGATCTGCGAATCTCCCGGCACATTTCCCGTTCCGGCATCACGACATACCCAATAAGACGGAACGCAGGCCTCTGGCGAGCTTCGTCCAACCGCGCGCACACGAACTTAGTTCGGACTAGTTCTTCCACTCCGCTATGTCTTCCCGTGACATAACTTCAGATCCAGCTAGTTTCGTAAATATCTTATGACTTGACGCGTGCAAGGCTTCCGCGATAAATCTCCACTCGCGGAACCCCAACTTCCCGCTGGAGGCTCCCATGTCCCCCTCTCGCTTCGTTTCCATTGCGGCACGTTATTTAGTCCTGGGAATCCTTGCTGCCGTATATAAAATTGTATGGATTCTCAGATAGAGCCCGTCTCATGATTGGCAGGTGGCGCAGGTCTATCCGTGTCTAAAACCGCAGGCCGCCTTCCGGGGCAGGGGGGACGGGACGTTCACAGCGGCTATGGAAGCCGTGAGAACGACCTGATAGAAAAACGTCCCGTCAGGAACGTGTGAAGAAATTGGCGAGAGCCGATGGTGGAGAGTGTGTAGACTGCGCTCATGAGCGACGAGCCTGGTGCAGTGCCTGGATTGGTTGCTGCGAAATCCGCAGTAATGCTGCAGTCGCAAGTCCAAGGAACAGAATGTC
>Ga0209655_10000600_pt1 | contig 13790 bp, 20 predicted proteins | sample BogFormECP03_OM2_FD_188236 | JGI IMG/M metagenome (GOLD analysis project Ga0209655, IMG submission 188236) | Bog forest soil microbial communities from Calvert Island, British Columbia, Canada - ECP03_OM2 (SPAdes) (version 2) | ecosystem: Environmental > Aquatic > Freshwater > Wetlands > Bog ...
GGGCACATCCCAGGTGCTGCGCAGCCGTTCGATGTCGGTGGCAGCGTGGGCGTCGTCGTAGGCCGAGTCGCCGGGAGCGATGGTGTCGGTGCAGCTGGTGGTGGCGTTCTGCATGATGTCGGCGAGGTTGGCGACCGGGTCGTTGCCGGCTTCGAACTGCGACTGGTCGCGGATCTCCTGTCGGTCGAATTGGTCGAGGCAGTCCACCGGGCTCGACAGGCCCATGCCGCGGCGGTCGATGGCGACGATCGGGTGGCTGCGCAGCACGTCGGCGCCGGCACGCGCCAGCCACACCGGCAGTTGCAGCGACGACGGCAGGTCCGATCCGGTGGTGAAGACCAGCGGGCCGGCGTCATGAGGAGTCTGCACCGAGCGCGCGCGCACGACACCGATGCTCAGCGTCCCGGCCGCACCGTTGACCGGGTCGAGGTCGGCGTCGTAGCTTGCGCAATCCAGTTTGACGCCGGGTGCCGCGGGCACCGCGGCGTCGCTGAATTCCTTCGACGTGCAGTCATGCCAGGACAAGTCGTTCTTGGGTGCGGCGATCGGCGGCGGACCGTTGGACGGCTTCGTCGTCGCGGCGTGTCCTTGTGGCCGCGCGCCCGCGTTGGTGGCGAAGCGCGGGTTGGCGGCCAACCCGGGCGCGCAGCCGGCCAGCAACCCGGTCACCACGATCAACGACGTGGCGATTGCGGCGTGCCGGCTCATGCCGACCACAGTAGCCATTCCCGCGCTCACGCCATGCGCGGCGCCTCCTCAGCCCGTTCCGGCCCGCATCGTTGCCGCGCGCTCAGGATTTGACGTAGCGCGTGTACAGGTAGCCGTCGTCGTCGGTGAGGATGTGCGCGCAGCGCATCGTGGTCAGCACCTGCCCGGGGCCAGCGGCGATGCGGCCGCCCTGACCGCCCACCAGGCTCGGCGCGATCGTCAGGCACAGTTCGTCGAGCATGCCGCGCTCGACGAACGAGCCGAACAGCGTCGGACCGCCCTCGGTCAATACCCGGCACAGACCGCGGTCGGCCAGCGCCACCAGCACCGACGCCTCGTCGACCCGGGCCGGGTCGTCGTCCGAGCATTCGACCACGTCAGCGAGGCCCGCGAGGCCGCGCCGGGTCTGATCGGCCACCGCCGCGCATGTGCACACCAGCGGCAGCACCTCGGTGCGGGTGAACACCGGCATATCCCGGTCCAGGCGGCCGGATTTGGTGACGATGGCCAGCTGCGGGATTTCGCATTGTCCGCGGGCCTGCCGATCCTGGCGCTCGGCGATGCTCAAGCGTGCGCCGGAATAGTCCTCAGCCCGAACCGTTCCCGCGCCGACGAGAATCACGTCGGCGAGTTCGCGCAGCAGGTTGAAGAGCACCCGATCGCCGGGCCCGCCCATCCGGCCGGTGGTGCCGCCGACGGTGGCGCCACCGTCGAGGCTGGCGATGAAGTTTGCCCGCAGCCAAACTCTGTTCAGCTCTGTCGGGTAACCGTAGAGCTCGGGCAGCTCGTCACCGTCGAGATCGCGGACCGAGTCGAGCAGTCTCAGCTGCACCCCGCCGGCGTGGTCAGACATGGGCACGATTGCACCACGTCGGTAGGGTGCCTGCATGCCCGGCCCCGTCGCTCATCTGGTCGATCGGCAGCCCACGGTGTCCCCCGAACGGCTGATCGCCCAGCTGACGCCGCCGCCGACCTTCGCCGAGGTGAGCTTCGCGAGCTATCACCCCGACCCGGCCGAGCCGACGCAGTCCGTCGCCGTCGCGGCTTGCCAGCAGTTCTGCCGGCAGGCCGTCGAGCGCCGCGCCGGCCGCAAGAAGCTTTTCGGGCGGCGAGAGGTGGTGCCCGGCACCGGGTTGTATCTCGACGGTGGGTTCGGTGTCGGCAAGACGCATCTGCTGGCCGCTGCCTACCGCCAGCTGCCCGATGATGCCTTCCATCCCAAGGCGTTCGCGACGTTCATGGAGCTGACTCAGCTCGCCGGGGTGTTCGGCTTCGTCGAATGCATCGAGCTGCTGGGGCATTACACGCTGCTGTGCATCGACGAGTTCGAGCTCGACGACCCCGGAAACACCACGCTGGTGTCACGCCTGCTCTCCCAACTTGTCGAGCGCGGAGTTTCGGTCGCCGCCACGTCCAACACGCTGCCCGAGCAGCTGGGGGAGGGGCGGTTTGCCGCGCAGGATTTCCTGCGCGAAATCAACACGCTGGCAGCGATTTTCACCGTCGTCCGGATTGACGGGCCCGACTACCGGCACCGTAACCTGCCGCCTGCACCTCAGCCGCCGACTGACGAACAAGTCGCCACGCGCGCCGCGACGATCCCGGGCGCGACCCTCGACCAGTTCGACGCGCTCTGTGCCCACCTGGCCACCATGCATCCGTCGCGCTATTCGACGTTGATCGAAGGTGTGGCGGCGGTGTTTCTGACCGGCGTGCACGCGATCGACGACCAGAACGTGGCGCTGCGGCTGGTGGCGTTGAGCGACCGGCTTTACGACGCCGGCATCCCGGTGCTGGCCTCGGGGGAGAAGCTTGACCGCATCTTCAGCGACGAGATGCTGGCCGGCGGCTTCCGGAAGAAGTACCTGCGGGCCACATCGAGGCTGCTGGCGCTGACCGCAGCTGTCAACGCTTAGTCCGCGCCAAACGCTCGGACCATGACGTAGTCACTTTCGGTACCGCCGCCTAATTGAAATGTTCTGGTGCCGTTGATGGTAAAGCCGCACTTTGTGTAAAACCGTTGCGCGCGAAGGTTTCCCTGGTTGACGCCCAGCCAGACGCACGCGACGCCCCAGTCGACCGCAGCGGCGAGCGCGGCGTCCATCAGTGCGGTCGACACACCCGACCCGTGATGATCCGGCAGCACATACATCTTCGACAGCTCCGCAGTCGGCCGAACGGGCACGGCACGCTGAACTGCGGGGTCGTCGCCGACACCGCGAATCAGCATGGCGTAACCGACAATTCGATCATTGTGGCCGGCGGTGAGGATCAGCCGTCCCGGATCGGACAGATACTCGGCGAAGCGTACGTCGGAGAGGTTGGCCGCGACGAACGCCGCGATGTTCGCGCGGGTGACCGATGGTGGACACGCCAGCGGAAAGGTGCTTGCGGCGACGCTGGCCAACTCGGCGATGTCGATGGAATCCGCCGTGGCGACGCGGACAGTCAAAAGTGACTCCGCAGCTATAGGTTCCACTGAGCCAGGTGATAGCCCGTCTTCTTGTCCAGCAGCACGACGGTGGACACCGGATCGCGGTAGGCCTCCCAATACACGCCGCCGCGAACGATCGAGCCTGCTGGCGCGTTCGCCAGCGCGGCATCCAGGGCGTCTGGCGCGTCCGACGGGCGGGACTTGTAGGCATCGCCGAACGGGGTGACGCCGTCGAACGTGAAATCGGTGAGCATTTGGTACGGGTTCGGCACCCGCACCGCGTGGATCGCCACATCCGCCCGCACCACAGCACTGTTCGGGAAACTCTTCACCGGGATGCCGACGCGGTTGTAGCCGAACCCCGGCGGCGGGTCGACCGGTTGCACGCTGCTGACCGTGATGTCGGCGATCATCTTTCCGGTGTCGACCCGCAACGTGTCACCGAGGTGGCCGATCGGCGCGTCACCGGCCGACGCGCGCGGGACCCCGATCAGGGTGGCGGCGAAGACGGTGGCCAACACGACTAGGCAGCGGCGCATCTCGTCTCCTCCCGGCCGGCCTCTTTCGACTCTCGCATGATTCCACACCGCGGACCCGGTGGTCAGTCCTTCTGCCGGGCCACCAGAGATTCCAGCGCGGCCGTCAGATCGGTCTCGACGCGGTCCTTGCCGATGCCCACCCGGTGCAGCGGTCCGCTGCCGTCTTCCAGTTCGAGCAGCGCCAGCAACAAATGTTCGGTGCCGATGTAGTTGTGGCCCAAGCGAAGTGCTTCACGGAAGGTCAGCTCGAGCGCTTTGCGGGCCGGACCGCTGAAGGGCGTCAGCTGCGGTGGATTCTCGACAGCCGCGGGCAGGGTGATCGCCGCACGAACAGACTCGGGGTCGACCTGCTGCGCGGTGAGCAGCTTGGCGGCCAGCGCGTCCGCGTCGCCCAACAGACCCAGCAATAGGTGGTCGGGGGTGATCTCGCCGTTGTGCGCCTCATGCGCGGCGTTTTGAGCGGCGACGACGACGTTGCGCGCGCGGGGGGTGAAGCGTTCGAAGCCTTGGTTGGGGTCGAGCGTCGTGGCCTCGGCCCGCAATACGAATCGCTTTTGTGCTGCTTGCTTCGTGACGCCCATGCTCTTGCCGATGTCGGTCCAGGACGCCCCTGAGCGGCGTGCCTGATCGACAAAGTGTCCGATCAGGTGGTCGGCAACCTCGCCGAGGTGCTCGGCTGCCAAGACGGCGTCGCTGAGCTGGTCCAGCACGTCGGGATGTACCTGCTTAATGGCGTTGACCAGCTCGTCGAGCCTGATCGGTGCAGTGACGTGTGTCGGGCGAGGGGAGTCTGTCATGGCGTCAACGTTAGGTTGACGAGGACGATTCGTCAACCGCAGGTTGACGCCCAGGGTGTGAGAGCGGTGCTCACTCAGCCTTTCGAGTAGCCGCGGCGCACGGTGCGATCCAAGATGCCCAACGTGGCCCGCAATGCGAGTTCGGAAATCACCGGGAAAATGTTGGCTTCACGCCACTGATCGCCGATCTCGGACCAGTCGTAGAACGATGTGACGAGCGTGCCGTCCCCGTCGGGTTCGAGGCGGTAGCCGTACACGTGGCCGATCTGCGGTCGGATCTGCCCGAGAACCGTCCACGAGATCAGCTGGTCGGGCTCGAAGTCGCGAATGCTGACAGTGACGTCGTACTTGCCCAGTTCGGGAAAGTCGTTGAGCGAGTCGCGGTCCATATGGACGACGAAGCTGTCGCCCGCGGCGGCGACGGACGCGCCTTCGGCGTCCTGCAACATTCCGGATGAGTCGATGGCGACATGACCCTGCGGGTCGCAGAGCACAGCGAAGATATCGGCTGGGGAAGCGGCGATTCTGCGTTGGACTTCGATTTTCTCGGCCACGGTCTGATCTTGGCAGGACGACTGGGGCTACGTCGCATTTCGCCGGCTACTGGCCACTGGCCACTGGCGCTGGTGAGACCTGGTAGGACAACGTCGCCGAACTGAGCGATGATGTGGCGATGAGACGTCTATTGGTGACGCTGGGCATCGCCGCGTCACTGAGCTCGGGAGCGCCGGCCCACGCCGACCCGGGCGCCGCTGATCCGAACCTTGATGCGCGTTTTCTCGATGCGCTCACCAAGGCGGGCCTCACCGTCATAAGTCGGCCGGGCGCCGTCAAGGACGGTAAGGCGGCATGCGGGATGATGGCGCAGGGGCAGCCGGAACTTGACGTCATCCGGCACGTGTCCAAGCAGAATCCGGGCTTGGATACGACCAAGGCGGCAAAGTTCACCGCGATAGCGGCCAGCGCCTACTGCCCGCAATACCTGCAGCTCGCCAGCGATGCCGGCAATAGCAATCGGCCGCCAGCGGGCTGAGTAGGAATTTCCGGCGAGTAGCGGCTGTGCGGTCGATTCCGGGGCCCGCACGGCTGCTTTCACAGTGGCACGGCGTGCCATCATGGACGAATGCGACGTCTCCTGGCGCTGGTCGGCATCGCCGCCACGCTGGGTTTCGGTGTGCCGGCGCAGGCCGACCCGGGCGTCGATGCGAGCTTCCTGGACGCGCTCACCAAAGCGGGGATCACCTTTAACAACGGGCCTAACGCCGTCAACGCCGGCAAGACCGCGTGCGGGCTGATGGACCAGGGTCAGCCGGAGCTCGACGTCATCCAGAACGTGACTGCGCAGAACCCCGGAATCACCACCACCAGCGCGGCCAAGTTCACTGCGATCGCGGCCAGCGCCTACTGCCCGCAGCACCTGCAACGCGCCAGCGACAACGGCGGCGAGGGGACGGAGCCGCCGCCGAACCGAGTCGGCATCTCGGGCGGGCATCGCGAGTAGCGATGGCGGACGGTCGTGCGAGACTTCACAGATGGCATTCACGGTTGTGATCAGCACTGGCCATTTCGTCGACTACGGCGATAAGGACACCTACGTCGTCAACGAAAACGGTGTCCTCACCGTCAACATCGGCGCGAACAACAGGGTCAACCGGCAGATCTACTCTCCGAACGGCTGGCTCGAGGTAGTCGAAACCACCGACGGCACCGAAGTACACGCAACGCGCATGGTCATCGGCCACCGGCCGAGCTAGTGGCCGCTCGCTCCGGAAACGGAGTCAACAAACTGCTTGCAGCACTTCACCCGACGTTGGCGTGGTAAGGGGTCATGCCGTGCAGCAGGTTTGGTCCGCGTTGGATCCGAAAGTGTCGGAGTCGGCTAGGACGGTGTAGACCTCCCAGCGTTCGCCGCAGGGGCCGGTGACCCAGACTTTGTCTTGGGCGGCGAAGCAGCAAGTGGTGTTGATCTCTTCCTGGGTGAACAAGCCTTCGTCAGTGAGCCGGGCGATTTCGGCGTGGACGGTGTCGCTGGTGGTGACTTCGACGCCGAGGTGGTTGATGGTGCCACCATGGCCGGGGTTTTCTAGTAGCACAAGCTTGAGGGGTGGTTCGGTGACCGCAAAGTTGGCGTAGCCGGGCTTCACTTTGACCGGCTCGGTGTTGAACAGCTTGGAGTAGAACGTGATTGCCTCGTCGAGGTTGTCGACGTTGAGGGCTAACTGCACACGCGACATGGCGATGTTCCTTTCGGTGAGTTACGGGTTGGTGGAGTCGGGTAGGAGTTCGGTGATCAGTGCGCGTACCAGGTCGGCGATGTCTTCGCGGATGTCGCGCACGGTGGCCAGGGGTTGGCCGGCTGGGTCGGCCAGTTTCCAGTCGCGATAGGACACGCCGGGGAAGTACGGGCAGGCGTCACCGCAGCCCATAGTGATCACGACGTCGCTGGATTGCACCGCGTCGGCGGTGAGGATCTTCGGGGCGGCGGCGGTGATGTCGACGCCGAGTTCGGCCATGGCCGCGACAGCGACGGGGTTGATCTGATCGGCGGGTTCGCTTCCCGCGGAGCGCACTTCGATGCGATCTCCGGCCAGGTGCGTCAGCAAGGCGGCGGCCATCTGAGATCGGCCTGCGTTATGCACGCACACCAACAAGACGCTTGGTTTGTCAGGCATCAGCAGGCGCTCCTCGAATCCAGATGGATTCGGTCGGGAACAATTGAGTGCGCAGCGCCAGAGACACGTAGACCAGCCCAACCAGCACGGGCACCTCGATCAGCGGCCCGACGACACCGGCGAGAGCTTCGCCGGAGATTGCGCCGTAGGTGGCGATCGCCACCGCGATGGCCAGCTCGAAGTTGTTGCCGGCGGCGGTGAACGCCAGCGTGGCGGTACGGGCATAGCCGAGGCGTAGAAGCAGTCCGAGGGCGTATCCGCCGGCCCACATGATCGCGAAATACGCGAGCAGCGGCACCGCAATGCGGGCGACATCCCAAGGCCGTGAGGTGATCTGGTGGCCTTGTAACGCAAACAGGATAACGATGGTGAACAACAATCCATACAGGGCCCACGGACCTATGCGAGGCACGAGCCGCGTCTCGTACCAGTAGCGCCCCATGGCCCTTTCACCGAGGCGCCGGGTCAGGAAGCCGGCCAGCAGCGGGATGCCCAGGAAGATGAGCACGGATTTGGCGATCTGCCACGCGGAGACATCGATGCCGGTTTGGGGCAGACCCAGCCAGCCGGGCAAAACCGACAGGTAGAACCAACCCAGCACCGCGAACATGACGACCTGAAAGATCGAGTTGAGTGCGACGAGGACTGCCGCGGCTTCGCGGTCCCCGCACGCGAGGTCATTCCAGATGATGACCATGGCGATGCAGCGGGCCAGCCCGACGATGATCAGCCCGGTCCGGTACTCCGGCAGATCCGCCAGCAGCAGCCACGCCAGCGCGAACATCACGGCCGGCCCGACCAGCCAGTTCAGCGCCAGTGAGGACACCATCAGCTTGCGGTCACCGGTGACCTCGCCGAGCTGGTCGTAGCGGACCTTGGCCAGCACCGGATACATCATCACCAGCAGACCGATCGCGATGGGCAGTGAGATTCCATCCACCTCAACGGCACTCAAGGCCGATCCGAGGCCGGGAACGAGTCGGCCCATCAGTAGGCCGGCGGCCATCGCCACCCCGATCCAGACGGGAAGCATCCGATCCAGGGTTGAAAGCCGGGCGGTCCCTGTGTCTATGGCGCCGCCCTGGATCTGAGTCACTCGCAGCACTCCGCCCTGGACACGATCGGTTCTTCAATTCGAAGTACCGACGAAAGCTGCTGCAGCGCAGCAGGAATGACCCAGTAGTAAACCCAAGTTCCGCGTCGCTCGCAGTCCAGTAAGCCGGCCGAGCGCAACAGTTTGAGGTGATGGGAGATTGTCGGCTGGGATACATCGAAAGTTCCCGAGATTTCGCAGACGCAGGCTTGGCCGCCCGGGTGGCTGGCGATGAGGCTCAACAGTCGAAGGCGCACCGGATCGCCCAAGGCTTTGAACATGGCCGCCAACTCAACGGCTTGCGGCTCGCCCAGTGCGGCCGCCCCCAGCGCCTGGCAACAAGCTTGATTCGGCATTCTTCTATATAAACACTTATCGAATCAAGACGCTAGTGACTGCCCTGGGTTGTCCGAGCTGCGCACCCGCGCGTTCTACCGTTGGGACCTATGCCACCAAAGGTTTCGCATGTTCGCGGATTAAGCGATGAGGAAGTAATTGCAGAGCGCGATGCGAAGTGGGACAGCTACTAGCTGCGGAAATACATCGAGAAGTTTGTGAAGCTGGTATTTCTGTGCAGTTTTGGGATGCCCTGCGGTGTCAGCCATTCGACGCGCTCCTCGACTGATCGCGGCAGAACGGCGCTCCCGGTGATGTCGGGGAAAGGGCTGTTGGCCGCGTTGTCGCGCTGCGAGTACTCGCGTTGGTAGTCGCGCAGCGCGCGATCGAACCTGAACGTTAGGGTGGCGCCGTCTGTGCTCATGCATTCGCTCGACGCCGTCTGCTTCTCCCCGCTGTAGCTCACTTGTGCTCGGACGTTGATGGCCGCGGCATCGCCGCGTTTGCGCAGCAAGTATCTTCCCGGCTGCAGCGGATCCCAATCGCCTTCCCAGAAGACATCGTGCGGCTCTGTTTCGCGGACTTCTCCCCGAGCCGCGATGTCGTTGGCGTTTCTGGCCAACTTGCTGGCCTCGTCCGCGATGTCGTTGGCTTCTACGGATTCGCGGTGAGCTCTGTGCGCGTAGATCAGGGCGATCACCGCGGCTAGAGCGCCGACCGCACCGGCTATCAAGCCGGCGAGGGCGATTGCGTGGTCGCTCATGCCAGCGAAGGCTAGTGGCGCACCACATTGGCGGCTAGGCAATTCGCCGAAATGGTCAAACGGCTGGCGGGTAGTCGCCGAATGTGCCGCGCTCGTCGTCGGCGAGCACCCATGCGTGCTGCTGATCGGCCCGGCCGGCGATCGCCTTTCGCGCATTCTCTCGGTCGTCGACGCGGCGCGCTGCGTAGAACGCCAACCACAGCAGCAGCCCGAACAACACCGCGGCGCCGAACGCGACGGCGATCCACACCCAGAACTTCGCGACCGCGCCGACGAAGATCAGCAGCACGAAAGCCGCGCCTAAACCGCCGCCGCTGCGCTCGCTGCTCATGGCCGCGGAATGTACTGCTGGCAGGGTTGAAGGTCGGCGCCGGGCGGGCACATCAGCGGCAGCGTCGTCCAGCCGCCATACGTGCCTGGCACATCCCAGGTGTTCAACCCGGGCCCGTTGTACTGCGGTGGCCCGTAGCAGTTCCAGTCACCCTGGAACAAGCACGGTCCCTCGGCGTTGGCGGTCGGCGCCCAGGCGAAACAACCCAGCGCGAGTGCCACCGCCGCGGCGGTCAAGAGCGTGCGTTTCACTCGGGTGCAGAGCGTGGCAGTAGTGGTCATGGCGCTGCTTCCTCTCGATCGGGAAGTCCACCCTGGCACGCAGCACCGACAGCAGCTATGTGGTGCGTATGTGGTGCAAGCCCAGAATTGCGGCCCCAAAACAGCCGTTGAGCTGCACAAACTGTGGTGCGCCGTACTGGGATTGAACCCCTGAGCCGACACGTTGTCGGTTGAGAGGGTTGCGCGTTGTCTTGGTGGCGGCGACCGCTCTTTGCCAACTTGAGGCGATGTTCCGAACGTCTCCGACACGCGCGGTCGCGGCGGCCTCGCAGCGTCCGCAGCCGCATTCTGGTGGGTGAGTGAGTAGGTCATCGACCACACGCCTAACCAGCGCCGTGGTCACCGGCTCGCCCGTCGCCTGGGCGGCGTTGAACACGTCGACGGCGACCAGATCGTCGGCGTCGGCCATGCGCATGGTGGTCAGTGTGCCAGCGCGACTACGGCCCGGCGGTGCGCAACACCTGCCAACACGCTGGCAGTTTGATGTATTGGCGTTCTCTACAGCACCCGCAGGCCTTAATTTGGCCGGCGCGGATGAGTTCGCGCCGAAGCGTAAGACGCGAGAGCAATTCCGGTCAGCTGTGCGCGAGCCTCGCGGCATCGCCACCAACGGCACCCACAACAGCCGCCCACGCCACCGGTGGGAACGATCGGCAGGCCCCTCCGTCTGAGCCTCAGACGACCACGCTAACTCGGCCGGTTGTGTCAGTCCGACATCAGGAACGATCGTGGTCGGCGGTTCCGAATACCGTTCGGCCGCAACTGACCGGGACAAGCAGCAGTGGTGTTTATCTCGCCGTCCATGCCGGTCGGCTGCTCGTCATCGTTGTCAGTCATTAGCGGTTCCTGACTTGCTCGGGGGTCGCTGCGGCCAGCTGCTCGGGCGTCGGCCCGGGCCGGTCATAGGCGCCCCTTCTGGCCTGGTCGGGGTTGGGATTGAACCAGTCCAACCGGTTTGCTAGCTTTGCGTAATTCAACGCCGGCATTCCGTTCGGCAGCTAAGGTTTGGCGGCGGCGAGACGAGAGGTGCCCCTTCTGGCCTGGTCGGGGTACTTCTCGCGCCGTCAATAGGTGGACCGGCCCCGGGTTTTCGCTCAATCCATTGGGAGCCTTTCGCTCGGGATCGGTTCACCACCCGCGCTCAGGTCTCCAGCGCGGAGGCGATCTTCCGCAGTAGTTGGGCGAGAGTTTCTGAGGCCCCATTTGGCTCTACGGTTTCGATGCGGCCCGCTACGTCCCTGAGCCTCCCCGCTGTCGGAAATTCCTTGATCAGCGTTTGGGTTACGTGGGTTACGGCGCTGCCTGGGTGTGGCGGGGATTCGCTCTCTGCCAACCGACCTGAAGTGATCGTCTGGATAGTGTCCGCGCTCCACGGTGTCTCTAATTCGCGCTCGACCTCCGCGCGGCTGCCAATCACAACCGTATTTCCCGAACTAAGGCCATGGAGGGACCAGAGCCCGTCGCTAACGCGGAGCCACGCAGTCTCGCTCATGGCTCATTAAACCGCTGTACGTATCCACTCGTCGAGCGACCGGGGATGCCGATCCGCCACCAAAGCATCCGCAGTGATAGGCGCAACGGAGTTTTGTGGCGCCGCAGTGAAATGGGTCACCATCACCCCAGATAGGGCAGCCTTTCCATCGCTCATGCGTTGCCACCAGCAGTTACTAAATATCACGGTGACCCGGATTCGCGGGGAGGTTGACGTGTTGCAGACGACGATCATCAAGACATCATCAAGACCTCTACTGCATGCCGGCTGGGCGGCGAACCATCAAAAGCGTGAACCGTTCGCTGCGAAAGTCCGTGTTTCGTACCCATTCGTGGGGTATCTGTTCCTGCTTCTCGCGTTCGCCCTGCTCGGGCTGTTCATAGTGGCTTTGGCCTACCGAAGTGGTTGGGCCGCAGTCGCCGGTGTGGCCCTGGGCTGCTCTCTTGTCGCAGCCGTGGTGGGTTTCCGCGAGGGGGCCGTGAAGCTGGCCCAGTCACGCAGGGAAGGCGATCCCCGCCACAACGTGAGCATCTTCTCCGAACCCCTCCGTCAAGAGGAAGTCGATCAGTACTACGTGAATTATCGCGGCGGTCGGCGGCGTGCCCAGTTGGCAGTGGCACTGCGCGCATCGCGGCCCAACCAAAGTGAAGCACCGGAGGCTGTCGTGCCGAGTCGGCTGTCGGCATGATCCCGCGCCCGGTGGGCGGGTACTCCTCAGGAGCCTGGACGTTGCCGTCAACCTTGAACTGGCCGTAATCGTTAGTGTTCTTCAGCCGGTGCGGGCGGCGGTGGGCACGGCTTGCCGCCGCGTATTCCAATGATCGTTCCAAAGGCCGTGCCACTTACCGGTCCGACCGTCACGCCGCAGGGCCAGTTGCGGTGGGCGCCGGGATCGTTCGGGTCCGGATCAGCTTGCGCGACCCCGCGCTGAACGCCAGGGCGACTAGCGCCAGCCCCGCAGCGATGATTGGTTGTTTCCGCATTTCCTTCACCTCTATCTATCGTTCATAGCCAGTATCTATCGTCCATAGCCAGCATCGCGTTCCTAGCCTAGTGCATCGGGCCGATGCGATCGACCTCCGCCGGCGTCGCCCACGCTGCTCGTAGACTTTGGAACGATGCCGTGCACTATGCGCGAATTATGTTGTGCGCGTGCGTGTTTCGTTGTATGGGCTGGCCGCGACAGCGACAGCTTGCTGGGCCGGGGTGAGGGTGTAACCGCGTTGGGATTCCCGGTTGCGGTTGAAATTCCACCGGTCGGTTGGCTGCTTCATGCTGTCCGCCGGATGCGGTATAAGCGTGCTGGGCGTCACTTCACTAAAAGTGGTCCCACTCAAGCGCACCCCAGGCAGCTGGTGACACCGGGAATGACCAGCGGCGTGCGTAGAGACAGGATGTAGCGGGCCGATCAATTGCTTAGGCGCCGCCTGGGTCGCTCGGGTTCCACCTCCCGGTGTCGGGGTCGTACTCGAACCCGCAGGCGAGCATCGCCCGCAAGCAGCGCGGCGGATAAGTCTGGACGCCGGGCAGCACCGGACCGGACGGACCGGGAATCTGATAGCCCGGCGACGGCGGTGGTGCCGGATCAGCGTGGGCTGTACCGATCCCGGCAGCTACGGCCATCGCCACGGCTGCCAGGACGGCGCCAGCCCTGGTTTTGGTCATTCGCCCATCTTCGCGTCGGCGTCTGACAGCCAGCCGAGGTTGGGGTTGGTGGTGGTGTTCATGGTGGCAGCAACCTTTCGTGGTGGTTGCTAGCGCCGCGATCGGTCAGATCATATTGAGGTCATGGGGCCTAACTTCTGGCTCTGAAATCTAGTCTGAGCTGCACAAACTGTGGTGCGCGGTACTGGGATTGAACCAGCGACCTCTTCCGTGTCAGGGAAGCGCTCTCCCGCTGAGCTAACCGCGCCCGGTCAAAGAATTGGAGGTGGAGACGGGAATCGAACCCGTGTGCACGGCTTTGCAGGCCGTTGCCTCACCACTCGGCCACTCCACCGCGGGGGTTTGATACCACTTGCAACCCTCGAGCGGATGACGGGATTCGAACCCGCGACCCTCACCTTGGCAAGGTGATGCGCTACCAACTGCGCTACATCCGCGCGCAACGGGCGAGATCGTCGCCCGGTGCGAAGCACGACGATAGTCCAATCGAGCGGGCCTGCACAACTTCCTCGGCGACATCCGGCGCGCCGCTATCTGCGGCCCTGCAGCGCGTTCTGCCGAGACGCCCGCGCGTGCTAATCTTCGACGTCATTCGCCTCTTGGCGCCGGTCCCGTGGCTCAGTGGGAGAGCGTCCGCTTCACACGCGGAAGGTCGCTGGTTCGATCCCAGCCGGGACCA
>Ga0209655_10000602_pt1 | contig 13768 bp, 8 predicted proteins | sample BogFormECP03_OM2_FD_188236 | JGI IMG/M metagenome (GOLD analysis project Ga0209655, IMG submission 188236) | Bog forest soil microbial communities from Calvert Island, British Columbia, Canada - ECP03_OM2 (SPAdes) (version 2) | ecosystem: Environmental > Aquatic > Freshwater > Wetlands > Bog ...
CTTTAATTGTCTGAGGGGAGCGGCGAAACCTTTCGCTAGGTAGCCGCGTCTAATCCGATTATGAGCAAGGAACAGCTGAAGGGCAGTGGGCGGTTGGTGCCGACGCGCTTGACCGGCGTCGAGTACAAAGTAAAGTACGGCATCGAACTCACCGAGGAAGCCAGAGAACATGGCGGCGGATGGGGAGCTGCGCGCGGTGGCCGGTGGACCCGGTGCTCCGTGCGTGCGGCGCACCATCACCCGATCCCGGACGGAAGCTATTTCCTCCACGCCGACGATGGCCGCGTGCACCAGTTGAAGTCCGTTGACGGCCAGTGGCAGTACCTGGCGATCATCTAACAGGCGCACCCCCAGCCCAGCGCTTGCACTCTTGGCGGCGTTTACCTAGCCGCTAGAAGTGTGTCTGCATGACGTTACCTCTGGCGAGCTGATACTCCAGTGCTATCGCCTAGTTCTGTGCGCGTATCTCCTTGCTAACCTTGCCGCCTTCGTCGAGAAACTGAATCACGGGATTGCCTCCTGCGTCAACGCGGATGATTAGGCGATCGCGACCCTGTTCATCTTTAATCCGCAGAGACGCGGATTTGTCGGGTGACCGACCCAGATAGATTCGGTTCGCGTCACCGGTATGAGTGGTGAAGAATTTTCTCCATTCCGCATCCTGCTCATCCTTGGGAAGTTTGTCGATCCGCAAGCTGGCGTCGTACGTCTCCTGAATCGGGTAATCTCCGCGTTCGCCGATGCGGATCGCGGAAAACTTATGCTGGTCCTCGCGGCCGGAATCAACAGCGAAAACCTGATCCTGCTCGTACTGGTCGAAACTTAAGTGTGCGTGATTTTGGATTTTGCCGTCTTTGTCTTTCAGTCCTCCCCAAATGAAACCTCCCATTTCCGAAGCTTCGTCATTCATGAACAGCATGCCTGCAGCATCACGCCGGTCCGGCCGTGGATACTCCTTTCCGCGCATGAACGCGTCGGGAAATTCGGCGCGGTCGGAAATAATCAGGCGGGGCGTGCCGTCGGGCTCGACGAAATTGATGCGGTGCACTGTGAGTTGGTCGAACGATTGGTTGCGAAACGCCGCGAATCCGCAATGCACGGTGACGGCGAACACGATGGTGCGAACTCCCGAATCGATCGCGAGAAATCGCCGGTCCGAGAAAAATCGCATGGGCTCCTCCTGATGAGCGTTCTGCAGGGTTTTATGCCCTATTCACGAAAGGAAAGGATTGCGTTTCGTTGACAGTGCTCGCGCGGCTGAAGTAAGTTTTAGCCTGCGGAATCCCAGCATGTAGAATGTTTCAGCCGGTTTCCGGATGGATCTGGCGAAGACGTGTGCCGGGGCGGCGCACGGAGACTTCCGAAGGAAGGCGATGATGAGGCTGGTGCGCGCTTTTTTGCACGTAAAATCGCTGTGGTTCGTGACGTGCGCGGCGCTGATCCTTTTGCTGGTTGCACTCGCCGTTTCCGGGTCGCGTCTGGCGCTCGCGCAAAATACGAACTCATTTCAGGAGGCAGTAGTGGCGCCCAACGAAAATCTCGTCGTGGAAAATGTTCCGCCGATTCCGCAATCGCTGGCCGCCCAGGCGGACCGCTACACGAATTTTCGCTCGGCGATTTTCGCCAGTTGGCACCCCACCAAGCGCGAGATGCTCATTTCCACCCGTTTTGCTGACACGTTTCAGATCCACCAAGTGAAAATGCCAGGGGGCGCGCGCACGCAGTTCACTTTCTACGTTGACGATGTGCGCAGCGCGCTATACCCACCGAAGGGCGGCGATTTCTTCGTCTTCAACAAGGATATTGGCGGCGGCGAATTCTACCAGCTCTATCGTTACGACGATGCGACCGGCGCGGTCACGCTGTTAACCGACGGCAAATCCCGGAACACCGGTGAAGTCTGGTCGAACGACGGCGAGTACATCGCCTACGGCTCGACGCGCCGCGACGGCAAGGACGTGGACATCTGGCTGAGCGAGCCTGCGCGTCCCGATGATCCCAAAACCAATCGTATCCTCGCGCCGATGACCGGTGGAGGCTGGGCCGCGCTGGACTGGTCGCCCGATGACAAACAGATTCTGATCCTGGAAGAAATTTCCGCGAACGAATCCTATCTGTGGCTGATGGACTCTTCGACCGGAGAAAAAGCTCTGATTACTCCGAAGGGCGGCGCGGAAAAAATAGCCTACGCCAGCGCGAAATTCAGCGAAGACGGGAAGGGAATTTACCTCACCACGGACAAAGATTCCGAATTCCAGCGCCTCGCCTATCTGGACCTCTCTTCGAAAAAATACATGTTCCTCACCGAGCATATTCACTGGGACGTGGAAGGCTTTGACATTACACCCGACGGCAAGACGATCGCGTTCACCACAAATGAAGATGGATTCGGCGTCGTGCACCTGCTCGACACCAATACTGGAAAAGAAAAGGCTGCGCCCAAACTCCCAGCCGGACTGCTCTTCGGCGTGAAGTGGCACCACAACGGCCGCGACCTCGCCTTCGGACTCACCGGCTCACGTTCGGCTACGGATGTATATTCCGTGGACGTGACCACCGGAAAAGTGGAGCGTTGGACCGAGAGCGAAACCGGCGGCTTGAATCCGGAAACTTTCTCCGCAGCGGAGCTGGTGCACTGGAAAACGTTCGACGGGAAGTCCATCAGCGGATTTTTGTATCGTCCGGCCGCGCGTTTCACCGGCAAGCGCCCGGTGATCATTGATATTCACGGCGGCCCGGAAGGGCAGTACCGTCCGCGGTTTCTCGGCAGCTACAATTACTTCATGAACGAACTTGGTATTGCCATGATTTTCCCCAACGTGCGCGGCTCCACGGGCTACGGGAAAACTTTCCTCACGCTCGACAACGGATTCCTGCGCGAGGATTCCTACAAGGACATCAATTCGCTTTTCGATTGGGTCGCGCAGCAGCCCGACCTGGATTCCAGCCGCGTGATGGTTACGGGCGGAAGTTACGGCGGGTTCATGACTCTGGCCGTCGCGACAAATTACAACGACCGCCTGCGCTGCTCCGTGGATATTGTCGGCCCATCCAACCTGGTCACGTTTCTTGAGAACACTTCCGGCTATCGCCAGGATCTGCGCCGCGTCGAATACGGCGACGAGCGCGATCCCAAAATGCGCGCGTTCCTGGAACGCATCGCCCCCGCCAACAATGCGCAGAAAATCACCAAGCCGCTCTTCGTCATTCAGGGCAAAAATGATCCGCGCGTGCCTTGGACCGAATCCCAGCAGATGGTCGGCGTCGTGCGCAAGAACGGCACGCCGGTGTGGTTCCTGATGGCCAAGGACGAAGGCCACGGTTTCAGCAAAAAGAAAAACGTGGATTACCAGTTTTACGCCACGGTCCTCTTCATCCAGCAGTTTCTGTTGAACTAAGTTCGCTCGCTGCCCGTCGCCGCGAGCAAATTCGCCATTCAGATATCCCTCCGCTTGATGGCGCTCGTGAATATTGCAATCTCCAGCCAATTTTTTGGAACTTTCCCGCCGATTTTAGGGAACTCCCAGCGGCCGTGCTGTAGAACTGCTGGCGTGCGTTCGCCAAGTCGCTCTTGTCTGCAGCAGGAAGCCGCAGCCTGCGAATCGCGATTTTTGTAGTGGGAAACGGCAGTGAGTTGACGGAAGCAGCCGCTGCCGCATCCAAGACTCTGGCGATTCTTCCGAGAGCGGCGAAGAAGGGCCGCTCTCGCTGGATCGATGAACGGGCGCGCTGCATTTTCCAGGCAGTGCCGAATGCCGCTGCGCACGCATTAGCGGGAGACGATGTTCGGTTGAGCGAAGGGTGTTGCCATAAAGCCAAATGTCACGGGGAGACGAATGCGCATCAAACCAATCCTTCTTTTTAGTTGTTTGCTCGCGGCCCTTTCCTTTGTTTTCATTTCCCAGCGCAGCGCCGGACAATCCACCGGCACGCCGTCGCTGATCACTCAGCCGATTGATGAGAGCAAGCTCGTCGTCCTCACAGGCAATACCCATCCGCTCGCTCGCGCCAAATACGATCAGGGCCCCGCGCCGTCCAGCCTGGCGATGGATCGCATGATGCTCGTGCTCAAGACCACTGCCACGCAGGGAGCGGCGCTTCAGAGTTTACTTGCCCAACAGCAGGATCGCTCTTCTGCGAATTATCACAAGTGGCTGACGCCCCAGGAATTCGGCGCCCAGTTTGGCGTGTCCGATGCGGACATCCAGAAAATTACTTCGTGGCTACAATCGCAGGGCTTTCAGGTTGATAGCGTGGCGAACGGCCGCAATGTGATCCAGTTCTCCGGCAACGCCGCGCAGGTGCAGACCGCGTTCCACACCACGATTCACAAATATGCGGTCAACGGGAAGGAAAACTGGGCGAACTCAAGCGACCCATCCATCCCCGCGGCCCTCACTCCTGCCGTTGCCGGTGTAGCTTCGCTCAACAATTTCCCGAAGAAGGCCGCGCATCGCTTGGGCGGTACGGTCACCCGTGATGTGGCCACGGGCAAATTGAAGGCGGTCAAGCCGCAGTTCACGTATCCTGCCGGTTGCCAGGGCACTACCGGTTCGGAATGCTACGGCGTAACCCCGACCGATTTTGCGACGATTTACAACATTCTGCCTTTGTGGAACGCCGGCATTACTGGCGCCGGCGAAACCATCGCCATCATTTCTGATAGCGACGTCAATCCCGCGGATCTCACGAATTTCCGATCGTTGTTTGGTCTTCCAGCCGTCAACTTTCAGAGGACTTACACGCCCGGCTCCAGCAGCTCAAATCCGGGCATACAAGCTTGCGATGCCGACGCCCTGCCAACCAGTAACGGCAACGAATGTGAGGCTGCCTTGGATGTGCAGTGGTCCGGCGCAGTCGCTCCTGGCGCGACCATCAATCTGGTGATTTCCGCCGACACCGCTACATCCTTCGGCGGCGACATTTCAGCTCAATACATCATTGACAACAACCTCGCTAAAATCATCGGCTATTCCTACGGAGAGTGCGAGTTGGGCTTGGGCACCGCGGGGAATGCGTTCTACGGCGGCAGTCCGACGGTGAAGGATTCCGTCGGCGAATGGGCGCAGGCCGCAGCGGAGGGCATCACCGTCGTCGTCTCCACGGGCGACAGCGGCTCGACCGGTTGCGATTCGGATTCGGATGGAGAGCTGGGAGCGGAGTTCGGGCTTGCCGTGAACGGCGTCGCTTCGACGCCGTACAATGTCGCGATCGGCGGCACGGATTTCAATGACGCGACGAATCCCACCACCTATTGGAATTCGTCGAACCCTTCGACGACGACCGAAGCCTCCGTTAAGGGCTACATTCCCGAGGTCACTTACAACGATACTTGCACGAATTCGATTATCGAGACCATCATCGGTTTGGGCGGAAATATTGAAACAGACTGCAACGAACTCATCACGAACTCTAACCTAAACTTTCTTCTGGAGCCCGCCGGCGGCGGCGGCGGTGTCAGCGCCTGCACCACTTCGAACGGAGAAACGCCCAGCTCTTGCTCGGGCGGGTATCCCAAGCCTTCGTGGCAAACGGCGCTCACCGTTAACGACGGCAAGCGCGACCTGCCGGATTTCGCAATCTTCGCCGGCGACGGCACGCTACAGAATTTTTATTTGTACTGCCAAGCGGACAATGATCCCAGTAACGCGGCATGCAGCTTAACGCCAGGATCCAGTACGAGCCCCTACCCGGACATTCTGATGGTTGGCGGCACTTCCGTTTCCACCGAAGTTTTTGCCGGAATGGTGGCGCTCCTGAATCAGAGCACCGGCTCGGCGCAGGGCCTTGTGAACACAAATCTCTACGCGCTCGCGGGCCAAAGTTGGGCCAATTGTCAGTCGAACGGCGCACAGACCAGCGCATGCATCTTCAACCAAGTGACCAGTGGAACGATCGCCATGCCCTGCAACGCGGCGCAGACTGTTGCGGACAACGCGACGGGATGCACCGTCGCGAACAATGGCGATGTCATCGCTCAAACCACTCAAGCTAACGGCGCGCTCGCCTACAACGCCGGCCCCGGATACAACCTCGCGACTGGCCTCGGCTCGCTGAACGTCGACAGTCTCGTCAACCAATGGAATGTCGGCAGCGGCGGCGCGGCGGATTTCGTGATTTCTTCGAGCCCCGCAGCAGTCACTGTCAGCACCGCGGGCGGCACGGGCAACACGGTTCTGACCATCGTCCCGTTAAACAATTTTAACGATACCGTTGCGTTCAGCGCATCGAGTTGCTCCGGCCTACCGACAGGTGCCACCTGCAACTTCAGCGCTTCACCAGTCAGCGCGAACGGAACAACGAGCCTTACCATCACAACGGCCGCCGCGGCTACCGCGCCGCCCGCGGCCCGACCGCTAGGTTCCGGCCGCTGGACCGTCGGCACAATCGCATCTCTTGCCTGCGCGTTGGCGATCGCCATTATCTTGCTCATCACCCGCTCCAAGAATCGCCGCTGGAGCACCGCCGCAGCCTGCGCCGTGTTTCTGCTCACAGTAGGGATTGCTGCATGTGGCGGCGGAGGCTCTAGCAGTAGTGGAGGCGGCGGAGGCGGAGGGGGTGGCGGCAGTACCACCACAGTCGTCGAGCCCGTAGCAGTGACGATCACTGGCACCAGCACCACCGGAAAAGTCAGCCATACCACGAGCGTCATGCTGACCGCGGAGTAGTGCTTCATCGCGCTGAATTTGTCTCCGTTGTTGAATCTGTAGGGGCGGGTCTCAGACCCGCCCCTACGTCAGCATCTTGGCGGGGTTTTGGCCATCGAATCTCCGCTGATTCATCCTTCTGAACCTCCGCTCTCGACGTCCATTCACCCCTATTCCATTGTCCGCACGGGGTTTCCAGCGGCCTTACAAGATCCTTACGCTTCTCTTATTCCTTCCTAACGCCCTCGCGTTACCATCAGCCGATTCAGAAACAGCTCAACAGTTTCGGCGCGCATGCGCCGGGCAAAGCGGCAGCGCGCTGGGTGGCGCGGTCCACGGGAGTGTCCCTATCCGCAGGGAGAAGACATATGACTATTTTCAATCGGCCAGACAATCGCGATATGGAATTTGTGCAGCGCAAGACCGTGGAGCATTTCCGGGGATTGCTGATCGCCCTGGCCGCGATTTTCGCGCTTATCCTGCTGGTCGTATTTTTGTTGCGCGTCACGCGTATTGAAGCCGGCCACGTCGGCGTGGAAATCAATCTCGCCGGCAGCCAGCGCGGCGCTTCGGAAATTCCGATTCGCACCGGGTGGGTGGTTTACAGCCCGTTGCGCACGCAGATCATCGAATTTCCGACGTACGTGCAAACCGTGAAATGGACGCGCGACACGGCCGAAGGACATCCGATCAACGAAGAAATGGGATTCAACTCCAAGGAGGGAATGGAAATTCTCGTGGACGTTTCACTTTCGTATGCGATTGATCCGAGCAAGGTGCCGGATTTTTACGTGAAGTACCGCGTGAGCGACCTGGAATTGTTCACGCACGGCATATTGCGCGACATCGTGCGCAATTCGCTGAACGAAGTCGCCTCTACGTTCACCGTCGAAGACATTTACGGCGAACGCAAGGCCGACTTCCTGGGCAAAGTGCAAGCGATGATCGAGCAGAAAGTTGCTCCGGTCGGCGTCAGTGTGCAGCAGTTCGGTTTCATCGGCGCGCCGCGCGTCCCGGAGGTGATCGCGGCGGCCATCACCGCCAAGGCCCAGGCAATTCAGCAGGCCGAGCGCGCGCGGAATGAGCTGGCGACTACGCAAGCGGAAGCCGCGAAGAAAATCGCGGGGGCCGAAGGCGACGCCAAGTCCATGGTGACGCGCGCGCAGGGTGAAGCCGACGCCAATCGCATCCGGCAGAACTCGCTGACGCCGCAGCTACTCGAGCTGCGTCGCATCGAGAACTCGCAAATGCTGATCGAAAAGTGGAACGGCCAACTGCCGCAAGTGGAATCGGGCCAGGGCAGCGGCATGATGCTGCAGCTCCCGCGCCCGCAGTGAACCCTCCCGGAATCCAGTCCCCAGCAGGCAAGCAGGCGCCGCGCCAGCAACGCAAATAGCGCGGCGTCTGCAACCAACTACTGCCTCGATTTTGCCTTCGTAGCGGCGCACTCTAGCGCGCCACCGGTGGTGCGGCAACCCCCGATGGCGGTCTGAAGACCGCCGCTACGAAACCAACCACTGTTTGCTGTCATCCGCCTATGGCACTCGAGCGAAAGCGGATACGTCTTGAACGCGAACGCTATCGTGGACGCAGACTTTTCTTTCTGACATTCTGCACCGCGCATCGCGATCCCATTTTCATTTCACCGCAGCCGGCCGAATGGTTGGTGCGACGGCTCCACGAACTGGCAGTCCGATATTCATTTCAACTTCATGCTTGGTGCCTGATGCCTGATCACCTTCACGTTTTGATCGCGGGCGCACTCGACACATCCGACATGATTTTCTTCGCTGCTCGCTTCAAACAGATAACTGCCTTCGAAGGGAAACGATTGTTCGCCAAGACGCTTTGGCAAACGCACTCCTACGATCACGTCGTGCGCGGCGACGAAGCGGGTGAACGCATTGCTGCGTACATCTGGTCGAATCCAGTGCGCAAAGGCCTGTGTAGCGACGCACGCGATTATCCCCACTCGGGTTCTGACACACTAGAGTGGAAGCGAACTATTTTTAGCGCACCTGACTGGATACCCCCGTGGAAGGTGAATGTGCTCGGTCGGAAGCCTTCGCAGCGGCGCACTTTAGTGCGCCATCGGTGGCGCGGCAGCCAGCGATGGCGGTCTGAAGACCGCCGCTACGCTAAGGCAGCAAGCTGTCGCCGTGGTGCGTGAGGGATTGAACCACGGCGTCAGACGGCAGTCCAGGTTGCGCGCTTCGTGCGGCAGCGACCGCTATGCCGCGCGCGCGAATGTCGGCCAGCAGCGTCCAATCCTGCTTGAATTCCATCATGGTCTCGCGGCTGTGCTTGGGGCTCTTCAGTTCGCCGGCCATGCGCGCCAAAATAATCTGGTAGGCGAACTGCGCGTCCGAATCGGCCGCGAACACATTGCTGGCACTGATTCCCACGCGCAGCGGCGGTTCGTCGCCACGAAAATTCATCCACAGCGCTCCGTTGGCATCCGCGGAGATCATGCCGCCCGCGCCCAGCTTCTTGAAAACGTTCTTCAAATACATGCGGTCGGGAATCACTTCGTTGCGGATCGCTTCGTCAACCATCGCGTCGAACCGGACCTGATATTCTTTCCACTCGTCCTTGGTGCCCACAATCGTTTCGCGCTCGAGGGTATCTTCCGCGGCAAGCTCCTGGACACTGACAGTGTATCCGCCGCCAATCTCCGCACTCGCGTCGCTGGCGCTTCCCGCCGCTTCCGACGAGGGATGAGCCTCGAACTGATGCTCGGGATTGAAGTGCCCGGTGATCACGTAGGAAGCGACAACCGCCGGAACTCCCTGCCACGCTAGAGCCGCGAGCGGAATTGCCAGTTTCTTCGAGTGGTAGAGCTGCTCGGTGCCGCTGCGGCACTCACTGCTGTGCTTGATCGTGCCCGGGACTTGCGCAAAATGCAGCACGCGGAAATCGCTCTCGCGATGTTTCTCCGCGTAGTGCGTGAGCGAACGCGCCACGGCTTTCGGGCTGGTCATGAAAAAATCGTTCAGGTAATCGGGCTTCACCGCGCCCGGGTAATAAACGTTCAGCACGCGCCGCGTGAAATTGGCGCAATTGTTCGTCATGCCATTGAAGTGATTCACGTTCGGCAGGGAATTGAATTCGAAGATCAGCGCGCGGTCCTGCTCCTCTGTCGTCTTCACCACGAACATGTACAGGCTGCGCTCCAGCGTCGCGCCCACCATCTCGCGCCACTCCGCACTCTTGCCGTTGCGGCAGCGCTCTTCGGTGCAGATGGCTGTCAGATATTTTTGGCGATAGCGCTCTTCCAGCGCCGCCTTGATGGCCTTCGAACTCACCAGCGGGCGATCGCCTGGATCTTCCACGCCGTACAGATACACGCTCAACGGAACGATATTCCATTCGTAAGGCTGGTCTTCACCCAGCGTCGTGTAATTGCTCAGGACTGAGCCCTGCTCGCCCGGCAGGCACAGCCGCATCTTCACCGGTGAGCCGTCAGGGCAAATCCGCGAGAGATACACGGCGCTATGGCCCGATCCGGTGACGCGCGCAACGCTGGTGTCGAGAGATTCGTTGAGAACCACGCCGGCGTCGGCGCGCGCCCGTGGCGCCATCGTCAACAAACCCGCCAGCGCGAACACCAACAGGCACGCCGTTGAAATGCGTCGCCCCCGGAACCGCAATGTTTCCCGTCCCAACAAATGATTCCTCCAGTACGTTTGCAGCTAGAATTTCCCCCGTTATTCTGACTACACGATGAGCCGGGGGCCTATCGGTAAGAGTGGGTATGAACCGCTATGAATTGCCGTACTAAGCCGTATCCCGCCTCGCCAGCTTCAGCGAGCTTTGCAACAGCCACCGCGGCAACGCGAAACCGCCCAAGGCGAATGGCTTCAACGGTTTAAACCCCAATCCGAGCATAAAGTTGCGGCTCAAGATCGCCCTGTATTTGGATGTAATTAGGCAGTTTTTGGCTGCGCGGGAGGTACAACGCCGCGGGCGAAGGGCTGTTGGATTCGGCCAAACCAGGATGTACACTGAGGTCCGAACTGCTCCCCGCTTGATCAGCCGCAAAGCCCTCGGACGGGGTAATTAATTTACGGTCGCTTTCCGTGTCGTCTTCTGCGCGGGCTCACTCCACCGAGAAATTCACGCTGCGAATTTGCGTCAGCGCGCCGTCCGATTGGCTGGCCTGTATTTTCAGCAGGTACTCACCGGGCGGAATGTTTTCGACCGGCAGCCTCAGCGCCACCGGAATCACCGCGTTTCCTTTCTGGATGTAGTTGGCCAGGTCAATTCCCGCCACCGATCCCAGAGTTTTCTGGGTCTTCGCGTCGAGGATCAGATACGTGCACTTCACCGTGGGCGGATTCGCATCCGTCAGCAGCGGCGCGTAGATTTGCGCGTACACCGCTACCTTGTCGGTCTTCTTGAAGTGATTGTCGGCTGAAGGCGTGATTTCCAGATTCCGCACTACCAACGGCGCTCGGTCCGCCAGCAAATCGGCGTCCAGCGTGCTGCCCATGTCAGAAACCGGCTGGAATTTATTGCTCAACGCCACCGCACTAAGGCTGAACTTCTTTCCGTCGTACGGATCCACCGTTAGAGGAGTTTCAAACTTCGCGAATTTCTCGCCGCCACCGCTCACCACCACGCTCAAGCGATATTGCCCCGGCGCGACCGAGAATTGGTTTTGATAGGGCATGGGCGCCTGCATGAATTTCTCCCACTCGCCCTTTTCCATGTCCAGCGTGACTTCATCGCTGAAACGCGATGCCACGGTTCCGTCCGGGCGATAGGCGATCCCCAGCACGTTCACGTCCGCATGATATTTTCCCTTCACTTTCGGGCAGTCGATTGACGCGGTGGGAACTTGCATCGCCAGATGCACGCGCGCCTCGTTGGGTGACGTGTAAAAAAATGGCGCTTGCAACGAGCCCGCGCCACCCACGCCCGCAGCGGTGTTCGCGCTGGCGATCGCATTCCCAACAGCCGCTCCGGAAGCCGACGCGCGCGACTCCATTTCCTTTTCGATCGGTCTTCCGGCCAGTGGATCATTGGAAATAATGTTGCAGAATCCGCTGCGCGCGCGAACGTTCGTGCCACCGCGCTCTACTTTCACCTTCAGAGCGTGGCAGCTTCCCGCCGGCGATTCCGCAGGCGCGTACCCCAGCAAGTAATACTCGCTCTGTTCGCGTGCGATCTTTTCCAGTCCGGACATCAGGTCGTTTGTGTTCAGGATGGGGAAGCCACCGGTTCCAGTTGCCAGCGCGTACATCACTTGTTGATTGGAGGATGCGGACGGAGGAAACTGCGGAACAATCTGCCGCGCCTGATTGTAAGGAGTATTGCTGTAAGGGTTGCCCGCACCGCCAGTCCTCCCGCCTCCCGTGCCACCGCCCGTTCCGCCAGTGCCGCCTCCAGTCCCACCCTTGCCGCCTCCGGTTCCACCCCCCGTGCCGCCGCCAGTTCCGCCTCCCGTGCCGCCACCTGTGCCGCCTCCGGTACCTCCACCGCCGCCGTGTCCGCCGCCTGCCCCGCCACCACCGGCCCCGCCGCCGTGCTGTGGCTCGGCAAATAACGTCGCCACGGGATGATATGCAGCGAGTTGAAATCCACCCTGTGCGGATTGCGTTGTCGCGCTGGCCGGTTCTCCGTGCGTCGAAGCGCGGGTCGAAGCGTCACTCGAACTCGCAGCATTCCAGCTCGGTCCCGAATTCCGTTCGCTGGCCCATGTTCGCTGCGTTCCGCGGCCCAGCATCTGCCCTATCGGCCCCACTAGTCCGCGGACATCCAGTGGATAGACGGCCACGTTCGCCTTGTTGCAAACATCAATCGTCGCGGTCAATTCCGAAAAGCGCTCGGAGTTGAGCTCGAATCCCGCGGTGAACAGAATCAGGCTCTTTCGACCGGGGATCGGCGTCAGGCTCTTCGCCAATTGCCGCAAAGAAAGCAGCAAAGTGTATGCGCCGAAATCGCCCTCGGCATTCCCCAAGCTCGGCAGTCCGGTTTGCAGTCCCGCCGTTGGCAAACTCGTATTCATGGCGCCGCCGGGCGAGTTCGCCATGTTTCCGCCATTGGACGCGCTGGCATTCGGTGACACAGCGGAACCGGAGATGCCGGAGACCGCTTGCTTCAGGCGGGTCGAATCCATCGTGAAGTTTTGCGCGAACTGCAAAGTCCCGCCGAAATTTACGATGGCCATCACGCGATCAGGTCCCGCATAGGCGTCAATAAACTTGCCGGCCGCCGCCCGCGCGCGCGGCTGGTCTCCCAAATCCATCGAGGAGTTGTCAAAGAACAGCACCATGTAGTGGCGTTTCGCTTCGATTGGAGCGTTGGGGTCCGCGCCGAACGAAAACGAATTGATGGTCTGCTGCTTGTCGTCTTCGTAGAGTCGAAAATCGTTGGTGGTCAGGTCGTGAACGTAATCGCCCTTCTTGTCCGTCACGACCACGTCCACGCGGACTTCGCGGGTTTCCGCCTTAATCGCGCCTCCCGCCGGAGTTTGCGCCTGCGGCGCAGCGGGCGTCTGCGTGCCTTGAGCCGGCGCGGCTGCCTGCGTTTCCTGCGGGAGCGGAGTCTGCGCTGGCGCGGCCGGAGCTGCCGCCGGAGTCGGCGAAGACTGCTGCGCGCGCACGATTCCCGGGGATTGGATCGCGCGCCAGCCGAGTACGCCGGCAGCCAAAAATATAAACAGCATCAAGAGGGTGCAAGCTACGCGTCGTCGGTTCATTTTTCACCTTCCTGCGTTGAACGTGTTCCTGTGCACGAGCACGGTACCGAACTCTACGGAATCTCCACCACGCCATTACGCGCCGAAAGCTGCGCGGCCTTGCTATCGCGCACCACCAAACGCACCAGGTATCCGCCGGGCTTTACGTCAAAGTTGGTCGTAAGCGTCACGCCCGTCTGGTTCAATTTTTCCAGCGTCGAGTCCTTCAACCGCAGCTCCAAAGTCTTTTCCGTGCCGGTGATGAAATTGCCGTTGCGATCGAAGAGCGCGGCCACGATTGTTAGATCGTCCCAATTGCGGCCCTGCGATTTCTCGAAGCCCACGTGCGTCAAATCCACGTGCGTCAATACCGAAAGCTTCGCGTTCTGCGCGTCGGACTTGTAATACTGCAGGTGCAGCTGAATTGGCAAGCTTTGCT
>Ga0209655_10000604_pt1 | contig 13761 bp, 11 predicted proteins | sample BogFormECP03_OM2_FD_188236 | JGI IMG/M metagenome (GOLD analysis project Ga0209655, IMG submission 188236) | Bog forest soil microbial communities from Calvert Island, British Columbia, Canada - ECP03_OM2 (SPAdes) (version 2) | ecosystem: Environmental > Aquatic > Freshwater > Wetlands > Bog ...
GTCGATGGCCCGCGACGCGCTCGAGCTCTTGCCGGTGACCAGGGTGCGGATGTAAACGATCCGCTCGCCCTTCTTGCCTGAAATCCGTGCCCAGTCATCGGGATTGGTGGTGTTGGGCAGGTCCTCGTTCTCCGCGAACTCGTCGACGATCGAATCGAGCAGATGCTGGATGCGCAGGCCGCGTTGGCCGGTCTCCAGCACCGACTTGATCGCGTTCTTCTTCGCCCGGTCGACGACGTTCTGGATCATCGCGCCGGAGTTGAAGTCCTTGAAGTACATGACTTCTTTGTCGCCGTTGGCGTAGGTGACTTCCAGGAACCGGTTGTCGTCGATCTCCGCGTACATCCGGTCAACGACCTTCTCGATCATCGCCTTGATGCACAGCGAGCGGTCGCCGTCGAACTCGGCGATGTCGTCGGCATGCACCGGCAGCGTCTCGACAAGGTACTTCGAGAAGATGTCCTGCGCCGACTCGGCGTCCGGGCGCTCGATCTTGATCTTGACGTCGAGGCGGCCGGGCCGCAGGATCGCGGGGTCGATCATGTCCTCGCGGTTGGATGCGCCGATCACGATGACGTTCTCCAGGCCCTCCACGCCGTCGATCTCGCTCAGCAGCTGTGGCACGACCGTGGTCTCGACGTCCGAAGAAACCCCGGTACCGCGGGTGCGGAAGATCGAGTCCATCTCGTCGAAGAACACGATCACCGGAGTGCCTTCGGACGCCTTCTCGCGGGCCCGCTGGAAAATCAGCCGGATGTGACGTTCCGTCTCGCCGACGAACTTGTTCAGCAGCTCGGGGCCCTTGATGTTCAAGAAGTACGACTTGGCCTCGCGCGCGTCGTCGCCGCGAACCTCGGCCATCTTCTTCGCCAACGAGTTGGCGACGGCCTTGGCGATCAACGTCTTACCGCAACCGGGCGGCCCGTAGAGCAGCACACCTTTGGGCGGGCGCAGCGCGTATTCCCGGTACAGCTCCTTGTGCAGGAACGGCAGCTCCACGGCGTCGCGGATCTGCTCGATCTGCCGGCCCAGGCCGCCGATGTCGTTGTAGGTGACGTCCGGCACCTCTTCCAGCACCAAGTCCTCGACTTCGGCCTTCGGAATGCGTTCGAACGCATACCCGGCCTTGGTGTCGACCAGCAGTGAGTCGCCGGGGCGCAGCTTGCGGGGACGCAGGTCGTCGTCCGTCGAGTCATACACACCGTCGGGCAAATCCTCGGCGACCAACGGCTCGGCCAGCCACACGATCCGTTCCTCGTCGGCGTGTCCGACGACCAGGGCCCGGTGCCCGTCGCTGAGAATCTCGCGCAGCGTGGAGATTTCGCCAACCGATTCGTACGTGCCGGCCTCGACGACAGTTAAAGCCTCGTTGAGCCGAACCGTCTGGCCCTTCCGCAAAGACTTGACTTCGATGTTGGGCGAGCACGTCAAACGCATCTTGCGTCCGGAGGTGAACACGTCGATCGTGTCGTCCTCGTGCGTGGACAACAACACGCCGTAGCCGCTCGGCGGCTGTCCGAGCCGGTCGACCTCTTCGCGCAGCGCCAGCAGCTGCTGCCGGGCCTCCTTGAGCGTTTCCATCAATTTGGAATTACGCGCAGCGAGCGAATCGATTCGGGCCTCAAGCTGGTGAATATCGCGGGGACTACGCGCGGCGCCCTGCGCTCCGACGGCATTTTCGAGTTGCTCACGCAGTATCGCCGCCTCGCGCCGGAGCTCCTCCAACTCGGCCGCATCCTCGCTCGACAGGTCTGGCTCGCGAGGGCTACCGAACGTTTCGCGCTCTGACTCACCCATGGTGCGCTCCTTTCCCGCTCCCGAAGGCGGTGCGGCGGATACGACAACGCTACCGGCGATTTCCAATTCATGCGGGAACTCGAAATGGGGCACACTGGCATCAGCGTTAACATCATGTTGAACCTGCATGATCGAGAGGACATCTGTGACCGTGAAATCCCTAGCCACGGGCGTGGCGGCTGTCGCGGCAATCGGTGCGGCGGCCGCGGGTGTGACCTGCATTGCATCTGTTACCACCACGTTGCCTCAGGTTCAGCCGGTCGTTTTCAGCGCGCCACTGCCGCTGGACCCCGTCGTCCCCGGCGCCGACGTGCCCACGCCCGACGTATTGGTCGGCCTCCTCAACAACCTGCAGGACCCGAGCGTGCCCTTCGCCAGCAAGAGCAATCTGGTCCAGGGCGGGATCGGCGGCGTCGAGGGCCACTTCGCCGACAAGAAACTGCAGCAAGCCGCTGCCAAGGGCAGCCTGCCGCTGACGTTCAACATCACCAACATCCAGCCCGCGGGTCCGGGCGCCGCGTCGGCCAATATCACCGCGACCGGTCCGCACCTTGCTCCGACAACCGAGAACCTCACGTTCGTCGACCAGGGCGGCTGGGTGCTGTCGCGCACCTCGGCGATGACGTTGATCCAGTCGGTGCAGTCGGCGGGCGGCTGACCGCTGCCTGGATGGGCCGACACCTCACTGCAGTCCTGAGCGCCGCCACGATTGTGGCGGCGCTCAGCCTCTCGGGGTGCTCGAGCGACGAGCGCGGTGCATCGACGGAGAGTGAGCCGGCGCCGGCGTCTGCCTCGCCGACGTCGACGGCGGCGGCGCAGGTCGCTCCGCTACCCCCGCCCGACGACCTCGCCAAGGTGCTCTACCGGCTGGCCGATCCTGGGGTGCCGGGCAGTCAGAAACTGAACCTGGTCGAAGGTGCCACCCCGGACAACGCTGCCGTGTTCGACCAGTTCGCCACCGCGCTGCTCAACGGCGGCTTTGCGCCGATGAAGTTCGACGTGCGAGACGTCGCTTGGTCAGACCGGGATCCGGCCGACGTGGTAGCCAACGTCAACGTCAGCTCACCCAAACCCCGCGGGCCCAGGTTCTCCTTTCCGATGGAGTTCGCGCCGTTCCAGGGAGGGTGGCAGCTATCGGCGCGAACGGCCGATGTGCTGCTTGCTTACAGTCCCGCACAAGTCGCGCCCCCGGCGGCGACACCAGGCCGCTGACCCGCGATGTGGATCGGGTGGCTCGAGTTCGATCTGCTGCTCGGTGACGTGCGCTCACTCAAGCAGAAGCGATCGGTGATCCGCCCGGTGGTGGCGGAGTTGCAGCGCAAGTTCAGCGTCTCGGCCGCCGAAACGGGATCGCATGAGCTCTACCGACGGGCGGGCATTGGGATGGCGATCGCATCGGCTGACCGCGGCCACGCCGTCGACGTGCTCGACGCGGCTGAACGACTGGTGGCCGCGCACCCGGAGTTCGAGCTGCTGTCGGTGCGCCGCGGCCTGCACCGCAGCGACGATTGGTAGGACTGAGCGTTACACGACGGCGTGCGCAATACCTCACACCATGTCTCGGCGGAGTGCCACGATATCGAGGTGAGCGACGATCCGGTGCGCTCGACGAGAGACGGCAACGACCGCCGAGCCGTTGGGGCGTCGATTGATGAGTTGCTGGATCGGGCTGTTGCGGCGATCAACCGCGGCGATCGGGCCACCGCGACAGCCTTGGCAGCGCAGGTGCTTGACGCTGATAGCGCGAACGCTGAGGCAGAGGATTTGTTGGCCGCGCCGAGCGATCCGGGTGAGATTCGGCGACTAACGATTTTCTTCGCCGATCTGGTGGATTCGACGGTGTTGTCGAGGCGTCTGGAGCCAGAGACGTATCGGCTGTTGGTGGGCCGTTATCGCGAGCTGGTGCTGCGCGCGGTAGACCGATACGAGGGGCACATCGGCTCCACACACGGTGACGGATTGCTCGCTGTCTTCGGTCACCCGGTTGCCCACGAGGACGACGTGCGCCGAGCGGTGCACGCCGGTCTGGAGATCACGCGGGAGGTGGCCCGGCTCAGCGATCAGGCGAAGCGCCGGTTCGCGGTCGAGATCAATGTCCGGGTGGGGGTACATCGTGGGCTGGTGTATTTGGACACTGCCCAGGACGACGTTTACGGGTTGGCCGCCAACCTTGCTGCGCGGGTCTCGGGCCTGGCCCCGCCGGACACGGTCGTGGTTTCCGACGCGGTTGAGATGTTGATACACAACGACTTTGAGATGCAGGAGCGGCCCGCGGCACTGGTCAAAGGGGTCGAGGAACCTATCACGCATTACCTCGTAGCAAGCGAGCGCGCGCCAGCGCCCAGGTCTGCTCAAGGTCCACTGGTAGGCCGCGATAACGAGTTGGCGGAGCTGGAAAAGTCCTGGGCACGAGCGCAAGTCGGCACGTTGAGCATTCCTGGTGTGGTCTTCAGGGGCGAGGCCGGTATTGGGAAGTCGCGGCTCGCGGCCGCGGCCGCCGAAATGGTAGAGACCGCTGGGTCGGCAGTACTCGACTTGGTCGGGTCGCCGTTTCATACGGACGCCGGGCTGCACCCGGTGCGCGCGTTATTGGAGCGTCGCTGTGGTATCGGCCGCAACACTGATCTTGCCGAGCGGCTGCAGCTGCTGGACGCCGAAGTTCGTACCCGCGGACTGGACCCACGGAGCAATGTGCCGCTGTTGGCGCCGGTCCTGGGCATCGATGCGGCGGCCGGCTACGAGCAGGTCGCTGCCGAGGGCCGACGACTCTACGAGCTGATCGCAGACGCCGTGCAGACCTATCTGCTGGCGTGCCTGGACGAAGGTGCCGGGTTGCTGGTGGCCGAGGACGTGCATTGGTTCGATCCATCAACCCGTGAGGTACTTGGCGCGCTGCTGCTCACCGCCGCCGGCCACTTGTTGGTGGTGATGACCGGGCGGCCCGGCGAGTGGCTGCCGGAGGCTTGGCCGCACACGGCCTTCGACCTGGCGCCGTTGACCGAGGAACAGACCGACGAGCTGATCACGGCGTTGGATCCGGGCCTAAGTGCGGATACGCGGGCAGCGGTGAGCGCGCGCTGCGACGGGGTGCCCTTCTACATCGAGCAGGTCGTGGCCGGACTCGGTCAGACCGGCGTGCCCGAAACGCTGTATGAGCCGTTGTTCGCCCGGCTGCGCGCCAGCCCCAAGGTGGTGCCCGTGATAGAGGCGGCCGCCGTTATCGGCCGCCAGTTTGATCTGGGCCTGCTGCGCTCGGTCGTGGACCTGGGTGACGACGAGGTCGACGACGCCATCGACGAGCTCGAAGATGCCCTGGTGCTCGAACCGTGTGGAGCCGGCAATTGGCGTTTTCGCCACGAGTTGCTGCGCGAAGTCGCCGCCGAGTTGGCACCCCCAACCGTGCAGCGGGCGTTACACGCGAAGGTGGCCGACGTCCTAAGCGGCGGTTCGGGCGGCGAGCCAGATTGGGGGCTCGTCGCCGGTCACTACGCGCGAGCACACCGGTTCGACCAGGCGGCAGGCGCGTACCAGCAGGCATCCAACAATGCGCGGCTTCGCGGCGCCCTGGCCGAGGCCCTCGCCTACCTCACTCGGGGCCTCGCGCAGCTCGACCGCGCCACACCCAGCCCGGACCGCGACCGCCGCGAGACCGCGTTGCGGATGGAGCGAGGGTTTCTCACCTCGGCCGCCGAGGGCTATCAAAGCCGCGCCGCCGCCGCGGACTACGAGCGGTGCCTGCAGGCGGCCGGCAACCTGCGCGACGACGAGCTGTTCGCGACGTTGATCGCCCTGGGGAACTACTACCTTGTCCGTGCCGACCTGCGCCGGGCGGCCCGGGTGGTCAAGTCGCTGCGGGAAGGCCTCGATGGGCAGGAGTGGGCCCGCCCGGTGATCGATATTTTGTTCGGGGCGATGGCGTATCTGCGCGGCGATTTGAATGCCGCCGCTTCCGCCCTCGAGGCGGCAACTGCGGGCGTGGCCGCGGCAGACCAGCACAAGGTCGACGCCGAGTGGCTCCGGGTCAGCGAGCCGATCGCGTCCGGCTGCCTCTACCTGGCCTTGGTCGCGCTGTTACGCGGCGATCTTACGAGCGCTGAGACCGAGCTGGCCCGGTCGGCACGCCTGGCCGAAGGGTTCGGCTTCCCCGAGGGGCCGTACATGCACGCCTACACGCGGTCCATGGACGCGTGGCTGCGGCTCGAGGCCGGCCAGCTCGACCGTGCAGCGGTCGTGGCCGCCAGCATGATCAATGATGCCGAGCGACACGGCTTCGATGTTTGGCGGGTGACGGGGGCCATCTGGCAGGCGGCCGTCGGCGGTCAAGCCGCACTCGACGCCGACGACCTCGACCCGACCGACCTCGGGGCGCACATTGCGACCATCACCGCGTTCCTCGACAGTCTGCGCACGATTGGGGTGAACATCTACACCACCCTCTTCGATGGCGTGGTCGGGCGGTTGTTGATCGCCGCCGGCCAACCCGAAGCGGCCCGCGAACGCCTCGACGCCGGGCTGTCTTTGGCTCAGGACACCGGTATGTGCTTCTATGACGCAGAGCTTTTGCGGCTGCGCGCCCAGACCCACCACGACCTCGGTGCATGCCAGGCCGACATCACCGCCGCCCTCGAATTGGCCCGCCGGCAGGGCGCAACGTTATTCGAATTGCGCGCCGCGCTGGACGATTTCGAACTCCGGGGTGAGCCAGCATCCGCTGGCGTCGCCGATGCCGCAAACCGTATCCCGATCGACAGCGCCTGGCCGGAATTAGCTCGGGCCCGTGTTGCGCTCTCTGAGCCGTCGTAACGGATCTGAGACAAGTCGTGTCATCGCGCGCAGAAAGAAGATGACAGCGCCGGCTCAGCGCTTGCGGCGCAGCGGCGTTGGCGTGACGGTGCCAGGAGCCAGTCGACGCGCAGACACCAGGAAGCCGGTGTGGCCGCGCATGTTGTGCTGCGGGCGCACGGCCAATCCGACGACGTTCCAACCGCGTTGCAGCGTCTCCCAGGACCGCGGCTCGGTCCAGCACTGCTGGTCGCGCAGCGCCTCCACCGTCTTCGACAGCTGCGTGACGGTGGCCAGGTACACGGTCAGCACACCCCCGGCGACCAGAACGCGCGCCACGGTGTCGAGTACCTCCCACGGCGCCAGCATGTCCAGTACGACCCGGTCGACCGAGCCGTCAGCCAGCTCGGCGTCGGCTCCGGCTTCGCCAACATCATTGAGTACCAGCCGCCAGTTGTCGGGGACGCCTCCGAAGAACGTCTCCACATTGCGGTGCGCGTGCTCGGCATGGTCGGCGCGCACCTCGTAGGAGATGACCCGTCCATGCGGCCCGACCGCGCGCAGCAGCGAACAGGTCAGCGCCCCGGAGCCGGCACCGGCCTCCAAAACCCGGGCGCCGGGAAAGATGTCACCCTCGTGCACGATCTGCGCGGCGTCTTTGGGATAGATCAACTGGGCGCCGCGCGGCATCGACATCACGTAGTCCACCAGCAGCGGACGCAACACCAGGAACGGGTCGCCGTTGCTCGACTTGACCACGCTGCCTTCCGGCTGCCCGATCACCGCGTCGTGCGCGATCGCGCCGCGGTGGGTGTGAAACTCGCCGCCAGGGCTGAGCAGCATCGTGTAGTGCCGACCCTTGGCGTCGGTGAGCTGGACACGATCGCCGACGGCGAACGGCCCCGTTGCAGACACAGCTGTCTAGCCTGCCAGCAGACGCGCCGGGAAAGGTGCGCGGGGTTGTCCGACCTCGCCCCTAGGCTGCGGATATGAGTGGCGAACCGGTAAGCACGGGCGGGTCTCGACCCGCCTCGCGACCGGCGCTGTCACCGTCGCGGGCGGCAGACTTCAAGCAATGCCCACTGCTCTACCGGTTCCGGGCGATCGATCGACTCCCTGAGCCGCCGTCGACGGCACAAGTGCGCGGCTCTGTCGTGCATGCCGCTCTGGAGCAGCTCTACGGCCTGCCCGCCGCAGAACGTGTCCCCGAGACCGCCGACGCACTGGTCGGCCCGGCGTGGGAGCAGATACTCGCCGCGGAGCCCGATCTGGTCGCCGAGTTGGACGCCGCACAACAGTCTCAACTCCTCGACGAGGCCCGCGCGCTGCTGTCGGGCTACTACCGGTTGGAAGACCCGACCCGATTCGACCCGCAGAGCTGCGAGCAGCGCATCGAGGTCGAGCTTGCCGACGGTACGCTGCTCCGCGGGATCATCGACCGCATCGACGTCGCACCGACCGGTGAGTTGCGGGTGGTGGACTACAAGACCGGCAAGGCGCCACCCGAAGCGCGGGCCCTCGCCGAGTTCAAGGCCATGTTTCAGATGAAGTTCTATGCGGTCGCACTACTGCGCTCGCGCGGCGTGCTGCCCACACGGCTGCGGCTCATCTACCTGGCCGACGGCCAACTGCTGGACTACTCCCCCGACGAAGATGAGCTGCTTCGCTTCGAAAAAACGCTGATGGCAATTTGGCGGGCAATTCAATCGGCAGGTGCAACAGGCGATTTCAGGCCCAGGCCGTCACGGTTATGTGACTGGTGCGCGCATCACGCGCATTGCCCGGCCTTCGGCGGGACGCCGCCGCCGTACCCGGGTTGGCCGGCGCATCCCAACGAAGGCGACGCGGACGCCGTTCTGCAGCAGGCAGACCCGGCGGCGTAATAGCTACTGCAGCGGCGACATCTCCTGCAGCATCGTCGGTATCAGCTCGCTCACGGTCGGATGGATATGCATGGTCCGCGCCAACGTGGTGTAGGGCGCCTTCGCCGACATCACATCCAAAATCTCGTGGATGGCCTCGTCGCCGCCGACGCCGAGGACGGCCGCGCCCAGGATCTGCTGCGTCGCAGCGTCGACTACCACCTTCATAAAGCCTTGTGTCTCACCCTTTTCCACCGCGCGGCCTACCCGCGTCATGGGCCGTTGACCGACTAGAGCAGGGCGGCCCGACGCACGCACCTGATCGACGGTCATTCCGGCCCGCCCCAGCGGCGGGTCGATGTAAAGGGCATAGGTGGGAATGCGGTCGCTCACGCGCCGTGGGTCGTTGTCGAGCAGGTTGGCCGCAACGATTTCAAAGTCGTTGTAGGAGGTGTGGGTGAATGCGCCTTTCCCGTTGCAGTCACCCATTGCCCAGATGTGGTCGACGCTGGTTTTCAGTTTGTCATCGACCGTGATGTATCCCCGGGCATCGGTTTGCACACCGGCGTGCTCGAGGCCGAGGTCGTCGGTGTTGGGCCGCCGCCCGACCGCCAGCAGCAGATGGCTACCGGTAATCGCTGCGGCACCGGCACGCGGTGTCACCTCGAAGCCATTGTCCTTCTTGGTGATCCGGACATCAGCAGCATCGACCACGATGTCAATGCCTTCGTTCTCCAAGATCGCCTTGATCGTGTCCGAGACGTCGTGGTCTTCACGGGACGCCAGCCGCGGCCCTTTCTCGACGACGGTCACCCGGCCGCCGAAGCGGCGGTACATCTGGGCGAACTCGAGCGCGATGTAGCTACCACCGATGATGACGAGATGATCGGGCACCGTGTCGAGTTCGAGGATCGACACGTTGGTGAGGAACTCGACATCCGCGAGACCGGGGATGTCGGGCACCACCGCACGGCCACCGACGTTGAGGAAGATCCGCTCGGCCTGCAGGACTTCGTCGCCGACGCGCAGCGTGTGCGGATCCTCGAACCGGGCGTGCCCGCGAACGACGGTGCAGCCGTCCATTCCGGTCAACCAGTCTTCGACACCCCTGCGGTCGCCAAGCATGATTTCGTCTTTGCGCGCCTTGACTTTCGCCATGTCCACGCTGACCGCCCCGGTGCCGACGCCGAAGTCGGCACCGCGCCGGGCCAGGTGCGCCGCGTGTGCGCTGGCCACCAACGTCTTGGTCGGGATGCACCCGTTGTTGACACAGGTCCCACCGACCAGCTTGCGCTCCACGATGGCAACGGTGTGGCCGGCCGCGGTCAGTCGACCGGCCAGCGGGGGCCCGGCCTGGCCGGCACCCACGATGATCGCGTCGAAACGCGTTGTCACAGAGCAGCTGTTACAGCGGCAAGCGCGAATCCACCCAGCACCGCGACCGCATCTTCGAGCAGGGCGATCGGCAGGTCATGACCGTGTGAGGCGACCAGGCGAGTGCGCGCCTGGTACCCGCCCAGGGTGCCGAGCACTGCGCCGATGGCTCCCGCGCCGAGCGCGCTCCAGGTGTAGCCCCAGGCGGTGCCGATGACGGCGCCCGCGAAGGCGCCCAACAGGATCCGGGCACCGAACGACGGCGGCGCGGTGCGGGGCGGTGTCTTGGGTTGTTTGTCCAGGAATAGTTCGCCGACCGCGAGAACACTAAAGACGATTACGGCCGCCAGAGTGCCGACCCAGGACGCCCAGGTGTGATTCAAGTTGATCCAGTGCAGAAAAGCCGCCCAGGCGACGACGGCGGGTGCTGTCAGAGAACGCAATCCGGCGACGACACCGATACCCAGAGCTAGCAGCAGAACGTAGAAATGCGTCACAGCGACCCTCCTGAGGGCTCGACAAAAGAACGCGCTCTAGCGGGACGTTAACACAGCAAAGCCGACTGCACCGGGTCATTCAAGGTCAGAATCGGCAGAACCGGATGTCCGACGCCAGGATCGCTTTCGCCCCGATGGCCGCCAACTCGTCCATGGTCGCGTTGACGTCCCGACGGGGCACCAGTGCTCGTACCGCGACCCAGTCGGGATCCGCGAGCGGGGCGATCGTCGGTGATTCCAAACCCGGTGTGATCGACGTGGCATTGTCGAGCACCGAACGCGGGCAGTCGTAGTCCAGCATCAAATACTGCTGACCGAACACCACGCCCTGCACCCGCGCGACCAGTTGGTCACGAACGGAGGCTTCCGGCCCGCCGCCCGCGTCGTCAGGGTCGACCTGTTCGATGAGCACCGCTTCGGAATCGCACAGCGTTTCACCGAAGGCCACCAGATTGTGCAGGTTCAACGTCCGACCCGAACCCACCACGTCGGCGATCGCATCGGCCACGCCGAGTTGCACCGAAATCTCCACTGCGCCGTCGAGGCGGATGACGGTCGCATCAATACCGCGGGCCGCCAGATCTTGTCGCACCAGGTTCGGGTATGCGGTGGCGATTCGCCGGCCGGCCAGGTCGTCGATCGTCCAGTCACGTCCGGCCGGTGCGGCGTAACGAAAGTTCGACGAGCCGAAGCCGAGCGCCAGCCGTTCGTGTACCGGCGCGGCGGATTCACGCGCCAAATCCCTGCCGGTGATCCCGAAGTCGAGCTCCCCCGACGCAACGTAAATCGCAATGTCTTTGGGCCGTAGGAAAAAGAACTCGACCTGGTTGTGCGGGTCGATGACGGTCAAGTCTTTGGGATCGGTACGACGGCGGTACCCGGCCTCGGCAAGGATCTCGACGGCCGGTTCGCTCAGTGCCCCCTTGTTGGGAACCGCCACCCGCAATCTCGTGGATCCGTTCCGGTGCAGCGCTGACATCACAGCTTCCGGTACACGTCGTCGAGCGTCAGCCCGCGGGCGATCATGAGTACCTGCATCCAATACAGCAACTGACTGATCTCCTCGGCAAGTGCGTCGTCAGATTCGTGCTCGGCCGCCAACCACACTTCACCGGCCTCCTCCAGGATCTTCTTGCCCAGGGTATGCACCCCGCTATCCAGCGCGGCCACGGTGCTGCTACCGGGCGGGCGGGTGCAGGCACGCTCGCCGAGCTCGGCAAACAGATCCTCGAAGGTCTTCACGGCCAGCGATTGTTTCATGCGCGGGTAAGCAAAGTCACGGCGGTTTCAGGTCGAGGAGACTTCGTCGGGCATGTCTTCGAGGGAAACGCCGTTGGTTTCGCGGACCCATCGCCAGACGAAAACCAACGACAGCACTGCACACAGCGCGTAGAAGCCGTAGGCCACGACGAGCGTGTGCCGCAGCGCCGGGAACGTCACCGCGATGGTCCAGTTGGCCATCCACTGCACGCCCGACGCCAATCCCAGCGCAGCCGAGCGGATGCGATTGGGGAACATTTCGCCCAGCAGCACCCATAGGACCGGTCCCCAGGAGACAGCGAATGCGACAACGAACAGGTCGGCGGCCACCAGCGCGACCACCCCGGATGCCCCGTCAAGTTGTGGCTGACCGTTTGGCACCGGTGCGCTGGCGAACACCACCGTCATCGTCGCCAGCATCAGTGACATCCCCGCGGATCCGGCCAGCAACAGTGGCCTGCGGCCCAGCCGGTCGATCAGCGCGATCGCCACCAATGTGATCAGCACGTTGACGCCGGTGGTCACCAGGGCAATGGTGAACGACGACTTCTCGCCGAATCCCACTGCCTCCCAGAGCAAATCGGAGTAGGAGAAGATCACGTTAATACCGACGAACTGCTGAAAAACGGCCAGCCCCAGGCCCACCCACACGATGCCGTACAGCCCGCCCGTCGGCTTACGCAGATCGCGCCACGACTGCGGCTTCTCCTGCTCCAAGGAGCTCGCGATACGAGTGATCGTTACCTCCACGTCGCGCGGGCCCAGCAGTTGCCCCAGCACTTGGCGGGCTTGTGAAATCTCTTGTCTGCCAACCAGGTAACGCGGCGACTCGGAGATCGTGAAAAGCAGTGCGAAGTACAGCAGCGCCAGAATCAACTCGCCGAGAAAAGTCCAGCGCCAGGCCGCCAGGCCCAGCCAGAGCGGCTTGCTCGCACCGCCCGCGATGTGGAACGGCACCCAGGTCAACGCCATCGCTCCGAAAAGCCCGATGACGATTGCAAGCTGCTGCAGTGAGCCAAGCCGGCCACGGAAGCGCGGGGGTGAGATTTCGGCGATGTAGGCCGGAGCCGCAACCGATGAGAAGCCGATCCCAATACCGCCGATGAAGTGGAAGACGATGAACATCCAAATGCTGGTTGCCAAACCAGCGCCGAGACCGCACACGAAGAACGATGCCGCCGAGAGCTTCATCATCGAGAGGCGGCCCAACCGGTCGCCGATCCGGCCGGCCCACACCGCCCCGACCGCCGCACCCAGAACCACAGATGCCGCAGCGAAACCCAGCAGAGCGTTGCCAATGTGAAAATCGGCCTGCAGCGCCTTGACTGCGCGGTTGGTGGTCGAGATGTCGTAGCCGAACAGGAATCCACCGATCGCGGCCACCGTCGCGTAACGAACAGCGGACCGGAATGCGGCCCGCGCGGCGCGCGGGTCGACGGGCAGATCTTCGTGCGGAGCCGTCGGCCCACTCCCGAAGACGCCGTCACCACTCATGAGTGTTCCTCCATCCGCAAGCGGTCCCGGCGACCTCAGAGCGCGGCCCCCAGTACACCACTACGGCCGAAGAGTCCAGGGCACAAGGTCAATTCGCGATAGTGAGAACGACTGGAGGCTCGCAGCGTTCTCCGTCGGCTCTCGGCGGCCAGTGCGAACTCAACCAACCTTTTAGGGCTCAGTCCTCCGGGTTGTAGCCGAGGTTGGGGCCGAGCCAGCGCTCGGCTTCCTGCAGGGTCCAGCCCTTGCGCTTCGCGTAATCGGCGACCTGGTCCTGGGCCATCCGGCCGACCACGAAGTACTGCGACTGCGGGTGCGAGAAATACCAGCCGCTGACGGCAGCACCGGGCCACATCGCCATCGACTCGGTCAGCTCGATGCCGGTCCGCTCCTGGACGTCCATCAACTCCCAGAGCGTCGCCTTCTCGGTGTGCTCCGGGCAGGCCGGGTAGCCGGGGGCAGGGCGGATTCCCCTGTACTTCTCACCGATGAGCGACTCGTTGTCCAGCTGCTCGTCAGGCTGGAATCCCCAGAACTCCTTGCGGACCCGTTGGTGCATCCGTTCGGCGAACGCCTCTGCCAGCCGGTCGGCGATCGACTCCAGCAGGATCGCGCTGTAGTCGTCGTTGGCTGCCTTGAACTCGGCGATCTTGTCCTGGCCACCGAGCCCCGTGGTGACGGCGAAGGCGCCGACG
>Ga0209655_10000607_pt1 | contig 13751 bp, 12 predicted proteins | sample BogFormECP03_OM2_FD_188236 | JGI IMG/M metagenome (GOLD analysis project Ga0209655, IMG submission 188236) | Bog forest soil microbial communities from Calvert Island, British Columbia, Canada - ECP03_OM2 (SPAdes) (version 2) | ecosystem: Environmental > Aquatic > Freshwater > Wetlands > Bog ...
CAAATCATTCGACCAGAGAAAATATTTCATCCTCAGAGATTTACAGCTGTTGGGTCAAGGCTATTTTTTTTCACCGATAGCTGATTCGCATCTCATGTGCGAACTTGCCAGCAATGTATCTGTGTACCAGCCTTCAAGTGAATCCAACAGACGCGCGATGGTCGAGTTATCCGGAGCGCGGCATAACAACGCCGCATCGACGATTCCCGTGCACACGATAAAGTCAAGCAGCTGCACACTCTTCGATTCTGCGAGGCTTGCAATAATAGTTGGCTCTAAGGAAGCGGGCTCCCTACGTTTCTCACTTCTCTCCATCCGACGCAACAATACAAGATAGACGTTCACGGTAGCCTCCCTATCGACTCAACCCTATTCGCAACGAGGGCTTCCACTTCCCTTCGCGTGCAGGCACTAACAAACCTGTGAATCTTAGCTGGAATGTTCTCTTCGTGGGCTGTGGTCTAAATTCACGTTTAGTCTAACGTGTAAAATCCAGTCCGCAACAGTGTCACGAGGCTCCAGCGCCACGCCCAAAATTGGGCAAGCGCGAGGAACCGGTCACGTTGCCCAAAATCCTGATTCCCCATCTCGTTCGCAAACCATTGATTCTGTGGATCGGAAACTGGCGAATAAGGTTGCCCACAAAGAGCTGTTTCTGAGCACCATATGCGCGTTGCGCGACGAACCGCGACAGCTTTGAGCACCTAATCCGCTTAGGACTTGAAAGACGCGCGTCCGCGGAATGGCTCGCGAGCACGGCACGGGAGGCAGGCTGCTCGAAGCAAGCTGGAATTGCAGCGATTAGTACTTCCGTACCAGTAACTTACAGAGTGACTGCTGCAAGCGGTCTATCGACAGCTACGCAAAGCGTACCTACCTTAATAACTGAAGCTAATACTGACTTTCGCATGGCACGAGCGGGACGGACGGGTGCAATTTATGCCGCTATTCGTTCGTGCGTGGTCGTATTGACCGGTATTTCGTGCTCACGACTCAATCCGGAAGGATTGTATGCAGACATTGCTCGTAGTGAAAAATTTGAATGTCTCCTATCGCTGTGCTGACGCGAGTTGGCAGCACGCGGTAGAAGATGTGAGTTTCGACATCGGGGCGGGAGAAGTGCTGGGGCTGATGGGGGAATCGGGATGCGGAAAGACGAGCATTGCGCTGGCAGTGCTCGGCTTGCTTTCCAAAGACCAGGGGCAGGTTTCGGGGTCGATTGAGTTTCTCGGAAGAGAATTGCTGAGGATGGAGAAGAGTACGCTGCGCGCGATTCGCGGAGCAGGGATTTCGCTGGTGTTTCAGGAGCCGGGAATCGCGTTGAACCCGGTGATGCGGGTAAGAGATCAGGTGGCGGAAGTGATTCACGCGCACAGAGATTTGCAATGGGAACAGTGCCACGCGGATGCGGAAGCGGCGCTTGCTCGGGTGGGCTTGCCGAACACACAGCGTATTTTTTCGGCATATCCGCACCAGTTGAGCGGAGGGCAGCAGCAGCGCGTGGCATTGGCGCAGGCGCTGGCGTGTGAGCCAGCGCTGCTGATCGCGGACGAACCTACGGCTTCGCTCGACGCGCACAGCCAACACGAACTGCTGGCGCTATTGCGAGGACTGCAACGCGAATTGCGCATATCCGTCTTGCTGATCAGCCACAGTGCAGAAGTGCAGGCCCGGCTTGCAGACCGTCTGATGGTGATGGCTCAAGGCAGGATCGTTGAGCAAGGGCGATTCGAGGAACTCTATCGGCATCCGTCGCACGCCTGCACAAGGACGATGCTGCGGACCAGTCCAGCGGCAGATGCGATCGAAGATTTCGATTTCGAGACGGTTACGTAGGTGATTGCTGCAGCACGAGCCAGGCGAACGGCTCGGAGCCCCAATTAATACTTCAACATTTCATTTTAGACTTGACGATGCGGAAGCGACGGGAAAAAAACAATGAAACCAGGCCCGAAATTCGACGCGAACCGAATCGAGCCACTACTGCGCGTCACGGGCTTGAGCAAGCAATACGTCCAGCGGCGCACCTTTTCACGCACGGAATTTGACGTCAGTGCGTTTCAGGATGTGGACCTGGCACTTTTTCGCGGCAAGACGCTGGCGCTGGTGGGAGAGTCCGGCGCGGGGAAGTCAAGTTTGGCGCGGTGTATCGCCTTGCTCGAACGTCCCAACTCAGGAAGGATTGAACTGGAAGGCGCGGATTTGCTCGCGCTCGATCGAAAGGCTCTTTTCCTGTTTCGCCGCCGGATGCAAATGATCTTTCAAGATCCGGCGTCGGCGTTGAATCCCGGATTGAGCGCGTGTGAAATCATTGCGGAGCCGCTTGCAATCCAGCGCGAGGGCACGAAGCTGCAGCGGCGCGAACGCGCGCTGCAACTGATGGAGCAAGTGGGCTTGGACGCGAAATGGGAGCGAAAGCTGCCGTTTGAGTTCAGCGGCGGCCAACGCCAACGATTGGTAATCGCGAGAGCTCTGGCGCTCAAGCCGAACGTGCTGATTCTGGATGAGGCTTTGTCTAATCTCGACGCGCCGAATCAATCTCTGATTCTTGAATTGCTGGCGGAGCTGCAAGTCTCGCACTCGCTCGCCTACTTGTATATCTCGCACGATCTGAGTTTGGTCTCGCGATTTGCCGACGAAGTTGCGGTGATGTACCAGGGCAAGATCGTGGAGCATAAGGAAACGCGCGGGCTGTTCGCTGCTCCCGAACATTTTCACACCAGGGAGCTTCTCGCCACTGTGCATTCGGTGGAATCGATCCTGATGGAGCGGTCTGCCTAAGAGGCCACGATGAAATACTTCGCGCGACGACTGGTCCATTCCACCCTTCTACTTCTTGCGGTGTCAATTTTTTCTTTCGGGATCCTGCAATTGGCGCCGGGCGATTTTTTTGCACCGATGGGACTGAATCCCCAGATTTCTTCGCGGACCATAGCCGCACTGCGTTCGCAATACGGCTTGGATCGGTCTTTGCCAGTGCGCTACGCACATTGGCTGCGCGGCGTTCTCAAGGCAGACCTCGGGCCATCATTCGCTTACAACAGCCCAGTGGCTCCGCTTCTCGCAGTTCGCGCGCGTAATACGCTCCTCTTGACCGGGACGGCAATGTCGCTGGCATGGCTGATCGCGATTCCGCTGGGGATGTGGAGCGCAGTGCACCGCGGAAAATGGGCCGACCGAGCGGCAGGAGTAGTGACGTCGGGGCTGGTGACGGTCCCGGACCTGGTTTTGTTTCTAGTACTGCTGCTGGTGGCCGTGCGCACGGGTTGGTTTCCTACCGGAGGGATGGTTTCGGCGGCGTTCAGCGACCTGAACGTGTGGAACAAAGTGAAAGACGTTGCGGAGCATCTGTTTCTACCCGCTTTGGGGTTGGCAATAGCCACGTTGCCGCCACTCGTACGGCACGTCCGGTCGGCGATGATTGAAGTGCTGGAGGCTCCCTTCATCCGCGCCGCGCGGGCGCACGGGATTGCTGAACGGCGCGTCCTGTTTCGTTATGCCCTGCCGGTTGCAGCCAATCCTCTGATCTCTCTTTTCGGACTTTCCGTGGCAACGATGCTAAGCGCTTCACTGCTGGTGGAGGTGATCCTGAGCTGGCCAGGTATCGGTCCGCTGCTAGTGGATGCAATTCTGGCGAAGGACGTCTACGTCGTGATTGGAACAGTGATGCTGTCGTCGGTTTTCCTGGTGGCAGGAAATCTCTTCGCGGACCTGTTGCTGTTTGCTGCCGATCCGCGGATGCGAACAGAGTGATGAGTTGACACACCGGCAAAAACTCGCAGGGGCACTCGTCTTGTTGACGGCAGTCCAGATTCTCATTCTGTTTGCCGGCTTTTTTGCCCCGTATAATTTCGCGGTTCAAGACCGTGAGCGGCCGTTTGCGCCTCCGACTTCTCTTCATTTCAAGGATGCCCGAGGAAATGTTCACATTCGTCCGTTCATCTATGACCTGGAGGGCGCAGGGCACAGCGCGGGAGTAAGCGAAACAGACTCGGAGCATCCCTATCCGGTACATTTTTTCGTGCGTGGCACGCCCTACAAAATTGCCGCGATGTTTGCGTCACGGGTGCATCTTTTCGGTGTCGAGGCGCCAGGTCATATTTTCCTGATGGGCTCGGACGCTTACGGCCGCGATCAATTCTCCCGATTTCTTTTCGGCGGCCAAATTTCCATGCTGGCCGGCCTGATTGCCGCAATTCTTTCGGTGTCGATAGGAATCATTGTAGGGGGAATCGCGGGATATTACGGCGGCTGGGTTGATGAACTGCTTATGCGCGGAGGAGAACTATTTCTCGCATTGCCTTGGCTGTATCTCTTGTTCGCGGTGCGCGCAGCGCTGCCCTTACACATTTCGCAATGGGAAGTATTTCTGCTGTTGGTTTCGGTTATGGGACTAATCGGCTGGGCTCGGCCTGCGCGGTTAATTCGCGGCGTAGTGTTGAGCGCAAAGCAGCGCAATTTTGTGGTCGCGGCACGAGGATTCGGAGCTTCGGACGCATATTTGTTGCGACGGCACGTGCTACCACAGACGTACGGAGTGCTGCTGACGCAGATGACGCTCCTGATTCCGCAGTATGTGCTCGCTGAAGTGACGCTCACGTTCCTGGGTCTTGGCGTTGGCGAGCCTTTGCCGAGCTGGGGCAGCCTGCTATCGTCGCTGCAGCAGTACTACGTTCTTTCCTCATATTGGTGGATGTTTTTGCCCGCACTGCTATTGATTCCTCTGTTCCTAGTTTTTTATACCGCCGCCGATGCTCTACAGGAACTTCACAAGTCGGTCACGCTGTAAAAGTGATTCAATCTCTGCTAAGAAGTTAAGGTATGGGGAGAGTCCATCCGTGGCCGAAATGCCTGATCCTTGCGATAACAATCGCAAGCGCTTGCTCTTTCGCGCGGGCTCTGCCTCAGCAAGCGCGCGAAGAGCGGATGATCGCGGACGGCGCCACAGGTCACGCGGGTGGCAGACTATCGGTTGCTTTGCGTTCGGAGCCTAAGACCCTCAATCCCGTTCTGGCTGTCGATGAGCCTTCCCGGGACGTGATTCGTTGTCTGACTGCTGATTTGATTCACATCAATCGCGGATCCCTGAAGACAGAGCCTTCTCTGGCAAAGTCGTGGAGCGTCTCCCGCGACGGCAGGCAATACACACTGCATCTCCGTCATGGATTGCGCTTTTCGGATGGTGAACCCTTCAACGCGGATGATGTGATCTTCAGTTTTCAGGTTTACCTGGACGAGAAAATTAATTCCTCGCAGCGGGACTTGCTGGTGGTGGGTGGAAAGCCGATCGTCGTCGTGAAGGTGGATGCGTACACGGTCCGCTTTGAATTGGCGCAACCTTATGCCGCCGCCGAGCGATTGTTCGATGGCGTCGCTATTCTGCCGCGCCATCTTCTGGAAAGCAACTATCGGGGTGGGAGTTTTTCTCAAGCATGGAGCCTTTCTATACCGCCGAATCAATTCGCCGGTCTCGGACCATTTCGATTGAAAGAGTACGTCCCCGGCCAGCGCGTGGTTCTTGAGCGGAATCCGTATTACTGGAAAGCAGATACTGCCGGAAACCAGTTACCCTATCTGAATGAAGTTGTGTTTCTGTTCGTGGCAAGCGAGGACGCGCAGGTGATCCGTTTCCAGTCCGGCGATACGGACGTACTCAGCCGATTCAGCGCGCAAAACTTTGCGGTGTTGCAGAAGCAGCAACCGGAGAAACGCTACCATCTCGATGATCTGGGGCCGGGACTCGAATACAACTTTTTATTTTTCAATCTGAACGATTTGGCTCCGAAGGGGCTTCCGGAGATCGCGAAAAAGCAGGCTTGGTTTCAAGATCTGCGTTTTCGTCAAGCTGTATCGGCCGCGATCGATCGCGACGGGATCGTTCGCCTGGTCTACAGCGGGCGCGCGACTCCGATCTGGGATCAAGTAACGCCGGGGAACAAACTGTGGCTAGACGATAAAATTCCCCATCCGACGCAATCTCTGGAACACGCGCGCCAACTGTTGCAGTCCGCGGGATTTTCCTGGAAGAGCAGCACTCTAGTGGATCCGCGCGGCGCCCCTGTAGAATTCTCGATCTTGACCAGCTCTTCGAACGCCCAACGCCTGAAGATAGCCACAATCATTCAAGACGACTTGAGTCAGTTGGGGATGACGGTACTAGTGGTTCCGCTGGAGTTCCATGCAATGGTGGACCGGCTGCAGAACAGCTATAACTACGAAGCGGCCATGATGGGATTGGTAAGCGGTGATGCCGATCCAACCTCGGAGATGAACGTGTGGCTGTCCAGCGGCGAAACCCATCTCTGGCACCCAAATCAAGACAAGCCGGCGACGCCATGGGAATCCGAAATGGATCAGCTGATGCAGGAGCAACTCATCACGCTGGATTATGCGAAGCGAAAGCGTTTATACGATCGCGTCCAGGAAATCGTGGCTGAAGACTTACCGGTAATTTGTCTGGTGAGCCCCAATATTTTGGTGGGCGCAAGCAACCGAGTGGGAAACTTCCGTCCCGGCATTCTGGTCCCTTACGCGCTGTGGAATGTCGAACAGCTCTATATACAATAAATGGTGAACGCGAGCCGCACCACCCCCCGAAAGAGTCAGCTTGATGAAATGCGCGCCACATGGCCGGATACGCGATTGGTCCGGGAATGCCTGGGAGGCCGCGAAGAGGCTTGGTGCGCTTTGATTTTCAGATACAAGAACCTCATTTTTTCGATTCCCTTGAAGTACGGCTTCTCTGCGGATGAATCGACGGATATTTTTCAGGCAGTTTGTCTGGATTTATTGTCCGAGCTTCCCAAGCTACGAGAAGTGAAAGCTTTGCCGAAATGGATCATGCAGATTACCGCACACAAATGTTTTCACTGGAGACAACAGGAACGCCGCACGGAAGTTTCAGACCCGGATGCCAAGCAATTCGAGCAGAGCACGCCCGCCCGCGCAGAGGAAATTCTGCGGGAGGCGGAAGATGAGCAAGGTCTGCGGCAGGCCATGTCTAAGCTATCGCCACGCTGCCGTCAACTGGTGCACATGCTTTTTTACGACGAGCCGGCTCGTCCTTATCAGGAGATCGCCAAGACGCTGGGAGTTGCCGTGGGATCCATCGGGTTTATCCGGCAGCGCTGCCTGGAACGACTGCGCAAGAGTTTGCTGGAAGCAGGTTTTTTGTGAAGGGGAACAAAAGGAAGGAGCCTCTCTCCGAGCGATCGCTCCGCGAACTGGCAGGTCTCAAGACAGAATCCAGCCGCAATAAATTCTTCGCCGCTCACCGCCGACTATTTGATGACAGCGTGGTCCGACAACTCAATGAAGTGGTGCGCAGCAGATTACGCGAAAACGGTCGCGAAGCCCTTGCTCTGGCGGAAGCCAGTGTGGCCATCGCCCGCCGCCTGCAAGACCGAGAAGCTTTAGGACGGAGTCTGCGCTCCAAGGCGAACGCTCTGTATATGCTGGGAGATAATCAAGAGTCGCTGGACTTCCACGGCGAAGCTGTGCGTATTTTCCGGGAAATCCACAATCCCGAGGAAGAAGCGCGCACCCTGATTCCATCCATTCAGCCCTTTATTCTGCTGGGCAAATACGACGAGGCGTTTTGCGCTGCGGAAGACGCCAAGAAAATCTTTCGGCAACTAAACGACGACAAGCTCTGGGCGCATGTGGAGATCAATGTTGGAAACATTTACCACCGCCAGGACCGTTTCGAGGAAGGCCTGGCTTGTTACGAGCGCGCGTACGAGATGCTGCTGCCTTTTCGCGATTCCGAGGGGCTGGCTGTCGCGCTGTACAACATGGCTGTCTGCCTGATCACACTGAATGATTTTCCCCGGGCGCTCGCTACCTACCAGCGAGCGAGAGAAATGTGCGTCAGCCACGGCATGACGCAGCTGGTGACGCAAAGCGACTACAACATTGCCTATCTTTATTATCTGCGGGGTGAATACAGCCGGGCGATCGAGATGTTGCGCGGCACACGGGACGAATGCGAGAACAATGGGGACGCGCACGTCCTTGCGCTCTGCTATCTCGATCTATCGGAAATATATCTGGAATTGAACCTCAGCACGGAGGCCATGGAATCGGCTCGCGAAGGATATTTGCGTTTCCAAAAATTAGGAATGGGATACGAGGAAGCGAAATGCCTGGCATACGAAGCCATGGCGTTGAGCCAACTAGGAAAGGCGCTTGGCGCGCTGGAATTGTTTGCGCAAGCGCGTGCGAAATTTGTGAGCGAGAAAAACCTGGTGTGGCCCCGGCTGATGGATTTGTACCAAGCAGTAGTTCTTTATAATGAAGGAAGGCTTTTTGAAGCGCGACGGCTTTGTTCCAGCGCGGCCCAATTTTTTGACGGCTCCTTCTTGCCGAGCAAGGCGGTGCTTTGTCACTTGCTTTTCGCGCGATTGTCTCTGCGAACGGGAGAGTTAGGGGCCGCGCAGGAGGAGTCCGCTCGCGCGATCGAGCGGCTCGCGCATTTGGAGGCTCCCGTACTTCACTATCAGGCGCATTTCCTGAAGGGCCAGATTCAGCAGGCTTCAGGAGATCTTCAAAGCGCCTACGATTCTTTCCAAAGGGCGCGGGAGTTTCTTGAAACCCTTCGCAGCAGCCTGCGAGGCGAAGAATTAAAGATTGCGTTCATGAAGAATCGCCTGGAGGTTTACGAGAGCCTGGTGGAGCTTTGCCTGGTCCGTGCGGAGAGACCAAATGCTGCGAAAGAGTCTTTCGGTTACATCGAGATGGCAAAATCGCGGAGCCTGGCGGAACTTCTGAAGCGCTCGGGACCATCAATTCAGCCCGCAGACTCGGGCCAGAGCGAACTGGTGCGGCACATTCGGGAAATGCGCGAGGAACTCAATTGGTATTACCGACGCATTGAAGTGGAACAACTGCGCGCGGAAGCGCCATCGCCCGGTCGAATCGAGAAGCTGCAGAAGGAGGCTCTGGCGCATGAAAACGAACTGTTGCACGTGCTGCGGGAATTGCCGCAGTCGGAAGAACAGTCGAGCCACGGCCCGGCGATAAGTTCGCTGGAAGACATTCGTGCGTGCTTACCTCAAAAGGCTGCGCTGGTGGAATATTTCAGCCTGAAGGATCAGTTCATCGCCGCGGTGGTGACACGCGAAGAGTTGAAAATCGTTCCACTTACGCCGGTCTCTCGTGTCGTCAACCTCATACGGATGCTGCATTTCCAGATTTCGAAATTCAAGCTAGGCGCGGAATATACGCAGACGTTTGAGAAATCCATGCTCAGCGTGGTGCAAGCGCACTTGCGCCAGCTTTACGAAGAAATATTAGCGCCGGTCCGCGCTTACCTGCCCGCGGGACACTTGGTTATCGTGCCGCACGGTGTACTGCATTATCTTCCGTTTCACGCTTTATTGGACGAGACGGGGTACCTAATCGATTCCTTCACAATTTCCTATGCACCGAGCGCCAGTATTTTTGCTCATTGCCAGGAAAAGCCCGCGCACACCACTGGCCCGTCTCTCGTTCTAGGGGTTCCAGACGTCCAGGCTCCGCTTATCCTGGAAGAAGTGCGCGCCGTGGCGGAGATATTGCCCGAAGCGGAATTGATAGTAGGAGCGGCCGCCAACGAGCAAGCCCTGGGGGAGAAGGGGCTGAAGAGCCGGGTAATTCATATCGCCACGCATGGCAGATTTCGGCAGGATAACCCAATGTTCTCTGGGATTCGCTTGGGCGACGCTTATCTAAATCTTTACGATCTTTATCAACTCAAGTTGAATGCTGAATTAGTGACGCTCAGCGGTTGTGCTACCGGCATGAACGTGGTCACTCCGGGGGATGAATTGCTCGGCTTGGTCCGCGGACTTCTTTATGCAGGAGCGCACTCTCTGCTCTTGAGTCTGTGGGACGTTCACGACCAGAGCACGACGGATTTTATGGCGTGTTTCTACCGGCGCTTCCAGGATGGAGATGGAAAGGCGTCCGCCTTGCGGGGCGCGATGTTGGAATTGCGCGAACGCTACCCGCACCCCTACCACTGGGCTCCCTTTGCGCTAACTGGCAAGATTTCTCCGGTCTAACGTCCGCATTATTTTCGTAAGTCCCCTATATTTTTTGAACAGGTACCCACCCTTATGAGTTGTGGTGGAAGTAGGCGCCCGGTCTGTAGCCGGGCAGGCCAATAGCTCAAAATCGGGGGGGAGCGGGATGCGACACTATTCGCTGGACAAGTGGGTCGATTTTGCACGAAACGTTATTCGCGAGGATGAAAAGTCAAAGATGCAAAGCCACTTGAACGCCGGTTGTGCGGAGTGCTCGAGAGAGTTGAGTATGTGGCAGCGTTTGCAACAAGTTGCGCAACGCGAGTCCGCATACGAACCGGTCGAGGGTGCTGTTCGCACCGTAAATGCAATATTTGCGAACCAGCGATCGCACCGAACGCTCGAACCGAAAGTTGCAGCGTTGCTATTCGATAGCTTCCGAAGCCCTTTGCCGGCTGGGGTGCGATCAGCGGCCGAAAGCGCTTCACGCCAATTGCTCTACGGCACTGACAACTATCGGATCGATGTACGAATTGAGCCGCAGATGGACAAGGAAAAGGCCGTGCTCATCGGTCAAGTTCTCAATTCGGCTGATCCGGACGAGCATTTGTCCGAGGTCCCGGTGACTCTGCTGAAAGGCCGAAAAATTCTGACTGAATGCGTGACTAGTAAGTTCGGCGAATTCCAAATGGAATGTGATTTGGAGGGCGGGTTCCGGCTGGTGGTGATACTGCCCGGTCAGAGAGAAGTCAGCCTCCCGTTAATTGAACCCAGGTTCGAACAGGACGAGAGGCTCGCGCATGCAAGTGGTACCAATAGGGTTAGAAGAAAGTTGAGAATGAAGAAAAAAAGGTACTAGAACCAAAGATTGATTTGAGCAGTACCGAAAGTAGCCGTCTGTACCATTGATTGAATTATGTCGTCCGAAGAAACTGAATGGGAGACAAGTTCAAAGCAATGGAGTTACTTGCGGGCATGCAAAAGGAGACAGAACTTATGAGGCGTCTAACCGGACTTCTTATCCTTCTTTCGCTGGGGTTCTGGGGTCAGGCTGCAAGCGCTCAGGGACTCCTCGGCGGCCTCCTCTCGACCGTTGGACAAGTATTGTCCAACCAGAATCAACCAGGAGTAATTGTCCGGACGACGCTTGGCCTTCGAGGTTTGCAGAACACTTGCTTATCCAACGGATGCACAGTGGTTGGCAATCTAGACGGGAATGCCAACCAGCTCTTTTTGGTGCGGCCCGCGAAGGGATTGCTTCCGCAACTTCTAGCGGATGTGCTGCAACTGGTGAACGGAATTCTCGACGCGGAACCCGACCAGATTCTGGTAATCCCACCGAACCAAAATAATCAAGCTACGACTTCCACAGCTCCGCAAGGATTGTGGGACACGACGCCAGTGGATTACTACGGGAATACAGTAACCGACGGATATGTGAATCAACCCGCTGCTCAGATCATCCGCGTGGCACAAGCTCACAGTGTTTTTGAGGTCAGCGGCGCGGGAATCGTCGCGGACATTGATACAGGTGTGGATCCCAACCATCCGGCGTTGCAGGGCGTTTTGCTTCTGGGTTATGACTTTACGCGGAACCAGCCTGGTGGCTCGGAGCTGCTGGATGTCTCGCTCTCTGCTCCGCCACCCTGCCAAACCTGTGCAGCGGCATATGTGAATCAGCACACGGCCGCGATGCTGGACCAACACACGGCTGCCATGCTGGACGGCTCGCAGTATGCGGCGTTCGGGCACGGAACGATGGTGATGGGTATTATTCACTTAGTCGCGCCGACCGCGAACCTTCTGCCTCTGAAAGCGTTCAGCGCAAACGGAAGCGGATCTCTTTCGAATATTCTGGCCGCGATTTATTACGCGGTGCAGAACAATGCGAACGTCATAAACATGAGTTTCGACCTGACGACTAGCTCAACTGAACTGCGAACTGCGATTAACTACGCCAACAGTCACAATGTTATTTGCGCGGCTTCCTCCGGAAACGATGGCGAACAAGAAATGGTTTATCCCGCGGGATTGCAATATGTGATGGGCGTAGCCTCCACGAACAATGAAGACCAGCGTTCGAGTTTTTCGAATTACGGGAATCAAATCGTATGGGTTGCGGCACCCGGCGAGGGCGTAATCACCACCTATCCGTTCGCCACTTACGCCGCAGGTTGGGGAACGTCGTTCAGCTCTCCCATGGTTGCGGGAACTGCATCTCTCATCGTTAACATGCAACCCACCTTTGGCGAAAATCAAGTCGCCTGGTCAATTGCTCACGCCAAGTGGATCGGAATCAACATGGGTAATGGACGTCTGGATGTTTACGGCGCTTTGTCGTCCTTAAATCCGATCCAGGGTTTGCTCCAGTAGATGAGTCACACGGGGATGGGCATTATCGAACAAAAGGACGGCTACGAGCCGTTTGCAAGAATCGATGGTGTGACAGAGACGCACACATCCTCCGCTGGAGCTACCATGCCGAGTCCCTCGCATCGCTGGGCTCCTCCAGGCCTGCATGTAAAGCTCATCGAGGAGCAACTAACTGCGTTGCGTAGTTCTCTAATCTGCGCCTTCAATCAGCTCCTGGATTTGAAGGATCTGAACACAGGCGTTCACAGCACGCGCTTGGCGGAATGGGCCCTTCACGTCGCAGGAGAGCTTGGTTTGGACCGCGACTGCCTCGGCGACATCGAGGTCGCGGCACTCTTGCACGATATTGGGAAAATCGGCATCGCGGACGCAATCCTAAATAAGCCTGCCAAGTTGACCGCCGAGGAATACGACCTCATGAAGAAGCACCCGGAATACGGCTGGGCCGTCTTACGCCAAATCCCCGGAATGGAGCGCGCCAGCTTGATAATTTTGCATCATCATGAGAATTACGATGGCACTGGCTATCCTGGCGGACTGAGGGGGGAAGAGATTCCGATTGGATCGCGTATAGTGTCCGTAATCGACGCATTCGACGCGATGGTGTCCAACCGACCCTATCGTCAGGGCATGCCGTTCGAAGAAGCCGAGCGGCGGCTACTAGCTGCAAGTGAGACCCAGTTCGACACTCGCGTGGTGAACAGTTTCCTTCCTCTGGCACGGGCGGAAATGTTATCCGTGTTCGCGGCGGCTGGTACCTCGGTCACTGCCGTTCTCTAGCTCCATTTCGTCGTCCTCTCCGTTTCGTGCTAGTCCGCCTTGGCTGCGTGATACGTCTGTCAAGGTGGAGGAGTTCATTGCTTTTGGCAACCCTTACCTACATCCGCCTAAAACTACATGTCTCTGGGCAGAGGTACTTGCAAATTCTAGATACGCAAAATCAATTAGTTACGAGCCTTATTGAAGAAGGGTTATTGGGCAGCCACCCGCGCTCTACTTTGAAACCGGACGCTTAAGATTGATCTCTCATGGGGCGCAGCAAGTGTAAAGGCTGCATGTAGCGGCGTCAGAGGATGGGAGGGGTATAGTTACAGAGCGGGGAAAAGTGATACACCCTGGACTTGGCGCGATAATCTTCCAAGGCTCGACGAACTTCGCACGCACTCAATCGGCTGGCGGCTCGTCTGACAAATGTTTGTCCCCTTCGATAAACTTCCACGATAGTGGGATGTTCTTTCGATCCATGTGAAGTGGGATAAGTGATTTATCACCGTCCGTCATCGCCCATACGACGCGGTACAATGCGTCGGGGAAGCGTGCTTCTTCATTTCGGTATTCTTCTTCTAGTTCGGCCTTCGCTTCAGATATTCCAAG
>Ga0209655_10000608_pt1 | contig 13725 bp, 8 predicted proteins | sample BogFormECP03_OM2_FD_188236 | JGI IMG/M metagenome (GOLD analysis project Ga0209655, IMG submission 188236) | Bog forest soil microbial communities from Calvert Island, British Columbia, Canada - ECP03_OM2 (SPAdes) (version 2) | ecosystem: Environmental > Aquatic > Freshwater > Wetlands > Bog ...
TGGGATGTTCAGGATGTCGTCGAACAGGTTGATCGGGATGTTGAGAACGGAGCCAGCGTCGACGAGACGGGTCTCGATGCTGCGGATGGGGAGCTGGAACGGGCGCTACGCGAGCGGTATCGCGACGACGGCGCTCGTCGCCGCCAGCGCCGCAGCAGCCAGGAGATACCGACCCGAAGCAGCCTGCATGACGCCCCCTCACTGTTCGATAACCGGACAAACGATGAACTTACATTAAGAGAATCTAAGTCCGGACAGAAACTTAAGGAATTCGTCCGTTAAGGCTGCGTGAGCAGTCTCACAAATTGGCGCGCTGTGTAATAAACGTGAGAATTTGTCCAACGTATTGGACAGATCAGCCGGCCGTTGTCGGGTTGGTGTCGAGCCAGGCGCGGTTGCCATAGGCGTCGATCGTGGTCAGAACACGTTCAGCAAAGAGGTCGCAAGTTCTGGGACCAGTGCTGCGCCAAGGTTTTCGAGCAGGGTGGCCAATTCTGCCGACATTGCGGCCGGATCGAACCCACCCAGCACCGTGCCCAGATCCACCGACATTGCGGCGTCGAAGCCGGTGGCCGCTGCGCCGGGGTCGACCAACTGGCTGGCGTCGGATGGCCCTGCGCCGATACCGAGCAGTTGCAAGATGTCAGGCAGTATCAAGGCGGGGTCGTAGCCGCCGTAGACGGGGTCAAAGGCGGTCCCGGGCTCGGTCACGTAGGCCAGGTAGCCCGGATCGGTGAGTATCCCCGGCGTTGACGGCCAGCGCCAGCAGCCCGGGATTGATGGCGTCCAGCTGTCCGATGGCTTCATCCAGCTGCTCTGGAGTCAAGTTGTAAATCCCGGTCTGCAGCAGTGCGATGGATGCCGCGATCTGCTCGGGCGTCGCGTTGTTGTCCGGGTAGGCACTGGTATTGGCCACGCCAGCCAGCCATGCCTGAATCATCGGATTGGAATCGTTCGGGTCCAACATGTCCACCAGCGAGCGGGTGGTCAGACTCTCGGATATGTCGCACATCGCCGGGCAGGCGGGGCTGCCCGCCGCGTATGGATTGAAGGCCACGATCAGCGACGCAGCGACGGATTGCAGAGACTGAGTGAACTCGGTCAGGGTAGGAATCTCAATGCCCGTGCCGGGGATGTCGCCGTCAGTCGGGGGTGTCGCCATCAGGCTCTGGAAGTAGTTCTGGAACGGCTGGAACAAGTTCAGATAGAACGTATGGCCGTCCCACGGCATCGCGTTGTCCGGACCGACCGTGCCGCCCTCGAAGGGGTTGTCGCCACCATTCACGCGGCCGAACGCGGGATCGGCATAGGCCGGGCCGCTGGGGCTGGTAGCCCCGTCGAAGGTATAGCCGTTGATGAGGTCCGAAAGCGGCACCCTGAACCAGTTGTCGAACAGCCCAAATTCCCTCGCGCCGGTCAGTGCCTGAAGGAACCCGATGTCGCGGTCGATCGCAGTGCTACCGGTGATCACGTCCGGCGGGGTCATTGGCGCGCACCCCTCGGCGTCGCAGGCGGCGCTAACCGGGAGCTCGGCGGCGAGCAGACCGCCGATTTGGTACTGCAGTCGGCCGACGCCTTCGTTCAAGTCCGGGAACGGCGCGAATAAGTTCGACACCAGCGCGACGTGCGTCGAGTCGCCGGGGCGATACCCCAGAGATTCGTGGCGCTCGGCACCCACCAGTTTCCGCCGAAAAATAGCGAACCTGCCACCGAGTTGAGGGCTTGGACCTCGTTGTACGGGATGTTGGCGATGTCGTCGAGCAGGTTGATCGGGATATTGAGTATGGATTCGTCGACCAGCCGGGTCTCGATGCTGAGGGTGGGGAGTTTGATCGGCCTATTGAGCCTCGGGACGATCGGAGTGGCGGCAAGGACGCTTGCCGCCGCCAGGACCGCTCCCGCCATGACATATGGGCGTGCGGCAAGGTGCATGGCGCTCCCATTCCGGTCGACGTAGCTCAATGGCACCTGAAGCTAAACTCAGAGAACCTCAGCTCGCCTCACCGAAGGTGCGGACTCTTTTCAACCTCATATCTAGAGTTGTGCTTAATAAATGTCGCCGAATTGCCCATTCTTATGAGCAGCGCCGGCGTCGCCGATCAGGCTTCTAGCCACGCGCGGTTGCCGTAGGCGTCGAGATGCACCACCTGCTCAACCGGTATGCGAGTCGTCGGTGCGTAGTGGCCGCGCGGCCACCCGAGCGCCACGACGCAGCACGGCGTCACCGAGCGCGGAAGGCCGAGGATCCTGCGGGTCCGCGTCACTCCCCACAGCGGCAAGGTGATCAGCGACGCGCCCAAACCCATGGCACGTGCGGCGAGTAACAGGTTCTGCACGCTCGGGTAGATCGACCCCCAATATCCGGACACGGCGGCATGGGGCATCAGTGAATACGGCGCGCGGCCCTCGCGGACGGTGAGTCGCAGGCAGGCCACCACCAGAACCGGGATCTCGCTGAAGTGGTCGACCTGCCACTGCGCAGCGCGGATGACCTTGGCTAAAGACTCGTCGCGGTCGCCGGCACCGCGAAGCAGCCCGCCGTAGGAGAACTTCCAGCCCTGTCGGTAGCGTCGCGCGAGTTTTTTAATGACGTGGCGGTCCTTGACGACAACGAACTCCCAGTTCTGACCATTGGCACCGGTCGGTGCGCGCAGCGCCAACTCGATGCACTTCAATACCACCGCGTCGTCGACCGGGTCAGGATGAACGCGTCGCACAGCCCGCTGAGTCATCATCGCCTCCAGCAGCGGCATGCTCAGGCCGGCAAGCGCCTCGGCTGTGGTTGGCGCCACCCGGAATGCATCGGAGTAGGGAGAGGCGGAGTTCGGCGTGTCAGTCATGTGTCGTTTCCTCCGTCAACCACCTCTTCGGACCGCCTTCAGGCGTGCTCGGTGACCCACGTAGCGGTGAAGTTCTGAATATCCGGGATTCCCCGGGCGAATTCGCGCGCGATGAAGCTTTCGATCGTGCCACCGACCAGTGGGACTTTGAATTCGACAGTGCCAGTGAGCGTCATCCGTGAGCCGTTCTGCGTAGGCGCGACTGATGCGACGCCGGAACCGGATCCCGGCGCCCCGGACACCGCGACGCTGATCTCCCCGCGAAGCTGATCGTCGGTCGGTCTCCACGTTTCGGTATGCCGGACTTTCAGGTCGCGTCGATAGAACTTCGCGACGATCCCGGGCAGCAGGTCACGGCCCAGGTCCTGCGTGGTGGCCACCCGCACCGTCTGGTCGTCGTCGACGATCAAGGATTCCAGCGTGGTGCTGCCGTTGAGGGTCGCAAGCCGGGCCAGCCAATAGTCCTTGCCGCTCAACGCGGTATGAACCTGTTCGACACTGGTGGGCGAGTCGACCGAGACATCGAACGAACGAGCCATATCAAACCAGTCCTTTATGACGTGACGCTCGGTGCGCCTAGACCGTTTCCTGACCCGGCATTGCCGAGCCTCGGGCGTACAACCGATCCGCCAGGCGGGCCACGAAGGTCCGCGTCTGCTCCAGCTGTTCCGGCTGCACGTTGGTGGGCGGGATGCGAAGACCCAGGTATTTCTCGCGGTACTCACCCGAACCCAGGTAACTGGTCAGCGACAGCATGGAGCGAAGCGAATCGCCGGGATAGGTGAAGTGGATTTCGTCCACGTACCGCCCGCCCTGCTGCTCGGCGAGCTCACGCACCGCTTCGAAGTTTTCCCGCCAATAGTGACGGCACACCACAAACACCGCAAACGGCTTGCCGGACAGCACCTTACGTGCCTCATCCGACTTCAGGAAGGAGCGCATCGGCATGCTGACGGTCTGCCACCAGGTCGGTGAGCCGATGCAGATCAGGTCGTAGTCGCCGTCCCGCGCCGCATCGGGAATGCTGATCTCACCGGTTTCGCCCCGTTTCTGCGCCCCCAGCACGCTGAGCATGTCGGGCCACACCCGACGCATCGGGAAACGCGAGAACTTCTCGGCGTATCGCTGATCTGTGAACTCAATCTCGGCCTTGTGGACATCGCACCCACGTGCGCGGAACACCTCCCCCGCGGCCTCGAGCACCTTTTGTGACTGGCCGGTGTACGAGTAGTACAACAGCAAGACCCGGGGCGGCCTTTCGCCGCGCCCGGCACTGGTCGTATCCGTCATGGCACCTCCATCTTTGGATTTCGCCCACTAGGCTTGGGCGTCGTGACCGACAAAGTTTCCATCGACCTCAGCGGTCCCGCGCAGACTATGCTGACCACCCTGTACTGCAAGGCGTTGGATGCCGATTGGGACCAACCGATCTTGGGCGATGGATTCGCCAAGGAGGCCGTCGCCCGAATCGACTACGACTGGGGCGAACTCAAGGTCACCGACCGCTGGACGCCGCTGGTGACGGTGCGAACCGCCCAGTTCGACATCTGGACCTCCCAGTTCCTGGCCGCTCACCCGCAGGCCACCGTGATCCACCTGGGTTGCGGTCTGGACAGTCGGGTGTTTCGGCTGGATCCCGGCCCGGGCGTGGAATGGTACGACGTCGACTACCCGGCCGTAATCTCGCTGCGCGAGAAAGTTTTTCCGACCCGGCCGCGATACCACCTGGTTGCCACTGCGGCGACCGATCCGTCCTGGCTCGACCAAATCCCGGCCGACCGCCCGACATTGCTGTTGGCCGAGGGCATCAGCATGTATCTGGCAGAGGATGACGGCATTGCCCTGCTGCAACACGTCGTCGACCGGTTCGGATCCGGGGAACTGCAGATCGATTTCTACAACTGGGTCATAGTCCGGTCGCAAAAGACGCACCGGCTGCAGCGGCAGTCCGGTTCGACCCTTCACTGGGCCGTCAACAGTCCGGCCGACATCATCAACCGGGTCTCCGGGGTCCGGTTGCTCACCGCCGTTACGTTTTTCGACGCAAGCACTTTCGGCCGGGCGTCGGGCGTATTCCGGTTGATGAGGCAGCTGGTCCGTGCTCTCCCGCCGCTGCGCCGAACGTTCCAGTACCACCGCTACGCCTTCGGGCCGGTTAACTGACACCGCTTGCGGCGTGCTGCTCCGCAACGCTGCAGAGCAGCGAATGAATTGCCTCGATCGACTTTTCCGGCGCCGGCCCATGCGAGTGGTACTCGACGTTCAGCTGTTCGGCGTATATCTGGGTGAAGTAGATCTCGATTCCGGCGCTGACGGCGAAGTACAACTCGCCGTGAGTTGTGGTGACTTCCACATCCGGGGGCGTACGCACCGGAGGCACCAGACCGTTATCGGAAAGCAAGACCACATCGGGCAAACCCGGCGCATTCCCGACATATTGTGGGCTGAAGTGCAGCCGGGATTGCTGGATCACACCCTCGTCCAGGTCTTTCCGAAATGTCTCGGCGATGTCGCGGGCGAGGTCGATCACGGTGGTCTTACGGTCGATCTCGGCGAGGTAGGTCCCCAATCCGACCGGGTTCGTGCACCCGGTCGCCGACACCGGCGGTGAGAGAAAGTACCGCAGATCGACGGTGTAGATAAAGGGCACCGGGATATTCAGCTTGCCCCGAACCTGCCACTCCGCCATCAGGATAGCGGCGGAGAGCACGGAGTGCAGACCGAGCTTTTGGGCACGGCAGAGCTCGACAATGGCGTGTGTCTGGCTCTCGCTCAGCCGGCATGACACCATCGGAACACGCACGGGCGAAGCGGGTTTGACGCCGGTGTCGGATCGCCGGGACGGCGGCAGATCGTAGGCGAACAGCGCCGGCATGAACCGCTCGATACCCGAGCGCTGCTGTTTCTGGATGCCCCGGTCGGCGAGCAGGGTCTCGATCGATTCCGGCGCGGGCTGGGCGGTGACCGGACCGGTGCGTCCGTTGCAGACCAGGTCGGTGTAAAAGGAAAGCAATTCCTCGATAAGGCCGTACATGTGATGCCCGTCGGCGAGAGCGTGATGGACGTAAAGCGTTGGGTGTGGCTGTCCGTCGCGGATGGTCAGCCGGAGGTGGACCAGCGACTCGCTTTGCTCGAAGTGCGGAGCGGGGCCTTCGGTGTCGGAGCCGTCGACCTCCACCACCTCGATTCCCGCGTGCACCAGGTCGTCGGTGACCAGCTCGTGTCGCCCGTCGGGGCCACGCTCCAGGCGGGCGGTGAGGACCGGGTGCGCTTCGAGCAGCGTGTCGAACGCGTCCGACAGGGCGTCGATATCGATCGGACCCTTGACGTGTGCGGCCAGCCCCACGAAGTTATGTGTTTCGGCGAGCATTTCCTCGCTAAGCGCGAGCTTCCGAATGACCGACGATGGAAACACGTTCCGCCTTTCCTATCCCGGCGTATCGGTCGACGACAAATCCACCAATTCCAGTTCATCGCTGTCGGAGTCCATTTCGTCCTCCGCGAGCGCTTCCCGAATCAGCTCCATCAAAGCTTTTACGAACCCGTCGGCAAGTGATTGCGCGGTGGCCGACTCGACCCTGCGGGTGTCATACCACCAATCCAGATTCAGCACACCGCCGCTGCGATAGACCCGAACCTCGATGGCGTGACCGAGTCCGGGAATCGCGTCCCGCACCGGCATAGCGGTGTCGGCGTCGAATTGGACGGGCACGGCGTCAGACGGCAGCGATGGCAGGTCGGGAATCGTGCCGACATAGGACATGTAGATGTCGGCCGGCCGGGCGGCTCCGAGTAGCCGCGCGGTTGGTGCGTACAGGTAACGCAGCAGCCCGTAGCCGATTCCGTAGTGCGGGACGGCATTCAGCCTGCCGTGCACGTCGTCCAGCAATTGCTTTGCGCTGGCACCATCGCCTCTGGCGCAGTCGAGAGCGACCGGATAGACGGTGGTGAACCAGCCAACCGTCCGGCGCAGGTCGACATCCGGCTTGAGTACTGACCGACCCGGTCCGCCGAGGTCGACGGAAATCGACCCGTCCCCGACCGCAGCCGCGACCGTCCGGGTCAGCGCGGCGAGCAGGATCTCCTCGATCGGCACCCGAAGTCGGCGCCGCGCGTCGTCGATCTCGGTTGTTTCCGAGACAGTCAGTGCCGAAGGCAATCTCACCAGATCGGCTACCCCCGGGGCTTCGGCGACGTCTTGGCGGGCCACCGGCAGGCTCGCTGCCGTCGCGGTCTCCAGCCAGAAATCCCGGCTTTCGACGACTGCCGGATGGATGGCCAGCGCGGCGCAGCGCTGAGACCACTCAGTCCACGGAGTCGTGATCGGTTCGAGCACAATCTCGTCACCTGCCAACCGTTGCCCGAACGCGGTGAAGATGTCGGTCAGCAGGGTTTCGCGCGACGCAATGTCGGCCGCGGTCGCATGCAGGCTGATCGCCAGGTAGCACGAACCGCCCGGCACGCCATGGACATAGGTGGCGGTCAGCGGCGGACTCGACAGGTCCTGTTCACGGATCTGCTCATTCAGTATACCGAGCAGCGCTTCCCGCTCCTGCGGACTTCCCGGCGAGACATCGTCGGTCGGCTTGCCATCAAAAAGATCCAGCGTGTCCAGTTCGGCCAACTCCTGCGGTTCGCCGACGACCTGCTCCCAAGTACCCGCCCGTTCCACGATTCGCAGACGCAGCGCATCGTGGTGGTTGGTCACGGCGGCGAGCACCGCACGGACGTCCTCGACTTGCACATCGGGCCGTAGCTGCAACAGCAGCGGAACACGCCACTGTCCGCGCTCTCGGACCCCATGCTCGAGGAAGTAGGCGATGTTCGGCGGAACAGGGGGATGTGCGACGTCACTGGGTGACTGGCGCGCCAACCCGCCGGCCGCGTATCGCGCAGTCAGCGCTTTGGCGAGTGCGGCTACGGTTTGGTTGTCGTACAGGTCTTGCGGTGTGAGGTCCAGCCCTTCGTTGCCGGCGGTCATCGCGACGCTGATCGCGACCAGCGAATCGCCGCCGAGTTCAAAGAAGTTGGCGTTCCGGTCGACCGAACCGAGACCAAGGCACTGCCCCCAGATGCGCTGCAACGTCGCTTCCATCGGCGACTTGCCATTGGTGGCCGCACGGGTAGCGTCAGCGGTCCCAGCGGCCGGCGCTGTCCCATTAGTCGAGGCGGCGTCCGGCAGCCACCCGCTGTGTGGCCGGTGGTCCACCCAATGCCGTTGGCGCTCAAACGGATAGCCGGGAAGCGAAACCAGTTGTGCCGGCTTTCCACGCCGAAGCGGCGCCCAGTCGACGTCAACCCCCGCCGACCAGAGCTGCCCCAGCGCCAGCAGGAATGCGTCCCGGTCGTCGCGGTTCTGGGCGTGGTGGCGCATCAGCCGCACCGCGCGATGACCGCTTGACCACTTGGGGTGCCGGGTCGCCGACGCAGTCAGCGTGCCGCCGGGGCCGACCTCCACCAGGATGCGGTGCGGATCGGCAAGCAGCACGTCGACTTCGTCGGAGAACCGGACCGTTGAGCGCACCTGGCGCGCCCACGTTGCGGGATTGGTGGCCTCGCTGCCGGCCAGCCAGGTTCCAGTGACGTTGGACAGCAACGGGATTTGCGGCTCGTGAAGCGTTTGTCGGGACAGGAAGCCGGTGAATTCCGGAATCATCGAATCCATCAATCGCGAGTGGAACGCATGGGACGTCCGCACCCGACGCGCGACGACTCCCTTTTCGGTGAGCCGGTCGCTGAATTGACGAATACTCTCCTCGGATCCGGCGACGACGCAGCCGCCCGGCTCGTTGACCGCTGCGACGTCGACATCGGCGGACAGGTGCTCGGCGATGGCATCGGGACTCACCGCCACCGCGACCATCACTCCACGGGGTGCGGCATGCATCAGGCGTGCACGCATCGATACCACCTTGATGGCCGTGTCGATGTCGAAAACCCCTGCGATGGTGGCCGCGACATACTCGCCGATGCTGTGCCCCGCCATTGCCGCCGGGCGAACACCGTAGGTCTCGATCAGCTTTGCCAGCGCATACTCGACCGTGAACAGTGCGGGTTGGGTGCGGTCGGTGCGCTCCAGGTTGCGCGCGCTCCCGTCGAAGATCTCCGCGCGCAGGTCGATGCCCAACCCCTCGCCGAACCCCGCGGCGCACTGATCGAAGTGCTCGGCGAACACCGGCTCAGACTCGTATAGGCCTCGCGCCATCCCGATGTGCTGAGCGCCCTGACCGGGAAACAGGAAAACGACTCGTTCCGAATTGTCGCTGCTCTGCGCGGATTCGCCGACGAACACGTTGTCGTGCTCGGCGGCCTCCAGCACCGCCGTCGCGTCCTGCTGGTCTTTGACGACCGCGGCCATCCGGATGTTCTCTTTCCGGCGACGCGCGAGGGTGTATGCGACATCGGGCAGGCTGACCTCTTGGCCGCCGGACAATTCGGCGGCCAAGGCCGAACGTGACTGCTGCAGCGCGTCGGTGCTTCGAGCCGACATCAACAGCACCTGCGGACCGGGTTGGGGCGTCGACGCCGGCACCGCTGGCGCCTCTTCGAGCACCACATGCGCGTTGGTGCCACCGACACCGAACGAACTGACTCCGGCGCGCAGAACGCCGTCCCACTCCCACGGGCCGTACTCGCTGCGCACGACGAAAGGTCCCTGGTCGATGTGCAATTCCGGGTTGGGACTGGTGTAATGCAGCGTCGCTGGGATTGCCCGATGTTTAAGGCACAGAATCGCCTTGATGAGACTTGCGATCCCGGCTGCCGACTCCAGGTGACCGATGTTCGACTTGACCGAACCGACAAAGCACGGACCTGGGCGGGCCTCCTCGGAAACCGCGAATGCTTGTCGCAGACCTTCGATTTCGATCGGGTCACCCAGCGGCGTACCGGTTCCGTGCGTCTCGATGTAGCTCACGGTCGAGGCATCGACCTCCGCGATCGCCTGCGCCTCGGCGATGACATCGGCCTGACCGGCCGCGTTGGGGGCGGCATAGGTCATCTTCGTCGATCCGTCGTTGTTCAACGCCGATCCCCGGATCACGGCGTGAATCCGGTCCCCGTCATCGAGCGCGTCCTGCAACGACTTCAGCACCACCACACCGACTCCGCTGCCGAAGATGGTGCCATCGGAACGCACGTCGAACGGCCGGCAGTGGCCGGTCGCCGACACCATCGAACCGGGTTCGTGCCAATATCCGACGCGGTGCGGGATCCGCAGCGATGCGCCACCGGCCAAAGCCATCTCGCATTCGCCGTTCAAAATGCTTTGGCACGCCAGATGCACTGCAACCAGGGCCGATGAGCAGGCGGTCTGGACCGACAATGCGGGGCCGCGCAGGTTGAATTGATGTGCCACCTTCGTGGCGAGGTAATCCTTGTCGTTCTGCAACGACAGGTTGACCATCTCGAAGGTAACGCCCTGGCCGATGATCACGTTCGGGTCGTGGTTGGACATGATGTTGTGCAGGAGGTACCCGCTGGTGGTGCTGGTCGCGTACACGCCGACCGAACCCTCGATCTGGGCGGGGTCGTAGCCGGCGTCTTCGATTGCGTGCCACGCCGTCTGCAGGAACAGCCGATGCTGCGGATCGGTCATGCGCGCCGCTTGTGGAGTGAAACTGAAGAAATCGGCGTCGAATTCGTCTATTCCGTCCAGTAACGCGGCGCGGCGCACATACGCGTGATTCGCCAGCGCCTTCTCGTTGATGCCCTCGGCCAGCAGGTCGTCCTCCGACAGCGTGACGATCGATTCCTCGCCGCGGCGCAGATTGTCCCAGAACGCGGACAGCGTGTTGGCGCCGGGAAACCTGGCAGCCATGCCGACAACCGCAATCGCGTTGGGCGGCAGTTCGCTGTTGCTGGTCACACTCGGTCTCCTACCTTTCGCCGCGCCGCGGCTCGCTGCCGGGCTGCGGCGCGCTGCTTGGCTCGATCACGAACTCCGTTGGCGCTCTCGGCCTTTTCCAGTGCGTCAAGGCCAAGTTGGCGGATGAGATCGGTGGTCAGCTCAGCCAGCGAGGCACCCTGTAGCAACAGGGCCACCGGCGGTTCGACACCGAAGTCACCGCGAACGGTGTTGCGGATCCGTACGGCCATCAGGGAATCCATTCCCAATTCGGTCAACGGTTGGTCAGGGTCGATCGTGCTGTCTTTGGGATACCCCATGATGGCCAAGATTCGTCCGCCCAGCCGCGCAGTGACGACCCGGTTGGCGTCGGCGGCGTCCATCTCGCGCAGGGCATCGGGACCAGCCCAGTCGTCGTCGCTGTCGATGTCCAATTCCTCGGCCAGCTTGGCGAAATACCCGAGTTGCTGGATCTCCGGGAATGCGGCTGCCGCCCGGTCCAGCCGCAGGCGAGCCACTCCTATCCGCGCGGGGTCGTCGGCGAGGATGGACTCCAGCGCCTCGATGCCTTCGGCCGGAGAAATGGGATCCAGTGCGCTGAACGTCAACGAGCGCGCGACGCCGATGTCGGACCACTGGCCCCAGTTGATCGTGGTGGCAGGCAAACCCGATGCCCGTCGCCAGGCGACCAGGCCGTCGAGCCACGCACTGGCGGCCGCGTAGGCGCCCTGTCCGGGCGCTCCCAACAACGACGACGTCGACGAGAAACCCACCCACCAGTCGAGTTCGCGGTCGGCCGTGGCGACGTGTAGCCGCAGCGCGCCGGCGGCCTTGGGCGCCCATACCCGTTCCAAGCTGTCCCTGCTGAGGGCGGCAACGATCTGATCGTCGATCACGGCGGCGCCGTGCACCACTCCCCGCAGCGCCAACCCGGTCTCTTCGGAAGCGCTCACCAGCCGCTCGGCCACTGCGGGTTCGGCGATATCGCCTGGTACGACAACGATTTGCGCGCGCTCCTCGAGCTCTGCGAGCACCGCCCGCTGCTCCTCGGAAGGCTGCGAGCGTCCATTGAGCACGACGCGCCCTGCGCCGCCGTCGACGAGCCAACGGGCGACGACGAGACCGATACCGCCCAGACCGCCGGTGACAATGTATGCACCATCGCGTCGCACGAGCGTGTCGCGCTTACCCGCACCCAGCGTCGCGCGGGAAAGTCGTTGCACATATCGATTTTCGCCGCGCCAGGCGATCACATCGTCGCCGGCGGCCAACCCCAGCTCGGTGGTCAACGGTGTCACCGTGTCGCCCGGCAGATCCACCAATGTGGTGCGCAAGTCCGGGTGTTCGTAGGCAAGAACCCGGATCAGCCCGGTCAGGGCGCCGATCGACGGGTCGCCCCGTTCGTCGGCGTTGACGGCCAGCCCGTTGCGGGAAACCAGCCACAGCCGAGGCGACTTCCCGTGCCAGCCGCCGATGATCGCGCGCACCGTCGCCGCGATGCCCCAGGCCAGATCGCGGCCGCGCGCCGGTGCGTCACCGGAGTCGGTCCCATCGAATGACTGCTCACCCGCGAAGACGATCACCCCGACCGGCGGAAGCTCGGGGTCTGCGGCGGTTTTCGCGAAGGCCTCCAGCACCGCAGACTCCTGCGAAAGGTCGGCACTGACCACCCGTAGGGTCGGCGAGCCGAATCCGGCGATGAATTCGTTTGCGATCGAATCGGTCTCGGCGCCGTCGGTCAACACCAACCAGCTTCCGTCCGATGGCGCTGGTGACGCCGGGCTAACCGGAGTTTGAACCCAGTTGGTGTCAAAGATCTTTTGTGTCAGCGGCATTGGCACTGTGCGGCGTTGCACGCGTTGCAGGTAGATGCCGTTGATTTCGGCGGTCGGAGTTCCGGTGTCGTCCATGAGGACGACACGGCCGAGTATGCCGGTACCGTCGCCGTCGGGGTTGACCAGCTCGGCGCGGCATCGGGCGCGTCGGCCGACATCGCCGAACACCCGAATCTTCTCGAACGACACCGGCAGATAGGTGGCCTCGCTGGAGTCGGTCAGCGATTCAGCCGACATCGCGGCTGCCAGGCCCTGCAGCGCCGCATCGAGCATTACCGGATGGATTCGATAACCGCGATGCGCAGTGGCCTCGTCCGGCAGGACTATCTCGGTCTCCGAAGAGCCGTTGGGCTTGCGGACGATGCGGGTCAGCGCGGCGAACGCCTGCCCGTGATGTAAGCCGGTGTTGCGCAAGGCGGAGTACAGATCCGCGGGCGAGACGACAGTGCCGGTTTCGCCGGAGCCGGTCTGCGCAGTCGGTGTCTCGGGTTTCGCTACCTCGACTCGGGCAACCGCATGGCGGGTCCAATTGCCGGTGGCCGAGCGCGAATGGACCTCGACGCGAATGTCGTCGACAGAGTCTTGTGCGCCCTGGGTTAGCTGCGTCGTTATCTGGGTTTGGTCACCCAGCGGGAGCATCTGTTCGACTTCGAGCCGATTCAAGACCACCGACTGCACCGGCAAGCCAAGGGCTTCGCTGGCGGCCGCGAGTGCTATTTCGCCGAAACCTGTCGCGGGCATGACGGGCTGGCCATGCACCTTGTGGTCCGCCAACCAGGGAACGAGTTCGGTCCCGACATCAGCCTGCCATACGTGATCGCGACCGGAAGGCATCTCAATGTGCATGCCCATTAGCGGGTGGGTGCTGGCAGACTGCCGGGTCGCCGAAGAAGGTGCCGCCCAGTATCTGGAATGCAGCCACGGCGTCGGCGGGAGATCCACGAGTCTCTTTGTCCCGTCGGCGGTTTGCGTTGCGGCAGCTGATGGAGGCCGAACCGTCGCCAGCTGCGTGTGGAATGTCAGCGTTTCCGGATTGTCGCGGTTCAACGTTGCCGCTACCTGAACACCGCCACGCGGCCTGGCCGACTCCAGAGTGCCGGTGATCGCGTGGGTGAGTAGTGGGTGTGGGCTGACTTCGACGAAGGTGGTGTGGTTTTCCGCAGCAGCCGCGACAGCCTGGCTAAACCGCACCGGATTACGCAGA
>Ga0209655_10000609_pt1 | contig 13723 bp, 14 predicted proteins | sample BogFormECP03_OM2_FD_188236 | JGI IMG/M metagenome (GOLD analysis project Ga0209655, IMG submission 188236) | Bog forest soil microbial communities from Calvert Island, British Columbia, Canada - ECP03_OM2 (SPAdes) (version 2) | ecosystem: Environmental > Aquatic > Freshwater > Wetlands > Bog ...
GACCGACTTCATGGACGACCCGATCAGCTTCTTCGGCCAGTCCTACACCCAGATGCACAGCATCGACCGCGGCGAGCTCGAAGCGCTGCAACGACAAGCCATGGGCATCCGCTTTCAGCAGCACCGTGCGAGCATCGAAATGCTGCGCAAGCTGGCCGGCCGACTCGGGATCACGGCGCTCAACGAATTCGATGACGTTGTCCCGCTGTTCTTCTCGCACACCGCCTTCAAGTCGTATCCCGCGGCACTGGTCGACAAGAAGCGGTTCGACTTGATGACGAAGTGGCTGGACAAGCTGACCAGCTATGACTTATCCGGCGTCGACACCGCCGGCTGCACCGGGATCGACGAGTGGATCGACCGCCTCGACGCGCAGACTCCGCTGGAGGTGATCACCTCCAGCGGCACCACCGGCACCATCTCGATCCTGCCCAAAGACAAACGCGGCGCAAGCGAAGGCATGACGCTGTGGAAGATCTGCTTGTTCCAAACCTTCGGTCAAGAACCGACCGATAAGGAGCTGAACCCGGCGGTGGATGTGGTGTGGCCGAACTTCGCCAACGGCAAGCTCGGGCATCTGCGCATTGCCAACATGATCAAGCGCGGCTTCACCGGCGGCGACGAAAGCAAGTTCCACGCCCTGTACCCGTTCGCGGTGGACACCGACCTGATGTTCCTGGCCTCCAAGATGCGGGCGGCGGCATCCCGCGGCGAGCTGGACCGGCTCGAAATCGACCCCACGCTCGCGGCGCGCAAGGACGAGTTCATCGCCATGCAGGCACGACAGCCTCAGGACATGGAAGCATTCTTCACCCGCATCACCGACCAGTTGCGCGGCAAACGCGTCTTTATGCTCGGCACCTACCACCTGATGTACGACATCGCCAAAGCCGGTCTGGAGCGCGGCGTGCGCAATGTCTTCGCGCCGGACTCGGCGATCCTCACCGGCGGTGGGATGAAAGGCGTTGCGCTGCCGGATGATTTCATGGACGTCATCAAAACCTTCCTGGGCGTCGACCGCATCCAGGTCGGTTACGGGTTCTCGGAGTCCAGCACCTTTCACTGGGGCTGCAGCGAGGGCCGCTACCATGTCGCGCCCTGGGTCATTCCGTTCGTGCTCGATCCCGAAACCAGCGAGCCGCTCCCCCGCACCGGTGTGCAGACCGGCCGGGCCGCGGTCTACGACATCTTGCTGCGCGCCCACTGGGGCGGCGTCATCTCCGGCGACGAGGTCACGATCAACTGGGACCTGCAGTGTCCGTGTGGTCAGGCCAGCGTCGCCTTCGAGCCCGAGATCATGCGCTACAGCGAGAAGCAGGGCGTGGAAGACGACCGGATCACCTGCGCCGCAACACATGAGGTGCACAACGAGGCCGTGAACTTCATGAAGGGACTAGACCTGTGATCGCCTACACGGTCCCACTGTTCCTGCGGGGCGAAGTCATCACCGAGGACATGGTTCCCTTCGATACCCGCGTCGGCGCCGCACAGTTCCAGGCACCGGACATGAGCAAGTATGTCGAGCGACTGCCGCTCAAGAGCCCGGCGGAGATGAGCGACCTCTACGAGTTGAGCTTCGACGAGATCCTCGATGTGCTCGAGGCGCTCGGCGACGCGCTGGACTTCGACACCAACACGCACCTGCAGGAGGCCTATGAAGCCTCGCTGGTGGCCAATGTGCTGCCGCCGGAAATGATGCAGAACAGCTATCGCATTCTGCGGCCGTTGTTTTCCCGGGACAATGTCACCGAAATCGCCGACAGCCAGGTCGGCCTGGACTACCTCAACGGATGGGTCCCGCACACATTGCACGACGGCCGCGAACTGCGGGTGCGCGCCTTCGGATCCCGAGTGCTGCATATCCCCGCCGGCAACGGTGGATTGGTCTCGGCGGTGACCATCTTGCGATCGGTGATCACCCGATCGGACGTGATCATCAAGGCGCCGTCCAATGATCCGCTGACCGCGGTCGCCATCGCCCGCACATTGGCTGATGTCGCGCCGAACCACCCGATCACCAGGCATCTGGCGGTCGGGTATTGGAAAGGCGGCGATCTGGCTGTCGAGGAAGCCCTCTACCAACCTCAGCACATCGAAAAGATTGTGGCGTGGGGCGGGCTGGCGTCGGTCAAGCACGTAACCCGTTACATACAGCCCGGTTTGGAGCTGATTGCGCTGGACCCCAAGCGCAGCGCCACCATCATCGGCCACGAGGCTTTCGATGACGACGACACGATGCGCGAAGTGGCCCGCCGCGCCGCGACCGACATCGGCGTCGCGAACCAGGAGGGGTGCGCCAACGCACGAGTCATCTACGTGCTCAGTGGAACCGACGCCGACGGTCTCGCCAAGGCGAACCGGCTCGGCGAACTGATCTATCGTGAGCTGATCTCGCTGCCCGCCATCATCAGCACCCCACCGCGCTACCCCAACCGTGAGCTGCTCGACCACGTGGAGGCCTCACGAATGACCGAGGACTTCTATCGCGTGATCGGCGGCGAGCAGCGTGAGGGGGCGATCGTCGTCTCCCAGTTTGACGAGCCTGTCGATTATTCACCGATGCTGTCCGGGCGGGTCGCCAATATCGTGCCGGTGGACAGCATCGACAAGGTCACCGCCGCGGTGAACGCCTACACTCAGACCATCGGCATCTACCCCGAGTCCCTTAAACGCCAGCTGCGAGACACGTTGCCGCTGTTCGGTGCTCAACGGCTGACCAGCCTGGGCTACGCGTGCAACGTGGCGATCGCCGCGCCCCAGGACGCCATCGAGCCGATCAGGCGAATGTGCAAGTGGGTCGTCGACGAGGAATGCGAGGCAGGCGTCGTCATCCCGCTGTGGAAGCTCACACCCGCATGACCGAATCGCGTAGTGCCCTGGACATGGTTGAGGGCATTGACCTATCCGGCAAGGTGTGTGTGATCACCGGGGCCTCGTCGGGGTTGGGCCGCGAATCGGCGCGTGCGCTGGCCGCCGCGGGCGCGCAGGTGATCCTGGCCGCACGCAACACCGACGCGTTGGCCGAGACGACCCGCTGGATCCGGGCCGAGGTACCCGACGCGCGAACCTCGACGGTGCATCTCGACCTCACCTCGCTGGCCAGCGTGCGCACCGCGTCCACCGAGATCCGCCAGACCACGTCGGCGATTCATATCTTGATGAACAACGCCGGCGTCATGTTCACGCCCTTCAGCCGCACCCGGGATGGCTTCGAAATCCAAATCGGCACCAATCATTTCGGGCACTTCGAACTCACCCGACTGCTCACTCCGCAGCTCGCCGCCGCGCAGGGCGCCCGGCTGGTCGTCCTCTCCTCCGGGGGCCACGCGCTGGGCGACGTCGACTTCGACGATCCCAACTGGGAGCGTCGCGAGTACGACAAGTTCGTCGCCTACGGCGCGTCCAAGACCGCGAACATCCTGCACGCGAAAGAAGCCGACCGACGCCTACAGGAGTTGGGAATCCGTGCTTATGCCGTTCACCCCGGCACGGTGGCCACCTCGCTGGCTCGGTACATGTCGAGATCCGACTTCTCTCAACTGCGCAAATTTGCCGTCGCCAATAGCGCCGGACGCGGCGAATCATCGGATGGCTACCTGGATTTCACCACGCCCGACTACGGCGCGGCCACCCAGGTCTGGGCCGCGGTGAGCCCGGAACTCGCCGACCAGGGCGGGCTCTACCTCGAAGAGTGCGGCGTCAGCGAAACGCTTGCACCCTATGCACACGACGCCGAGCACGCTGCGGACTTGTGGGCTCTCTCCGAGAAGCTGTGTGCGGCAACGTGAACAGACACGAACGGCGAAAGCTCGAGGTGCGCGAGAAGATCCTCGCTGCCGCCTTCGATCTGTTTCTCGCCCAAGGCGCTGCGGCCACCACCATCGAAGAGATCTGCGAGCGCGCCGACGTAGCCAATCGAACGTTCTTCAACCACTTCGCCACCCGTCAGGACATGATCCGCGCGTTAGCGGAGCGGCGACTGGTCAACCTGCACGACGTGTTCTTCGATCGCGGCGACGAGGCAATTCCGGCCCGCCTTATCGGTGTGTTCGACGACATCGCGGCGGCGCTAAGCCAATCCGGCGACACCTATCGCGAGCTGATCGGAGAAATGCTGGCCACCAGCGGCTACGGCATCCAGCGCGGATTCAACCTGCACGACACCTTCGTCGAGCTCGTCAAGGAAGGCGTCGCCCGAGGCGAGGTCAGCACCCGACACGACGTGGAAACGTTGGCCGACATCATCGTTGGCGCGCTGTCCGGCGGCATCGTCAACTGGACGGTCGACCGGACCTATTCGCTGGAGACCAATCTGCACAGTCTCGGGATCGCGCTGGCGGAACTGCTCACGGCGTAAGCAGAGCCGCCTCCGGGTCGTCTCCGTCGAACCGAATGCGCAGCAGTGCCTGACTCTGCGCCGCGGTGACGAACAGTTCGTCGCAGCCTTCGCCGCCAATGCAGATGTTGGTAGGCAGCGATCCGGCCGGCAACCCGACCTGCCCGATACGCCGACCCGCCGCGTCGACGATGTCGATCCGGTCAGCCCCGGTAAGTGCCACCCAGTAGTCGCCGCGGGCGCTGACAACCATGCCGTCGGGCCAGCCGTTGACGAATGTATGCACAAGGCGCGGTGCATCGTACGCACCGGCGTCGTAGGACAGTAGCTGTGACGACAGCGTCGCTGTCACAAGCAATTTCGACCCGTCGGGATCGAAGCCCAGCCCGTTGATGAACACCGGTCCGTCGTCGAGGATCTGTCGGGTTTCACCAGAGGCGACATCGGTGGCATAGACGTGGCCCGGTGGCCCGGCATCGGGAGTGCTGATGTCAAACTCCCCGCGGGTGTCGGTGATCCACAGCCGCCCATCCGGACCGAACGTCAGATCGTTCGGGGCGCCCAGTCCCTCGACGAGATAGTCAACCTGCGTGCCGCTGATCACTTGGACGCCCGCTTCGGCGGAACCGCTTGCGCCCCACGCACCGCCGTTTTGTGCCACGTACAACGTGGCGTCGGCGCCGCGTGCCAGACCGTTGGGCCCACCGCCGGTGTCGATGCGTTCCAACGGACCACCGGACGGGTCGACGATGTAGACGCAGCCATGGCTGATAGAGGTCAGCGCCACGCGTCCATCCGGGAGCCACACCGGACCCTCGGTGAACCCGAGCCCGTCTGCGATCACGTCGATATGCATGCTCACGACTCCGGCTGCGGTGATGGCAGGGGCGTCCAGTCGGCCGAAAGCCGCGAACTGAACCGCGGCGACCGCCGATCGAGGAAGGCGGCGACTCCTTCACGGGCATCGTCGGTGCCCATCACGCGATGGTGCAACTGCGTTTCCAGCGACGCGACCTGTCTCGGCGTGTAGCGGTTGATCGCGCTGTCCCACAGCAGTCGCTTGCACAACGCCGCCGACATCGGCGCCACATTGGTCGCGATGTCGCGGGCCATCTCCACGGCGTGGTCGAGTACCTGCCCGGCGGGCAGCGCCTTGTTGGCGATACCGAACGCGACGGCCTCGGCCCCATCGAAGGTTCGTCCGGTAAGCAACACCTCGGCAGCCACTCCCAGGTTCGTCAACTGTGCGAGCGTCCAGTGCGACATGCAGTCCGGTATCACTCCCCGACGAACTTGCACCACACCGTATTTCGCGTCTTTGGCGACGATGCGGATATCCGCCTGCAGTGCGATGGTAAGGCCGATGCCAATCGCGTGGCCGTTGAGTGCGGCGATCACCGGCTTGCGCAATTCGAAAGCGGCCGGGTCGATCGGCGATGCGGAGAACCCGCTGTCGTCCGTCGGGGCGTCGAACGGCGAGGCGCTACCGGAGAAATCCGCTCCGTTGCAGAACGCCCGGCCCGCACCGGTGACCACGATGGCCCGGACCTCGTCGTCCTCGTCGCAGTCCCGGTATGCCCGGCTCAGCAGCGCGCCCATGTCGGCGGTGTAGGCGTTGAGATGCTCGGGGCGGTTGAGTGTGAGCACCGCCACACCCGCGTCGACGTCAACCAGCACATCGGTGCCCACGCGTCGAAGTACACCACGCCGCCTCGGGCTAAGCGCATGGTTTGCGACTTCATTAGCCTGGTTTTATGGCGCGGACTCACGACGACAGCTGGGACATCACCGAGAGCGTCGGCGCGACGGCGCTTGGTGTGGCGATGGCGCGCGCCGCTGAATCCGATTGCGACTGTCCCCTCTTCACCGACCGCTATGCGCAGTTCTTCATCGACGCGGCAACCAAGCGTGGCTGGGATTCGTCCGGCGTCGCCAAACGACTGCCGATCATGCGGGGCTACGCCGCCGCGCGCACCAAGTGGTTCGACGAGTTCTTCATCGCCGCCGGCGCCGGCGGCATCGACCAGGCCGTGATTCTGGCCGCCGGCCTCGACGCCCGGGCCTGGCGGCTGCCGTGGGTCAACGGCAGCGTCGTTTATGAGATCGACCAGCCGCAGGTGCTGGCCTTCAAGGCCGACACGCTGGCCACACGGGGTGCTCGGCCCGCAGTCCGGTATCAGGCAGTGCCGATTGATCTGCGGTCGGATTGGCCGACGGCGTTGCGCGACGCCGGATTTGATCCGTCGGCGCCGACGGCGTGGTCCGCCGAAGGACTGCTGCCCTACTTGCCGGCAACCGGACAGGATCTGTTGTTCGAGCGGATCGACACGCTCAGCGCCCGTGACAGCCGGATCGGCGTCGAGGCCCTCAGCCCGAGCTTCCTCGACCCGGAATACCTCGAGCGGCGCCGCAAGTATTTACGCGGGGACGGGCCCGACATTCCCGATCTGTGGTTCATCGAGGAACGCACCGACCTGAAGACATGGCTGGCCGGACGAGGCTGGGCGGTCACCTCGATCGAGGCGCCGAAGCTGATGGAACGCTACGACCGGTCGCCGGAAGGCGACCTGGAGAATCTCGCACCGCGCAGCGTGTTCATCGAGGGCCGGCTGAACATAAGCAGGGGCCTCGGCTAGCGGATCACTCGGAAAGCTGGAATTCAACTACCGCCGCAACGGAATCCACCGCTTCGCTCAGCGCGGAGAGTCGCTCGGCGGCCGACGGCGCGGCCAGTACGGAGTAGCGGTCTGCCGCGCCGATCGGGACGCGCGCCGCCAGCGCATACAGCCGTGCGCCCGGATCGACCGTGTCAGCGGCGGTACCCAGCACCACATCCCGATCAGGCAACGAGAAGTCGCGGGCCGCTGCGATCCGCTCGAACAACGCCATCACCCGGTCTTCGAGCTCCTCCAGTTGGCCGGCAGTCACCGGTTCGCCCGGCTCGTCCGGCCAGGCCTGCACCATGGCACGCGGGTAGGGATCGTCGGGCAACCAATCGCACACCCGTATCCGTTCGCCCGTCCGGCAGCGCAGCACGAATCGCCCTGAGCCGGCCAGGTCCACGCAGTCGGTGATCCTGGCAACCGTTCCGACGTCGCAGCGCACATCGCCGCCGCCGACCTCGCGGCCGTGCGAGATCAGCACGACGCCGAAACGAGGATCGTCGTCGCGCATGCAGTCCCGGATCAGCGCGGTGTAGCGAGGTTCGAAGATTTGCATCGGCAGATCCTCGTCGGGCAGCAGCGCCGACTGGAGTGGGAACATCGCCATCGGAAGGGCTGTCGCCATTAGATATCCAGCTCACCGATCAGCGCGTCGACAACGGCGCGCAGGTCTCCGTCGTGCTCTTCGGCAACCCGCCGCTGTCGCTGATACGACGCGCCCAGCCGGCAGATATCGGCCACCGAGGCCAGCTCGTCGGCGCACTGCAGCGATTTCGCGACCGGCTCCAGCCGGTTCAACAGGTCGGACACGTCATCGGTGGCCAACCGTTCATTGCTTTCGGCGTCGAGAATGATCACCGCATCCAGCCCGTAACGTGCTGCGCGCCATTTGTTTTCCTGAACATGCCAGGGCGGCATGGTCGGCAGCGGCTCACCGGCATCGAGGCGCCGGTCAAGGTCGACGATCAAGCAATGCGTCAACGCCACCAATGCGCCGAGCTCGCGCAGGTTGGACACACCGTCGCAGATCCGCACCTCGAGAGTGCCGAGATGCGGGGAAGGCCTGATATCCCAACGTATCTCGTTCATATGATCGATGATGCCGGTCTTTTTCTGGTCGTAGACGAAACCTTCGAACTGCGCCCAGGACTGAAAGTGGAAAGGCAACCCGGCGGTGGGTAACTGCTGAAACATCATCGCCCGATTGCTGGCGTAGCCGGTGTCCTCCCCACCCCACCACGGTGACGACGCCGACAGCGCCAGCAGGTGCGGGTAGTAGTTGAGCAGTGCCGTCATGATCGGCATCACCTTGTGCGCCGAGGAGATCCCGACGTGGACGTGCACGCCCCAGATCAGCATCTGCCGGCCCCACCATTGGGTCCGTTTAATCAGCTCGGCGTAACGCGGTGCGTCGGTGAGCTTTTGGGTGGACCACCGCGCGAACGGGTGCGTGCCCGCGCAGAACAGCTCCATGCCGCGGTCCCGGACAATCCGACGGGCCGGCGTCAGCGTCTCGCGCAAATCCTCCATCGCCTGCCCGGTGCAGTCACACACACCGCTGACCACCTCGACGGTGTTGCGCAGCAATTCCTTGTGCACGCGCGGGTTTTCGCCGATCTCGGCGATGACAGCCGTGGCTTCGTTGCTCAGGTCGCGGGTCTGCGCGTCGACGAGCGCGAACTCCCACTCCACCCCGATCGTCGGCCGGGGTGAGCCGTCGAAGTCGATATGGGCACTTGCCCTGCCGGTCGGCCCGCTAGCCGGCACCAATGACACCGCACGCCACCCGCTTGCCAGCGTCACCGGTGGACATCGTCGTCTGGTCGGGGCCTGGTGCTCCGTTGGCCTGGGTATAGCGATCCCCCGGGATGTTGCCGAAATTGTCGGCCCCCGCGTGAATCATGATCGAGGTCCGCTGGCCGGCCAACAGCTGGTCCTTGGTGAACGCGTCGGTCGTCGTCACCAACAGCGCTGCGCCGTCCTTGCGGACTTCCAGCGAGGTCAGGTCGCCGCTCGAGGGCTCGCCCTCATGCCCCGGCGCCTGGAAATGCCCTCCGGCGGAAAGGAAGTCGCCCGGCGCACCGCCGGTGGGGGCAACCGAGTTGGCCTCACACTTGCCCACCGAGTGGATGTGTACGCCATGGAATCCCGGCGCCAGCGCGCCCTGTCCCGTGGTCTCGAGGGTGATCGTCACGTAGCCGTCGGCGAACTCGAATTTGGCCGTCGCCACCTTGGCACCGCCAGGCGCGATCAGCTGGGTGGTCAGGCTGTCCGGACCCACCGGCCCACCCTTCTGCTGCGACTCCGACGGCGACGGCGATCCGGTCCAGATCGCGGGCGTAGTTCCGGGTGAGGTCGCCGGTGGCTGGTTCGGTTTGCACGAGCTCAACAGCGCGACCGAAGCCGCGAGCGGAACCAATGCGGAGACGGCGGCAACTTTGCGACGGGTGGCGGGCTTGACCATGTGGAGAGCCTATCCCGGCGACGATGCGGCACGGAACGGGCCGAGAGGAGCGGGATCATCAACCTCAGCCCGGCGACGATGCGGCCCGGCGGCACCTCGCTTCTTGTCGGAGGGTCATGGCATAGTCGAATGTATGTTCGGACAGTCGACGTCGTCGCCGGAGGTGATCGCCCGGTTCGACGAACTCTTCGAGCGGCACTATCCATCGACCACGCCGGAGTCGGCCGCCCTGCTGGATCGGATCTGCACGTCGTGGCGGACCGAGAACCAGGCTGCGGCGGCGTCATTGGCGGCGATCGGTGAGTTGTTCGGCTACCGCTTGGCGCGCTGTTCGGACACCGAGGACTGGGCGATCGACACCGAGGAGGCGGTCGCCGCGGAAGTAGCCGCGGCGCTGCGGATCAGCCAGGGGTTGGCCGCAAGCCGGCTGCGTTATGCCCGGGCCATGCGCGAGCGGCTACCGGCGGTGGCCGATGTCTTTAAGGCGGGCGATATCGATTCCCGGACCTTTCAGACAATCGTGTTTCGCACCGATCTGATCACCGACCGCGACGTGCTGGCGGTAGTGGATGCTCAGCTGGCCGCACAGCTGCCGCGATGGCCATCCATGACCCAGGGCAGGCTCGCCGCCGAGATCGACAAGATTGTCGGCAAAGCTGACGCCGATGCGGTGCGGCGACGCAAGGAGCGCCACACCGAGCGGGAGGTCTGGTTCGCCGACCTTGACGGGGGCATCTCGCACATCGAGGGCAGCCTGCTGAGCCCGGACGCGCACGCGCTGGACAAGCGGCTGACGGCGCTGGCGGCCACCGTGTGCGAGCATGATCCCCGCAACCGTGAGCAGCGCCGCGCCGACGCCCTGGGCGCGCTGGCCGCCGGCGCGGATCGGCTGGCCTGCCGCTGCGGACGGCCCGACTGTGCCGCCGGAAAGCGGCCTGCGGCCACGCCGGTGGTGATCCATGTGATCGCCGAGCCCGCCACGATCACCGGCCGCGGCGCGACACCCGCATCCGAAGTGGGCGCCGACGGGCTGATTCCAGCCGAGCTCGTTGCCGAACTGGCCGCCTCTGCCAAGCAGGTGCCGCTGGTTCACCGGGCCAACGCCGACCCCGAACCCGGCTACGCGCCCTCGAAAGCGTTGGCGGATTTTGTGCGCTGCCGGGATTTGACCTGTCGCTGGCCCGGATGCGACCGGCCCGCGGCAGACTGCGACCTCGACCACACCATCCCCTACGCCCGCGGCGGGCCCACACACGCCTCGAACTTGAAGTGCTATTGCCGCACTCACCACTTGGTGAAGACGTTCTGGGGATGGCGTGATCGCCAATTGCCCGACGGCACGGTGATCTTGCAATCGCCGTCCGGGCAGGCCTATGTCACCACGCCGGGAAGCGCGCTGCTGTTCCCGAGCCTGTGCCGGTCAACCGGCGACCTGCCGGCGCCGCAAGCCGACCCGCGGCGGCTCGAGTGCACCGACCGCGCGGCGATGATGCCCAAACGCCGCCGCGCTCGCGCCCAAAACCGCGCTCAGCGCATTGCTACCGAACGCCGACAAAACCACCAGGCCCGTGCGACCCGCCGGGCTCATCGCCCGAGCTACTTCGGACCGGCTCCTCCCGACACCGACGATCCGCCGCCGTTTTAGGTCGGGGTCATGCCGTTCAGCCGGCAACCACCACGATGACGCCGGGCGGTTGGTCGGCGACGTCAGGCGTCCGCGGTTGGACGGGCGCTTTCAATAGCTGGCCCACGGCGTCGGCGGTTTCTTTTTCGCCGGGCGCGTTGCCGAAATACACCGTGGTGGCCGACACGTTGGGCAACGACAGGTTGCCGACGTCGGTCACGTTGTAACCGCCCTGCTTCAGCTGGTCGGCGGTCCGTCCGGCAATACCCTGCTGACTCGAAATGTTGTAGACCCGTACATCGGCTTTTGCCGCAGGTTTCGCCGAAGTCTTCGGCGCCATTGTGCTCGTCGTCACAGTTGAGCCGGACGAGTCGTCGTCGGAGTTGGCGCCCGATCCCATGGCCTGGAAGCCGACCAGCAAGAAAATGACACCGAGAAACAGCAGCACCATCACCATGGCCCGCAGGGGTAGCCCGGTCGAGTCGGGAACGCGCTCATTCATTGACGTCACTGTATCGAGGAGTGCGCCAAAACCCACACCGACGCTCAGCGGGCGGGTGATACCTCAGGTGACTTCGAAACCCAGCCGTCGTGCCGCCCGCGCCTTCTGCCGACTGGCACGCAGCCGTCGCAGCCGTTTGACCAGCATCGGGTCGGCTGTCAATGCTTCGGGCCGGTCGACCAAAGCATTCAGCACCTGGTAGTAGCGCGTGGCCGACATGGCAAACAACTCTTTGATGGCTTCTTCTTTGGCGCCGGCGTATTTCCACCATTGGCGCTCGAACGCCAAAATGTCGTGTTCTCGGCGGGTTAGCCCATCGGCGAGTTCAGAGTCGTCCCCCGATCGATTAGCCCGCGCCATAGCGCTGTCCATATCGCTTCCTCGACCCTTTCGGCGAATTCTCGAATGCTCGCTGCTCCGGCGAATATTCAACCACGCTGACAACTGTTGAGCCCGAACCCAACCCCGCGAGTCGGCTGACTAGGTGAGATTGCCTGTCTTCGGGTTCGGTCGCAACCGGAGCGAAAAGTTGGCAAGCATGCTCGGGGCTTAAGCTTGCCGGTCATGGCAGTCGCACCCATTCGCATCGTGGGGGATCCCGTCCTGCACACCCCGACCAAGCCGGTACCGGTCGGCGCGGACGGGTCGCTGCCGACCGAATTGGCCGATCTGATTGCCACGCTTTACGAGACGATGGACGCCGCCTACGGGGTTGGGCTGGCCGCCAACCAGATCGGCGTCGACTTGCGAGTCTTCGTCTACGACTGCGCCGATGAGCGCGGACAATCAGACCGGCGTCGCGGGGTGATCGTCAATCCGGTGTTGGAAACTTCGGAAATTCCCGAGACCATGCCCGACCCCGACAACGATGACGAGGGTTGCCTATCGGTGCCCGGTGAGTCGTTTCCGACCGGGCGGGCCAAGTGGGCCCGGGCCACCGGACTCGACGCCGACGGCAGCCCGATCACGATCGAGGGCGAGGGGTTGTTCGCCCGAATGCTTCAGCACGAGATCGGACACCTGGATGGATTCCTATTTCTGGACCGCTTGGTCGGACGACACGCCCGCGCCGCAAAACGTGCGGTCAAATCCCACGGCTGGGGCGTCCCCGGGCTGTCGTGGACACCGGGCGAAGGGCCGGACCCGTTCGGCCACTGATGGTTTCGTGGCCGCAACCCGGCACCAGGGTGACAGTGCGTTACCGGCGGCCCGCCGGTTCCGTTCCGCCGCTGACGGACGCGGTGGGCCATCTGCTCGGCATCGAGCCGCTGGTGCGGGTGCAGACGAAAACCGGAGCGGTGGTGCAGTTTGCGCCAGGGGATGTGGTCGCGGTGCGGGCGCTCAGCGATGCGCCGGTACGCACCTCGCAGATCCGCGCGCTCGAGCACGCCGCGGCGTTCGCCTGGCCGGGCGTAGAGCAGCAGTGGCTGGACGGCTGGCTGCTGCGCGCCGGACGCGGCGTCACGTATCAGGCGAACTCCGCTGTGCCGCTGCAGGTTTCAGCCAGCCCAGCCGCGATACCGGCGATCGCCGACTGGTACACGCGACGTGGGCTGACCCCACGGCTGGCGATCGCCGATCGCCTGCTGCGGCTGCCCGGCGTCGGCGAGCAGGCCAACGCTGTGTTGGTAATTGACGTGTCCACCGCCGACCCCGACCCGTCGGTCCGACTCTCGGCTCGCCCGGACGACGCCTGGCTGCGGCTCTACCACCGAGAAGTCCCGATGGACGTGCTGACCGCCGTCGTCGACGGCGAGCTGGTGTTCGCAACGCACGCCGATAAGGCGGTGGCGCGAGCGTCGGTGACCGACGCCCCGGACGGCACCCGCTGGGTGGGACTGTCGGCGATACGGGTCGCAGACCAGGACGCCGGCCGGACGCTGTGCGAAGCGCTGCTGGCGTGGGGGGCGGCTCGCGGTGCGACCCGCGGCTATGTCCGGGTCCTCGACGGCGATCACGCCACCGCCGGCCTGGCCTACTCGCTGGGCTTCGCACTGCATCACCGCGCGCGGTACTTCGCGGCGGCGACCACGTAGGGTCGGGCCCATGCCCGACGGCGTGATCGATGGCGGCGACCCGCTGCGCCCGGCTTCGCCGGGCTTTCGATCGCCGCTGCTTCGGTTGGCTACCTGGA
>Ga0209655_10000611_pt1 | contig 13674 bp, 13 predicted proteins | sample BogFormECP03_OM2_FD_188236 | JGI IMG/M metagenome (GOLD analysis project Ga0209655, IMG submission 188236) | Bog forest soil microbial communities from Calvert Island, British Columbia, Canada - ECP03_OM2 (SPAdes) (version 2) | ecosystem: Environmental > Aquatic > Freshwater > Wetlands > Bog ...
TTCCCGGCGGCCGCCTGCGCGCAGGAGCAACATGAAAAGGGAATATCACCGCTGGTATTCGCACCGCCTGGGAATGGAATTGGGCGTGGTCGTGTACGGACACTGGGGCCCGCCCCTGCTGGGTTTTCCGACGAGCGCGGGAGATGAGTGGGAGCTCGAGGGACAGGGCCTGATCGGAAGCCTCGCGCCGCTGATTGACGCCGGGCGCGTGAAATTTTTCAGCGTGAATTCCGTGAACTGGGCCGGGTTCTACAACAAGGGCGCGCATCCATTCCATCGCAGCTACGTGCAATCGCAATTCGACGCCTACATCCGCGAGGAAGTGGTTCCCTTCATCTGGGACAATTGCCAATCGCCCGGCATCGCGATTTCCACCATGGGTGCATCGTTCGGCGCGTACCATGCCGCGAATACGCTGTTCAAGCATCCCGACGTGATCCGCCGCTGCTTCGCGCTTTCCGGCGTTTACGATATTCGCGGATTCATGAGCGGAATGTACGACGACAACACTTATTTCAACAATCCCGTGGATTATCTGGCGAATCTTTCGAACCCGTGGATTTTCGGGCAGCTCGCGCAGTGCGATATTCATATCGCCACCGGCAATGGGCCGTGGGAGAACAGCGGTCCGTCGTACCGGCTCTCAAGGATTTTAGCGGATAAAGGGATTCGACATTCGCTCGATGATTGGGGGCCGCAGGGCGGGCATGATTGGCCGTTCTGGAAACATCAAATGTGGGAATACATTACGAGATTATTCTGAGTTGGCGCTACGCCAGCCCCAGGCGCGCCAGCATGTAGCGGCCTTTTTCAATCACTTGCTCTTCATCAATCCAAACGTCACAGCGACGCGCCAGCACATCCACATGCGTGCGCGAACTCCACGCAGCATGAGTCTGGCTGCCGTAAGGATCGCCAAACGCCAGATGCACGCCGGGAAGCTTCTCATCCTGCAGCAGCACGCCGATCATATCTGAAAGACTGAGGTTCGTGCCGAAGGCCAACTCGCCGACTCGGTCGCTATTTTCGTCCGTGTGACAATAACTCCAAAATTCCTCTTGCAAATCCTTGCGCTCGCAGGTGGCTTTCTGCAAACGCCCCGCCTGAATTTCCAGCACCAGCGGCGTGCGCTGCAGGTCGCCGTACTTTCCGCAGAAATGATCGCCGGCCGTACCGTCGCAGACGAAAGTGCCGTCTACTTTCGCGGGCGTGGTGAAAACTTCTCCGGCAGGAAGATTCGACCAGTAGCGTCGGCTGATCAGCCCGCTGGTCTTCACCCAATCCAGCGCCGCATCAAAAGTAGCGACTAGAGAAGTGCCCGCCTCCGTGTGCACCGTGAGTGACCGCGCTGAATGCATGCGCTGCAGAAGTTTTTCGCTCAGGCGATCAACCATGTGGTAATCCGCGCGCATGCCCTGCTGCATGATTTCGGGCGTCACGCCGATCATGTGCGCATAGCGAATGTGGCGCCGCTCGACGACTCCGACGATGTCTTTGCGCGCGCCAAGCTCCCCGGTCATCGGCTGCATGCACAAAATCCCAGCATCGGCACGCCCCAGCGCGTCCAACACTTGCTGCGGCGCACGTTTCAGTGGGCGGGGTGCCAAATCTTCCAGCAGGAATCCTTCGCAGATCGCGTCGCGCTCCTTCAGCGCGGCGGCGAGGCTAGCCGTCACAGCCGTGCTGGGAAGATCGGCGATCAGCGCGACGCGTTCGCCCGGCTGAATAGCAAGGCAAGTCTCAATAGCGTTGCGCGCGCCAGGCAACAGCTCAGGTTGTGCAGGTCCAAAGTCCATCAAGATATTGTAAATAGGCTCAGCGAGTTTTGCTATTGGATTGAGCTGATTTGATGAGCCGGCTTGAGCTCGACCACGAAGGATGGAACCTGGCCGCCGCCGGACGTAACGTTGGCGAGGCCCGTGGAGCTGAGGCGCGTCAGGCAGCCCGCCATCTTGCCGCGGAAGATGTAGGGGGCGAAGTCCACAAGCATGTCGCGCATCTGCACGCCGTTTTCCGTTTGCATCGGGAAAACTTCGCGGCGAACGGCGATGCGTTCTTGCACCACCCAAGCGCTATCGCGATCGGCGAGCGCGCGATCGAGCGCCGCGTCCCACTGGCGTTGGTCATTTTCCCAGCCAAGTTGCACGCCCGTGCCGCCGTATTCATCGTTAGGCTTCAACACGAAATTCTCGCGGCGGCCGCGCACGTATTCCAGCAGCCCGAAAGATTCTCCATCGCGAGTGGTCTTGCTGTCCGCAAGCAGGCGCGTCCAAGGAATATGGCGGCGAATCAGTTCGCGTTCGGCTGAGCTGAAGAGCGCGGAGTTTTGTTCGTCGGTGAGCACGGCGAAAAATGCTTTCTTGTGCGGAATTTTGCAGGTAAACGCATTGGCCACGCAAACTGCGCCGGAAGTGTAAGCGTTCACGAGAGCCATGCACTCTGCGCTGCGCGCGACGATGTCGTTAATCAAGACGCGGCGATACACCAGATCGATGCGCTTGCCGTGGGCAATGAGCTGGCCTTCCGCAAAAACCAGGTCGCGCGGATCCGCTAATACAGTAGCCACTCCCTCCTTCTGAAAACGCGCCTGAATAATTTCGAACTCGCTCCATGTAGGAACTTCGCGCCAATCCACGATCGCAATCACCGGCGGCGCGGCCGTGCCGCCCCATTCGCGGTAACTTTCCAGCAGCGCGGCCAGCATCAATTTCATCAGCGGAAATTTCCGAACGGTGTAATGTTCCTCGAATCGCTGCGTCATCGGAAGCGTCAGAAACACACTCGCCAGAGTTTCCGCATAGCCCAGGCCCGCAGGAGATTCCGCATTGTATTCCGCAAACTGCAGCGAATCGGGCAGCAGGAAAGCATCCAGCCGCGAAGCCGTGCTGGAAGTGCCGTAACGCGGATTGATGCGCGCGAGCCGCTCCTCCTCGGGGCTCAACGCGGATTGCACCAGCAAACGCGGGTCGGCAAGCGATTGCTTCACTACGCGTTCGCCAAGCGCAGCGATGAATTCGGCCACGACGCGAACGCGCTGTTCGTCTTCGGCAGTAAGAAAAAATGGGCGCAAGAACGGACAGTGAATGCGCTCGCCGAAAGTAAGTCGCTCGGCACGCATCCGCGCATTCAGCTCATTCAGGAATGCCGGGGAGAGCTCCACATCAGGCCGCAGCAGGCGGTGCCAAAGCTCTGCAGCTGCTTCCGAGGACCCAGGCTGCGAATGGGAAGCCGGCGCCGAACCGCTCATGCAGTCTTCGCCCCGACGGTTTTTTTCCCCGGCGTGCCGATAAATCCCGACGCCCCCGCGCCAATTCCCAGCATTTCTTCCCAGCGCGGCCAGGGATGAGTGGGATCGCCCCGCAGCGCGCGCTCAATCACCAAGCGCGCCATGCGATCCACCACCTGAGTGAAATAAAATTCGGTGATGCGGTCGCGCTCGAAATCCGGCGCGGGGTTCAGGAAGTCAATCGCGTAAGGAACACCGTCCTTGATCGCGAATTCGATGGTGTTCATTTCGTAGCCCAGCGCTTGATTGATGGTCTGCGCGTCGCGAACCACCCGCGCGCCCAATTCCGCTGAAAGATAATTGTGCTCCACCAGGTAGCGGCGCTCCTTGGGATCGTACACCACGGGCAGAATATCCATTTTGCCGAACGTGAAGCAGCGCACGTACTGGCTGAAATCAACATTTTCCTGCAGCGTCATGCAAGTGGACCCGGTGCCGTCGTAAGCCGCGATCAATTCTTCGCGGTTGTGAACTTTATAGACCTGTTTCCACCCGCCGCCGGAGTAAGGCTTCAGAAACGCGGGCCGGCCGACGTGATCGAGCAGCGCATCCCAATCAATCGGATAAATCAAATTGCGCAGCGATTCGGAATTGATGTCCACCGTGGGCGGATAGGATTTCTGCGGCAGCACCACCGTCTTCGGAATGGCCAGGCCCAGTTTCGCGGCGACGGCATAGTTGAAGAATTTATCGTCGGCCGTCCACCAGAACGGATTGTTGATGACGTACGTACCCTGCAGCACCGCGTGCTTCAAATACGCGCGATAATATTCCACTTCGTGCGAAATACGGTCCACGATCACTTTGTATTGCGCCAGCTCGCCCATCACCGTGCCGCCAAGCTTCACGAATTCCGCAGTGATGCCATCCTTCTTGCCCAGCTCGTTCACTTTGTCAATGAACGCCAGCGGAAAGCTGTATTCGCGGCCGCAGAGTATTCCGATTTTCATGGTTTACGATTCCTTTCGCTTGGATGCACAGCGAATTACACCTTCAGTTCAACGCAATCGCGTCATGAGACACGTGGTGCGCCAGCGGCGGAGCCAGCCGGAAGCGAAACACCCTCGCGCGTTTCCGCGACTATATGGCGAACGACGGACTGCAAGTCGCCGGTCTCTTGGTTCACGCGCAACTGGCGTTCGGCGCTGGTGCCGTGACGAAAGATTGCGCGAATCGGTTCAAGCGCGGCCCGGCTGCCCAGTTCGTCCAGCACGTCGTCCACGAATTCGAATAACTCTTCGATCAGCACGGCCATTGGCACTTCCGCCTGCTTGCCAAAATCAATCAGCTTGCCTTCGATGCCCCAGCGCGCCGCGCGCCATTTATTTTCTTCGATCAGCGCGCGATGGTACATGCGGAAGCCCATGTTGCGCGTGTACAGGCGATGCAGCTTCACCACGATGGCCTGCGTCAGAGCGGCGATCGCGATTGCTTCATCTACGCGCGTCACCACGTCGAAAATGCGAAATTCCAAAGTACCGAACGTCGGATGCGGCCGCACGTCCCACCAGATTTTCTTGGCGTTGTCTATGCAATGCAGACGCACCAGCAGCTCCACGTAATCCTCATACTGACTCCAGGAATTCAAGTGATCGGGAATTCCGGTGCGCGGAAACCTGCGAAAAACCGTGGTGCGAAATGATTTCAGCCCGGTGTCGCGGCCCATCCAGAATGGCGAGCTGGTGGAAAGCGCCAGCAAGTGCGGCAGAAAGTAGCGCGCCATGTTCATCAGGTCGATCATAGTAGTGCGATCCGGCACCGCCACGTGCACGTGCATGCCGAAAATCAGCAGCGAGCGCGCCAATTGGCCCATTTCCTCGACGATATTTTCGTAACGCTCGCCGGGGGAAATCACCTGATCAATCCAGGAAGAAAATGGATGCGTGCCGGCGGCGGCCACTTGCAATCCGCGACTTTCCGCGGCGCGCACCAGTTCACCGCGCGTGCGGCGCATGTCGGCTTCCAGCTCGTGCACGTTTGCGCAAATTTTTGTGCCGATTTCGATGATGGATTGATGCATCTCGCGCTTCACTTGCTCGCCCAGCCCGGGCGAGGAAGCTTCCATCAATTCGCTGACGTGCGAACGCAGTTCGCCCGAAGTAGGATCGACGATCTGGAATTCTTCTTCGACACCAATCGTGAACCGGTGACTCATGAAGGCCCCTTCCGGCCGGGGATGCGAGGACGTCGCGGGGGGTATCATACTCCACTTGGGGCGAATTTCGGCGCGCTGGCGAAGCGTCAGAAGACTTACCACAAAGGACACCGAGAAGAGGCAGCGAAGCTAAAGCAAAAGATTCAACCGAGAGATCGCAGAGGTCCGGGCGCACAGATCGCAGAGAAAAACTGACAACGAGCTCACTGCGGGCAGGCCGCGCCGTTATCCACCCAAATGTTCATCGCGGCTACAAATTCCGGACGACTAAGAGGCGGCAGCGTGCGTCCATCGCCCGGATTCCATCCCCAGCCGACAAGATCGTCCGAGGAAACGTGTTCGATGATCTGCGCCAGAGTGCGATGGCCGTTTTTCGCCGGATCTTTCAGCTGACGGCAAAACTGGCCGGCAGTCTCGCCCTGAATCACCATCTTCATATTGGCAGGCGGCAGCGACCATTTCGGATTTCCCGGCGGTGTATTATCTCCAGGAAGATTCGCGGCCTGATGGCACGTGCTGCATTTCATTCCGTAAACGCCTTGGCCGTCGGGGCCGCGCTTCACGTCCTGAATGTGCACGTGACCATCGTCGCCCTGCAGCGGCGCGTCGCCGGATGGATGGCAATTTCGGCAGCGCGGAGATTCAAAAACAGTCCACGCGCGGTTGAAAGCGGCCTGCGCAGCGGCCGTATCCGATTTATAGGCGCTGCCGGCTGCAGTCGACGCAGCCGAAGCCGCATGCAGTGAATTCGACGAGGCGGCGAGCGCGGCCTGCTGCTGCGCGAGCGTCGGCAGGCACGCAGCCAGAATCAGTAAGAGCACCAGTCCGGCCAAGATCGGCCATTTTCTTTTCGCAATTTTGCTCATGCTCGCACCCTCACCGTGAACGCTCATGCAGAACGCAAATCATCTGGTTTGATCGGTAGCCGTCGCACGCGCTTGCCGATCGCCGCAAAAATTGCGTTAATCACTGCGGGAGCCACAGGCGGCACGCCCGGCTCGCCGACGCCGGTGGGATGCTCGGTGCTGGGCACGATGAACACCTCAATTACCGGCGATTCGAACATGCGCACCATCGGGTAGTCGTGAAAATTGCGCTGCTGCACGCGGCCCTTGTCGAGCGTGATTTCGGTTTTCAGCGCGGCCGTGAGCCCGAAAATAATCCCGCCCTCGATCTGGCCCTTCACCGTGTCCGGATTCACCGTGCGGCCGCAATCCGCCGCGGCGACCACGCGATGCACGCGCACCGTCCCGTCTTTTTCCACCGAAACTTCCGCAACCTGCGCCACATAACTATCGAACGAAAAATGCGTGGCGATTCCACGCGCGTGTCCAGCAGGAAGCGGCCCACCCCAATTTGCTTTTTGCGCGGCAAGATCCAGCACCGCCAGCATGCGCGGCTGGCTCGCGAGCAAAGTGCGTCTCAACAGGTAAGGATCCTTGCCTCCGGCGTGAGCTACTTCATCCAGAAACGCCTCAACCGAAAATCCCGTGTGCGAGTGCCCCACCGACCGCCACCACTGCACCGGAACTTCATTCTTGGTGGTGTGCAGATCCACCTGCAGGTTCGGGATGGCATAGATTAAATCCGCCGCTCCTTCAACGGACGCCGAGTCAATCCCGTTCTTGATGCCGAAGTCTTCGAACATGGTGCCCGCCATGATGGATTGGCCGACGATGGTATGAGTCCACGCGACGGGATTGCCGTTCGCATCCAGCCCCGCGGCGAAATGGTCGTACCACATGGGCCGATACCACCCGCCGCGAATATCGTCTTCGCGCGTCCACACTACTTTCACGGGAACTTTCGCGGCCTTGGCTACTTCGGTGGCTTCCGTGACGAAATCGCTCGCCGGATTCGCGCGCCGGCCGAATCCTCCGCCCAGAAGCGTGGTGTGTAGCGTCACTTGCTCGGGCTTCAGCCCCGCCACTTTTGCAGCAGCGGCGCGATCGCCGGTCTGAAATTGCGTGCCGCTCCAAATCTCGCAGCGATCTTCTTGCAAATCCACCACGGTGTTGAGCGGTTCCATCATGCAGTGCGCAAGATAGGGAACTTCATACTCGGCGGTCATCGTCTTCGCCGCGCCCGATAGAGCCGCTGCCGGGTCGCCTACTTTTCGCGCAACCAAGCCGGGAGTTTTCGACATCGCGGAATAGTTCTCGCGCATTTCGACGGTGGAAATTGCGGCTCCTGGCCCGTCGTCCCAGGTGATTTCCAATTTCTCGCGCCCCAGCTTCGCGGGCCAAAAACCCTTCGCGATCACCGCAACGCCCGATGGAACCTGCACGACGTCCGCCACGCCGGGAATCGCCTTGGACTTATCCGCGTTGAAGCTCACAACTTTCCCGCCAAATATCGGCGCGCGCGCGACTACCGCCGTCAGCATCCCCGGGATGTAAACGTCCAGGCCAAATTGCGCCGTGCCATTGGTCTTAGAAGGAGTATCCAGGCGATGCATCGGCTTGCCGACCAGCGTGAAATCCTTCGGATCCTTCAGCGGAATATCTTTCGGCGGCGCGATTTTAGAAGCCGCTTCCGCGAGGCTGCCATATGAGGCGCGGCGTCCCGTGGGCGTGTGAATCACATAGCTCTTTTCCGCGCGGCAGGTTTGCGGATCCACTTTCCAGGCTTGCGCCGCGGCCGCGATGAGCATGATGCGCGCCATCGCGCCCATTGTGCGGAAGCGATCGTATTCGGAATTGGTAGTCGTGCTTCCGCCTGTCATCATGATGCCGAACACAGTGTGGTTGTAAACCGCTTCCACCGGAGAGGACTCGACGCGAACCCGCGCCCAATCCGCTTCCAGTTCTTCGTTCAGCAGCATCGGAAGCGAAGTGTAAATTCCCTGCCCCATTTCTGAGTGATTGGAAATCACGGTCACGGTCTCATCTGTTCCGATGCGCACGAATGCATTCAGCGCAACGGGCTTCGCGGCAGAATCGGCGGCAGCGTCTGCCGCCGACACAAACTCCGGCACGTACAGGCTGATCAGCAGACCGCCGCCCAGCGCTGCGCCGGCCTTCAGAAATTCGCGGCGTTTCATTTTCGTGGCGACGCTCACTTGCCACCTCGCTGCGCCTGAATCTCCGCGGCGCGATGAATCGCGCGGCGGATGCGCGGGTAGGTGCCGCAGCGACAGATGTTGCCGGACATGGCTTCGTCAATATCTTCATCCGTAGGCGCGGCATTTTCGGCCAGCAGCACAGCGGCGCTCATGATCTGCCCGGACTGGCAGTAACCGCACTGCGGCACGTCAATTTCAATCCAGGCCTGCTGTAGCGGATGCGTCAGATCGGGAGAAATTCCTTCGATGGTCGTGACCTTCTTTCCTTCGGCGCGCGAAACAGGCGCGACACAGGAACGCACCGCTTGGCCGTCAATATGTACGGTGCATGCGCCGCACAGCGCCATGCCGCAGCCGAACTTCGTTCCCGTCAGGTTCAAGGAATCGCGGATTACCCAAAGCAAAGGTGTGGACGGAGGATCTACCACGGTGACAGGCTTGCCATTGACGGTGAATGAGATCAAGGAGCGCCTCCTCCCTGCAAAATATTATGTAAGGGGTTGGATGTGTGCAAGCCTGAGCACGATGCAGCCAAGCAATAAAAAAACTCGCTCGCTAAAGTTTGTTCAGCCCGTCGAGCGCCGCGACCTTGTAGGCTTCCGCGAGAGTCGGGTAGTTGAACACCGTGTCGCGGAAATATTCGATCGAGCCGCCGTAGTACAACACAGCCTGGCCAATGTGAATAATTTCGGTGGAGCGCTGGCCGATCACGTGCACGCCCAGCAGCCTGCGCGTATTGCGGTCGAATAATAATTTCAACATGCCGCTCTCATCGCCCAGCATCATGCTCTTCGCCAGCTCGTTGTATTTCGCGATCCCCACTTCGTACGGAACCTTGTTCTTCGTAAGAGTTTCTTCCGTCTGCCCCACCATCGAAATCTCCGGAATGGTGTAAATGCCGTAAGGAAAGAGTTCGGGCATGTGCTCGGAAGGCGCGCCGAACATGTGGCAACTCGCCAGGCGCCCCTGCTCCATGGAAGTGCTCGCCAGTGCCGGAAAACCGATAATGTCGCCCGCCGCGTAAATGTGCGGCACGTTCGTCTGATAGTGCGCGTTCACCTTAATTTTTCCGCGCTCGCCGGAGTCCAGGCCCGCGGCTTCAATGCGCAGCTGATCCCCGTTCGCCTGCCTGCCCACGGCATAGAGCAAAGCATCCGCCTGAACTTTCTTGCCGCTTTCCAGTTCCGCAAAAACTCGATCACGCTGCGGGTCAATCCCCACGCGCGTGACTTTCTCGCCCAGCCGGAATGTAGTGCCCATCTGCCGCAGGTGATACGCCAGCGACTCAATAATTTCGCGGTCCACAAAATCCAGCAAAGTAGGCCGCTGATCGATCAAAGTAACTTCCGTACCCAGAGCCGCAAGAAACGATGCGTATTCCAGGCCGACGACTCCAGCTCCGACGACGATCAACTCGCGCGGCAGACCTTCGAGCATGGTGAGTCGGTCGGTATCCACGATGCGCTTATCATCAAAAGGAATTTCCGGATTGCGCGCCGGACGAGTGCCGCAGGCAATCAGAACGTGCTCGCCGTGCAACACGTGTTTGTCGGTGTCGCCCTGGATTTCGATGGTGTGCGGGTCGGTAAACTGCGCGGTGCCCTGAAATATCTGCACGCCGTTGCGCTTCAGCTGGGCGCGAATCACTTCGGTCTCTCGCGAAATGATGGAGCGCACGCGGAAGGAAAGGTCCTGCACCGAAATATCGTTCTTGCCGCGGTAGTTGTCGCCGTAAAAAGCCTTCACGGCGTTTCCTGTCAATTGAAAAATCGCTTCGCGGACGCTCTTGCTGGGAATCGTGCCGGTATGCACGCAAACGCCGCCAATCATCAACGTGCGATCAATCACCGCGACGCGCTTGCGCAACTTCGCGGCGCAAATGGCGCCCTTCTGCCCCGCCGGGCCGCTGCCGATCACGATCAGGTCAAAATTGGTCTCAGGCATTCGCTCACCGCTAATTATTGCCGAACAGTACTGAAAATGGAATCGCGCGCAGCATCGCTATTGCGGCTGAGTGACACGCGTATTGGCTGCGTATGCAGGACGCTGAACAAAGTTCCAGCTTCAATCGCACGGAGGGGACCGAAGTGCGCACCACTATGATTTTGCCGCCGAATCTTTACAGAAATACGAACGCGACTAGCATACTGAAAAATCGCGCCGTGCGCCATGCAGGCTGCACGAAGAGGTACACAAATGGCGCGGGCGCCTCGCGGTAGGACGATCCCGCCGCTCAGGTTAGCGACGCCGAGGCAGTTGAGGAATCCCCATACTTTTGCGTGGCATAGCCCACGATCAGGCCCACCAATCCGCCGGGCACCATAATCTGGACGTAATAATTCCGCTGCATGTACGCGATGAAAAATGCGAACAACAATCCCACACCCAGCCCGAACAGCACGCCCAGACCCAGCGAATGTACTTTGCGCGCGAATATTCCGATCAATACTCCCGCCAGCAGTCCTTTAAACGTCGAGCCGAGTACGATGCCCATCAGCTGCGGCCGCACCGCAGGCGTGAACCATGAAGTAAACCCGTCGAAAATCCCCAGAATGCCGCCCAAAATCAATCCGTACGTGATCTTGTTCATCCAATTCCTCCGGGGCGCGCGTGTGTTCCGGCCCTCGCCATTCTATTAACCGCGAATTGAAATTCCTTTAACGCCGAAACCAGAAAATCAGCAGCGCGCGCACCACAAGGTATGTCAGCACCAGCACGATCGCCAAGCGATACCGTGCAACCCAGCGTGCAATCTTCTGCAAGGCATTTTCGGGATACGCCCGCACCGGCAGGCCATCCAGATACCGCGCGATTTCGTGGCCAAGCTCGGACGCCGAGGCGTAGCGACCGGCGGGATCTGTGTCCATGGCCTTTCGCGCAATCGCGGTCAACACTCGCGGCGTGGTTTGCGTGCTGCGAAAGCTCGCCGCAATTAAAAACTGTAGCATCGCACCCAGCGAATAAATATCCGCCCGCTCGTCGAGATGCTCCACATCGCCGCGCGCCTGCTCCGGCGCCATATAGCCCGGCGTGCCAAGAACAGCGCCGTGAGCCGTCTTTGGCGCTGTGCGCAATGAACCAGCCGCGAAACCGCCTGGGCCTTCACACGCTTGGTCGTGTACCGTTTCGGCCGGCGTGGATATCCGATTCGCGCGCAGAATTCTCGCTACGCCCCAATCCATGACCAACACTTCGCCGAACGGCCCGGTCATGATGTTTTCCGGCTTCAGGTCGCGATGCAGCACGCCGCGCGTGTGCGCAAACGCAACGGTGTCGCAAATCCGCTGGAAGATGCGCAAACGACTGGGCAAGGGGCTCGCGCGCTCGGAAAAACGGTCCAGGCGCTCGCCCTCCACAAATTTCATCGCGTAGAAAACGCGGCCGTCCGCCAGCGTGCCTGCATCGTGCACCGGAACGATCCCCGGATGTTCCAGGCTCGCCAGAATGTGCGCCTCTCGCTGCAGACGCGCTGCGAGATCGCCGCTCGAGTCCGGTACGTCCAGAATTTTTATCGCCACGCGCCGGCCCAGCATCGCATCCTCGGCCAAATACACCGAGCCCATGCCGCCGCTGGCGATGCGCTCGATCAGGCGATAGCGAGTTCCCGCAAGATCCGGCTCGGCGCCCGCGGAACGCAAGCGTGCGATCGCCTCATCCGAAAGCCAGTTCATGCGGACTCCACTCCCAGCAGCGCGCGGGCTTCGCGGCGAAATTCCGCTTCAGAGCAAGTCATCTCGCGAAGTTTCTCCAGTGCGATGCGGCGAAATTCGCGGCGAGCGAACGCCAGATGATTGGTCACGTCCGTCACGGCAATCCCGAATTCCTGCGCTAACTCCGCGTAACTCGGGCGGGATGTGTCCGAGTCGTCTAGATCGTATCGCTCGAACAGCCGAAAATGACGTAGCTTGCTACGCGCCTCGCAAAAAGACCGCAGATCCGTCAGCGCCAGCGTAAAAAGATTGCGCACGAATTCCCTCTCCAGATATTCGTCGAAGCTTTCCGCCGATGCGGACACAGTCAAATGCGATTTCGCGCGCGCGAATTCCGCTTCGGCGCATTCGAAATCGAGCGCCACGTGCAGCACGTCTCCCCCGCGCTTCAACCGGTTCACGGCCTTCGTCTGATTGGCAACGAAATGGTCCACGCACACGCGCAGAAATGTTCGCAGACGCGCCTTGGCCGGATCGAAATCGCTCAAATATTCCTTTTCGATCAGCTGCGCCAGAAATTCCTGCGTCACGTCCTTGGCATCTTCATTGGATTTATTCCAGCGTATGCGCAGGTATTTATAAATGGGCTTCCAGTAGGCTGCGAGGATCGCATCGAGCGCCCGCGATCGCTCCCGCGGATCGTCGCTGCGCGCAGCCACCACGGCGGACCAGCACGTCGCGGGAAATCTTCCGCTGGGGCCGCCGATCGTGGTGTCTTCCTTCATTACCCGACGCCACGCTACGCTAGGCGAGCGCGATCAGATCAATTTCCACGCGGAAATCGCGCGGCAGCCGCGCCACCTCCACGGTGGTGCGCGCCGGTGGATCCTTCGGGAAATAGCGCGCGTACACTTCGTTCACCGCGGCGAAGTCGTTCATGTCCTTCAGGAACACGCCCAGGCGCACCGCGCGATCCAGCGAAGATCCAGCCGCCTGCACAATGGCCTTCAAATTTTCCATGATGCATTCCGCTTGCTGCGCCGCGTCGCCGGTCAGCGCGTTACCGGTGGTCGGATCGAACGCCGTCTGGCCCGAAACAAATATGAATCCGTTGGCCTTGATGGCTTGCGAGTATGGGCCGATGGCCTTTGGTCCTTTTTCAGTGAAAATCACTTCCCTCACAACGCCTCCTCAAGGCAAAAGATGAAAACTGGAAATGAGAAAATAGAAAAGCAAATCCAGCCCCGCTAAATCATTCGCCGGTGCTCGCCGGCCGCCCCATCTCCAATTTTCTCTATTCCATTTTCACTTTTCTAATTTCGCTGTTCTACTTTTCCGCAGCATAGCGTTCGCGAAAATCTTGCGGCATTCCCGTGCGATACAGCCACACGCGAAAGGGCTCTGCCAGATTCTTCCCAGTAGTTTGCTCCAGCGCCGCGCGCAAGTCATTGAAGCCTACTTCCTTGCCGCGCAGCAACGCAACCACCTGCGCCAGCCCGCTGCGCACCGGCGCCTCGCC
>Ga0209655_10000612_pt1 | contig 13666 bp, 14 predicted proteins | sample BogFormECP03_OM2_FD_188236 | JGI IMG/M metagenome (GOLD analysis project Ga0209655, IMG submission 188236) | Bog forest soil microbial communities from Calvert Island, British Columbia, Canada - ECP03_OM2 (SPAdes) (version 2) | ecosystem: Environmental > Aquatic > Freshwater > Wetlands > Bog ...
CAATCATCGTTTCCGCTTCGGCCGGCCAATACAGTCCTTCTTCTTTGACCTTGGGGTCGGACGGTGCTCTCCGTACCAGTTCCAAACCGAAAGACGAGAGCATCCTTTCGAAGCAACGCCAGGCAAGCCGTTGGGGGGCCGACCTCGGAGGTTCGATGAGAATGTACCTTTCGGGAAAAATGAGACGGGTCAGGCACTTCTTCATGAGGCTGAGATAGAGTTGCTCCGGCCGTTCGCCTTTCTCAATAATGGCGGTGTCCACGATTGGGTGTTTTGACGGTAAATTCTTGTTCATTTCGCTTACATCCGTCCCTGGAATTCTACCCAGCAATCGAGAAAGTTCCCGTCGATGAATAGTCCCGCCTTGCAGCGCTAAACTCGCCGTTCCGAAAACGGGATTTTGGATAACCCAAATAAGGAAGACGATTGCAAAGCTATTTTACTCTCAGGTGGACGCGCGGTTACGCGGAGCTGATTCTCCACCGGCTCTGGTTGAATGCCCTGCTCCGACGCCGCAGCCTAGCATTGTCCGAATAAGAATCCCGAGATCGGAGAAAAAAGTTCTCCTGCGCATATACGAAAGAGAAAGTTCCAGTTTTTTAGGAAGAATTCGAGCAACATATTCCTCCTCGGCATTTCCGTTGGCGAACTCTTTTTGTTCGTCGCGAAATGTGATTGACGCGGGGTCGGTAATACCCGGTCGATCCTGCAGCAACTCAGAGTATTCAGGGCGAAACATCTCTACATAACGTTCAACTTCTGGGCGAGACCCAACGAGTGCCATATCGCCTGTCAGCACATTAATCAATTGAGGCAACTCATCCAGTTTGTATCGCCGGATGAAACGGCCAACGGCGGTGACGCGATCATCGTTCGCAGCAGTGATCAGGCTCTTACCTTCCGCCCCGGATACCATGCTCCGAAATTTCAACAAGCGAAACTTTCGAAAGCCCAATCCCATTCGCGGCTGCGCGTAGAGGACTGTGCCTCCATCCTCCACTTTAATCGCCAAGGCGACAAGTAATAATAGTGGCGTCAGCAGAAACAGGCCGACCGTTGCGCAGAGGATGTCGAATAGGCGTCGCATGTTAACCAACATCGTTCGAAGCATTCCTCGATGCGTCGCGGGGACACAATAATCTGACCGGCTCTCGGAAAATCTCAGGTACGGTTTGCACGGATAGCCGTTGATCCGTCCCGGACGGTCTCTCGTGCTCCATACTTCTCTCCAATTTCACATACCGCTTCAACGACGTCGTCTACGTCACGGTCACTCATCCTCGTAAACAGAGGCAAGGAGAATATCCGCTCGTACTCGCGGCTGGAAACCGGAAAATCGTACGGTTGATACTGATACTTCTCTCGGTAGTAACGATGCATATAAACTGGAATGAAGTGAACCGAACTTGCGATATTCCGGGCCTTCAGCTCTTCGATGAAGCGGTTTCTGGAGATCGTGAGACGTTCGAGATTCAGGCGTAATACATACAGATGCCAGGCATGTTCAACTTCACTTCGCTCAACGGGAACTTGGAATTGCTTCAGCCGAGTGAATGCTTCGTTGTATTTGCGCACGATCTCCACCCTTCGCGAATGAAACTCAGGCAATTTCCGCAGTTGATGGGAACCGATCGCAGCTTGTATGTCGGTCATATTGTACTTGAATCCCGGTCGGATCACCTCGTAATACCAGGAACCCCCCGAGCTATATTGCTTCCACGCATCGCGGCTCATCCCGTGCAGACTCCAGATCCTTGCCTCATCCATCAGTTCGCTCAATCCCGTGAGCATGCCACCTTCAGCAGTTGTCAGATTTTTTGTTGCATAGAAAGAGAAGCAGGTGAGAATCGGAACGGGAGCACAGAAAGAAAAAGAACCGATGCTCCGATTCTTGTATTTTGCCGGAAGGCAATGGGCAGCGTCTTCAATAATTGCGAGCTTGTGTTCGGCAGCGATTTCAAATAAAGATTCCAGTTCACACGGATGGCCATAGAGGTGCACCGGCAGAATTGCTTTGATCGTACCCGTGCTACCGCTCGTCTTGGTCTCTTGTTCGAGGGCTTCCCGGACTTTACGGGGATTGATGTTGAGCGTGTCTGGTTCAATATCAACAAGAATCGGGCGAGCGCCGACGTGTTCAATCACGTGAATCGTCGAACAGAAAGTCATCGGCGTCGTGATGACCGCGTCACCCGGGCCTATGCCCAGGGTTGCGAGCGCAACGTGCAGGGCCGCGGTACAAGAACTCAGCGCCAGCGCCGCGGGCGCGCCCACGGCGGCGGCAAACTCTTGTTCAAACCGTTTAACCTTCGGACCAGTAGTAATCCAGTCCGACCGAAGAGTATCGATGACTTCGGCAATTTCTTCTTCTCCGATGCTCGGAGGCGAAAACGGCAAGAAACTATCGCGCACTCGAATTCCCCTTGTCCATCCCTGGCGAGTATAGATTAGTTCGCCATGAAACCTCGAGAAAGATACGCCGTCTTTGTGACACCTAGCGTTCGCTTTGACGCGTGGTCTTCGATGCCGCGCGCACTGGGAAATCAACGTATCTGCAGTAAGCACATGCAGTGCGTGCACAGTGGCCGTACCAATGCCAGCGAGTTATAAAGCGCCGGCGAGATACGCCCCACGATTCTTCCCAGCGGTGGCGCGAGCGTGATCCGCCGAAAGGTTATCGAGCAGTCGGGAAACAATCGGCGAATCTCTGCGCGTCCGATTCCGCGCACATCCGGGTTCTTGGGATTGTTGTACATGAAGTCGTACCAGAGAATTCTTCCACCGGGTGAAAGAATCCGTATCATATCGTCGGATATCTTTTGCCTAAAACTATCGCTGAGAACCGACGTGAAAAGCATGGACTGATTCACTAGATCGAAGCTGCCGCCCGGAAAAGGGAGACGGGAGGCATCACCGCATGCAAAATGCAAGCCGGGGTTGAGGTCAATGGACTCCCGAAGGCGATTCGGCATAAGATCAAAACCAAAAAGCAGGCTGGGTTCGGCGTTGCATTCCAGTAATTGTCGAGGCCAAGCACCCCGGCCATAAGCCACGTCAAGAATGCGCAACCCACTCAGCGCACGCAACCCCGCGGCACGAAACAGGCCCGCCATTGCGATTTCGCATTCGTGATGCCTGCAAAGATTTCCTGCGTGGATGCGGGCATAGCGATCGCGCGGGATAACTCTCGCGCGGAACTCATACGCCTCCCGAATGCGCGCGAGCTCCCCCCAGCGCGCTCCCGTCCTTCCGGGCCGGGGATGATTCCGTCTTTGCTCCGGCTTTCAACTCCATCGATTGCCGCACCTAGTAAGCAGTGATGCGCTGATTGCGGAACGCTCTGACCATTCCGAGAAAAAATCCCAGATTTGCCAAACAGAATGAAAACGGATATGCAAACACCCCAGCAGACCGATCTCCGCGCGCAAGCATCCAACCGACAAGAGCGGATAGGTAGAACAGGAGCTGAATCACCCAAAGAATTGTTTGTTGGTGATCCAAGACCAGCACCGTATTCGCGGCGAAAGCGATTGCGAGCAAAAAAGGAGTCAGCCAGCGAAGCAGTTTATGCGAGAGCAGGCCAAACGACGTCAACGGAAACCGAAATGGGTTTAGGATGGCAGGTCGACTCAGAGTCCCAGTCCAATTGCGCGCCGTCATTCGGATACGCGCCCTCAGTTCGCCTGCAATTGTATGCGGCATGGTGTCGAAGACCACGGCTCGCGAGTCATGCAAAACACGACAATTCTGTAGCCGAACATCCAACGGAAGTATGCAGTCTTCGCCGTAAATCGGAGGTATTGGTCGCACGATCTCGCGGCGGACCGCCATTGCCTGTCCACTTGCAGTAGCAAGAATCCCAATATCGGATTCCGCTTCCCTTAGATATAACTCATAACGCCAGTACAATCCTTGCCCTTTGGTGACAGCATCGGTTGGCTGGCCGAAGTGCACCGTGGCTGTAACCAACCCCGTTCGGGGATCCGCGAAATTAGACACCAATACCTGCAGAATATCGGGCGACGTGCGAGTGTTTGCATCTGTAAAGAATAAGATTTCGCCGCGCGCCGTTTGCGCGGCTTGGTTCTGCACTCCGCTCTTGCCCACACGGCCCTCACTCCGAAGCAGTCGGATGCGCGCGTCGCGCGTCGCAAATCGCTCAACGATTTCTTCGGTCGCATCGGTCGAATGATCCGAGACCACCAGAACCTCCATCTGGTTGTCGGGATACAGAATGCGCTGGCAGTCTTGCAACTTTTCGGCGATCGCTTCTTGCTCATTGTGAACGGCCAAGATGACCGAAACGAACGGTTTTTCCTCCCCTCGCGTGACAGGTGTTGCGAAAAATCTCCGAATAATCCACAGCAATGCTGGATACCCCAGCCACGTGTACGAAACTACCAACAGCGCCAGGAACAGCAGCGATTTATCCCAAGTCAATTTTAGTGCTCCAGATGGTCGCTGTCCTTTCTTGACACAAACCTTACCCACACCATTTAGTTAGCGCCCGAGAGAGCTAGGTCGGACGACCCGATTCGGAGTTTGTCGAGGCAGGTCGCCTCTATTCAAAATACAGGCGCATGACCTGCTCGAGGTCAAGCCGGTTTTTCCGATAATGCAATGGGTTCGAGAAGCGACCGCAAATCAGGCTCCAAAGCCATCGCGAAACTATGGTGCAAAAGACTAGAAGTCGGACAACGACCAGCGTCATAAGTGAGTAGTGCTTTTGATAAAAGTAAAATAGGCTCCGGTAAGAATGGACGCTATAATCGCGCATCTGACCGCCGGAGCTCCGTCCGACCAAATGAACAATTTCTCCGGTCGGCACGTAGTACAACTTCCATCCGGCATCGCGAAGCCGGATGCAGTAGTCCGTGTCTTCCAGATACATGAAAAACTTTTCGTCAAATGGCCCAACTTCTTGAACGGCTTGTCTCCGCATCATCAGGCATGCCGCTGAGATATTTTCGACTTCAATGGGGGTACTGACCGCAGTATACGGGTCAAGATAAGACCGCGCCGTAGAACCCATCAGAAAGCCCAAATACGTGCGCAGGAATCGACGTGCCCCGTCACTCTTGATCAGACGTGAAACTCGAGAAAATCGAAAGAGTAGCAACATCGGTCCGGGCCGTTTGCTAACGGAAGCCTGAATGCTTCCGTCCGCGTTTAGGAGCCGGCATGCAACACCTCCGGCGTCTGGATGTCCATCCAAAAAATCCTTCATCGCTGTTAACGCGCAGGGCCGCACAACCGTATCGCTGTTTAGGAGGAAAAAATATTTTCCCTTTGCTTCTTTGAGCCCTTGATTGGTGGCCCTTGAAAAGCCCAGGTTTTCTGAATTTTCAATTAATCGAACTTCTGGAAAATTTGCGCGGACCATCTGTGCACTCCCGTCCGTTGACATATTATCGACAACGATAGTTTCAAGAAGGGAGTCGCGGTGGGCGCCGATCGATGTTAAGCAATCTCGTAGCAATTCACGAGTATTGAAGGCAACAATAATCACAGACAGAATTTCAGCCTCGGGGGTTGTCGCTTCTTGCAACATGTCGTAGTCAAATCCCGCACGGGGAACTTTCGCACGCTCGACCTGCCGAAAGGATGCCCGAAGACATGATTCGACTGTCAGACCGAATCCTTCGGCCTGCCCACAAGTATCAGCTCCTCACCTGCGTCTTTGTCTGATCGTCGTGACCGTTCCTCTCGCATCTGAAACCTCAATCCCTCGATCCTAAGCTTCAGCGTATAATCCGATTCGCGACGAAAACTGCCCTTGCGGCGGATTGTCTGGCTCGCGGCCCAAACCCAAGGCGCCATCCGCGTCGAGCTTCGCAGATGTCGGACTGAGAGCCCCGCCTTCTCGCAACACGTTCGAAGTGAAGGAGCAGAATATAGATAAAGGTGTCTAGGATGCTCGAGAGGGGCCCAAGAATTCCTAAACTCTCGATGCCCTAGACTTGCCAAGTTAGGCGTTTCAACAATGATGCTCCCCTCAAGCTTCACAACGCGCGAGCACTCGCGAAATAGCGCGATTGGCTCGTACACGTGTTCAATCACGTGGCTCAGCGTCACTACATCGAAGGACCTAGCTGGGAACTTTGCATCCGCGAGAGACCCTGTCGTTACAGGAAGTCCATATTGCTCCTGCGCCACTCGTGCAGCCGCAGGGTCGGGCTCGACACCGGTCACGTCCCAGCCGGCATCGCGCATCAGCGACAAAAAGGCGCCATTCCCGCATCCGACATCGAGAATCCTGCCCCCGCCCGATCGGTCAAGCCCCATGGTGCCCAGAATAGCGAGTTCCCGGACCTGAGGTATCCGACTAAGGGCTTTGCCTAACTGCCGCCACGCCCAACCTGTCGCGAGGCCCTCATAGCCCGGTACGGTCGAATACAAGCCTCGTTTTATATTTTCTCGCAATGAAGGAAGATTGTATCGCTCTCGCTCGTGAACATGCGTGAAAAAGTTGCTGTAAACTTTTCCAAGTTCGCTCGGCAGTGGTCGCGGGTTCAACCAGACAAGGCCGCACCGCGAGCAGTTCCAGAATCCCCACTCACCGCTTACACCAAACATTCGGTCCGTGAGACGGGAATAGAGCGATATACCTCGAACTCCACAGATCAGGCAGTTCTCGACTTCTTCTGTGGCAATTCGATCGCGAACCGTTAGTTGTTCGCGACCGAAACTTGGATAGTTACTCTTGGAAGAAATCACTGGGGCTCGCCTAGGCAATCCAGTGTGTCGCAATTTGCTGCAATGGCGCCGTCGGTAATCATCGAAACTGGAGCACCACTGACGGTTGGAACGAAGTAGCTGTTCGTCCAGAGCGTTGGCAGTCTCGACCGCAGACTTGCAAATTCCCTTCGCCAATGATGTGAAGAGACGCCCTTGAGATTCCTAACCAGATGATGAATCCCAAACTGCGGGTCCACTTTCACAAGCAGAGATGCACATGGCTGGGCATCATTTCCAGTGCGATGATTTCGGCTATGTATTTCGCCGCAACCTTGCGGAGAAGCTGTGCGCATCACTTTGCAATCCGGTCTTCGAACACTTTGCGCCTGTATCTCGGACACCAGACGACGGGGTACTTGCTCGAATAGACGATGTGGTTGTTCGATTTGTAGCCGGCGATCACGGTTACGCTGTACTACAGGCACCAAACGAATGCCGTAAAGTACATCTTACGTCCCATGTGTAAACGCAGGGGCTTTACGGCGCATTTTGGTAAGTTGAGCAGATCAAGCCCATGAATGCGCGTGGCGCAAACCAACTCCTGTTGCGCGCTCGTGTCATTGCTGTGACTACGACGAGCGGCGCAAACGGGAGCCATGCTGAGTCCAAAATTTCAAACATCGGAACTTCCGGCATTAGACTTTGCGGTCATCATCTAGTCTCTGCTGGCCCGAATCATTTACGATGATTGATGGGCGCATGCCCCCGAACAAACGAGCAGCAAAAAAAACATAAATAAGATAGGACGAAGAAGAAAACACAAGAACGTAGGCCGCAGCCGCGTATCCGAAGCGTGGAACTAATAGGAGGTTGGCAACGAGGCTCAGGAAGACGACAACAGCCATTCCCCACAGCATCGCTTTGGTTTGTTGCCGGATTTCAAGTGGCTTATGGACGAGCAACGCGAGTTGCCATAGAAAACCTCCCAGCACGAGCACCGGCAGCACCGACGCAGCAGTGGCATTGTCGAGTCCGAGAACCAAAGATGTAATCCTTCTCGCAAATACAACAACAACAACAAATATGGGCGCGAAGATCAAAACCTGATACTTCATCGTGGAATTGATAATGTCACGCGCGACCGAATATTCTCCATCATTCCAGCTCCGCATGATCCGAGGATGGGCTGCCTGGGCCAGTGGAATGGCAAAAAATGAAAACGACCTTACTGCAACCTCATACAGCGACGCATAGACACCAGCTTGGGTATAGCCGACAAACTTCTGAATGGTCCACCGGTCGATGACGGGCAACATCTGGGAAATGAGCAGCCACAAGCCGACCGCCCAGCCATAGTGCCACAAATGACGCAAAATAGCCTTGGCGGAGTCGGATTTGGATCGAGCATCCTCGTTGAAGTGTTCAATCGCCTTCCTTACGGGGGGTCCAATACGCAACGTCAAGACCAATGCCAGGGCGTAGGCGATACCGAGCCCCAAGAGGACTAACTGGAAATCCTTCCGTCCAGTGACTAGAACCAGCACGACGGCGATTGCCAGTCCCCCTACAGAACGCAAACCCTCGCGCTTCATCACCCCAAGTGGCTGAAGTTGCGCCTGCAGCCTGCCCAATACCACTGAATAGACCAAGAATGCGAAGCAAAACCCTTCCACGAGAAGCGCCGTTGCCGCGCTATATTGGAGGCGGAGGACAACCGGAATAAGAACGATCGCCATCGTCCAGAGCGATAGCACTGTCCCCAGGACTATCGCGCTCTTGAATCGAGCGGCACGTGCGTCGGTTTCGCTAGGAGAGGGATGAAACCGCAGAATTCCTTGCGTTAGCCAGCCGGAGCCGGCTCCTCCAATTGCCAGAAGAAACGGCAGGATTACTGCAAGCCGGCCATACTCTTCTATTCCAATCAAGCGTATAAGAATGGGTACCGAGATTACGCCCGTCAGGCCGGGAATAATTCTGCTAACAAAATAGCTCGTCGAATCCCGAAGCAGAGACATCCGAAGAGAAAAACTTAGCCTTCCGGTGTTCTCTGAGAGGCTGGCAGTCTGCTGCTGTTCGGAAACTATTGTCATGACGATCAGTTCTGTAGGAAGACAGCCTTGGCTAAAACGCCTGCCTCCGATGCCGGCGGGAGGCGGTCGTTCCGGCTATTCCTCCAATCCACACGCGGCATCGGAATGGCAGCGTCAATCCGATCTCGGTCCTGAATCGACGACTTCAACCCGCGAGCTTTCGAATACAGACGAATCTATTTACGAGCCTGCGCCTGTAACCCTCGATACGACGGCTTGGGGTTTCTCTCGGACCACCCTGACGATAGGAATTCGGTCAAGAGCTCGTTCTACAGCACCGGAAACTCCCACCCGGAATTCGTCATCGAGAAGATTCATATCGAGTAAGAGTGGGTCCGAAGCTCGCTCTCGAAACAGACATAGATACCCGAACCTACTTCCCGAAGAAGAGGATGTTAATTCGAGCTTGAGTTCCCACTGTGGCGGCAGTGAACCCTGTGCCTTCCACAAATGAGAACATCCGCCCTGTCCATCACGCCGCAGCGGGAAGAGCAATGTTTCATCCGCCCAGTCAACTTGCGGAAATGAAATTGAGATGCCACAGAAGCCAACGGAGCCTAACGCAGCCTGAAGAGTGCGACAAAGCTCTGCAAGATCCGGAGCGGCGTTGTGGAATGACTCAATTGCCCGCCGGACTTGAAGGTTATTAGCGGTGATCTGTTTTTGCTGCCACATTCGACGTGCCGCAGCAGCAAGTTCGTATACTTCAACATATCTCAACTGCTGAACCCCAATCCACACTCCAAGCCCGGTTAAAAGAAGAACAAAACCGATCATCATGTCGCCGCGCAGCAAGGTCAAACTCAAAATCCCAAATGCGGCCGCGACGGCGTACAGAAGAAGTACCGCGTCCCGATGGGAGAAACCGCGTTTTATCAATTTGTGATGGAGATGGTCATCGTCACCAAGGAAAAGAGGCTTATTGTTCATATAACGCCGAAAAACTGACAAAAATACGTCTAAAAGAGGCAGGCCAAATGACACGACAGGAATGGCGACGGCCACGACGGTGGTAGCCTTCTCCGAACCCGCCAAGGCAAGCGCGCTTAACAGAAATCCAATGAACAAACTCCCGGAATCTCCCAGGAAAATACTCGCTGGGTAGAAGTTGTAGCGCAGAAATCCGAGTATGACACCCGCTAAGACGATGGAAAGGAGCGAAACAAGGGGTGTGTGCGTGAACACCGAGACAGCGAAGATAATTATGGTTGAGAATAATGCTGACCCGGCTGAAAGTCCGTCGAGTCCGTCGATAAGGTTAAAACCATTCGTAATTAACAGGACCCATAATATCGTAAGAGGAATTCCAATGAAGAGCTGAAGCGTTGCATGCCCCGAGTAGAGGGTTAACCGATAAATTCCCAAGCCACTCCAATACAGCCAGACGGCCGCGATGATTTGAACTACAAATTTCAAGTGGTAACCGATTGAGAATATGTCGTCCAATAATCCTAAGATAAAAATTAGGCACGCCGGAAGCAGGATTCCAAACAGGGTGTGGCTGGAAACTGCTGGAGCGATGCCTAAGAGCTTGGCAGCAAGCAGGGCGATTCCCGTTGCTACGGTGAAAGCAAGAAAAACAGCAATGCCCCCGAGCCGCGGGATGGGAGTCACGTGGAAGTGCCGTCCAGAGTCGGGTTTTTCCAGCCACCCTCGGCGAATCACCTCATCGCGGACGAATCGCGTGAAAATCAACGAGGTGATCGCTGTTCCGGTGAAAATGAGGATGTAGAATGAAGTCACGTAACCCCCCAAGGGTCATTAAGATACAGTAAATAAAAATTAGGTTCAATGTTAATTCCGAATGGGCTTTCCAATTGCCCGTTCGTCGCCAATCTTTTCCAATTCGTTCAAGCGAGTGTTGGCCCGTTTGATCGCCCTAGAAACGGAGCTGCAGTACTCTTCGGTCAATAGTATTGAGGTCCAGGCCTAAGGGATCGTCATTGGACATGCGGATCAAAGCAAGGTAGCCCCACCGATTAGTTGAGTCGGCAATCAGTTCCAGTTTCAGCTCCCAAGGAGGTCCATCTATTTCGTGCTCGCACCAGGAAAACATCCAAGATCCATCGGGCAAATGGCGCATGGGCCGAAGGACGGACGAGAAAACCCATTCTTTCCCGACTTCAGAAAACGGAAGGTGTCAAATCCAATCGACTCAAGGGCGTCCCGTAATATCTGGCACATCGAGGCGAGATCTTGGCACTCTCTCAGCGTTTCCGAGGATTGCCGAATGACAACATGATTGGCCACGATTTGCCGGCGTCGGGTCACGCGTTGTAGTACCGAGAGCAGCTCTACAAATTGCTGATGGCGCAATTGCTGCACTCCAAGAAAGATCCCAACTCCCATACTGGCAAAAACCAATGCGATGGCGCTTCGCAGTTGAAGCAAGACCAGATTCAAGAATCCAAATCCAGCGGTTACTGCGTAGAGAGTGAGTACGGCGTCTCGCTGCGACAACCCGCGTTTGAGTAATTTCTCGCGAATGTGGTACTTGTCGCCGTCAAATAAGGGTCTGCCCGTGAGAAAACGACGGATCATGGCGAGGGAAGCATCGATAATGGGAAAGCCCTGCGATACAGTAGGAATGGCTACGGCGACCATCGTGGAGCACTCTGCGTGGAGTGGAAGCGCAGATCTAGCGAGGTCATATATCCAAACTGATGTATTCCCGTTTCAAGACGAGAACTTACTCGGTGTGGTCAAACGGTAGTGGTCTCGTTGGGTGAAGAGGCGCACAGTGAATGATTTCGCGCCGGCTTCGCCAAGTTGAGTCGACGAGCGAGATTAGTTCACAGTAATAATCGGTGATCAGGTCCCAAGTATAAAGCTGCCTCACGCGCTCAACGACCGTAACTTTCATCTTAGCAATGTCCGCTTCGTCGCAATCCACTGAATCGATGCAGGCACTGACCTCGTTAGAACTAGAGAAGAAGAGACCCGAACCGCCAAGAACCTCTCGATTAAATGGGTTGTCATTCGCAATTACAACGTTGCCGCATCCCATCGCCTCCAGCAGTGATGGATTCGTGCCTCCCACGCTGTGTCCATGGAGATAAGCGCGGCAGAAGTACCGAAGCGCTTGGATTCCTGATGCGTCGTAGACCGGTCCGGTAAAGAGAAGACGATCACACTTGTATCTGACTAGGGATTGCGCGTATGCGCTTTTGCCAGCGTGGTCGCCAACTAACACAAGCCGTGTCTGAGTATTGGAGTCCAAGAAACCTTCAATTATTTCCTTGATGTGATTCTCGGGTTCAAAGCGGCAGACGACGAGATAATAGGACCCGGGCTCCAACCCGAAACTGTTCAGTTCCTCAGGGCGAGCGCTGCTGACAATTTCGCAGCCGTACGGAATCACATCGCAAGGGGGAAGTCTGTGATGACGCGATTGCAAATTCGCTTTGATACCAGCAGCGTCGGCGATAATCCGGTTTGGCGTCCACATTGCAATCGCCTCAGCCCACCGCAAGTACCATCGCGCAATCGGGCCCCACTTGCCGCGTGTCCATTCCAGACCGTCCATGTTGATCCACAGTTTAGTGCCCCAGATTCGGGGAACCCAGCAGAGCGCCGAGGAGCCATAGCCAAGCATGTAGATCACGTCGAAGCTTGATCGCGCGCGCCATAAACATGCCGCGTCGTACACCACTGTACTGAGTGGACCGAGATCACGAGCTCGGACGTGGAGAAGATTAACTCCTTGGTATTGTTCAATGCCATCGTCAGCGGCTTCACAAAAAACAGTGACATCGTGCCCCCGTTCAACGAGCCGGATGGCCAGCTGCTCGGCAAACGTTTCGAATCCGCCATAGCGCGCGGGTATGCCGCGAGTGCCAAGGATAGCTAACCTCATCGCCCTCCCCTGAAAGACAAACTACTCTTGTCGAGGCTCACATCTGGGGCATTTCGACATTCCTGTGCGGGCCCGAGCCTCCCCAGCAACCCATCCCAAAGCGCCTTCACAAGCAACCGTGCGTTTCTGAGTTTGTTTCGGGAGACGCACAGGTTCAGGAGAAGATAATATGGAATCCAGCGCAAGATGTAGCCTCTCCATTGCCACCCCATACTCGCCAACCGCAAAAGGTACACGGCATTTCGCAGTCTGTAGTATTTTCGCAAGTCGCTATGGAGATACACGCTTTTGCCGAATACCTTGATAGCAGCGTCTCCGACGCTGTGCATCATAATTGCGTTCGGGACGCAGTAGCACTTATAACCCTTATTGCGGGCGCGGAGCGCCCACTCAGTATCAACAAAATCTATAAACAGATCGCCTCGCATCATACCCACCGACTCCAGCGTGGCGGTCCGGATGATCGACCCCGAAGCTATTAGAATGTCTGTCTCGACTGGAATGCTTGAATGGGGATCAAGCCTGATTTTACGGACTGTGAGATCGCAATAGCGGACAGCGAACGATGGGATGCCTGTTTTTTCATCCTTATACTGCGGACCGACGGCAGCAACCTTCTTGCCCGCCTTCAGGAGTTCGCCTTCAGCGGCGAGAAGTTTGTTTGCCATATCGAGTGGCAGCGTACTGTCCTGATCCAGCAGCAGTACATGCGAACATCCGCTTCTGATGCTCTCCCGAATACCAATGTTTTGCGCTTCGGCAATGCCCTTGTTATCTCCGAGTGGAATATATGAAATGGGATAGGGAAATCGTTCAAATAATGTCGACAGCGCTGCCGGTGAGCCAGGTGTATTGTCAACTGCCACGATTTTGTAAACCTGCCCGCTGAGACTCGTTAATAGGCGCTCCAGAAGTGCCAAATCCGGATGATAGAGAACGATGACGGCGCCAATCACGACGCGCTCCCCTGAAAAGCAGCCACGTACACCGAAATCCTAGGACCCCCGATGGTCATGCCGACCTATCGCTCCCGATTCCAGAG
>Ga0209655_10000613_pt1 | contig 13637 bp, 10 predicted proteins | sample BogFormECP03_OM2_FD_188236 | JGI IMG/M metagenome (GOLD analysis project Ga0209655, IMG submission 188236) | Bog forest soil microbial communities from Calvert Island, British Columbia, Canada - ECP03_OM2 (SPAdes) (version 2) | ecosystem: Environmental > Aquatic > Freshwater > Wetlands > Bog ...
TTCTGTGCGAATAGCTGCGCGTTTGTGCCTCGTGGTGTTGCTGGTTGCGAGCTTGCTGGATATTCCGGCGTTCGCGGCGGCGGAAAAACCGCTGGGGATGGTCATCCAGGCGCAGGAAGCGCAGCTGGACAATGCGAAGCTGCAGGTGGGGACTTCGATTTACGGCGGCGACACGGTGGTGACGGATGCGGGCGGCGGGCTGCGTTTGAAACTGGGCGGCAGCCAATTGTATTTGCTGGCGGACAGCGCGGCGACGCTCTCGCAGAGTGCGGCGGTGGTGCACGCGGTGGTGGCGCGCGGGACGGTGGGATTTTCTTCGAATGGCGCGGACAACGTGGAGCTGGAAATTCCGCAAGGAATTTTGCGCGCGGCGGACGGGCAGCCGGCTTATGGGCAGGTGACGATTTTGAGCGCGCCGGAAGTGGTGATATCGGCTTATCGCGGGGCGCTGGTGCTGGATAATGATGGAGAGCTGCACACGATTCCCGCGGGGAAAAATTATCGGGTGACGATGGAATTCGATCAGTCCGAGCAGCAGGCGCCCGCGGCTAGCACCGGCGGGGATAATCCGATTATTCAGCCACGGAAGAGGCGGCGGCGTAAGTTGGCGTTTTATTTGATTTTCACGGGCGCGATGGCGGGCATCAGTTACGCGATTTGGGATCATCTAGACGTGAGCCCTTCGTCACCCAGCCACTAATTCGACCTTCGAAGATTTTCCAGTAACGCCAAGAGCTACCTGGTCCCGCGGAGCTTGGCCGCACGCTACAAAGTCAACTTCAGCGGCTGAAGCCGCACGGAACCTTCCGCGTTAATATCGTGGCTAAAGCCACGACCTACAAAGATTTTCGCCTGCCTAGATGTAGTCCATCGCTTCGGTCCCCGAGAGACGTGGCTGTTCCGCAGAAAGCAGATCCCTCACTGCGTCCCGCGCCCGCCAGAATGAGGCGGGAAAGAAAAAGCGCGGGACTGCGTTCGGGAAGACACGCCGTTCCTTGTAGCGATGGTCAGGGTTTTTTTCGGCGCTTGGCGCTGGTGGCTTTACGTTTGGTGGGGGATTTTTTCTTTTTCTTCTTCTTGGTGGGCGCGGTTGAGCTGCTGAGTGCTGCGAGCAGTGCCGCGCCATCTGGAGTGCCTAGGCCTGTGCAGGCGTCCCAGCCTGGTCCTGCGGAGTAGGTTCCGTTGTTGCCAACCGTGATGTCGTGGAGTGTGGCTTCGACACTATTCGTGTAGAGCAGCGGATTGAGGTAGCCGACATTTTTTTTGAGCGACTGATTGATGCGCGCCAGCAGGCCGGCCCATAGCGGGGCTACGGCGCTGGTGCCTCCGATTACCGTTTGTTGGCCGTCAACGAAGACGTTGTAACCCGTTTCGGGATCGGCGTCGCCGGCCACGTCTGGAACGCCGCGGCCTGCAAAACCGTTCGGAGCTTTCGGGACGCCCGCACTCTGCTGATAACTCGGTAGCGCGAAAACTTCGCTGACGCCGCCGCCGGTGGCGCCTTCGTTCGCGGAAAGTTCATTCCAGGCTTGCTCGCTGGAAATTTTTGTGCCGGAGAGGGTGAGTTTTGTGCCGCCGCAGGCGAGGACGTAGGGACTGGAGGCAGGAAAATCTACCGTGGGCGTGCCGCTGGATGTGCCGTCGGTGGAACCGTCATCGCCGGAGGCTACGAGAATGGTGACGCCGATGGTGGAGGCGTCTTCGCATGCGGAATTGAATGAGGTGAGCGCCTGCTGCGTCCAGGAAGATTCGGGGCCGCCCCAGCTGATGGAAACTACGGCGGGTCGGAGTTTGGCGTCGTGCACCGCGGTGGTGAGCGCGTCGAGAAAACCCTGGTCGGTATTCGGCGCGAAGTACATGGCGATTTGTGCGGATGGCGCGACGGCTCCGGAAACTTCGATGTCGAGTTCGACTTCACCATCGGGGCCGCTGGGATCGCCGGTGGGGGAATTTGTGGCCCCGTCCACGGAGACGGCGGTGACGGTGGGCGTGGCGATGCCGAGATTTTTGAAATAGGTGGCGAGATCCGTTGCGCCATAGCCGCCGGATAATTCCAGGATGCCGATGGTTTGTCCGCTGCCGGTGGTGTTGGCGGGGAAGTCGTAGGCTTGCGCAACTTGCGGGGCGTTGTAGGAAACATCGGAGGATTGGGCGGGCGCGGCGGAGTTCGGCGATTGTTTGCGGACGCGGAAATGCGGCTTGGCTTGCGGGCGATTGTCGAGGCCGAAGATGCCTTCGATGATGCCGCTAAGGGCGGCGGGGATTTGGATCGAGCCACTGCGCATGCGGCTGTTGCCGGTGGAGTGTTGGTAGCTGTTGAGTTCGACGTTGAACGCGCGGCTGAATGCTGCGACCGAACCGCTGAGAAGGACGGAGCGGCGCGGACGGCTGACTTCGACAACTCTTAATTTATTTTGCGTGGCGAAAGTGTGGATCTTTTTTATGTCGGCGGAGCGCGCGCCGTGGCGGATGGCGAATTGCGCGCGGGTGAGATGCTGACGCCGCGCGGGCGGGAGCTTGCCGGTCTGTGTGACGTCGGGAAATTGTTTGGGCGACCCGCCGCGCCGGAGGAACACGGTTACCTGGATTTGTTCCTGGGGGTCGCATGGTCCGATTTTGCGCGAGCCGGGTGGCAGGGTGCGTTGGCTGCCGGGCAGGTCTATGCGTTTCTCAATCTTTGACATGATTTCCTCCAGAGTATTAAGTGATTCAGAGACTTTCAACAGGTTCGAGGGAAATTGTATTTGTGGGTTCGGTTCTGGGAGACGCGAAGCCCACAACGAGTATAGACTTGTGGGCGATTGTTGCGCCACTGCGTGAGCTGACCTCTGTTGCGCCTGCCCGAAGTGGTTCTCGTTTAGTTCCTTGGGAATTTTTCATGATCAAGCGCCTGTTCTCACAATATATCGCGGAAGAAGCGCGTCCGATGTTGCGCCTGGCGCTGCCGCTAGTGGCGGCAGAGCTGGGATGGATGACCATGGCGATCGTGGACACGATGATGGTGGGGCGGCAGGCGAATAGCGCGGTGGCGATTGGCGCGGTGAGTTTGGGCAGCATACTTTTTAATTCGGCGGCGATTTTCGGTACGGGATTGATGCTGGGGCTGGACACGCTGGTTTCTCACTCTTACGGCGCGGGAGATGTGGAGGATTGCCACCGGTCGCTGGTGAACGGAGTTTATTTGAGTTTGGCGATCAGCCCGATTTTGATGGGCGCGGTGTGGCTGTTCGAGCCAGTGCTAAGGTCGCTGGATATTCAGCCGGCGATTTTGGATCAGGCGCTGCCGTATTTGCGGACATTGAACTGGGGAACTTTGCCGCTGCTGCTTTATTTTGTTTTCCGGCGATATCTGCAGGGAATGAATATGGCGAAGCCGGTGATGTTCGCGCTGATCTCCGCGAACTTTGTGAATCTGGTCGGCAATTGGGCGCTGGTGTATGGGCATTTGGGATTTCGCGCGATGGGGACGGTGGGGTCGGGGTGGTCCACGTGCGGGGCGCGCGTGTATATGACGGGCGTGCTGCTGGCTTACGCACTGTATTACGACCATCGAAACAAAACGGGCTTGCGCAACGCGACGCGAGTGCCGAATTTTCCGCGCGTTTGGAGATTGATGTATCTGGGATTTCCGGCGGCGACGCAATTTGGGATGGAGGTGGGCGTGTTCGCCGTGGCCACGATGCTGATTGGCAGGCTGGGTGCGGCGGCGCTGGCGAGTCACCAGGTGGCGTTGAATACGGTGAGCTTGACGTACATGGTGCCGCTGGGAATCAGCGCGGCGGCGGCGGTGCGCGTGGGGCAGGCGCTGGGACGCGAAGATCCGCATGCGGCGAGCCGCGCGGGATGGACTGCGATGTTGCTGGGGACGACGTTCATGGGATGCATGGCAGTCGCGTTCTTGCTGGTGCCGCGGCAGATCGTGCGGGTGTACACGCCGGATTCTGCGTTGATTCCCGTTGCGAGCAAATTACTTTTTGTGGCGGCGTTTTTTCAGTTGTTTGATGGGATGCAGACGGTCGCGACGGGAGCTTTGCGGGGGGCTGGGGACACCCGGACGCCGATGCTGTGCCATTTGTGTTTTTACTGGTTGGTGGGATTGCCGCTGGGGGCGCTGCTTTGTTTTCATTGGGGGTGGGGCGCGCCAGGGATGTGGGCGGGGTTGAGCGTAGCTCTGATTTTGATTGGGAGCGCGCTGGTTTATTTTTGGCGGCGGAAGGAACGAGCGTTTGCGAATATGGCTTTGCGGCGGGCTGGGACGCGGGATGCAATGGTGTGATTGCGCTGTGTGACGCGCACGTATTGCCCACCTTGCACGGCGGCGCGACATTCTCATTCCTGTGGATGTGATGGGCTGCGCTACAATCACGGGCAGCGAATTGCAACGTAGCACGTGACCTGATGCCCGATCGAACGCCTAACCCATTGTGTGAGAGCTTTATGACGCGCGCGCTGGCGTTGTCGCTGGAGAACGTGCGTTCCGGGCGAGGCGGACCGTTTGGCACGGTGATTGTTCGCGACGGAAAGATTATTGCCGAGGGCGTGAATTGCGTCACGGCCACGAATGATCCTACCGCGCACGCGGAGATGGTGGCGATTCGCGAGGCTTGCCGGAAATTGCAGAGTTTTGAATTGCCGGAGTGCGAAATTTATACGAGCTGCGAACCTTGCCCGATGTGTTTGGGAGCGATTTACTGGGCACGGCCGGCGCGGGTTTATTTTGCGAATTCGGCGGCGGACGCGGCGCAGGCGGGGTTTGATGATGCGTTCATTTATCAGGAACTGAGCATGGCGCATGCGGGGCGGAAGATTCCGATGATTCAGCTGAGGCACGAGGAAGCGCCGGCGGCGTTTCGGGCGTGGCGGGAGAAGTCCGACAAAATTCGTTATTGAGGCCGGCTGATTTGGAAACGCGTGTGATTGGACGATCGGTGCCGCGCAAGGAAGGGCGCGAAAAAGTCACCGGGAGCGCGCGCTATGTGGATGATTTAAGTTTTCCCGGGATGCTGCATGGGGTGACGGTGCGCAGCCCGGCGGCGCGCGGCAGGATTCGCGCGATTCATTTTGCGGATGGCATTCCCTGGCACGAATTTGTGGTGGTTACCGCGAAGGATATCCCCGGAAAAAACTGCATCGCGCTGTTGATCGAAGACCAACCCTGCCTCGCCGCTGAATTCGTGAATCATCCCGAAGAAGCTGTGGTGCTGCTGGCGCATCACGATAAATATTTGTTGGAAGACGCGCGGCGGGCGGTGCGGATTGAGATCGAGCCGCTGCCGGCGATTTTTTCCATTGAGGATTCGCTGGCGGGCAAGGAAATTATCTGGGGGCAGGACAATATTTTCAAGTCGTTCTACGTGGAGAAGGGTGACGTGGAACGCGCGTGGGCTAGGGCTGCGCTGGTTGTGGAGGGCTCGTACGAAACCGGAGCGCAGGAGCAGCTGTACATCGAACCGCAGGGAATGATTGCGCAGGTGAACGAAACGGACGGAGTGACGGTGTGGGGCTCGCTGCAGTGCCCGCATTACGTGCACAAGGCGCTGATGATTTTGTTCGGGTTGCCGCGCGAGCGCATACGCGTGGTGCAGACGGAAACGGGCGGAGGATTTGGCGGCAAGGAAGAATATCCGTCCATGATCGCGGCGCATGCGGCGTTGCTGGCGCGGAAAGCGGGGCGGCCGGTGAAAATAATTTACGACCGCGCGGAAGACATGGTGGCGACTACAAAGCGGCACCCTTCGCGGACGCGGCATCGCACCGCTGTCACGCGAGAGGGAAGACTTTTGGCGATGGATATTGATTTCACGGTGGATGGCGGGGCGTATGAGACGCTTTCGCCGGTGGTGCTGTCGCGCGGGACGATTCACGCGGCGGGGCCGTATGCGTGTCCGAACGTGCGGATATGTAGCCGGGCTGTCGCGACCAATGCGCCGCCGCATGGAGCGTTTCGGGGATTTGGCGCGCCGCAAACCGTGTTTGCTTTAGAGCGGCATTTGGATCGCGTGGCGGAGGTGGTGGGAATCGCGCCGGAAGAGTTGCGGCGCCGGAATTTTATTCATGAGGGGCAGACTTTGGCGGTGGGGCAGGTGGTGAAAGAAAAAGTGGATATGAATGGATTGATGGAGCGCGCGTTTAAGCTGGGCGGCTACTACGCGAAGCGCAAAAAGTTTGCCGCGGAGAATTCTGCTGCGCGCGGCACTGTGAAACGGGGGATTGGATTCGCTTCGTTTTTGCATGGCGCGGGATTTACGGGATCGGGCGAGGAATATCTGGCTTCGGAAGTGGCGATCGAGGCGATGGGGGACGGCACGGTGCACATTTTGGCGGGCAGCACGGAAATGGGGCAGGGGACGAACACGATTTTCGCGCAGATCGCGGCGGAGGCGTTGCGGTTGGATTGCGAGCAGATCAGGATTGTGCAGCCGGATACGGCGTACGTGCCGAACAGCGGGCCGACTGTGGCTTCACGCACGGCGATGATTGTGGGGAAGCTGGTGGAGACGGCGGCGGTGAGATTGCTTGCGAGATTGCATGAGAGCGGATGTTTACAGTATGGATATAACGCGAGGGATTTCACGCGGGCCTGCGGTTCGTATGTGGCGAAACACGGGCCGCTGAAATCTTTTGTGAAGTACGAGCATCCGCACGATTTGCATTGGGACGATCAGAAATATTCCGGCGATGCTTACGGGGCTTATGCGTGGGCGGTTTACGTGGCGGAAGTTTCCGTGGACACGCGGACGGCGGAAGTGCGGGTGGAGGATTTCGTGGCGGTGCAGGAAGTGGGGAAGGTGATCAATCCGGTGCTGGCGGCGGGACAGATCGAGGGCGGCGTGGCGCAGGGGATCGGTTTTGCGTTATACGAAAATGTGGTGTGGCAGGAAGGGCGGATGGTGAATGCCCAGATGACGAATTATGTGATGCCGACTTCCGTGGATCTGCCGGCGATTCGTGTTTATTTCGAGGAAATTCCGTATGGGCGGGGGCCGGCGGGCGCGAAGGGCATTGGCGAGCTGCCGCTGGACGGGACCGCTCCGGCGGTTGCGAATGCGATTGCGTTTGCGACCGGAGTGGACGTGCGGCAGATTCCGATTACTGCGGAGGTGTTGCTGGAAATGATGGAGAGCGTGCATGCCTGCTGAGCGCGCGCGGAAAATTCGCGTGTCGTGCGTGGTGAACGGCGCGGCGGTGACGTGCGAAGCGTATCCGATGGCACGGTTGCTGGACGTGTTGCGCGAGGAATTGAAACTGACTGGGACGAAGGAAGGTTGCGGCGAGGGCGAGTGCGGGGCTTGCGCGATTGAAATAGATGGAGCGCTGGTGAACAGCTGCCTCGTGCCGGCTTTGCAGGCGCAGGGCGCGAATATTCGCACGATCGAGGGCGTGGCGTGCGGCGGGTCGCTGCATGCGGTGCAGCAGGCGTTCATCGCGCATGGTGGGGCGCAGTGCGGAATTTGCACTCCGGGGATGATTTTGGCGGCGGTGAATTTATTGGCGCGTCATCCGCAGCCGAATGACGCGCAGATTCGCGCAGGGCTTTCGGGGAATTTGTGCCGCTGCACGGGGTACATGAGGATATTCGAATCGGTGGTGGCGGCGGTGCGGCACGGGGAGACTGGGGCGTGAGGGCGTTTCTGCCTGCGTACGAAATGGAAACGCCGAGGGATCTTGCTGTGGCTCTTTCGCGTATAGCGAGCGAGCCGGGCGTGTGGAAACCTTTTGCGGGTGGGACGGACTTGATGGTTTTGCTGGAAGCCGGGAAATTGCCGCACAAGAAATTTCTGAATATCTGGAATCTTGCGGAACTGCGCGGGATTGCGGTGACTGCAGAGTATGTGACTCTGGGCGCTTTGACGACTTACGCGGAAGTGCAACGGCATGAAGTTCTGGCGCGCGAATTTCCTTTGCTGTGTCGGGCGGCTGCTGAAACGGGGAGCGTGGCTACGCAAAATCGCGGGACATTGGGTGGGAATATTGCGAATGCTTCGCCGGCCGCGGATTCGCCGCCGGCTTTGATCGTGGATAGCGCGGAAATTGAAATTGTTTCGGCGGGCGGGGCGCGTTGGGTGCCTTACGCTTCGTTTCACACAGGGTACAAGAAAATGAATCTGCAAGCGGGGGAACTGATTCGCTCGATTCGTGTGGCGCGGCGGCGCGGCGTGTGGAAACAATATTTTCGCAAAGTGGGGACGCGGCGGGCGCAGGCCATCTCGAAGATTTGTTTTGCGGCGGCGGGGCGCGTGGAAGCGGGGCGGATCGCGGAAGTGCGGATTGCGCTGGGGAGCGTGGCGCCTACGGTGCTGCGCGGGGTGCGGGTGGAAGAATTATTGCGAGGCCAAGAACCACGCGGCGCGATTGTGAGCGCTGCGCAGGACGCGTTGGGCGCTGAAATCGCGCCGATTGACGATATGCGCTCGACGGGGCGCTATCGGCGCAACGTGGCGCGGAATTTACTCGCGGAGTTTCTGGAAGTTCTGGCAAGCTGAGCGCGGGATGCAAAACTCTTCGGAAAATTCGCGAAGTTCGCCGGCAGGGGCGGATTTGATTGTGCGCGGGAAGCGTGTGGTGACGCCGGAAGGCGAGCGGGCGGCGGCGATTCATGTGCGCGGGGGAGTGATTGCGGCGGTTTCCGGGTTCGATGAAATAGCGCCGGGCGCGCCTGTGCACGAAGCCGGTGATTTTGTGGTGATGCCCGGCGTGGTGGATACGCACGTGCATCTTAATGAGCCGGGGCGCACGGAGTGGGAGGGATTTTCTTCGGCGACGCACGCGGCTGCGGCGGGCGGCGTGACTACATTGATTGAGATGCCGTTGAACTCTATCCCAGCGACGACAACGGCGGCGGCGTTGCGCGAAAAGCTGGGTGCGGCGGCGGGGAAGCTTTGGGTGGACGTTGGATTTTGGGGCGGCGTGGTACCGCAAAATTCCGAGGAGCTGAAGCTGTTGTGGGATGCGGGCGTTTTTGGATTTAAATGTTTTCTGGTGCCGAGCGGCGTGGATGAATTCGCGCACGTGACGGAAACGGATTTGCGGGTGGCGTTGCCGAAGCTGGCGGCTTTGGGCGCGCCTCTGCTGGCGCACGCGGAATTGCCGGAGCCGATCGAGAAGGCGGTGGCGAGTTTGGCGAAGAATGCTGCGCCGCGAAAGTACGCTACGTGGCTTGCGGCGCGACCGCGGGAAGCGGAGAACGAGGCTATCGCGCTGTTGCTGCGGCTCGGCCGCGAATTTGGCGCACGGATTCACATCGTGCATGTTTCTTCTTCGGATGCATTGGTTGCGCTGCGTGGCGCGAAGTTGGCCGGAGGCGCGGTGACGGCGGAAACTTGTCCACACCATTTGACTTTTGCGGCGGAGGAAATTGTGGACAGCGCGACGGAGTTCAAATGCGCGCCGCCGATTCGTGAGCGTGAAAACCGCGAGAAATTGTGGCAGGGGTTGGGCGACGGGACGCTCGATTTCGTTGCGACGGATCATTCGCCTTGTCCTCCGGCGATGAAGCTGCAGGAACAGGGCGATTTTTTGCACGCCTGGGGCGGGATCGCTTCCTTGCAACTGAGTTTGCCGGCTGTGTGGACGGAGGCACGCGGGCGCGGCTATGCTGTGACGCATGTTGCGAAGTGGTTGAGCGAGGCGCCGGCGCGGTTGGCGGGATTGGCCGGGAAAAAAGGAACGATCGCCGTGGGTTGCGACGCTGATTTTGTGATTTGGGATCCGGGTGCGAAATTCCGCGTGGACGCGGCGCAGCTGCAGCACCGGCACAAGGTGACGCCTTACGAGGGGCGCGAACTTTCCGGGCGGGTGGAGGCGACATTCTTGCGGGGGCGGAAAATATTTGAGCGCGGAGAATTTGCAGCAGGGCCGGTGGGACATGTACTGCTGCGAGGCGCGGCATGAGTGAGCTCACGCAATTCGTGGATTTGGCGTCGGAGCGGCTGGGCGGATGCGTCGTGGTAGCCAACGACGAATTTTTCGCGCCGAAAGAAAATTTGCTGAAGCGCGAGAAGCCGATTTTTGTCGAAGGGAAATATACCGACCGGGGAAAGTGGATGGACGGGTGGGAGACGCGGCGGCGGCGGACTCCGGGGTGCGATTGGTGCATCGTGCGGCTGGGATTGCCGGGAATTCTGCGGGGTGTTGTGGTGGACACCAGTTTTTTCACGGGGAATTATCCGGCGCGGTTTTCTTTGGAGGGTTGCGATCTCGGTGGTTCGGCGCCTTATCGGGACGAAAAGAAAAAATTGGGCGCTGCGGCGACGCGTTGGGCCGAGATTTTGCCGGAGACTGCCCTGAAGGGCGACTCTGTAAATCCGGCGTTGGTGACGCATGCGGGGCGCTTTACGCATGTGCGTTTCAAGATTTATCCGGATGGCGGCGTCGCGCGTTTGCGGTTGTATGGCGAGGTGGTGCCGAGCGCACTTGGAATTTCGAAACGCGAGCTGGATCTGGCGGCGGTGGAAAATGGCGGACGGGCGATTGCGACGAGCGATCAATTTTACAGCGAGCCGCTGAACATGTTGATGCCGGGGCGCAGCAAGATTATGAGCGACGGGTGGGAAACGCAGCGCAGACGCGGGCCGGGACACGATTGGGCGATCGTTAAATTGGGGATGGCCGGAAAAATTCAGCGCGTGGAAGTGGACACGGCGCATTTTAAGGGAAATTTTCCGGATAGTTGTTCCATTGAGGTTTGTGAAGCCGAGGGTGCCGGCGCGGAAATTGCGCGGCTGGGCGCGGCGAATTGGCGGCAACTGCTGGCGCGGGTGCCGCTGAAGGCGAATCGTGTGCACGCGTTCGGTCGGCAGCTGCACGAAGTGGGCGCGGCGACGCATGTGCGGCTGAATATATTTCCTGATGGCGGGGTTGCGCGCTTTCGGGTGTTTGGGCGCGCGGCGCAGGCTGCTGATCGTTTGACGGGGATTGCGCGGCTGAATCATTTGTCGCGACCGCAGGCGGCGGCCGCTTTGTATGATTGTTGCCGCTCGAAGAAATGGGTGGAACGAGTGTTGGCGCGGAGGCCTTTTGCCGACGCGTCTGCGTTGTTGGATGTAGCGGAGGAAGCGTTTGGCGCACTTGGGCGCAAAGATTGGATGACTATATTCCGCAGCCACCCGGCGATCGGCGCGAAGAAGGCGGCGGGGAAACAGACGGCGAAGGCGCGCGAGTGGTCCGTGGGTGAACAATCTTTGGCGCAGAAGGCTTCGGCGGAGACTTTGGCGGTGATGGCGGCGGCGAATGAGGCTTACGAAGCGACGTTTGGGCACGTGTTTTTGATTTGCGCGACGGGAAAATCAAGCGAGCAGATATTGAAGAGTTTACAGGAGCGGCTGGGGCACGACGCGGAAACGGAGCTGCGCATTGCCGGCGAAGAGCAACGCAAGATCACGCGGCTGCGCTTGGAGAAATTACTGGGATCATGAGCCAGATCACCACGCACGTGCTGGATACTTCGCAGGGACGGCCTGCCGCTGGTGTGCCAGTGATTTTGGAAATACAAAAGGCGGGTGGCTGGCAGGAAATTAGCAAGGGCGCGACGGATGCGGACGGGCGGCTGCGGCATTTGCTCGAGCCGGGAGCGCTGGGGGCGGGGATTTACCGGCTGACGTTCGAGACCAGCGTTTATTTTCACGCGCGCAAGATTCACGGGTTGTATCCGCAGATTACGATCGTGTTTCAGGTTGCGGATGCCAAGGAGCATTACCATATTCCGCTGCTGCTGAGCCCTTACGGATATTCGACGTATCGCGGGAGCTGACGCATGGCCATCAAGCTCGGGAAAAATAATTATGGCAAATCGCGCGTGCGGCTGTTGCGCGTGGTGCGTCAGGATGGCCGCCACGATATACGGGAGCTGGCGCTGGGAATTTCGTTCGAGGGGGATTTTGAGGCGGCGCACACGAAGGGCGACAACCGGAAGATTTTGCCGACGGACACGATGAGGAATACGGTGTACGTGCTGGCGCGGCAGTACCCGGTGGATTCGATTGAGGATTTTGGCACGCATTTGGTGGAACATTTTCTGACTTACAACCCGCAGGTTTCGCGCGTGCGGATTGGCGTGGAGGAAAATTTGTGGGGAAGGATTGCTCTGGGCGGGAAGCCGCAAGCTTCGGCTTTCTTGCGCGGCGGGCAGGAGCGGCGCACGGCGGCGCTCGACGCTACTCGTGAGGGGACGGCGATTCGCGCGGGGATTGCCGGTCTGGTGGTTTTGAAAACTTCGAAATCGGCGTTTGATAAATTTTTGCGCGATCCGTACACGACTTTGAAGGAGGATCGCAACCGGATACTTTCGACTTCGATTCATGCGGATTGGCTCTATGAGGGGAGCGATATTGAGTTTGGGCCTTTGTGGCATGGGATGCGGCAGATTTTGCTGGAGACGTTTGCGGAGCACGATAGCCAGTCGCTGCAGCACACTTTGTATGCGATGGGCGAGGCGGTTTTGAATAATTTCGAGCGGGTGCGGGAGATACATCTTTCTTTGCCTAATAAGCATTTTAATTTGGTGGATTTGTCGCCGTTTGGGATGGATAACCCGGCGGAGGTTTTTTTGCCGACGGATGAGCCGCATGGGTTGATTGAGGCTACTTTGCGGAGGGAGTAGTTCACGGCACAGGCGCGGAGGACGCAGAGAAAGGCAACGGCAGGATTGCTACGGAGTCACAGAGGCACAGAGGAATGCAAAAGATTTAACACAGAGGGCAAGAGGTAAGGCGCAGGAAAATCTGAGAAAGATAGGGGCATTTACCGCAGAGGCGCCCCGACATGGTTGGGGTAAACGCCGGGCGCAGAGAAAACCGGGGGGAAGCGGTTGCAGCGTAATGCGGGGTCGAATCATCTAAGTAATCGGGGGTTGTTGGAACTTCGGGGACAGGTTACATTGGGATAGTTGCGGAGCTCGCCAGAAACTCCGATTGTGCCGTGGTCTATGCGGCTCGCAGTGTGCTTTGAAAAAATGCGCGAAAATCTGAACTTGCAGGATCGCTTGAAGGCCTAAATACGTATCTATGTATGAAAAAATTCTAATTGTGGATGACGAATCGGGAGCGCGGGCGGCGCTGGAGTTTCTGCTGCGGCGCGAGGGATTCGAAGTGCGCGACGCGGCGGATGGCGCGACGGCGATACAGGAGTGCGCGACGTTTCGTCCGGACCTGATTTTGCTGGACATCATGATGCCGGGGATGGATGGGTTTGAGGTTTGCCGGCACATCAAAGCCACGCCGGAAACGCGGCTGACGCCGGTGGTGCTGATTACCGGGCTAACGACGACCGAAGACCGCATCATGGGGATCAATTCCGGCGCGGACGATTTTTTGAGCAAGCCGATTGATCTAAACGAGCTGCTGGCGCGCACGCGTTCGCTGCTGCGATTGAAGCAGTACACGGACGAGCTGGAAAATGCGGAGGCGGTGCTGTTCAGCCTGGCGCACAGTATTGAGGCGCGCGATCCGTATACGCACGGGCACTGCGAGCGGCTGGCGGAAATGTCCGCGCGCATGGGCGAACGGCTGGGCGTGCCGGAAGAACAGATTAAGGCGCTGCGGCGCGCGGGAGTGGTGCACGACATCGGCAAAGTGGCGGTGCCGGATTCGATTTTGCTGAAGCCGGGGCCGTTGACGGCGGATGAGACGAAGGTGATGCAG
>Ga0209655_10000614_pt1 | contig 13627 bp, 8 predicted proteins | sample BogFormECP03_OM2_FD_188236 | JGI IMG/M metagenome (GOLD analysis project Ga0209655, IMG submission 188236) | Bog forest soil microbial communities from Calvert Island, British Columbia, Canada - ECP03_OM2 (SPAdes) (version 2) | ecosystem: Environmental > Aquatic > Freshwater > Wetlands > Bog ...
AAGTGGCGGCGGGCTACGCGCTGCTGGAAAGTTCGGGGCTGTCGCGCAGCCCTGTAGAGCTGGCGAAAATTTGCCAGCGCGCGGAAAATGAATTCGCGGGAGCGCGCTGCGGAATCATGGACCAGATGATCGCCTGCTGCGGACGCGCGAACTATGCGTTGCTTCTGGATTGCCGCACGCTGGGATTCCGGCTGCTGCCGCTGTTTCCGGACGCGCAATTCGTGGTGTGCAACAGCATGGTGAAACACGATCACGCGGCGGGGGAATACAACGCGCGGCGCGCGGATTGCGAGACGGCCACGCGGATTCTGGCGCAGCAGCTGCCCGGGGTGCGCGCGTTGCGCGACGTGTCGCTCGCGGACCTGGAGCGATTTGCGAAATTGCTGCCGGCGGTGGTGTACCGGCGCAGCCGGCACGTGATCAGCGAAAATGCGCGCGTGCTGGACGCGCGCGCGGCGCTGGAACGCGGCGATCCGGAATCTTTTGGCCGGCTGATGCGCGCATCGCATCGCAGCCTGCAAGAGGATTATGAAGTGAGCAGCGCGGAGCTGGACTTGCTGGTGGAAATTGCCGGCGGGATCGCGGGCGTGCACGGCTCGCGCATGACGGGCGGCGGATTTGGCGGCTGCACCATCAGCCTGGTGCGCAGCGAGGTGGTCGGCGAATTTCGGAGCGCCGTCGCGCGCGGTTACGAACGAGCCACGGGCCGCCAGCCGGACATCTATATCGTCCGCGCCTCCGACGGTGTCCGCGAAGCGCTGGAATAGACAACCTCGGCAGCAATCGCCAGGCTGCGTTCTTCACAGCGTTAAGTTCGCGCGTTATTTGCTTCGCTTTTCGGAACGCTGTTTGCCTTGGAGAGTTTATGGACCGACGCGATTTCATGAAGACGGCAACCACGCTGCTCGCCAGTGCAGCGCTGCATAGAAGTGATTTTGCGCAGCAGGCCTCAGGCTCGGGAACTGCGGCGCGTCTGGTGTTGCCCATGAATCGCGGCTGGCGCTACAGCCCAGCGTTCGTCGAAGGCGGCCACGACCTGAACTTTGACGACTCGAAATTTGCGCGCGTGGTGGTTCCGCATACGAACGTTGCGCTCCCGTGGCACGGATTTGACGACAAGACCTACGAATTCGTCTCGTTGTATCGCCGGCGCTTCCAGTTGCCGCCCGCAGCGCGCGGCCAACGCGTGTTCGTGGATTTCGAAGGCGTGATGACCGCATCCACTGTGTGGATCAACGGCCAGCGGCTGGGCGAGTACAAAGGCGGCTACACACCCTTTTCCTTCGAACTGACGCCGCATCTAAATTTCGAAGGAGAGAATCTTCTCGCGGTGGATGTGGATTCTTCCGAACGCCCGGACATTCCCCCGTTCGGCAATCGCATTGACTACCTTACTTTCGGCGGAATCTATCGCGAGGTCGCGCTGCGCATCGTGCCGGCTATTTACATTGAAAATATTTTCGCGCAGCCCAAAAACGTCTTGAGTGAGCATCCATCGCTCGATGTGCAGTGCTACGTCCAGCGGCTCGAGCCTATGCAGCACGCTCCTCTCACTCTGGAAGCCGTGCTCCTGGATGGCGCGACCGCAATTGCCAGGAGCACGCAGCCGGTTCCCTCGTCGAGCGCGACCAGCGAGCCGGTGAGCTACACATTGGAATTCGCTCCGCTTTCCGGCATTCAGCTTTGGGACACTGCGAATCCACATCTTTACTCCGTGCATGTGCGTTTGCTCGATGGCGGACGCATTATTGATGAAGACACGCGCCGCATCGGTTTCCGCGAAGCGCAATTCACGGATCACGGTTTCGAGTTGAACGGAAAGGTGATCAAGCTGCGCGGGCTCGACCGCCACCAGACTTTTCCTTTCGTCGGCCAGGCGATGCCGGCTCGTGTGCAGCGCCAGGACGCCTACATTCTGCGGAAACAATTGCATTGCAACATCGTGCGCACCTCGCACTATCCGCAATCGCGCCATTTTCTGGATGCTTGCGATGAATACGGCTTGCTGGTGCTGGAAGAAATCCCGGGCTGGCAATATATCGGCGATCAGGCCTGGCAAGCCCTCTCCGTTGACAATGTAAGCCGCATGATTCGCCGCGACTGGAATCATCCTTCCATCGTTCTGTGGGGCGTGCGCATCAATGAATCCAGAGACAATCATGATTTCTACACGCGCACCAATGCCGTGGCGCACAAACTGGATCCCACGCGCCAAACCGGAGGCATTCGCTATTTTCAGGAGTCCGAGTTTCTGGAAGACGTCTTCACCATGAACGATTTCGGCTGGCCGCTGAAGCCTCCCAATCATCCCCGTTATCTCAACACCGAGTTTGTCGGCCACACCTACCCCGTGAAAACGATTGATGACAACGTCCGCCACCGCGAACACACCATTCGCCATGCACGCGTGCACGATCAGCTCGCTTCCAATCCGCAATACGCCGGAGGCATCGGCTGGTGCGCTTTCGATTACAACACTCACTCTGATTTCGGCGCCGGAGATCGCATCTGCTATCACGGCGTGCTGGATATGTTTCGCGAGCCGAAACCCGCCGCGGGCTTCTATAAATCGATGTGCGACCCGGAAGAAGAAATTGTGCTGGAGCCGGCGTTCCATTGGGCGGCGGGTGATGAAGCGCTGCGTTTCACGGTCGCGATGATTTGCTCGAACTGCGACCACCTGAAGCTCTATGTGAAAACGAAAGACAACTGGGATTTGCTCGCCGAAGCGGATCCGGACCGCGAGCAGTTCGCGCATCTGCGTTATGCGCCGTTCAGCGTTGATCTCACCAAATCGCGCCACGAATGGGGCGACCTGCGCATAGACGGCTACCTAAAAGGTCAGCAGGTCGTCTCGAAAACGTACTCGGGTCGCGGCGTAGATCAGAAATTCTCAGTCCATGCCGATGACGCGGAACTCAATGCCGATGGAGCCGATGCCACGCGCGTGGTGTTCCGTGTTACCGACGATTTCGGCGCCATTCGCCCCTATGCAAACGATCCCATCGCGCTCAGCCTCGAAGGCCCCGCCGAAATCATCGGCGATAATCCATTCGCGCTGATTGGCGGCACCGGTGCTGTCTGGATTCGCGCAAAAGAACAGCCCGGAATGGTTCGCCTCACCGCCAAGCACCCCCGTCTGGGAAGTCAGACGATCGTGCTCACGTTGCATGAAGCGCCGGCCGAGAGCGTCTAGTCTGCAAGCTCCAATCGGGAGGCGCCAGCTCGTTCCCAGGCGAGGACTCAGAAGTAAAATTTCAAAGCGAATTGCACCAGTCTGGGAGCCAGCGACGCAGTGGCAAATCCGAATTGCGAAGCCCCGCGCTCCGTGGAAAAGTTTTCATTGGTCGTTGTGGGATCCGCGAACTGCAAGTTCGGATGGTTCCAGATATTGAAGAACTCGGCGCGGAACTCGAAGTGCATTTGTTCTTTGACCGGAAACTGCTTGATGAATGAAAGATCCCAGTTCTGTAATCCGGGTCCCCGAATAATGTTCCGTCCCGCGTCTCCGAAAGTGCCCAGCTCTCCATTCGGAACGAAAGCGCAAGTGTTGAACAGCGTGCCCGCCTCGCAATGCGCCCCGTTCGGATTTCCCACCACGTTGGGCCGCGCGCAATTGAAGACCTCGCCGCCGCAATCGGAATTGGAGATGTTCACCACATCGTCCGTCGCCGTGAACCAATTGCCGGTTTGCGCCGAAACGATTCCGGTGACTTGCCAGTTGGCGACAAGTTGGTTGGCAACGCCCGTGAGATTCGAGCCGAAGTGCTGGCCGTTCCCGAACGGCAAGTTATACACAAAGTTGACGACAAATCTGTGGCGCACATCGAAATCGGCGTTGCCATATTCCAGGTAGGGCGCCGTTTGCAGCCGGAAGTCCCCCTGATTCTGCGAGCCCAGGCTGGCCGAAGACGCGTCATCGAGCGCGTGGCTGTAGGTGTAAGCCGCCGAAAATTGCAAGCCGTTGGAAAAACGCTTTTCCAGGCGAAGCTGCAATCCGTTGTAATTTGAAAATAAATTCGAGCGCAGCGTTTCAATCCCCGTATCAATATTGGGATCAGGGCGGCGTCCGGCGGTGGGACTATTGGGGTCCGCCGTGGGTACCGCCTGATTTCCATTGAACATGCCGAAGAGATTGGCGCCGTGCGAGCCAACGTAAGAAACCTGAGCCACCATGTTCGACGGCAATTCATACTGAAAGCCCAGGAACCATTGCTGCATAAAGGGCGTGGTGATATTGGGGCTGATGGAAAAAAGCAACGGGGTATTCGGATCCACCAGGGAATTCGCGGGGAACCCTTGCTGCAGCGAGTTAAATCCGGGAATCGAACAGTCTATCTGTGGGGGAGGACCGGGGTTCGCGGAATTGGTCAAGCAGGGTTGGTTGAATGACTGCGTCACAAAAAAGGGGGGATTGAATCCCGGACTTGGATTGGAATAAGGTCCGTTTTCCTGGCCGCCATAGAAAATCCCATACGAAGTTCGCAGCACAAGTTTGTCGCTGATTTTGTAGGCCAAGCCGACGCGCGGCGCGAAGTTGTGATAATCCGGCGAGACCAAGCCGGTGGACCCAGTGCGGTCAATGGAAATTTGCGTGGCTAACGTGGGAGTCAGCTCGGCGGTTTGTCCCGTCGGCACAATCAGGCACCCGCAAGCGAAATTAAAATTGGCTTGCTCGTTGCCAGCAGCTTTTACGGGTGAATAATATTCATAGCGCAGACCAAGATTCAGCGTAAGGCGAGATGATGCCTTGAAATCGTCCTGAATAAATCCTGCGTAGATTTGCCGGTGATAGTCAACATTGTGCAGGTTCACGATCGAGCCGCCGTCGGAGATGCCCAGCAGAAAACTGGCAAAGCCATTTCCGCCGGATCCTGGCGCCGCGGGGTTGTCCGTGAAACCCGTACTGAAATCGGCCGTGCCGCGCGAGGCCGAAGGTTGAAACAGCGTGAATTGTTCGAAGCGCAGCTCGGTGCCGACCTTGATCGAATGGCGGCCTTTCACCCATGTGAAATTGTCCGTAATTACGTAGCTGTTTTGTTTCTCGATTGAAGGCAAATAGCCGGAGCTGCCCAGTTGCGGGGCTGAGCCGTCGCTGAACGTCAGAGCGGGAAGGCCGCCGTTAAACGTGCCCGGCTGGAACGGTACACCGGGAAAATCCAGGTTGGCAGAGACATTCTCGTCGAAATTGTTTTGATAACGGTGCGCGTTGATCCGGTTGTAGCCAAAACGGAACTCGTTCACGTGCGTGGAATCGATCACGTGAGTTTCGCTCAACGCGACGCTGCGGTAGGAGAAATCCTCGTTGCCGTCGAAGAATCCGCCACCGTCCAGAACGTTCTGGAAAGGCGATGGAATAAAACTGGGCTGCTTTTCGTAGCTGAACCTTCCAAACAGTGAATCCTTGTTCGAAATGGTGTGATCGATGCGCACGTCGAAATTGTTGCGATTTTCGCTGCGCACCGGCACCGCGATGTAGTTGAACGCGGGATTGTTCGAGTTCGGAGCCGGAATCAGCGCCGCCAGCCGCGAAGCCAGCGGGTCGGTTGATCCCGTGGGAAATATGTTGGTGGGAACACCTCCAGCCCCCACGCCGATCGGCGTTCCGCACAAACCGCTGGGATTGGCGAGCGTTACTGGAACCACCTGTGTTTGCCGGGCGTTGAAGATTTCTCCCACGAAGGTCTGGTTGCCGCTGCAATCCAGCGCCACTGCACCCGTCGGATTGCCGCTATTCGGGTCGATGGCCATCGCCGGCGTGTTGGTCAGCAGCTCGGAAAAGTCACCGTTCACCATGCTCTGATCAGGAATCGTGGCGGTCTGCGGTATGCCCTGGCGCAAACGGAATCCCTCATAATCGGCGAAGAAAAATGTTTTATCCTTCTTAATCGGGCCGCCAATTGTGCCGCCGAACTGGTTCTGCTTGTAGGCGGGCTTCTGATTAACGATAAAGAAAGGCGACGCGTCGAGGACATCGTTCCGAAAATATTCGAAAACGTCTCCATGGAACGCGTTAGTGCCCGATTTGATAACGGCGTTCAGAATGGCCCCGTTTCCTCTTCCGAATTCCGCGCTGTAGTCGTTGGTTTGAACCTTAAATTCCTCAATCGCGTCAACCGGCGGTTGAATCACGTACGACGCTTCATTGAACGCGTCGCCCAAGTTCGAATTGTTGTCTATCCCGTCGAGCAGAAAATTGTTTTGCAACGAGCGCGCGCCGTCCACGCTGAATCCATAATTTCCGCTGATGCGCGAGCCCGGCTCGCTGGGCACGACTCCGGCGCCCAGTTGCGCCAGCTGCGCAAAATTTCGTCCGTTCAGCGGCAGCGTCTCGATGCGCGTCTTATCCATCACTTCGCCCATCGTGCTGGTCTCGGTTTCCAATAACGGGTTCTGGACGGTTACCTCTACCTTTTGCGAAACCTGTCCGACCTCCAGCTTGACGTCTGCTTCAATTCGGCCCTGCACATCGAGCTGCACTGGCCCTGCCACGGCGGACTTAAAACCAGCTTTCTCCACGGTGATCGTGTAGCGGCCAACTTTCAGCGGACCCGCGACGTACTCGCCGTTGGCTTCCGTGCTGGTGTCGAACTCGGTTCCGCGATCGACATCCACCACTCTGACTCTCGCGCCCGCGACAACTCCTCCCGACGCATCCTTCACTGTCCCGGCGATTACCCCGGTATCTTTCTGCGCCCAGGAGCTTACACAGGAAAGGGCTATCGCCAGAACGAGGCCAACGACGCGCAAACTCGTGATTATTCCGCCGCCAGGATTTTCGAGTAGGCTCTTAGCACTTGCTCGACCGGATAGAAAAAAGCGCACGAATTTGTTCACCGATAACCCTCCCCCCACAAAGTTGGGACACTGTCTCTCGAATCAGAGCTGGCTGCGGAACACCCCACGCCGCAGGACGACGAGAAATAGGCCTCAATCGCTCACGTAATTAGTCCTATTGTGCACATTTGTCAACTTTTTTTATCGAATATGATGTATTTTGTATTTTTGCGATCATTTTTCAGTGATTTGTGGCACAATCGGCTGCTTTTTGGATTGTGACCTTCGACGGAGAAGTTCGATGAGCCTGCTGGCCGAGGAACGGAGATTTCGCATCCGCGAAGTCCTATCTCGCGAGCGAACAGTTACCGCCTCCGAACTTATTCGCACCCTCGGCGTCACGGCAGCCACCATCCGCCGCGACCTTGCTGCCCTGGAGCAGGAAGGAGTGTTGGTCCGCTCGCACGGCGGCGCGGTTTCGCGCACCTCGAGCACGAATTTTCAACCTTCTTACGAATCGCTGGGACGCAGCAATCGCGCGGAGAAACAGGCGATCGCGCGGGAAGCGGAGCGGTTGATACTCGATGGCGAAACGGTTTTCCTGGAAGGGAGCACCACCGTCTTTGAATTGGCGCGGCGCCTGCTGCATCGCAACCGGCTAACCGTGATCACGAATTCTCCGCCGATCGTGGATGAATTACAGCGCAGCCAGCACGTCTCTGTGATTTCCACGGGAGGCGAACTTCAGAAGGATGTGTTCTATCTTTCCGGAGTTTGGGCGCAACGCGCCCTCTCCGAAATCCGCGTGGACAAAGCCGTGCTGGGCGTTAGCGCGATTGATCCCAGCTACGGCATTTCCACCGCCAGCCAGGCCGAAGCGCAAATCAAGAAAATGATTCTGAAGTCCGCGCGCGTGAGCATCGCCCTCGCGGACCACAGCAAATTCGGCAATCAGGGCTTTGCCTATGTGGGGCCCACGACCGACGTTGACATCCTGGTGACGGATTCCGGCACGGACCCGCAATATCTGCGGCCGCTTCGCGAAGCCGGCGTGGAATTAATTATTGCCGATGTGCGCGAGCCGTCCGTCGAGACGGACAGGAATGAGTCACCAAAAAGCCGCACGCGCTCCGGCGCGAACAAACACTGATGGAGAATATGCGCGCACATTTCAAAAAAGTTCTCTTATCATCGTTGCTCGCGGCCGCTGTGGCTGCGCTGGCGGTCCTGGCGATTCGGGTAGCAGCCAACCCGATGTTTGCGGCCGCGGCAGCCGCACCATCGCGCGCCTCTGCTGCTGATGAACTCCAGGCGTTCGCGGCCTTGCAACCGGTTGATACCCACGTGCACGCGTTCAAGAGCGATCCCGCGTTCACGGATCTGCTGGCGCGCCTGCAATTGCACGTGCTGGACATCTGCGTGGCCGATACTCAAGGCATCTACGGCGAATTGGCCGCCCAACTCGCGCGCGCCAAGGGTTTCGTGCAAGCCAGCCCGGGTCACGCCCGGTTGTGCGTCACCTTTAATCCATTCACGTTTCAGCAGAAAGATTTTGCGCAGGATACCGTCAAGCAGCTCCACCAGGAATTTGCTGAGGGCGCGGTGGCGGTAAAAATCTGGAAAAATATCGGGATGGAGATCAAGACGCCGGACGGCAAGTATTTGATGCCCGACGATGCGGTCTTCGCGCCAATCTATCGGGAAATAGCGGCGGAGAATAAAACGCTCGTCGCGCACGTGGCCGAGCCTTCCTCTTGCTGGCAACCGCCCAATCCAGCCAGTCCCGATTACGATTACTACAAGGAAAATCCGGAGTGGTACATGTACCTTCACCCGGATCATCCGCGCAAGGAAACCATCCTGGCCGCGCGCGATCACCTGCTCGCGGAAAATCCGCAACTGCGCGTGGTGGGCGCGCACCTGGGAAGCATGGAAACCGATGTGGATGAAATTGCGAAGCGCTTGGATCGCTACCCGAATTTCGCCGTGGATACTGCGGCGCGCATGGAATATCTAATGCTCGCGCCGCGAGAAAACGTGCGCAATTTCCTGATCAAGTATCAGGACCGGGTGCTGTACGGAACAGACCTGGAATTCCTTAAAGCTGAAGCCACGCCTGACGCTTTAAAGGACTGGCAAGAAACGTACGCGAGAGACTGGAAGTTTTTGGCCACGGATCAGACGCTGCAGCTCAGAGGCCGCTCGATCGAAGGGCTTAATTTGCCAGAGCCGGTCCTGCGCCGCATCTATCACGATAACGCCGTCCGGTGGATTCCTGGGATCGCGGCCTCCCCGAAGTAACCAGGCCGCGAGCACTCCCGGACGGCGCCCCTGCTTCTAGAAAGCGTCTAGAAAGCCCCTAGAAAGTTAGTGGTTGGATTTCGATTTTCGGCATAAGCGCCCGCACCGTAGCAAGTTCAATCCGGCCCGGTGCAGACGCCACACAATTGGCAGCGCCGCAAGCCGCCGCCAAGCGCAAAGCCTCTTCGCCGGCGATGCCCTGCACGGCGGAGCACGCAAATCCTCCCAGCGTCGCATCGCCGGAACCGACTGCCGAGACTACATTCACGCGCGGCGGGCTGGCCTTCCACGCTGGTCCGTTCTTGCTCTCGAGCCAGAGCAAGCCTTCGCGGCCCAGGGTAATCGCGGCGCTTCCCGCTCCGCGCTCCACAATCTCGCCAGCGGCATGAGCTATTTCCTGCATCGTCGCGAGCGGCCGCCCCACCAGCGTTTCCGCCTCAGCGCGGTTTACTTTCACAAAATCCGGTCGCGCATCCGTGCTCGCGCGCAAAGCTTCGCCACTTGTGTCCACAAAAACTCTCGCGCCCGCGGTTCGCGCTGCTTCAATCAGCGAAACATAGAAATCGGGCCCCAGGCCCGCGGGCAAACTGCCGGAAATCACCAGCACCGCGTCCGTCCACTCGTCGCGAAGCCTCCGCACGCACGCCTGCAGAAGTTCGTCGCGCTCCCGGGCGGTTGGCGTTGCGCCCGGCTCCAGAATTTCCGTTACTCGCCCCGCTGCGTCAATAATTTCCAGGTTCACGCGCGTGATGGACTCCGTGGGAATGGCGACCACTTGAATGTCCAGCGATTCCATTTGCCGCGCGCATTCCTGGCCGATCGCGCCACCGAGAAATCCCACCCAGACAGGCTTGGCTCCGAGCGCGCGTGTGGCCATGGCGACGTGAGCCGCCTTTCCTCCCGCAAGACCCTGCGCGCTTTTGGCGCGATTAATCTCGCCGACGGCCAAGGATTCCACGAACAAGCGGCGATCCATCGCCGGATTGGCGCTCAGGCAAACGATCGTAGGACCGGGCATAAATCCTTGCTCCTGGCTGGCATTTGTGCCAAGCTATCACCCTCTGGCACGAAATAGTAACAAAAAGTAAGAAATCGAAAGCAGGCTTTTATCCATGCTCGCGGAAGAGCGGCGGCGAAAAATCCTGGAATTGACGCAGCGCGACGGCCGGGTTGTCGTCAAAGACCTGGCGCGCCGCTTTTCCACTTCGCTGATTACCATTCGCAAGGACTTGGAATCCCTCCACCAGATGGGCCGCCTGCAACGCGCGCACGGCGGCGCGCTGCCTATAGACGCGTCGGCGTTGCGCGATCCCACTCTGCACGAAAAAGAGCAATTGCACCGGCGCGAAAAGCTCAAAATCGCCGCTGCGGCCGCGCGCCTGGTTCGTCCGGGCCACGTGGTGATTCTGGATTCGGGCACCACCACCACCGCGATCGCGCGCGCCATCAAACACGTTCGCGACCTGACGGTGATCACCAACGCCGTGAACATCGCCGCCGAACTCGCCGGCACGGATGTCGAAGTCATTCTAACGGGCGGCGTCCTGCGAAGGAATTCGTTTTCGCTGGTCGGGCCTCTCACCGAGGATTCCCTGCGGCACGTCACCGCCGATCTGTTGTTCCTTGCGGTGGACGGATTCGATGTTGAATACGGGCTTACCACGCCCAACCTGCTGGAAGCGCGCGCCAATCGCGTGATGATGGAGAACGCCAAGACTACGATTATCGTCTGCGATTCCAGCAAATTCGGGCGGCGCAGCCTCTCGTTTATCGCGCCCACTTCGGCCGTGCATCACACCATCACAGACAGCAAAGTTTCCGCCCGGCAACTTCGCGGGCTGCGCGCGGCACATATCAAAGTCGTCGTGGTTTGATCTGCCATTTGGGAATTATCGCGGAGGAACAGTTGGTAGATTTGAAAGCAGGAATGGGCGCTCACACCATCGCGGAGATTCTTTCGGAACCTGCCACGTGGAAATCGTGCCTCAAGGCCATGGAGCAGACCGGCGAGCTGCAATCGCTGAATGAGAAACTTCCCAGAAGCGTCGAATGGGTGTTCATCGGCTGCGGATCGAGTTTCTATCTGGCCCAGGCTGCGGCGGCCGCCTGGACGATTTTGACGGGCGAGAAATCCCGCGCGATGCCGGCATCCGAAATCACGCTGTTTCCCCAATTATTTCCAGCGGCGTGCCAGCCCGTGCTGATTACTCGCTCCGGCTACACTTCGGAGGTCTTGCAGGCCGCTGAGTATCTGGAGGAGCGTCTTCATCTGCAAACTTTGGCGATTACCTGCGGCACGGGTACTCCCATCGAAAAGATCGCCTCATACTGCATCAAGCTGGCCGCCGCGGACGAAAAAAGCACCGTGATGACGCGGTCCTTTACTTCGATGCTGATTACGCTGCAGTCGCTCGCGGCAATTCGTGGGGATCGCCGCGACTTTCTCGATGCGCTGCGCACGCTCCCTGATCAGGTCGCCGGCCGTTTGAACGCCTTTCACAGCACCATCAAGTCGCTGGCGGATTCGCGCGTCTTTGCGGACTATGTATTCCTCGGGCAGGGCCCGTTTTTCGGAATCGCGCAGGAATCCATGCTGAAAGTGAAAGAGATGTCCTGTTCCTACGCGCAGTGCTTTCACACCCTCGAGTTCCGGCACGGCCCGAAAGCGATCGTCAGCCCGGAGACGCTGATCACCTTCATCATCAGCGAAACAGGATTCGCTGCGGAAGTTTCGGTTCTCGAGGAAATCAAAAAACTGGGCGCAACGACGCTCGCGATTTCCAATGTTGGTGATTCCACCATTCGCCGCGCCGCCGATTACTTTGTCGAACTATCTCTCGACGTGCCGGAAGCAGCGCGCGCCGCCGCCAGCGTGATTCCCGGCCAACTGCTCGGCTTTTACACCGGAATCAAGAAGGGTTTGAATCCTGACGAGCCTCGCAACTTGTCCCGCGTGGTAATGCTGGAAACCAAATAACAGGGGCCGCCAGAATGCCGCTTGATGTTTGCGTGGTCGGCGAGATTAACCCGGACTTGATTCTTTACGGCGTGCCGGCGCAGCTGAAGCCGGAAGAGGAATCGCTGATCAACGGATTCCGGCTGACGCTGGGAAGTTCATCCGCCATTTTCGCGCACAATCTTGCGGTGCTGGGCACGCGCGTCGGCATGGTTTCAAAAATCGGCGCGGATTCGCTCGGCAAAATGGCATTCGACTGGCTCGCGAATGCCGGCGTGGATTTGACGCGTGTGCGTGTCGCGCCGAGCGGCCCTACCACCGGCCTTACTGTTATTCTTGCGCAGCCCACGCATCGCTTCATCCTCACGTATCCCGGCACCATGTTTGAATTCAGTCACGCCGATCTGGATCTCGATTATATTTTTTCCGCGCGGCACCTGCACCTTTCGTCCTACTTCCTGCACCGGGCCCTGCGCCCTCGCATCGCTGAGTTGTTTCGCGCAGCCAAGGCCAAGGGCCTTTCCACCTCGCTGGACACCAACGATGATCCGGAAGGTAAGTGGGGAGGCGATTTACTGGAGGTCCTGCCGTTTGTTGACATATTCTTCCCGAACGAGCGCGAAGCAAAAAAAGTCGCGGGCACCGATGACTTGCAGCAAGCGATCGATAAACTCGCGCAGCTTTGCCAATTCGTCGTCGTAAAACTTGGCTTGCACGGGGCTGTCGCGCGAAAAGGCGCCGAAGAATGGCGCCGAGCCGGGCTGCGCGTGGCATCGGTGGATCCGGTCGGCGCCGGCGACAGCTTTGACGCCGGTTTCATTCATCGCTACTTGCAGGGAGCGACGCCGCAGCAATGTCTCGATTACGCGGACGTGGCCGGAGCGTTTTCAACCACGTGCGAAGGCGGGACCGAAGCTTTTAAGGATCGCAACAAGGTCGAAGCATTTTTTCGTGAACACTTGCAGTCGCGTTAAGCGCAATCCGCCAGCGATCCTCTGCCCCGCGTTATTCCTTCGTGGCTTTTATCAGCAGATGATCGGTAAAGCTAGCCTTCAGTTTTGCATCCGGCGCAGTCACTTCTCCCAGATCCTTGCCGTTGACGTAATCCATCACGCGGTATTTGCCCGCAACGAGCCCGCGCAGTTCGATTTCTCCAGACCACGAAGCCGTTGCGGTCTTAGCAGCGCCCGCAGCCGGTTGCGGCGCAAAGAACGCGTAGTACATCGCGCCATCCTTTTCGATGGCGTATCCCTCCGGAAAATCATAGCCGTAAACATAAAGATCGCGGAACGTGCCGCGGGAAAGCATGTTCTCGTTATAGAGACCGATCCACTTTTTCCAGTACTCCTCTTTTTGCGGCGTCAGATAGACGTCCGACAGTTTCGGCCCGTAATTTGGCCACGCGAATTTTGTGCCCACCACGCCGCCGGTGCCGATCGTGGATGCGAAGTCAGAACCTAGATCCTTCTCATTTCCGTTCGGGTTCGCGATGCGCGTCAATTCCACATGATCGCCGTACACGGCAGCGTTCGGGCCCATCAGCGCTTTGTACATTTTCACGCGCTGCCGCACCTGCACGGAACCCACCGGATC
>Ga0209655_10000616_pt1 | contig 13625 bp, 11 predicted proteins | sample BogFormECP03_OM2_FD_188236 | JGI IMG/M metagenome (GOLD analysis project Ga0209655, IMG submission 188236) | Bog forest soil microbial communities from Calvert Island, British Columbia, Canada - ECP03_OM2 (SPAdes) (version 2) | ecosystem: Environmental > Aquatic > Freshwater > Wetlands > Bog ...
CAGCGCGCACAGCGCGTTGCGCTTTTCCTTGCGCAATCCAAAAAACGCCAGATAAAAGCTGCTGCGCGCAGCCCGCGCAATACGATTGCACTCCGCATAGGACTCGCGAACCGCATCGGAATTCGGCTGGAGCTTGATAACGCAGCGCTCGCGCGGAACGGCGATCTTGCGCCGATCGTCGCTCGACACTGGAGCGAATTCCGCGATCCCGTTCGCAGCCGCGCTCCGCGAATTTCCACCGCGCGAAAACGCGCCAACCGCCAGCGTCTTCCCCAAGAGTTTCGCCTGCGTCCACTTGCTCAGCGAAGGCCGGTGCTTCAGCGTGTTGTAGCCAGACGCTTCAATCGCATCCAGAATCGCCAGTCCCCCACCGCTGAACATCTCCAAATCCACGCGCAGAAACCGCTCCACGGATTGCGCCAGCGGCTGGCCCGCGCGGAACAGCTCTCGCGTTCGCGCGATCAGCGACTTCATCAACGCCGTATAACGCGCATCGAATCGCTTCTCGACGATATCCGCTTCGCTCAAGCCGTGCGCCGCAAGCGCCTCCAGCGGAATATAAATCCGTCCCTTCTCCAGGTCCCGCGAAACATCCTGCCAGAAATTCGCCAGCTGCAACGCCGTGCATGTGTAATCCGAAAGCTGCTGCCGCGCTTCATCCCGGTAGCCGCACAAATAAAGCACCAGCCGCCCCACCGGATTTGCCGAGTACACGCAATAGTCGAACACGTCGGCCCAGGCGGCGTAACGATGCACGGTCTGGTCCTGCCGGAACGCGCGCAGCAGATCGCAAAACGGCTGCAGCGGAATATCTTTCGCGCGAATCGTCTCACGCGAAGCAATCAGCACCGGATGCGCTGGCCCCGCGCCATCCTTATATATCAGCCGCAACTCGTCTTCCCACGCATCCAGCAGCTGCAGCGCCCGCGCCGGATCCGCAACCTCATCGCCCAAATCATCCGACCAGCGGCAATACGCGTACACATTATAGAAATGCTGGTGCAAATCACGCGGCAAAAGCCACGAGACCACGTTGAAATTTTCGTAGTGGTGCGTCGCCAGCCAGCGCGTGTAGCGCTCGGCTTCAGAGGGAGCGCAATTCGCCTGCGGCAGATTGCGCGCGATTTCAAGTTCCGGTGTGGGCAGCATGGTGCCCTGACTTGCGCGAACCTCAGGGAATTACAGCAGTCTTCAATTCGCCGTTTCGGTGCTTCATGTCCTGAAATACCTTCGGCAGTCCTTGCAACGTCACTTCGCCGGTGATGAAATCGCTGGAGCGAATCTCGCCGCGCGCAATCGTGTCCATGGCCTCGCGCATGAACTGCGGCGTGTGGTGAAAAGTGGACTTGATGGTGATCTCGGAATAATGCAGCGCCGCCGGATCGATCTTCACTTCGGTTCCCGTCGGGCAGCCGCCGAATAAATTCACGGTCCCGCCCTTGCGCACCATCTGCAGCGCCCATTCCCAGGTGATCGCGCGGCCCACGGCTTCAATCACGGAATCCGCGCCGCGTCCGCCCTCGGTCAGTTGCCGCACCAGCTCCACCGGGTTTTCGATTTTATCCACGTCGAACGCGGCCGTCGCGCCCAGACGCTCGGCAGCCTTCATTTGGCTGCGGCGCTTGCCAATGGCAATCACGCGCACCTTGCGCTGCGAAAGGATGCGGATGAATTTCAATCCGATCGGCCCGCAGCCGATCACCACCACCGTATCGCCAGGATGCACGCCGGTCTCGCGGATTCCGCGCAGCACGCAAGCCAGCGGCTCGGCCATCGCGGCATCCTTAAAAGAAATGCCGTCGGGAATCTCGATCATGTTCTGCCGGACGATGCGCCCCGGAATGCGGATGTACTCCGCGTAGGCTCCGTTGTTGAAGAGCAAATCCTCGCACAGATTCGGCTGGCCCTTGCGGCAATAGAAACAAGCATCACACGGCGCCGAATTCGCCGGCAGCACGCGCATGCCGGGCTGCACGCCGCTATTCACGTTCTTGCCCGTCTCTTCGATCACGCCCGCGAGTTCGTGCCCGAAAAGCGACGGCGGCTGAATCATGCGCGCGTGATATCCGCGCTTCCACACCTTCAGATCGGTTCCGCAAGTTAACGCCACGGCCACGCGCACCAGCACTTCGTCGTCGCCGATCTTGGGAATATCTACGGTTTCAATCTTCAGATTTTCGGCGCCATACAAAACTGCCGCGTTCATATGCCCACTACCCTGCCTATAAGCGCTCATTCGTGCCTTATGACTACTTTCAAAGTATTATCCTTCGGATGTGCAGCCAATTCCAGTGCCTCGCCAATCTGCTCCAGCGGGAAGCGATGAGAAATTAATTCACGCACCGGCAGACGCCGCTCGAAAACCAGCGCTGCGGATTCCGCCTGATCGTCCACGGATGCGCTGTAGCTCCCCAGAATTTCCTTTTCTTCCACCCCCACGGCCGCCGCAGGAAATTCCAACTGCAACATTGGGTCGTTATGTGCAAACAGTAACACGCGTCCGCCCGGCCGCGCGAGAGCCAGCGCCCCCGGGACCAATGCCGGGTTGGGCACAGCCACCAGCACGGCATCCGCGCCCCGCGCACCAGAGCGCCGGCGAATTTCCTGCTGCAGATTTCCGCTGGTGGGATCAAAAACTTCCTTCGCGCCAAAACGCCAACTCGCTTCGCGCCGCCCCGGCATCGGATCGCTCGCGTAAACCTCCGCGCCTTCGTATTTCGCCAGAATCATCAGCAGCATGCCGATGGGCCCCTGCCCCATCACCAGAACCTGCTCACCCGCCGCGATGCGCGCCTTGCGCACGGCTTTCAGACACGTATTCACCGGCTCGACGAACGTAGCTTCCTCGAAGCTCACATCCCCAGGCAGCGCGATCATGCCCCGCTCCACAATCCACGGCATCGCGCGCACATACTCCGCGAACCCGCCGCCGTTGGGATCGAATCCCGCAGTCAATCCCGTCTTCTTATAACCCGCACACTGCGAAAAAAGTTTTCGTTCGCAATAAAAACAATTGCCGCAAGGAATGTGATGAAAACTCACCACCCGGTCACCGGCCTTGAACTTCGTGACGCCCGCGCCGACCCTTACCACCGTGCCAGCCAGCTCGTGCCCCAGTATCTGCGGCGCCGGAACAAAACCATGATGAATTTTCTTGATGTCCGTGCCGCAAATTCCACAGGCCGCCACGCGAAACAGCAGCTCGCCCTCGCCAATTTCAGGAATCGGCACCGATTCGACGACCACCTGCCCCTTGCCGCGATACACTCCAGCGCGCATGTGCGCGCGCTTGGGCTCATGTGCGTGATGCGATCCGATGGGTTCGATGGTCTGGCTCATCTTCTGCAAATTGTCGGCGCCTACGACGCCGCTGCTCCCGTCCGCCGCTCCAACGTCTGAAATCTTCCCGATACCATCACCATGTATTTATCCAAAAACTGCGCCAGCGATTCCGCCGCCACTTTGCTGTTCTGCCCCAGCCGTACCAGTTCCGGAACCGACGTCGGATGCAGCGCCACCTGCCCGAGGACGCGCGGAATACTCACTTGCCCTTCGTCGGTAAAAATCCGGTTCATGTCCAGCGGTAAATCATCATCCACCGAGTCACTGATGGCACGGATGGCGATCGCCGGAATTCCATACGCGGCGGATTCGAGCAGCACCTCAAAACTCTCCATCTCCACAGCATCCGACCGCTCGCCCAGGTGACGCTTCTCTTCCGCTCTGCCCACCACGCGGACGGAGCTGAAGAACTGCTCCACCTCCGTCGCGCCGCATTCCGCCGCAAACGAAAGCAGCGCCGCGCTGCTCCGCAAAGGATTGCTGCTCGAATCCGTCTCCTCATTCTCAGTACACACAGAACGCGCCGCCAGAACTTGGCCGATCCGATATTCCGGTTTGAGCGCGCCCGCCAGCCCGGAAGAAATGCACAGGTGAATCGACTCCTGATCGCCCCCGAGCACTTTCGCTGTCGCCAGGTTCGCCTGCTTTGGCCCCGCGCCGGTCAACAAGACGACAACTTCCGCCGCACCGATCTGCGCGCGATTTACCCGAGCGTCACCCCACTGCACCGTACGAAATTCACGCAGCGTGCGCCACGGCGCAAATTCAGTATCGAGCGCGAAAGTGACCAGTATTTTCATTGCATATCACTATGCCGCAGCAGCCTGCGTAACGCGCTTGCTTCCCGCGCGATTCGCAATGTAGCCATGCTCGTCGTACCAGCGCACCGCGCGTTCCAGCGCCGCTTCCACTTTCGCCGGCTTGTATCCCAATTCCCTCGCCGCTTTGTCGCTTTCCACAAACATCTTATGCCGCGACATTTTCACGCCTTCCACAGGAATCTGCGGTTCGCGTCCCGTCAGACGCGAATAAAACTCATCCGCATACCCAGCCGCCAACGCGATAGCGTGAGGTAGCCGCACACGCGGGGCAGGACGCCCAGTAATCGCCGCGAGCGCGTTCAGAATCTGCTTCAGCGTCATATTGCGCGCACCCAAAATATAGCGCTCGCCGATCCGCCCCTTCTCCGCTGCCAGCAGGTGCCCCGCGGCAACATCTTCCACCGCAGCCACATTCAATCCCGTGTCCACATACGCCGGCATCTTCCCTTGCAAAAAATCCAGAATGATTCGCCCGGTTGGAGTCGGCTTCCAATCGCCCGGCCCCACCGGCGCCGTGGGATTCACAATCACCACCGGAACGCCCGCGCGAGCCGCCTCCACCGCAACCTGCTCCGCCAAAAATTTCGATCGCTTGTAGTGCCCGATCATTTCCTTGAGCGAAGTCTGCGTCGTTTCATTCGGCAACGCACCATGCCGCGGCACGGCAATCGTCGCAACGGTGCTGGTATATACGATGCGTTCCACACCCGCGCGATGCGCCGCCGCAAGCAATCGCCGCGTCCCTTCCACATTGCTTTCGTAAATCTCCGCCGGCTTCGGCGTCCACAGACGATAATCCGCCGCCACGTGATACACGCGCCGCACGCCCTGCATCGCGCGCTCCAGCGAAACCCCGTCGCACAGATCACCCTCGACAGGCTCGACCGGCAAATTCTCCAGCACCGCCAGATTGCTGCTGCGCCGCACCAGCACGCGCACCGCATCCCCCGCAGCGACAAGTTGCCGCGCAACGTGGCTCCCCACGAATCCCGTGGCGCCAGTTACCAGAGTAGTCATACGAATGGGCAAATCCGATCATGCCAAGCCGTTTTCTCTTGGCAGATTCCGCGGGTACGGCGACGTGCAACCACTACAGCCGCGCTTGATAATGCATTGAAGAGTATCGCGCCGCGGAAGGCGCAGCGGCGATTTACAACGAGCGAAGTGCGCATCGCCTAGGTCCGCAGTCCGTCGTGGTCTTGCAATTCCTTGGCGGGGATCTGCACGCCCAGGAATTTGCGCCGGCCCTGGCGCATGTTGTCGTAGCGCGCCAAAGCGTAAAGCGGGAAGGCGTTGCGATAGATGTGATACTTCAAATAGAAAACGCACGGAAATCCCGTGCCGGTGAATTCGTCTTCGTCCCAAGTTCCATTTTCGTTCTGATGGGCCACCAGCCATGCAATCGCGCGCTCCACGCACGAATCATGCGGACCGCACACCGCGAGCAATCCAATGATGGCCCAAGCCGTCTGCGAAGCCGTGCTCTTCCCTTTCCCTTTCAGCGACGGGTCGTAGTAGGAAAGAATAGACTCGCCGAATCCGCCATCCGAATTTTGCACCGAGCGCAGCCAGTTCGCCGCAGCCTGGCAATCCGCGCCCCTCGACAATCCTACGGTCTCCAATGCACGCAATACGCTGCTGCTGCCGTAAATGTAATTCACGCCCCAACGCCCAAACCACGGCCCTTCGGGAGTTTGATCGTGGCGGATAAAAGCTCGCGCCCGCTGAATAATTGGATGATTCGCCGACCAGCCCATCTGCCCCAGGCATTCCACCGCGCGCGCAGTCACATCCGCCGTCGAAGGATCCAGCATCGCATTGTGGTCCGCAAACGGAATGTGATTCAGGAATTGCAGATTGTTTTCGTGATCGAACGCGCCCCAGCCACCATCTTCGTTCTGCATGCTCACGAGCCATGAAAGCCCGCGCTGCATCGAGCGGCGCAAGCGTTCGGAATCAGGATCCGCCACGCGCCCCAGTGCCATCAGCACGAACGCCGTGTCGTCCACGTCCGGATAATATTCATTCTTGAATTCGAACGCCCAACCGCCCGGCGCCGCATCCGGATTCTTTACCTGCCAGTCTCCTGGACCAAGAATCTGATTCGCCACAACCCAGCGCTCCGCAGCAATCAGCGAAGGATGCGCAGGATCGAGCCCCGCTTCTTCCAGAGATACCATGGCGATCGCCGTATCCCACACGGGCGAAATGCAAGGCTGCACGCGCAACGTGTCGGCTTCCGCCATCTCATACCGCGCCAGAAAACCAATCTCGCGCGCGACGAGTGGATCCTGTGCGTCCGCCCCTTCAGCCAGAAGTGCGAAAATCGAATTCATCATCGCCGGATAAATTGTGCCCAGACCCTCGCTGCGTTCCAGCCGCTCCACCATCCAACGCCGCGCCCTGTCCAGCGCCACCTTGCGGAAAGGCTTCCACCCCAGCCGCTCGTGCAATTTCAATCCGCGGTCCAGCGCCAGAAACACATTGCGCCAGGAAATCACGCGCCGATCCCACCTGAAAGATTTTGGTTTCCCATGCGGGGTCTTGAACAGCTCGCTGACGGAGACGCCCACAGGCAGCCGCCAATCCGGCTTGTACGCGTAAACGATCGCCAGCGGAATCACGATCCCGCGCGTCCAAGAGGACATCTCGTGAATATTGATCGGAAACCAATCCGGCAGCAGCATCAGCTCCGGCGGAATCGAAGGTACGATGCTCCAATCCACGCCCCCCACCATCGCCAGATAAAACCGCACGTAGGAGTTGGTCGCCTCAATCCCGCCAAGTTCCAGTACGCGTTCCTTCGCGCGCAGCAACGCCGGCGCCGTCGCCGAATCCCCCGCCAAACGCAGCGCCACATAAGCCTTCACCGTGGCGTTCAGCTCAGACGGCCCACCTTCGAAGATGTTCCAACCGCCGTCAGGCAGCTGTTTGCGGCGAATATAAGTCGCGAGCTTCGCCGTCTTTTCGGATTCTAACTGGCCAAGAATGTGCAGGTAAAGGATGTAATCGGATTCCAGCGTGGTGTCCGCTTCCAACTCAGCCCACCAGTAGCCATCCTGAGTCTGAACGGAAAGCAGCCAGTTCGTGGTGCGAGCAACGGCCTGCTCGACCTGAAATTCGATGTTTCGACTGCGAACTGTGGCCGTACCCTGTGAACGGCTTTCGTTCGGGGCATCAACCTGCAGTCTCACTTTCGGTGTCATCAATCCCTCAGTACCTTTTGTCCACTTTCGCCCCGGTTCTACGAGAGCCGGTGCTCCTCAGGTCCGGAACTCGGCAACTACCCCCGCTGAGCTCCTCCCAGGTTTTATTTTATGAAGCTGCAAATGGCCGACTGACCACTTTTTATCGAAATACAAAGGGTCTCCACGAAGAAGCCGAGTGCAAAACCAGCCCACCCTGGTGGCCAAATTCCACAAACCCCGCGCTAACGCTAATATTATGTTTGGGTTTGCCCTCACGGTCAACTAAAAACGGGCCCCCTATTCCCACAAACAGTAGATGTCGGCTCAGCCCAGAAGGCTGCTTAGAATGTTTCAGAATGGCAACCGCTGGGCTAATAGTATGCAAAATTATAGCTCGGGGTTTTCCTGCGGCGAAGCGCGGATTCGCCAAATCGCGGCCGAAAAGCGAACGGAAATCGAAATTGAGGCTTTGCGCCACTCGGGAATCAGCGCTACGTTCTTACGGAAGTGACTCTGGGACACATTCGACCGCTCACTCGCCCGTTTCCTGCTGCTCCAACTTGCGCACTCGTTCCGCCAATTCCGGCAGACGCGACAACCAGCCATACTGCTGCTTGAATCGCGCGAAGGGTCTTGCCGGCGTGCCCCAGACCGTCTGCCCCCGGCGAATCGTCTTGCCGCTCGGTATCCCCGCCTGTGCGCCGATAATCGCATCGTCTTCCAAGGTGCAGTGCGGCGCGATGCCCACCTGCCCGCCGATCATCACTTGCGCGCCGACGGTACAACTTCCCGAAATGCCCACTTGCGCCGCCACCACCGAATTCCTTCCGATCCGGACGTTGTGCGCCACTTGCACCAGATTATCGATCTTCACGCCCGTTGCGATCTGCGTCGCCTCCAGCGACCCGCGATCAATCGTGGTATTGCAGCCAATTTCCACCTCGTCTCCAATTTCTACGCTGCCGATCTGCGGGAACTTGACGTGCCGGCCATCTCCGTACACGTATCCGAACCCGTCGCCGCCAATCACCGCGCCGGAATGAACTTCCACGGTATTCCCCAGCCGCGCGCCCGCGTACAGCGTCACGCGCGGATGCAATCGGCAATCTTCTCCCACGCGCGCGCCTCGTCCCAGAAAACAAAATGCATCCACCGCGGTGCCTGTGCCAATTTCCACGTCGTCTTCAATCACCACGTAAGGACCGACACGAATATTAGGAGCCAGCCGCGCAGTAGCTGCGACGATCGCCGTCGGATGAATTTCCGGACGCAGCGGAGGGCTAGGCAGCAGCCACGCCGCAGCTTTCGCGAACGCGAGCTTCGGGTTCTGGACTGCGAGGACAGTCTTGCCTGGCAAAATCGTGGCGGCGTCCGCAATCACACAGCGCGCCGCAGAAGCTTCAGCTCGCGCAATCTCCCGCGCAGAGTCCACGTAGATCAAATCCTCCGGCTTCGCGCTCTCTGGACTCGCCACGCCCGTAACCGTCGCGTGCGCATCTCCGTGGATTCTTGCCCGCAGGTATTCCGCCAATTCACCGACCGTATGATTCATCACCGCACCTCGTGGGAAAAATAAATCGCATCCGATTTTCGCGCGCCACGACACCCGTGACGCGGCACTCGACCCGCTCAATCTAAAACGGATAAATCGCAGGCTCGCCCGGCGGCCGCGTCTTCCATCTCTTGTGCACCCAAAGCCACTGCTCCGGATGCGCGCGCACATATTCCTCAATCACACGCGTGAATCGCCGGGTGTTCTCCCGCACATCGGCTTCTTCATCGCCCGTGCGCGCCAGTTCCATGGGCGGTTCAAATCGCAGCCGGTACTTCCCCAGCGACTCATCCCAAAAAAGAAAGCCAGGGACCACAGCTGCATCCGTACGCAATGCCAGGCGCGCCAAACCTGAGGTGGTGGAAGCGGGAGTGCCAAAAAAATCCACGAACACTCCTTCTTCCAGCGCCGTGTTGTGATCCGCAAGAATCCCCACGGTGCCGCCATCCGCCAAAACCTTCAAAATCGCCCGCGCGGACTTATTTTTATCAACGGGCCGATTCCCCGAAAGGCAGCGGTAACGATCAATCAGGTCGTCCACCCGCGCATTGGAAATCGGCCGCACCAGAAAATGCAGCGGGTGTCCGTACAGCGCATGCGCAAACGAAGAAAGCTCCCACGCGCTCATGTGACCCGTCAGAAACAACACGCCTTTTCCGCGCCTCTGCCCCGCAGCGAAATTTTCCGAGCCCTCCAGCACCACGCTGCGCTCGATGTTCTGCGGCGTGTAACGCGGGAATTGCGAAAATTCGCCGGCCATCCAGCCGATTTGCCGGATCATCCCGCGAATCACGCTTTTGCGTTTCGCTTCACTCCAATCCGGAAACGCCAGATGCAGATTGAACATCGCGGCCCGCCGCAGCGGCGTGCGGAACTCGTAAGCCACGGCCGCGAACGACGCCCCCACCCAACGCGCCGCCGGCCGCGGCAGCAGCCCCAATAATCTCAGTCCCGTCCAGGCGACCGCATATTCCATCCATTCCTGCATAGCGGGCCATTATGCAAGAGCCTGCGGAGCGTATGCCAGCAATCGTTAGACGATTGTGCGTTGCCAATGTTCATCACGATTATCAATGTTGATTGTCCGTTGCGCCCAACGTAGGCGGCGCCGCGCTTCGCGAAACAAGATTGGCGGCGAGGATGTTAGACTCATCGCGCTTTGCACGAGTGGACTCAAAATCAACGCAAGACGAACGTCGCGGCCCTCGTCACGGCCGCGCTGGTGATTCTGGTCTCGCTGTTCGCAAATCTCGGCGCCATCGGCCTGGTCGGTCCCGACGAACCGCGCTACGCCTGGATCGCGCGTGCCATGGCGGAAACCGGCGACTGGGTCACACCCCGGCTTTGGGGAGCCCCGTGGTTTGAGAAGCCGATCCTTTATTACTGGGCGGCAGCGATCGGATTTCGCATGCAGCTTCCCGTGGAGTGGGCCACGCGCCTGCCTTCCGCATTTGCGGCCCTCGCAGCAGCAGTCGCAATCGGCTGGTTCGCGTGGCGGCACTACGGCGGCGCCGAAAATTTATCGAGAAGCTCCACGCTCCTCGCACCCATAATTTTTTCCACCAGCGTCGCGGCCATCGCCTTCTCGCGCGCCGCAACTCCAGACATGCTATTCAGCGCGGCGATAACGCTGGCGATGGTCTGCGCCGCAAGCGTCCTCAGGCGATCCGGCGCGCTGCGCATCACGACCGCCGCGCAGACGAATATTATAAATCGAGATCTACCGATTCTCCTCTTATGGGGCGCATCGCTGGGGCTCGGAGTGCTCGCCAAAGGTCCCGCAGCAGTAATCCTCGCGGGCGGCGCCGTGGGAATTTGGGCGCTCGCAACATCAAACTGGCGCGCCGCCCGCCGCCTGGCGCATCCCGTCGCGATCGCAGCGTTCTGCGCCGTCGCTCTGCCGTGGTACGTCCTCTGCGCGCGACGCAATCCCGATTTCCTGCACGTCTTCATTTTTCAGCACAATTTCGAACGCTACCTCACGCCGCTCTTCCAGCACGAACAACCCTTGTGGTTCTTCGGACCCATCACAATCCTCGCGCTCCTCCCGTGGTCCGCGTTCCTGATCGCCGCGGCTCAGGAAGCACTCCGACTTTGGCGCGAAAAATCCTGGAACAATTCTCCCGGATTCTTCGCTGCCTGCTGGGCCGTCTTCCCCATCATGTTCTTCAGCTTCTCGCAATCGAAACTGCCCAGCTACATTCTCCCCGCAGTTCCCGCGCTCGCCCTGATCGTCGCCATCAGCGCGAACCGCGCCTTGCAGAGAAGTCGCGTCAACGCGATCATCCTGAGCGCCGGGATCGGCCTGGTGTGGATTGTCCTGGCCGTAATATTCCTGCATGCCACGCACAAGCTTCCATTCGCAGAAATGGAAGGCTCCAGCGCATCTTTAGCGGCGATAGCGCTCGCACTCGCGATCGTAGTCGCGACCGCAATTCTCCACGCCGGAATAAACAGGGACCTGCGTCTAGTCGTAGTCCTCAGCAGCGTATGCGCCGTAGCGACACTGGAAACAGCAAACACAGCCGTCCTGCCCGCGCTCGATCCCTACATCTCCGCAAGGCCCCACGCCGCGTTCTTCCAGGGCGATCTTCATCCCGACAGAATCTTCACCTACCAATTGCGCCGCACCTGGAACTACGGCCTGGCATTTTATTTCCACCGCGAACTCCCGGAATGGTCGCCGCAAGATCCAGACGCGGCTCTGGTGCTCACATCCCACGAAGGATTGGAAAAAATCGTAAAGGCAGGAAGATTTCGCAGCGTCGAGGAACCGCCGGCGCAAGGAATTGTCTACGTCCCCGTCGCGCCCGCTCCCCGCTATTGACCCGGTGCGCGCGAACTCGCGGGCAGATTCAACAAGAAGAAGCTCACCACCTGGCTCTCATAGTTCTTGCGGTCGTCGTCAGACATGTCCGGATAACTCGTCCGGTCGCGAATCATCTGCTTGGGCTCCGGCGCAAGCGCGAAGATATTGGTCATATTCCGAGCCAGGTCGGGCCGGTCGTCCGACACAAAGAAAAGTTTCGGAATGCCCTTGGTGCGCCCCAGCTGCGCGGTCACCGGCAGCTGGTGCCGGAACTGATAATTGAGCATGCGAAATCCCAGATCGCAGAACTTGCTCACGTAAGGCAGCACCGTCAACCCCGAGCGTTTCACTTCGATCTCCACCAAGTCGCGCGGATCGGCATACGCATCATCTACGATAAACGCGGAAACCCGCGGATCGGAGACGGCGTTCTCCAGCACTACGTACCCGCCCATGTCCACGCCCCACAACCCGAAATGTTTCGGGTCCACGTCATCGCGCGTCGCCAAAGCTTGCATCGCCGCCTGCAGCTCGGCCACTTCATGATACCCAAGCGTGGTGACGCCGGCGCTGCTGCCATGCGCGGTAAAATCGAACAGGAACACATTGAACTGCTGTTCCTGCAGCGCCGTAACCAGCGTCAACACATCGGATCGCTGCGAATGATACCCGTGGCAAACCACGATGGTTGGCGAGCCGCGCAAGCCAGGATAAAACCAGCCGTCGCGCGTGCCCGCACCGGGAACCGAGAACGAAAAGTCCACGGGATGGCCCATCATCACATTCAGATCTATCGTTGAGGGTGCCGCATGCGCGGTACGCAATACTTGATACAGCAGGAAGCCGGAAACGGCGGCAATGGACACAAATAGGAACAGCGCCATCGCGAAGAGTCCCGAGAGGAGCTTAGCGATACGCGTTGTTGGATAGCGTAGTTCTGAGAGAAAAGCCATCCGGTAAGCGCGGGCGCACGCAATTCTCGCCTCGGCGAATTGCATGGTAGCACAATTTCCCACAGCCGCACGCCACGCTAATTGTCCAGCACGTTACATTTCAGACAAATCCCCTCAACCGCCTCGCCGGTCCGAGTTTCGATCCCGTGCCCCAACAAGGTGGTAGCGAGTCAGTTTCCGATTACGCGACTCTATCAAGTGTCAGCGAACGATATGCGCGAGTCGAGTCGCCCAGTGCATGACTAACGCACGTATCGTAAAAGTGAAATCGACCCGATCCTCAATGTAGGGTACGGCGACCTATAAGGAGTTAGAGCAGAAATTTCCAGCGCAGTTGGCGCTAAGTAGCGACTTCCATTTTGAGTTGAAGCATCTTGCCGTGCTTCGGGTCCAATTTCACCCGGACGCGAAGCGGATCGAATCCATTCATTCTGAGTTGGAGATAATAAACGCTGCGCCCCTTTTTGGGGGCGAATGTAAAACCACCCGCCCCTTCGGTTTTTGTTGAGCGGAGCGATACTTTCCCCTCCGAACTAAACTCTTCAACTAAAACATCTGGCATCGGAGAACCTGACGAATCAAGGACTACAGCACCGAGCGAGCGGGCCATCTGCACACTTTCAATCTCAATCGTCTGGTACTGCGCATAGAGGTGAATCGGGACCAAGAATAGAAAACTAAAAGAGAGCCAAAGGATACGATTGAACATTTGTTCAGAACACTCTAGGGATGATTTATATCACGTTTGACGGCTCTACTCCTGATGAACGCACTGATCGGAAACCACCCACTACCGGCAAGGTCCACTAGTTGGGTTCTACCGCCGCCCATGTTTATAATGGCCTCGGGGGTTGTTTCCTTTCCTACATGCAGATTGTTGATCTCCGGCAAATTCAGGCGCGCGTCCTGGACCCGCTCTTCCAGGAAGAAACTCGCCATTGGCGCGACGAACTACATTGG
>Ga0209655_10000620_pt1 | contig 13579 bp, 10 predicted proteins | sample BogFormECP03_OM2_FD_188236 | JGI IMG/M metagenome (GOLD analysis project Ga0209655, IMG submission 188236) | Bog forest soil microbial communities from Calvert Island, British Columbia, Canada - ECP03_OM2 (SPAdes) (version 2) | ecosystem: Environmental > Aquatic > Freshwater > Wetlands > Bog ...
CCGCTTCTGACCAGTTTCGATCAGCGCTCAGGTCCTGTTCCTTGAAATGTGGCTCCGGCCATTGGTTCTCGGTGACGCTTCGCCAGAATTCACCCTCGGCTCGTACCAGCCGCTCTATGTATCCTTCATCAGGAAAGACGCTGACGAGTGCTCCTCCGCGCCCGTCGAAAGACCAGTAGTGTAGTTCACGAGCGCGCGAGACTTCGAGTTGATGCTGGAGCTGGGCGTAGTAGTGTCGCGGGACCTGCCCCGCAAGTGCGATGGCATGATCGCGACTGCGGAGCGGGCACTTTACCTCAAGCACGAGCGAGCCCTCAAAGCTAAGTCCGTCCAACGAAGCGCGCATCCAAGGCAGATGATCATGCGACATGCAGTGCGGCTCCATGATCTCGGCGGTCGTCGCTTCGTAAGCCGCGCGGGCCGCCGCTTCGAGCCGCCGCCCCCGGCGCATTGCGAGATCATTGCCGCCAGGTTCTTCGCTCCGGCGGGTCTTAATTTCCCACAAGGTCCGCGGCGTCATCCAGCGCGATTCACCCATCACGACAGGCGCATCGCTGGAACCGAGTCCATCGCGTCGCCAATCGCTCCAATCGGACGAATTTTGCCGCAGCATTTCAAGTCTAGGCATGGGCTGAGCTCCGGTTCGCGGCACCCGCCGGCTTGCGCTTGAGTGTCTGTACTGCGCGTCCATACATGACAGTTGTCATCTCTTCGATCTTCGAAATCTTGAAGTACTCGAGCATCCTCGCGACATCGGTCCCGGTTTGCTCGATCAGCTCGTTGAGCTCTCCGATCTGTTCTTGACTGATGACGGCGTCCGAGCCAGCGTTTCCATTGCCGCCGGCATGCTGTCCGCCATCGGCGCGCTCGTCTTCCGGATCGTCGCCGGTCGCGATGAGGAAGGACTGCAGCAGTGCATATTTGAGCGCGCCCGTCATTGCCTTGTACGGACCTTTGTCGCCCGGATCTCTGCCTTCTCCCGGTACCTTCACGGTCAGCTCTTCGGCACTGTTGACGTCCATGAACGTGTAGGTCATCACGACGCGTGTCAGACGATCGGGATAGCCGTGATTAGGCGCGAGATTCTCGTGAGAGATGGACTCCAGCCGAGGGATGACCACCACCTCCAGTTCGGCAAGAGCGTCACCGACCGCGCCCGCGATATCGGCGGCCGTCACATACGAGTAGTTGAAGCGTTCGTTATGGCCGCGCTTCTGGATGTAGCTGATGCGGCGGCGAACCTCGGCGAGTTTTTCCTTGAGGTTGAGGTTCTCGGTCCTGATGAGTGCGCGCGTGGTCGACATTTCCAGCGCGACCGCGGGGCTCGACCGGGTCGACGCATCGCAAACCGAGCCGCCGTCCCGTACCCGCTCGGGCTTGACCTCGTGCGGTCCCGTGCCCTCAGACCCCATGGTTGGATGGCTGCCATCGCTCGTCGCACTCTGGTCCTGCGACTCTGCGCCCGGATCGGCCAAGGCGGCGGGATTCGGGTCCGCTTTTGAGCCGGTTTTGGTTTTGGTTGGGTTCATGATTCCTCCAGTCCGCATCAGTTTTTTCATTCCTTCGGGCGAGATGAATCATACTCTTTTCTTCAGTAATAGTCTAATGGATAAGACGCTACAAGAATCTCTTCAAATGTCCATAGCATCGATCTAATACAGCGCGATTTATTCTATCTGTTTGAGCGATGGGTAAACTCAGATTGTCATATATATTTGACACACCACCCGAGCCTTACTTTTAGCAGGAAGTTGAGTCGGCGCACCGCACACCCTACACTTGCCAGCGATGGGCAGAAGAAAATCTTCGGCTGTGCCCAAACGGAGCAAGCCCACCAAGTCCAACATGGTCGCCGCTGCGGTAGAACTCGCAGGCGGACCGACCGCGGTAGCAAAGCTGTGCGGCGTCCGCCGCCAGTCGGTTTATTGGTGGATCAAGGAATGGAAAATCGAGCGACTGATCGACGCGCTCAAGCTTTCGCAGGCGTCGGGTATCCCGATCGAAAAATTCGCGGGCGAAGCGTTCCACGGCCCGGCAGCTCTCCGTTCTCGCACGCCGACGCAGGGCGACTGAGTAGGGCCCACTGCCTCGGCTCTAGATCTTCCTTGAAATCGTTCGATGAGATCCAAGTCTCGCGTCGGTTTAGGTCGCGCGCACCGCCGCATCCGTGCGGAAGCTCCCTGTGAAAACAGAAATCATGCTCGGCTCTTGACATGGATCGGATCGTTCGATGTACTGAGCATATGCATCGCGGATTGATTCAACCCGCAACGACGCTTGGATGATCTAGCGTCGACCGATTTTTCATTCGAAATTAACTCCCAAAAAACATAGCGCGGATGTTAGCTGCCCTTCGACGGTGGCACCTGCGAGTTATGATGTTCCGGGACCGGTCAAATCTCAGAGAGATTTGAACTGCGCTTGGAATTTGCTGAGGTTGCAAGGAAATGAATCAGATACGTCGAGCGAATACGAGCGCGAGCGGCGAGACCGCTCTCGAGCGACTCTCCGACCGGGAAAGCCTTCGGATGGTACCATTCATTCACAGGACGATCCTCGCAGAGAAGCGCCGGTTTGAAAATTACCACCGTAACATTCCGCAACTATACTACCGCGCGGCACTGCTGAGCTGGTGGGATCAATTTTTGGAGTATGCTAACCAGGTCGAAAAGAGAATTCGGGCAAATTCCGCCGCCGATGAACAGCCTGCCGACATTGAGTGTTCAGAAAATGTATAAGCTAAGAACCAGCGATCTCTTCAATTTGATCTCAGCGATTGACGATTCAACAATGCTCAACTGGAGGTCCCAATCCGAGAGCGACGATCCCCACCAGCATCCTGGTTGGAAAGATTTGCCACCGCTCTACGACCGGCAAGGAACCCTTCAGGTATGGCATGCGATGATAGCTTTCTCCCAGGACCCCGAGTTCATGAAATCAGTTGCTGAAATGAACGTGAGTGTCGAAAATGAAGCCCAGAAGTAAACAAACAACGTGCGCTGCAGCCAAGCCCGACGGCAGCCCATGCTCGGCAAGGGTTCAGGAAGGCTCCCCCTTCTGCTTTTTTCATGATCCTGCGAAGGCGCAGGAACGCCTGGCCTCCCAGAGCCGCGGCGGCCAGGGAACCCGGGCGTCCTCGCAGCCGATCGACGCCCCCGAATTTACAGCCGAGACGGTGAGCGATCTGGGTCCCCTGATTGTTGGAACCATCAACCAGCTTCGCCGGCGCGAGATCACTACCAATGAAGCCACCGCGATCTGCAACCTTGCAAATACGCTGATAAAGGTCTTGGACATCCGCGACGAGCAGAAGTTGCGCGACGCGCAACGCTTGTTGCCGGGATTGGACGAGGAGAAAGGTCTCTACGATCCGCGCGCGGAGCAAGAAAATTGAAGAATAAAAGATCAAGGAAATTCGAGACGGTGAAAAGATCCCAGGTCACAGAAATCTATTCCGACTGGTTCGATTCCCTCGAAGAGGTCGAAACCCCCGAAAAATATCTTGAATGCCTGCCTGCCGGGTCGGCCGGAAGGAAGTTGGTGGAACTGTGGCTCGCCTCGGATTCATCAACGGGCGATGCGAGTGACAAAGCGACCCTGGACCAGACCACGCCCGATCCGAATTATGTCATGAGTCTCTGGTACTTCCTCGGAAGACTGCTCGCAGGTCTCAACTGCTGTGCTGACGACCTGATTGTGCGCGGTCAGCAGCGGATTGAAGCGACGGAAGCGATCTTAAAATTCAAAGGTATTCTCGAAGCTGCGAGTCCGGGCCGATGGAAAGACCCGCGTGCGCTTGAAAAATTCGCTCCGCTTCTGATCCAAGCAGGCGGCGACATCACCTCGAATCTGCGCGAATTGCGGTCGTTGAAACTGGCGTCCGAATGCATTTCAAAGAAGCACCCGGCAGGTCACGAATTGCTGCTCAAATGTTTTACATCAAAGGCCGAACGCCTGGCCGAAAGGACCGAATCAAACGCACAAGAGTACGAACATCAGCTCCGGGAGGTGAAATCAGATCCGGGTCTCTCTGCCACGTTGCCCTCGGAACTGCGCGAGATTGACGTTGCCGGGGTCGAAGAGGCGGCCAGGGAGGAAAGCAAAGTGCTTTATCGCAAGTTGTTTGATATTGCTCACGCCGAGATGTTGATTGCATTCGATTCGACTGATGAGGCGCGCAAAATCTTGAAACCGTACCTGGAAGGCGATGGCGATCCCGAGGAGGAATAGCTGCCAACAGCAGATCGGTTCTCTACTTTGGCTACTTGAAGTAATGGGGGGCTGGTCGATCGGAAAAATTTGTTCGGCGGCCGGAGTGCCGTTGAGGAAGCGATGAGCAATAGTTAAGAAATTTGAAAAAGGCCGGTGCGCGAATCGTCGATTTGGATTGGCGGCCGCGTGTGAGCCGATTCAAAGAGCAGCGTCGGGGCTGACGCCGAGCTGAGTGATGAAGAGCGCGCATGCGATCATTGCGAGGCCTTTGAGAAACATCGAGATGTTGACGGCGCGCATCACCGGGTCGGGCAGTGTGAACATCGCGGTGCCGTGCACGACGATCGTCACGGGGACGAGAAACAGCACGATAATCCATGCGCCGAGGCGCGGGCGGTAGTTGAAGAGAATCATCGCGGCGCCGACCAGCTCGACGACGGCGGAAATCAAGACCCAGAACGCGCGGAATGGAATCGGCGCGGGCATCAGGTCGATGTAACTCTGCATCGAGGTGAAATGCGTGATGCCCGAGAGAAAGAAAATCAGCGTGAACAGGATGCGGGCGGTGATACCGATGGCGGGACTGGTGATCTTGAGATCGTCGGTTTCCATGGTCGTCGAAACATAATCGATCGGCGCGCGCGGTAGAAGAGTTTTTCTCTTTACGCGCATCCGGGCTATGTTGCGGTCGTGGGGTCGGGAACTAAAGACATCGAAAGTGTGCGCGCGGATCTGTCGGAGGTGCTCGAGCGGCACGAGGTCGGTCTCGACGCGGCGCGGCCCGACGCGGTGGCGCGCCGGCGCAAGACGGGGCAGCGGACGGCGCGGGAGAATATCGACGAGTTGTGCGACCCGGGCACCTTCGTCGAGTACGGACCGATTGTCGTGGCAGCGCAGCGGCGCCGGCGCACCGAGGACGACCTAATCAAGAACACGCCGGCTGACGGGCTCGTGACCGGGCTTGCGACTATCAATGGAAAACTGTTCGGCGCCGACCAGGCGCGCGCCGTCGTCATGTCATACGACTACACGGTGTTGGCCGGCACACAGGGGCATCAGAACCATCGCAAGAACGATCGGATGTTTCAGATCGCGCGCGAGTTGCGATTGCCGCTGGTGCTCTTCGCCGAGGGTGGTGGCGGCCGGCCGGGCGACACTGACGGCGGCTTCCACAATTCGCGATCGTTCCACGATTTTCCCAGGCTGAGCGGGCTGGTGCCGCTGGTCGGGATCACGTCGGGCAGGTGCTTCGCGGGCAACGCGTCGTTCCTTGGATGCTGCGACGTGGTGATAGCAACGACGCGATCCAATATCGGGATGGGCGGGCCCGCGATGATCGAAGGCGGCGGCCTCGGCATCTTTCGTCCTGAAGAAATCGGACCGCTGGACGTGCAGGTGCCGAATGGCGTCGTCGATATCGCGGTGGCGGACGAAGCGGAAGCGGTGCAGGTGGCGCGCAAATATCTTTCATACTTTCAGGGCGCGGTGAGCGAATGGGCCTGCGCGGATCAGCGGATGCTGCGCAATATCATTCCGGAGAACCGGCTGCGGGTTTACGACGTGCGCACGGTGATTGAGACGATGGCGGATACGGGATCGATGCTCGAGATTCGGCGCGACTTCGGGCTCACGATGATCGCGGCGTTCATCCGAATCGAGGGGCATCCGTTCGGCGTGGTCGCGAACAACCCCCAGCATCTGGCGGGCGCAATCGACAGCGACGGCGCCGACAAGGGTGCGCGCTTTATTCAACTGTGCGACGCGTTCGACCTTCCGATTTTGTTTTTGTGTGACACTCCCGGGATTATGGTCGGCCCGGAGATCGAGAAGACTGCGCTGGTGAGGCATTCGTCGCGGATGTTTCTGACGGCGGCGAACGCGACGGTGCCGTTTTTTACGATCGTGTTGCGCAAGGCTTACGGCTTGGGCGGAATCGCGATGGCTGGCGGAAGTTACGACGCGCCGCTGTTCACGGTGGCGTGGCCGACGGGCGAGTTCGGGCCGATGGGCCTCGAGGGCGCGGTGAAGCTGGGCTATCGCAACGAGCTCGCGGCGATCAGCGATCCGGCGGTCCGCAAGCAGCGGTTCGACGAGATGGTCGCGACGATGTATCAGCGCGGGAAGGCGATCAACAACGCATCGCACTTCGGCGTTGACGACGTGATCGACCCGGCTGAGTCGAGAAGATGGATCGCGGCGGGGCTGCGGTCGAGCGCGCCGCCATCGCCGCGCACGGGCAAGAAGTATCCGTACATCGATAGCTGGTAAGATGCGCAAAGCACTTTATTGAATGTGAAACCTCGGTGGTTTCACACTTCCTCGGCAGGGGTGACCCCTGCACCCAATGGTAAGAACGATGGGAGGAAAGCGATGGTTGTTACTGTTTTCAAAAACCGGCTTCGACCCGGGGTTGAAAGAGAATACGGGGCGCATGTGGCGAAGCTGCTCGAAATCGCGCAGAAAATGCCCGGGTTCGTAGCGATCAAGGGATACGCGGCCGAGGACGGCGAGCAATTGATCCTGGTCGAGTTCGAAACCGTGCAGGATCTCGCCGCGTGGCGCGAACATCCGGAACATCTGATCGCGCAAGAACTCGGGCGCAACAAGTACTACGCGGACTACAAGGTCCAGGTCTGCAACACCGTCCGCGAGTACAGCTTCAAGACGCCCGCCAACTCATGACGTTTGAAGTTCCGAATCAAGCACGCAGCTCGTCGAGCAGCGCCTTCGCGTCCTTCAGGTCGGCGGTGTCGAAGCCTTCGGTGAACCAGTTGTAGATCTCGGCGAGCATCGCGCGGGCCTCGTTGCGCTTGCCTTGTTGGTCGAGCAATCGCGCGAGGCTCGTCGATGCGCGCAACTCCGGGCACTTGGCCTCTTGCCAGCGAGCCGCCTCGATAGCCTGGCGCAGCGCGGCTTCTGCACCTGGCCGATCAGGAGTGGGACCCTGCAGCAGAAACTCGCCGCGGGCCTGAAACAGCATGGGCTCGTACATCAGGTGACCGGTCTGCCTTGCCGCATCCAGCATATCGGAGACCATTCGCAGGGCCTCATCGATTCGGCCTTGCCGCGCGCAAGCTTCCGCCAGGGGAAGCAGCCATCGCTCTTGCGAAGCCAGTCCCCCGCTTGCTCGGTAGAGTTGAAAACCCTCGTTCAAGGCGACGATGGACTCTTCGGAACGGCCGAGGTTGAGGAGCGCAGCGCCAAGCAACCCGAGCCCAAAGGCGTCGCGACTACCGATCGAGAGTATCTCTTCGGCAAACTCCAGAGCGGCGGTCGAGTCCCCGGCGAGCCTCGCGAGTGTCGATGCGTTTATCAGCGCCACACGCAAGTTCATCCTGTGTAGCTCACTTTGCGCGTGTGCCTGCCGCAGTCCAGCTTCCGCTTCTTCGCGGGCGCGATCCCAAAATCCCGTCAGTTGCTCAACCGGGGCAAGGAACAGGGACAGCATCACACGCGGGTCCACGCCGAATACCGACGCCAGATGGGCGTGCCGTTGGCTATCGAACAACTCCAGGGCGCCGCGCAGGTGCTCGAGCGCAGGCCTCAGTTCGCCGCAACGGGCCAGGACCTCGCCGAGCGTGTTGCGCGCCATGAGCAGCAAACCGGTATCGCCCTGTTGCTCGCTAAGGGCGACGGATCGCTCAGCGTACTCACGCGCTTCGCGCATCCGGCATTGCTGAATGCAGCTCTGCGAAAGGTTTATCAGCACCCGGATGAGCTGGTTTCGATCGCCCAGTTCTTCACACAGCTGTAGGGCACGCAGGAGGGATTGCTCGCCCTCGGGTGCACCCCATCCCTGTGTCGAAATCGTCACCACGCCCAATTCGGTCTCCACGGCGAGTTCGGCTTCAAGGCGCTCACGGTTCGCGGGCAACGCCTGCACTAGTGGGCGTGCCTGCACGAGGAGGCTTTTAGCTTCGTACGGGGCGGAGCGTTTCGACGCCTGCGTGGCGGCCATGCGTAGATACTTAACGGCCTTCTTCGCGTTGACCGCCCGCGTGTAGTGATGCGCCAGTGCGCTCAGGTGATCGTCGATGTTCGCGATATATAGCGTTTCGATCGCGTTGCCCACTCGTTCGTGCAGCACTTTCCGGCGCTCGCGTAGAATCGCTTCGTATGCGACTTGCTGAGTGAGCGCGTGCTTGAAAGTGTATTCGACGTCCCCCGCTGCTGGCTGCTCGTAGATGAACTCGCCGGCTTGCAGATCGGCGAGCATCCGTTCGAGCTCGGGAATCTCGGCGATTGCCGCTGCCAATCGGAGCGAAAACTCCTTACCGATCACCGCCACAGTTTGCAGCAAATCTTTCTCCGCCGGCGGCAATCGATCGATGCGCGAGGAGAGCACCGCCTGTACGGTCGCAGGCACCTTCACCTCGCTCATCGATTTTGCGAGCTTAACTGCGCCGTTGCGCACCAGCGCTCTCTCCTCGAACAGCGCCTGCACAATCTCTTCCATGAAGAACGGATTGCCTTCGGTTTTTTCAGTGATGAGCTTCTTGAGGGCAGCCAGTTGCGCGCTATCGCCGAGCAAAGCCGACAGCATCTCATCGGCGCTTTCCCCGCCGAGCGCTTCAAGCCGGATCTGAGTGTAGTAGGTCTTGCTGTCCCACGAGTGCGTGTATTCGGGCCGATAGTTGAACAACAGAAGCACACGCGCCGCGGCGATCGAGTCGGCGAGCAGGTTGAGCAGCGTCTGGGTCTCAGCGTCGATCCAGTGCAGGTCCTCGAAAATCACCATCAGCGGCTGGTTCAGGCTCTCGCGCAACAGGATCTGCTTGATCGCGTCGAGGGTACGCCGTTTGCGGAGTCGCGCGTCCATCTGCGCCAGCGGGTCGGACGCTTCCGCGATTCCGAGCAAGTTATAGAGATAGGGGATTGCGCCCTCGAGCGTGCGATCGAGAATCGCGATTCGGCCGGCAATTTTTTCGCGGCGGGTCCGCTGGTCGTCCTGCGACGCGATCTTAAAGTAGCTGTGCAGCAGGTCGATCACCGGCAGGTAGGACGACACTTTGCCGTGCAAGATCGAGAAAGCTTCGAGCACCATCCAGCCCGCCGCGCTGGCCGCTTTAAACTCGAATATTAAGCGCGACTTGCCGACCCCGGCCTCAGCCACCGCTGCGACGATCTGTCCGTGCCCGGACTTGGCCTGCTCGGCCGCCGCCTTCATCGCATCTATCTCGCCTTCCCGCCCGACGAACTTGGTGAACCCGCGCCCAGCTGCTCGCTCAAGCCGCGAACGCAGGACGCCGAGACCGATCACCTCGTACACGCTGACCGGCTGACTGACGCCTTTGACCCTGATAGGACCCAACGCCTTCAGCTCGAAGTATCCCTCCACGAATCTGCTCGTCTGCTCACTGATCGCGATCGAGCCGGTCGGCGCGAGCGCCTGCATCCGCGATGCGAGGTTGGTGGTGTGCCCGATCGGAGTGTACTCAGTGTGTCCGGCGCCGATGGTGATCGAACGCACCACGACCTCGCCCGTGTTCACGCCGACGCGCGCTTCGATCGGAAGGTTACCGGCTTCGCGCAATCTTGCCGAGTAGCGTTTCAGCTCCTCCTGCATCCGCAACGCCGCGTACAGAGCGCGCTGCGGATGATCTTCATGCGCGACCGGCGCGCCGAACAGCGCGAAGATGCCGTCGCCGGTGCTCTGCACGATGTAGCCGTCGTAGCGGCGGACCGCGTCGATCATCAGCTTGAGCGCCGGATCGACAATCGCGCGGGCCTCTTCGGGATCGAGGTCTTGCTCCAATTCGGTGGAACCCTTGATATCGGCGAACAGCGCCGTGACCGTCTTGCGCTCGCCTTCGAGATTTTCAGAGGCGGGCGCGTCGGCTACTCGAATCGGCAAGTCGTTCGATTTCTTTGACGACGCGGCCATGGACGCACCAAACGGTGCGCCGCAGTCCTCGCAGAACTTTGCCGTCGGAGCGCTTTCGGCTCCGCACTTCGCGCATCGATTGGCGAATGGAGTGCCGCACTCCGCGCAGAATTTTCTGCCGGAGGTGCTTTCTGTCCCGCATTTCGAGCAGCGCATCGGGAATCCCACCTTTTCGGTGGCCCGAGTATCGCCATTGTCCGCGATTAATAACAGAGCCGGAATCGCAGCAGTTGAGCGGCGAGGTCCGATCTAAATTACTCCCGCGTTCTTCAATCGCATACGTGAGGACGCATCGAAGCCGGCCTCGGCCAGGATCTCCTCGTCGTGTTCGCCGAGCGCCGGGGCCCTCTACGATCAGCCGACAATCCGTTACGATCCGAGTTCGTCGAGCAGCGCCTTGGCGTCCTTCAGGTCGGCCGTGTCGAGGCCTTCGGTGAACCAGTTGTAGATCTCGGCGAGCATCGCACGGGCCTCGTCGCGTTTGCCCTGCTTGTCGAGCAATCGCGCGAGGCTGGCCGTTGCGCGCAGTTCCCATGACTTCGCCTTCTGCTGGCGCGAAATATCGATCGCGGTGCGGAATGCCTGCTCAGCTCGCGCCGCATTCGAAGCATCCTGCATCATCAGCAGTTCGCCTTTCAGCCGATGCAGCTCCGGCTCGTACATCCGATCTCCAGTCGCCTCGACTCGGGAGAACGCCTGCTCAAGAACCTCGAGTCCCGCGACCGCTTGATTCATTTTGAGGTGAGCCTCGACCAGCATCGCCAATACGGAAGGGTTGAGGCTCAACCCAAATCTTTGGCGGCCCCCCAGCCCGCGGCGAATATGGTCAAGACCCTCCTCGGCGCGGCCCTCGTAAACCAGACTCCAGCCTCGTTGGGCGATTGCACCTAATTGAAGGGGCCGGATTCCATGCTCGGATCCTATGGCGATCGCAGCTTCGGCTTGTTCTCTCGTACTGACCGCATCCCGGAGGAACCGGTTCCATCCCTCGGTCAGGCTGAGCATCGTGGCTAGCGGATTTTTCAGCGCGCGCGCCGTTGAAATAGCTTCATCCGCGACTGTGCGCGCGCGGTCCGGAAACCCCAGCAACCAGAGGCTGTACGATAATGCGGGAAATGCTGATGCGAAACGCGGAAAGGTAGCGCCCAACTGATCTTCCGGACCTGGAACCGCGAGACTTTCTTCAGCGTGCGCTCGCGCCGCCTCCGGCTGGCCATGCCGCAAGAGAGAAACCGCGAGCCGCGCGTGGGCGATCCCCACCATCGCGAGATCAGCTTGTCGCACCGCCATGTCGAGCAACCGCTCACTGAGCTCTCGTGCTCGTCGCAGGTCGGATTTGACCAGGGAGTGTAAACACAAGCCGTCGAGTGCGGCGAAAAGCTCGCGCTCGTCTCCGATTCGTCCGCAGAGCTCAATCGCCCGCGTATAGGCCTGCCCTACTTCGACAAAGGCAGGTGACAAAACGCTCGCAAGAGATCGCGCCAGCGTGATCTGCAGCTCGATTTCTTGACGGTCGCGCTCCGGACTATCCGTAGCTCCGGCGAGGATCGAGACGCCGCGCCGGGCGAGTTCCGTCCCTTCGCTGAAGGCTGACCGCTGATATGCTTGCACGGCGGCCAGGTTCAGATAACGGACCGCTTTCATCGAATTGTCGCTGCGACTGTAGTGGTGCGCCAACTCGGCAACGTGATCGTCGATCTGGTTCGAGGCCAGAGCTTCAATCGCGGCGCCGATCTGTCCGTGCAAGAGCTTGCGCCGTTCAAGCAGCACCGAGTTGTAGGCGACTTCCTGCGTCAGCGCGTGCTTGAAGGTGTACTCGACGTCGCCAGGGGCGGGCTGCTCGTAGATGAACTCGGCGAGTTGTAGTTCTGAGAGCATCCGGTTCAGTTTGTCTTCAGAATTTGAGACGACACTCTTAAGGAGGCCGAGCGCCATTTCTCTTCCGATCACCGCCAGCGTCTGCAGCAGGTCTTTCTCGTCAGGCGGCAATCGATCGATGCGCGAGGCGAGGATCGCCTGCACGGTAGGAGGAATCTTGAGCTGGCTCAGCGAACGGGTGAGCTTCACGGCTCCGTTACGTTTGAGCGCCCCTTCATCGAGCAGCACCAGCACCGTCTCTTCCATGAAGAATGGATTGCCCTCGGTACGCTCGATGATCAGGCGCTTGAGCGGTTCAAGCTCCGCACTGTCTCCCAGCAACGACTGCAACATCTCGTCGGCGCTTTCCTTGCCCAGCGGGTCGAGCCGCAGCTGAGTGTAGTAAGTCTTGCTATTCCAATGATGCGAGTATTCGGGCCGATAATTAACCAACAGCAGAATCTTCGCCGTACCGATCGTGTCGGCGAGCAGATTGAGGAACGCCTGGGTCTCGTCGTCGATCCAATGCAAGTCCTCGAAGATCACCATCAGCGGCTGATTTAGCGACTCACGCAGCATAATGCGCTTGATTGCATCGAGCGTGCGCCGCTTCCTGATCTCGGCGTCCATTCCGGCAAACCGGTCGGTACCCTCAGCGATTCCAAGCAAGCCGAAGAGGTAAGGCAACGCATCCTCGAGCGAGCGGTCCAGCGCGAGGAGCTTGCCGATCACTCTCTCGCGCCGCTTGCGGGGGTCATCTTCGTCCTTGATCTCGAAGTAGGAGTGGAGCAGGTCGATAACTGGCAGGTAAGCTGAAGCTTTGCCGTGAGAGACGGAGAAGGCTTCGAGCACCATCCAGCCCGTCGCGCTGGTCGCCTTGAATTCGAATAACAGCCGCGACTTGCCGACTCCGGCCTCGGCCATCGCTGCGACGATCTGCCCACGTCCCGCCTTGGCTTGCTCCGCCGCCGACTTCATCGCGTCCATCTCACGCTGACGCCCGACGAACTTGGTGAACCCGCGCCCTGCCGATCGTTGCAGTCGCGTCCGCAGCGGTCCCAGCCCCGTCACTTCAAACACATTGACCGGCTCGCTGACGCCCTTCACCCGGGTCGGACCGAGCGGCTTGAGCTCGAAGTATCCCTCCACAAGTTTGCGCGTTTGCTCACTGATCGCGATCGAGCCTGTGGGCGCTAGCGCCTGCATCCGCGAGGCGAGATTGGTCGTGTGCCCGATCGGCGTGTATTCAGTATGTCCTTCGCCGGTCGCGATCGAGCGCACGACCACTTCACCGGTATTCACGCCGACGCGCGCTTCGATCGGCGGGTTCCCGGCCTCGCGCAATCTTGCCGAGTAGCGCTTCAGTTCTTCCTGCATCCGCGACGCCGCGTACAGTGCGCGCTGGGGATGGTCCTCGTGCGCGACGGGCGCGCCGAAGATCGCGAAGATTCCGTCGCCGGTGCTCTGCACGACGTAGCCGTCGTAGCGGCGGACGGCGTCGATCATCAGCTTGAGCGCGGGATCGATGATCGCGCGCGCCTCTTCGGGATCGAGGTCTTGCTCCAATTCGGTGGAACCCTTGATATCGGCGAACAGCGCCGTGACCGTCTTGCGTTCGCCTTCGAG
>Ga0209655_10000621_pt1 | contig 13551 bp, 8 predicted proteins | sample BogFormECP03_OM2_FD_188236 | JGI IMG/M metagenome (GOLD analysis project Ga0209655, IMG submission 188236) | Bog forest soil microbial communities from Calvert Island, British Columbia, Canada - ECP03_OM2 (SPAdes) (version 2) | ecosystem: Environmental > Aquatic > Freshwater > Wetlands > Bog ...
CACAGGTGTTTTATGTGCACATCTCTCCGGTAACGGGCAAAGTACTGCTTTTGGCTACATGGCCTAGCGAAAACGTGCTGGAAGGCGCGCACGCAGCGGCTTGATCTGGCTTGCGCGGGGCGGCGGGCGCCTGTTTTAGCGGCGTTGCCCCGCGCACGGCTAGAGAGTCAGGTCTGAGGGTTTAAAGCTTAAGTTAGTGAGGATTTCCGGCTTCAATTTGTAGATCAGAGGGGATTCGCTCGTACAGGCGTAAACGAACCCACCGGATTCCTGCGAAATTTCAATCTTCAGGATTTTTCCGCTCTTGTCCGTCAAAACTGCTTCGAATGCGGGTTTCTCTAGTTTAGCGACGATGGCTGGAGTGGGCTTGTCGAAGATCTCTTCGGCGGTGGCTTGCTGCAGTGGGGTGAAGAGCTTGTCGAGACTTAGCGGCTTGGGCTGCGGATTGTCTTTCGGCTTGTCGCTCGGCTTTTCGTCTTTTTGAGTTGATGTGTCTAAAGCCCAATCTGTTTCGTTCTTGCGTGTGGCCATGATCGTGCCGCTGGCGTTGTGAATTTCGGCGTGGGTAATCGTGGCCGGATCGAAATGGGCGAGCTTCTTGTCGCGCATATCGCTGAAATTCTGTGCGAGCGTTTTGTACAAGTCCTGATTGATGCGGAAGATGGTGGGTCGCGCGGCGTCTCGCGCAAAGTACTCTTCGCCTTCCTTTGTTCCCACGAGCAAAGTTGCGATCCCGCCTTTGGCATCCGCCACGCTGAACGAAATTGCTGGGGATGCGAGGCCATACTTCGGCAGGCCGTCCGCGGTTTCGCTGACGATGGTGCTGGTCTTGGCATTGGCGACGGTCGAGAGCAGCGCGTTGATGGCGGCTCCGTCTCCGAGCGCGGTTGTGGGCTTGGTGAACTTCCAGACGTCGTGGTCCTTTGCCGCCGCGAGTTCACCCGATGAATTTTTGAGTCCGAACGATTTAACATCATCGGTCACGAAATGCAGCACGGAATGGTCGCGTAAATCTTGCAGAGGCTTGTCGGCGCTAACGAGCAAGGATTCGGGGAGCAACGCTACGTCTTTGGCGTTGTCTACAATCGCGTACACCGAAACGCCGGTGAAATCTTTTTTGCCCAGGCGCAGCGAGTGTTTCGCGCCGTTCTGCGTTTGAAAATCCAGTGTAAGCACCGGGCTATCCAGCCCGAACACTTTCAGGCGATCCGGCGTGCCGGGCTCGGTCTGCGCGACGCGGACCGATGCGAGCTGCTGGATGATTCCCTGCAGCGACGGATCATCCGCGCCGGTCTGCAGCGGCGCGGTGATTTGCCAGGCGCCGTTCTGTTTTTCGAAATGGATCGGCTGCGATTTTGGGTCCGCCGGGTAGGAGATCGTCAGCGCAGAAATGTCATCCGCCTTCAGCGAGAAAGCGGGTTTGGTAGAGTCAGCCGGCGCGTTTTCGGCTTCTTTCTGGCCGCGCTTCCAATCGAAGTAGTAGGCCGCGGCTCCTGCGATGACCGCGGCAAGCAGGACAATCAATGTGGATTTCTTAATCATGGCGTTCGGAAATGTTCCTCATTCGGTTGGCGTGCGCGCTAGCGGCGTTTCCACCAAATGTAAACACCGGAGAAAATCACCAGGCCCGGAAGAAAGACCAGGTCCACCCAATGCAGCGCGGCGGACTGGGCTTGGGACAGATTGACGCGGCGGTTGGTAGCGCTCTTCGGGCGGATGGAGATCAGATTTTCATCCTGCGTGAGCCAATCGACGGAGTTGAAGAAGAGATCGCCATTTCTTTGCTGGCTTACGAAGGGATTGGCGGCGAATTGCGAGTTGCCGATGACCACCAGGCGCGCATCTTTGTCGCCCACTTTGCGATTGGCGGCGACGCCCAACGAAAGCGGCCCAATCTTGTCTGTCTTAGGATCGAAGGAAATTTTCTTTTGGCCGGGTTCGAGCTTGGGAATGGTGAAGCTGCGCTCGGAGGTTTTCAGTAGCTCCACCGTCTGCGGAATCGTTTTGCTCTTGTCCGCAATCGAGGCGGTGCGCGCCAGCGGGAAGAATGCCACGGAGCCTTGAAAACCTTTGGTGATGGGGCTGGAGCCAAAATCCTGGACGACCGGAATAATCGGACCGCCGCCGAATAGCTGGCCCATGCCGCTCGCGTCCACTACGATGTCGCTGCCGACTGCGACGTTCCACGACTGGAAGAGATCGTCGAGTTTCGGATCTGTCGCGGGGTCGATCAGGATTAGCGCACCGCCGCCGGCGTCCAGAAATTTGCCGAGCATCGCGGTTTCCTGCGGGTAGTAGGTCTGCTTCGGCCCGGCAACCACCACAGCGCTGCAGTCGGCGGGCACGCCATTGTCCGCGATCAGATTTATAGTTTTTGTGGCGTAACTCTCTTTCTTCAGGCCGGCATCCACCTGGCTGTAGCCTTCCTGCGAACTATCGGTGAGAGATTTTTCTCCGTGGCCGGTGACGAAGCAGACTTCCTTGATTTTGTCGCTGGTGACTTTCACGATCGCGCCGGTGACGTCTTCTTCGCCGGGTTCACTTCGTTGGCTGGATTCCAAATGCTCTTTGCGCGTGCCATAGGCGACGACGACATCGCCCATGTGCGTTGCGCCGAAATCCTGCGCGACTTCGGGTTTCTGGTTCGGGTCCACGAATTGATATTTGAAATGCGGGCTAAGGCTCTTGTACTCGGCCATCAGATCGTCAAAGGCGGTGTTCGGAGTCTTATCGAAACGCGCGACGGTGAGATCTTGTTTCAGGCCGCGGACGATGTTGCGGGTCTGGTCCGAGAGCGTGTATAGCTTTTCAGTGGTGAGATCGAAAGTCTTTTTATGGCGGAAACCGACGAAGTTGAGGACGCCCAAAATCGCGATGACGGCAATGGTCAGAATGGTGGTGTTAGTTCCCTGCTGTGCGGTGCGGCCGGAAAACGCTCTGGCGATGCCGCGAAAACCGAAGATCACCGCGGCGAGAACGAAAACGCCACCGGCGATCAGGAGCACTTTGCTCGTGGTGAGCAGTTCGCCTTGAATGGAATAACGCACGCCGCTGGCGATGAGCATCGCCACGCCGATCGTGCCTATGAAACTAGCTATCTCTTCGCGATCCCATTTCATACTGCAAGTTCCTCCATGAATTGCGAGCCGCGGGCGATGGAATTAGGCGCGGCGCCAGCGCATCGAATCAATCGAGCGCACGGTTAAGAAAACGAAAAGCACGATAAAGCTGAAATAATAAATGAGGCCTGAAGTATCAATAATGCCACGAGCGAAATCGTCGTAATGATGGCTGGCGGAAAGATATTGCAGCACCGCGCCGATTCCCCCTTCGGCCGTCTGCCCCAGGTCCAAAACCCAGAGAAACAGAAAGGCTACGAAGGTGAGGACTGCGGCGATGAGCTGATTTTCGGTGAGCGAGGAGATGAAGGTGCCGAGCGCGAGCAGTGAGCCACCGAGAAGCAGAATTCCAGCGTAGCCTGCGAGAAGCATGCGCCACGGCGGTAGCGGCTCGCTGTGCAGATACATGTAAACGACGTAACCGGCGGTGGGCAGAAGCATGACCGCGAAGAGTGACAAGGAAGCGAAAAACTTTCCGAGGACGATCTGAATTTCGTTGATAGGCGAGGTCATGAGCAATTCCATGGTGCCGCGCTTACGCTCTTCGGCAAAGACGCCCATGGTGAGAAATGGCGTGATGAAGAGAATGAGCGTCGAGAGCAAACCCAGAAAGGCACGCAACACCTGGCCGGGAACGTCAAATTGCGGCGGCATGCCGAACTGCATGCTCTGCATTTCCATTTGGAACGATTGCTGAATGACCGCGCGCAGAAAGAAATCGAAGAAAAACGCGCTGATGAGCAAGAATAAGCCGATGCAGACGTAAGCGACCGGTGAAACGAAATAGTGGCGCATTTCCTTGCGATAGATGGCGTAGAGGTTGCGCATCGTTTTTCAAACTCCTTGGCAAAAGTTCCGCACTCCGGTTAATTCGCGGATGCCTGCGCATGCGCGGCGTCGTCGGTGGTCAATTCCAGGAAAATTTCTTCCAAGCTGAGGCTGACGCCGCGCAATTCAAAGAGCGGCCAGCCATTCTGCACGATTTTTGCGGCAATGGCGCTGCGTATGTCGGCGCCCTGCTCGGTTTCGATGACCGCCACAAGGTGTCCGCCAGACGGCAGTTGTTCCGTTTCCACGCGGGTGGTGCCGGAGACTTGAGCGAGCGCGTCGTGTAGCGCTTTTTCCGGAGCTTGCACTTCGACGCGGATTTTCTGGCCACCTTTGAGCTGCGAGGTCAGGTTTTGTGGCGTATCCACGGCGGCGATCTTGCCTTTATTGATGATCACCACGCGGTCGCAGGTCATGCTGACTTCCGGGAGAATGTGAGTGGAAAGAATAATGGTGTGGTTTCCCGCGAGGCCTTTGATCAGGTTGCGCACCTCGATGATTTGCTTGGGATCGAGGCCGACGGTGGGCTCGTCGAGAATGATCACGTCGGGATCGTGCACCAGTGCCTGCGCGATGCCTACGCGCTGTTTGTAGCCGCGGGAGAGGCGCTTAATCAGTTGCGCGCGGCGATCTTCCAAATTTGTCTTCTGCATCGCTTCGGTAACGCGCGCGGCGCGCTTATCCGCCGGGACGTTTTTGATGCGCGCTACAAAGTCCAGATAGTCCTCGACGGTCATGTCCGGATACACCGGCGGAGTTTCGGGCAGGTAGCCGATGTGGCGGCGGACTTCCATGGAATCGCCGAAAACGTCGAAGCCAGCGATCTTCGCGGTGCCAGAAGTCGCAGGCATGTAGCCGGTGAGGATACGCATGGTGGTGGTCTTGCCGGCGCCGTTCGGTCCGAGGAAGCCTAGAATTTCGCCTTTATTTACTGTGAAAGAAACGCGATCTACGGCCGTGACGGCGCCGTAGGCTTTCGTCAAATCCTGAACTTCTATCAATGCATTCCTCCCGCTCAGATACGACCGGCACGAGCAACGGACGATTCCAAACAAGTGTTTATACTAAAAAACGGCGTAAATTGAAAATCACGCGGGAGCTTGCGGCGGCGAGTGATTTTGCGGCCGCGCAGACCAGCCGCGACCTTCGTTATCGGCACACTGTTGGATGCAGACTTCGGCGAAGATGTTGCCGAACTGGTGCGGCGGGCGGTTTCTCAGTATCATCCGCGGCGAACCTACCCAGGAGCGAGCAGCGTTAGGCGCTCTCGTCGAATCCCGTCTCGAGATCCGGAAGTTTGTCGCCTTCGCTGGCGACCCAGACGTACAGGGTCGGCAGTAGAAAAATGCTCAGCACCAAAGCTGCGACCAGACCGCCAACGATGACGATGGCGAAGGGTCGCTGCGAGTCCGAGCCTATTCCGCGCGAGAGCGCCGCAGGCAGCAAGCCGAGCGTGGCGACGAGCATGGTCATCATGATGGGGCGCAGACGCAACACGGCGCCTTCGATCGCGGCGTCTTCGATGGTGTGGCCGCGGGCGCGCAACTGATTGATGTATTCGAGCATGATGACGCCCGTTTGCACGGAGACTCCGAACAGCGCCAAAAATCCAACGCCTGACGAGACGCTGAAGTGCGTGCCAGTAAGCAGCAGGGCCAAGAGCCCGCCGACAGGCGCCATGGCCACGTTACCGAGAATCAGCAGCGCCCACTTCACGGAACCGAACATGGTGTAGAGAATCACGAAAATTCCCAAAATGGTAAGCGGCAGCACCAGCATGAGGCGTCGCTGCGACCGTTTCTGGCTTTCGTACTCGCCGGCCCAGTCAATGCTGTAACCGGTGGGCAGTTTCACGCGCGCGTTCACTTTGCGGATGGCTTCTTCGACGGCGCCGCCCAGGTCGCGACCGCGGACGCTGTATTTGATGGCGACGTAGCGCGAATTCTCCTCGCGATAGATTTCCGAGGCGCCGTCGCGCACGTCGACTTTCGTGAGTTGAGCGAGAGAGACGCGCTCGCCAGAGGGCGCGAGCAGCCGAATATTTTCGATGGCCTCCTGCGTGTTGCGGTAGGGCGCTTGATAACGCATAACCAGGTCGTAGCGCTGCTCGCCTTGCAGCACCTGGCTGACGGCGTTGCCGCCGACGGCGGTCTGAATGGCGTCTTGAATATCCGAGACGTTGATCTGATAGCGCGCGGCCTGTTTGCGGTCCACGACAAAATTCAGATTGGGCTGGCCGATCACGCGAAACACGCCGAGGTCTTCGATGCCTCGGACGCCGCGCATGATCGCGACGATGTCGTCGGCTTTCTTCTCGAGGAGCCGGAGATCGTCGCCATAGATCTTTACGGCTAGCTCGCCTTTGACGCCGCTCACAGCTTCTTCCATGTTGTCGGAGATGGGCTGCGAAAAATTCCAGAGTACGCCGGGAATTTTACTGAGCTCGCGGTCCATCGCATCGATCAATTCGTTTTTGTCCCTGCCAAAAACGGGCCGCCATTTTTCTTTGGGCTTGAGATCGACGAAATATTCGGTATTGAAGAAGCCGGTGGTGTCGGTGCCGTCATCGGGGCGGCCCACCTGCGAGACGACTTGGGTCACTTCCGGAAAAGATGCGAAGACGATGCGCGCCTGATTCATGATGCGCGCGCCTTCGGTGGGGCCGGTGCTGGGCGCGAGCGTGCCGCGCGCCCATATGGCGCCTTCGTCCAAGTGCGGCAGAAATTCCGAGCCAATCACGCCACCGAAGGTGAGATAGCCCGCGAGGCACACGGCCAGGGATGCGACGGCGACCGTCACCGGACGGTGCTCGATGGCCCAGCGCGCGGCTTTGCGGTAGGAACTTTTCAGGTAGTCCATAACCGGGTTGCGCCATTCGTGCACGCCATTCTTGAAGAACACGCTGCAAAGCACTGGTGCGATGAGCATGGAGAACAGAAGCGCGCCGAGAAGCGCGAACGCGACGGTCCAAGCCATGGGCCGGAACAGGCGGCCTTCGACGCGCTGCAACGTGAAGATCGGCAAGTACGCGGTGATGATGATGGCAATGGCGTAAAAGACCGGGCGTTGCACTTCGAAAGCGGCGTCGCGAATGCGCTCGAGGATGGCTTTATTGTTCGAATCTCCGTGAGTCAGGTGGCGGACGATGTTTTCCACCATCACCACGGCGCCGTCAACCACCATCCCGAAATCCAGTGCGCCCAGGGACAAGAGATTGGCTGGAATGTTGTTCAAGTTCAGGCCAATGGATGCGAACAACAGGGAGAATGGAATCGTCAAGGCGACGATTAGCGAACCGCGAAAATTGCCAAGAAATAAGAAGAGAATCACGGAGACAAGAATGATTCCTTCGGTGAGATTGTGCAGAACTGTGTGGGTGGTATAGCGCACCAGATCGCTGCGATCGAGGAACGGGACGATTTTTACGCCGGGAGGCAAGATGAAGTCGTTCAGTTCCTTGACCTTCGCGTGGATCCCTACGAGCGTCTCATCCGAATTGGCGCCCTTGCGCAGCAGTACGATTCCTTCGACGACGTCATCGTTGTCCACGATCACGCCGTCGGAGCGATGAATTGCTTTTCCGATTTGGCCGAGGCGAATTTTGGGCCCTTGGACCACCGTGGCAATGTCCTTGACCGTAAGCGGCGTGCCGCTTTTTGCGATGATGGCGGTCTGCTCGATATCCGCGACGCTGCTGAATAAGCCGACCGCGCGCACGTTAATTTGCTGCAGGCCAGCTTCGATGAAGCTGCCGCCTGCGTTCGTGTTGTTGTTGGCAAGCTGTTGCTCGACCTGGCCGATGCTTAGGCCGTAGGCAACAAGTTTGTTGGGATCCACCTGGACCTGGTATTCGCGGGTGATGCCGCCGAAGCTGGAGACGTCAACAACATTGGGCACAGACTTGAACTGCTTTTCCAGAGTCCAGTCCTCGATGGATTTCAATTCCATCAAGTCGTAGCGCGGATTGGTGCTCTTGAGCGTGTACCAGAAAATCTGGCCGACGGGGCTCCAGTCCGTTCCCATTTGCGGCTGCAAGTTTTGCGGTAGCGTGACCAGCGAAAGGCGCTCGAGCGCTTTCTGGCGGTTCCAGTCGTTGGAGGATTTATCGTCGAAAATCAGCATCACACTGGAAAGCCCGAAGAGGGAGACGGAGCGGAGATGCTCGAGATGCGGAATTCCGTTCATCTGAATTTCGATGGGGATGGTGACTTGCTGTTCGACTTCTTCGGCGGCGCGACCGGGCCATTGGGTGATGATCTGGACGTAATTGTTGGCGACATCGGGATAGGCTTCGACGGGAAGTTCGTGGAAAGAGATTGCGCCCCAAACGAGCAACAGGGTGGCGAGCGCGAGAATAATGAAGCGATTGTTGAGAGCGTAGTTGACGACAGCGCGAATCATGGGCCCTCCGTGGGGCTCGGTTGAGGCGGTCTCACGTGTCCTCCACGATGATTTGAGTCAGAAGAACTTATGTTTCCCTGTGTGCGGCCATCGCGGTTTGCGGGCGGTTTTAGAATGTCCGCAGAATGCGCTGGCATGCGAATAGACAAACGGGATGGGTCGCTGCGTCTCGGGGCCGTGGTGAATTTCGCCCCGTGCGTTATGGAAAAAGATCAGTTCGAGCTTCGCGATTCGTTGAGCGCGACGAACGACGGATCTAGCCCCAGCGGATTTTTAGAGGTAAGGAACTTCGCACGGAGGAGCGCGGCCTGGTGAAGAAATTATGAACGGGCTGGGGCGAAATCCTTGACTCGATTGTGCAATGGCGCCAGCTTGCGGCACAACATGCGGCAAGCGCCTCGTGGCCTCGTAAAATCCGGCACTCGACGAAGGAGGCACGCCGAGGGAGTCCAGTATTCGATCGCTAATGGAGTCCCAGTCGGATTGGGGGCCGCGAAATACTTCGGGAAACGCGGTTGGTGCTACGCGAGTGAAAGTTCCGTGACCATCGTTTATAAAAACCGCTACGGGCTCGCGCAACCATATTGTGGTGAGGATCAGATCCGGGAACTGATCGCCGTTCACATCGCGGGCAGCGATTTGCAGGCCGCCAGCCGGTGCGACGAGCAAAATCGTTTGCCTTCCGGCAGCGCTCAGCTGCAGTTGAATCCAGTAATTCGTGCGGGAAACACTGCTTTGACCCGATTGGACTCCGACCAGGTCGGGACGATGGTCGCCGTCGAAGTCCGCGACCGCGAATTGCAGGCCGGGGCCGATTGAAACGGGCGAAGGTCTGGGGGCGTCACCGGCCGCCGCTGCGCCTGCAATGGCGCCCGCAACAAGTATAAGAGGCAGAAGCCCGCGCAGGAATCCCGCGATTGCAAGACTGGCGAACCGGCGAAAAGGAGATTTAAACATGAGCTTGGAACAAGCTATGACTCTTACCTCCGGAAAACGCGAGTTTACAACACGTGTTAACAATCGCTCAAGAAAAACACGCAGGACAGATGCGTGCTACTTCGCGGCACCGCCGAACCGGTCCCCACGCGCGAGCCACGCGAAAAACGGCGGCAGGGGCCGGGCAACGGGGTTCGCCTGGTGTGCATCCTTATGGCTGACCGATGGGGCGCATAATCGCAAATCAAATCTCTGGCGGGTATTGGCGTTTGCGGCCGGCGGCGAGCCCGGCGCCAGCTGGAGATGTGCGTTGACACGCTGCGGTGGTTTTGTTATTCAACTAGTTTCATTAAATGAGCCAATGGTTCGATGTGGGAGCGACTCCCTCCGTTCCGGGCGGATCCGAAAAAGAAATCCAAGGTGCTATGACGACATTGAAGGTGTATGCCCGAATGAATAGGTTTGTGGCGCTGCGGAAGACAGAGAAAGCGAACGGCGGAGCGCGCTGGAGCCGCCTGCCGTCGCTGGTGTGCGCGCTAATTGCTTTTCTGGGTGTAACGTTTATTTCGAGCTGCGGGGGCGGAAATGGCTCCATCACGCTGGCGATTACTCCGAAGACTTCCAGCATGGATCAGGGGGAGTCACTGCTTTTCGTCGCGACGCTGGGAAATGACACGCGCAACCTGGGAGTGACCTGGCAGCCGTTGACGGGTTCGGGCTGCGCCGGGACGAGTTGCGGCACCTTGACCAACATCACCACGACCTCAGTGACTTACACCGCGCCTTCCGGACTCACCACCGGCATTACGGTAAGCTTAGAAGCAATCGCGAAGGCTAATACGGGCATCACCTCAACGGCCACAATCACGATCGACCTTCCAGTGACTTTCACAACCACTTCGCTGCCCAACGGTTCCAATGGCGTTGCCTACAACCAAACAATTATTACCACCGGCGGAGTTGCGCCGATCACTTACACCCTGGGCATCGGCAGGCTGCCTGCCGGGCTGACTCTGAATAACGTCGGAACGATCATTGGCACGCCGAGCGGCACGGGAACGTCCAACTTCACGATTAATGCCACCGACTTCGGGACTCCGCCTTTGACCGTGGCCTCTCCGGTCTACACCGTTACGATTAATCCACCGCCGCCGCTTTCGATCACTTCGACCGCGATGGCGAACGGATTTACAGGCACCGCGTATGCGTCTTCGATCGCTTCCTCTGGAGGCGTTCCACCACTAACGTGGTTCGTGCCGCCGGGGACCTTGCCGCCGGGACTTGAACTGAACACTTCGTCCGGGTTAATCAGCGGCACGCCGACAACTCCCGGCGTTTACACATTTTTCCCGACGCTGTCGGATTCGGCCATTCCGCCGCAACACGCCGCATCGACAGCGGGCGTAACCATCTCGATCATCACGGTAGCGCCGCTACAGGCTGTGACGCCGCCGCTACCTGCTGGCGCCGTTGCTACGGGCTACACCGCTAATCTGGTGGCTACGGGCGGCGTGACTCCCTACACCTGGAGCATAACCAGCGGACAGCTGCCCTCAGGTCTGACGTTGAATCCCACGACAGGCATCATATCCGGCACACCGATCCTGACGACCACCGCCAATTTCTCCGTACAAGTGGAAGACGCGAATTTAACGAAATCCGCGGTGCAATCCCTGAGCATCGTGATCAACACCGGAACTGCGATTTCCAACACGCTGCTTAGCGGCCCTTACAGCTTCCTGTTCCATGGGTTCGATTCGGGTGGCAACGTGGAGATGGCGGGCAACTTCACGGCCACTGGCAGCGGCACGATCGAGGGCGGACAGCTGGACAGCAATCGTTCGGGCGGCACTCTGGGAGTGTTCACCGGGTCTTCGTTCAACGGAACGTACACCATTGGCAGTGATGGACGCGGCACCATGCAATGGATCACGACGAACAGCAAGGGCGCAATGTCCACCACGAATTACATACTGGCGGAGGACACCGGCGGCAACTTCCACATGATTGAGGACGACACGCTCGGCACGCCGCAGACGCACGGATCAGGAATTATTAAGCCGGACGTTGGCGGGAATTTGACTGCGGCGGCGTTCAGCGGAAATTATGTGCTGGAGCTTGACGGGCAGGACAACCTGGGAAAATCCGAAGTGATCGTGGGCGTCGCGCACGCTGATGGTGTCTCCCAGCTGACCCCGGGGACGTTTGACGTCAACGACGGGGGAACGTACAGTCCGGTGGTGGCGGTTACCGGAAGATTTGAGGTGAGCGCGGACAACGACAAGGGCATTTTGTTCCTGACCTATCAGCTTCCGTCTTCGGCACAAGTGATCGCGCAATACACGTTCTATTTCGTTTCGCCGACGGACATTTTCCTGATGGCCGTTGATCCCACCGATGCCACGCATCCGCGTCTTGGGGGCGAGATGTTCCTGCAGCAGCCTGGCGTGGTGTTCGATGCCACTGCGTTGCACGGAACTAGCGTGGAAACCGGCAGCGGCTTAGACGGGTCGAACGCCAGCGTGCTTGCCGGCCTGCTAACCGGCGTGACTACCGCGGGCGGAATCAACGAGGCAAATAGCACGTACGACCAGAATGATGGAGGCGCGGTCACTGCGAACAATGTTGCCGCTGGAACCTATACCCCAGACCCCAGCAAAAATGGCCGGATTGCGTTCAGCGGATTAGGAACGCGGCTTGCTGCGGCGTATTTGACTGGACCAAATCAGGGAATATTGATTGGCTCGGATCCCGCGGTCACATACGGCTTGCTGGAGGCGCAAACATCTGTTGCACCGTTCACCAGCACCTCGATACAAGGTGGCTACACCCTGAGCGCGGAAACTACTTTGGATCCGGCGACGGTAAATATCGTCGGACAGTTGAATTCACTGAGCGGCAACGGAACAATGACGGGAATCCTGGACGAAGCGGACAATGATGGAACACCGCATACGGATCAGACGGTAGTGATTCCGAATTACGTGGTGGGGCCGAATGGACGCGGGACGATGCAGATTGGCTCGACCATCGGCTTGCCTTCGACCATGGTGTTCTATATCGCTTCACCGGGAAGCTTCGTCGGAATCTCCACTGATTCAAATCCAGGGAATGAGCATCCTCTGGTTATGTACTTCAACCACTAGTTCGCGTGCTGACGAGGCGGGTTAATCTGCCACAGAGGCGCCGAGACACAGAGAGAACCTTGCCAACTTCTTTTTTGGATTACGGAGCTCCGCGTGAATTCTGCCGTATGCAGAGTTGAAAATTTGTAGAGATTAATCGCAACCAGCAGCGCGTGCTGCCGAGGCTGGAGCGCTTACTTCTCGTCCTTCTTCTTTTCCTCGAGTTTTAGCGCGGCGGAATTGATGCAGAATCGCAGACCGGTGGGATCCGGGCCGTCGTCGAAGACGTGGCCCAAATGCGCGTCGCAGCGGCTGCAGATGGCTTCGGTGCGCGCCATGCCGTGGCTGATGTCGCGCTTCAGTTCCACGTTATCCGCTGCGATGGGCTGATAGTAGCTGGGCCAGCCTGAGCCGGAGTGGAATTTAGCATCGGAAGAAAAAAGCGGCTGGCCGCAGCAGACGCAGTTGTAGGTTCCTTTGGCTTCCTCGTTTTCGTATTCACCGGTGAAGGGCGGCTCGGTTCCCTGCTTGCGCGTGACGTAATATTGATTGTCGCTGAGTTTCGCGCGCCATTCCGCGTCGCTCTTGCGTATTTTTTCGCTCATGGCGATAGCTTACACGAAGTTTCCATTTCCTGTGAAGCACGCGCGACGGCAGAAAGTAGCGCGTGGTCGGATATACTAAGCGGGCCAAAACGGCTGCAAGCCGATAATCGCACTGGCGGCGTTGTGCCGGTGCATCATGCCTCGCGCTGACGGCGAATCGAATGCGGCGGATTCTTCATCGGATGTAGTGGGGGAGAGATTTTGTGAATGAAGTTTTCATTTGTGATGCAGTGCGCACGCCATTCGGGCGCTACGGCGGCGCGCTGGCGACGGTTCGTACCGACGATCTTGCTGCGCTTCCGATTCGCGCGTTGCAGGAGCGAAATCCGGGCGTGGATTGGGCGGCGCTCGACGACGTCATTTACGGCTGCGCGAATCAGGCGGGCGAAGATAATCGCAACGTGGCGCGCATGGCGCTGCTGCTCGCAGGACTGCCGCAGGAAGTGCCGGGAGCGACGATCAACCGGTTATGCGGGTCGAGCCTGGACGCGCTGGGGATCGCGGCGCGCGCGATCAAATCAGGCGAGACGGAGCTGA
>Ga0209655_10000622_pt1 | contig 13548 bp, 7 predicted proteins | sample BogFormECP03_OM2_FD_188236 | JGI IMG/M metagenome (GOLD analysis project Ga0209655, IMG submission 188236) | Bog forest soil microbial communities from Calvert Island, British Columbia, Canada - ECP03_OM2 (SPAdes) (version 2) | ecosystem: Environmental > Aquatic > Freshwater > Wetlands > Bog ...
CGCCGGCATGTCGATGGGCGAGTCGGTTCCAGCCAGAATGAGAGCGCCTTCTCTGTAGGTTGCGGCGACCACCGACTCCTCTTCCAAGAGACGCTGCTTCATCGTGGCGGCAGCCGGTTGCAAAGAGGCCTGCACCATCCCTTTCAGGCGCTCATTTTCCCAAGGAGGGGCGACGGCTTGCCTCGGATCCGTAGCCATGCCCGGATCCTCCCCGTAGAGAACCTGGGAGAAGGTGGTAGAGATCGTCCACATACCGGAATCAACCATCAGTTTCCGGACGTCGGCGTAAGAGTGACCGGTAAGAGAACGCGAATAGGCCCAGCCCCAACGCGAGGTCGCCGAAAGATGGGTCATACCATCTTCCCCCAGGGAGACAGCGGGAAGGAGATAGTGCGAAGCGGTCGGAACCCCCATCTGGGTGTGCGCGTAGTCGACGCCTTGCTTCGCCCAGACATAGGACAGGCGGACGTAAAGCTTTACAAAATCGAAGTCGAGCACGTTAAGCCGGCCGAACTCACGATGCAACTGCTCTTCCGAGGTGGTGGAGATCATCATCGGATAGTAGATGCGCTCTCCGTCGACGGCCTCGCCTGTGCTGAAGACTCGCGGTCCTACAGCGGTACCTGAATTGTAGCTTTCTCTGTGCTCGACGGCGCGGTAGGCGTTGTCAGCGAGCGCGAGCAATTCCGTTACGCCGTAGATGAGCCACAGACGTCCCATGCGGGCTCCGTAGTATATGCCACTGTCGCTGTCGGGATGACAGTGGCTCTCGAACAGGCCTGGCATCACGGTGGAGTTGGGAGCCTCGATGGTTCGCGTGACATCAGCCGGCGGTGTCGGTGAGTGGGGGTGAATGCTGGTGATGCGGTTGCCGGTAATAAGCATGTCGACATCCTTCATCTCCTCTGCACCGTGCCCCTTCCAGAGGCGCCCAGCATGGACGAGTAGCTTCTGTTGGGGTTTGGCGCGGATATACGTGAGATCCACAGAGACAGGCGTAATTCTACGGGTGGCACGATCAATCAGGCGTAGCCTTCCGTTTGACAGGTACAGAATCTTCGACGAGTCCCCCGACCAGCTTGGCGCGTCGGTTGTCTCATCATTCAGCTTCACGGCAGGACCAGAGGGATAGCCGTCTGCATCGACCGGCATCGTGTAGAGCAGGTCGCGAAAGACAAAGGCGATCTCTTTGCCGTTGGGGGCGTAGATCGGACCATCCTCGGTGCGGGTCGTGATCGACTCATAGGGATAAGGGGAGTAGAACTTCGTCTTGCCGGTGGCAAGATCAACCATCAGCAACTCATTGGCGCCTTCGCGGAAGCGCCTGGTATAGGGATGAATTGCTGCCATCGCTAGCGTCTTGCCGTTAGGGGCAAATGCCGGGCGGCCGGGAAAAAAACTTGCGGGGACGAGCGGCGAGAGTTTGCCCGTTGTAACGTTGGCCATCAACGTGGCACCTTTCTGGTCCTGAAAGGCGATGTTCTTGCCGTCGGGAGACCAGGAGGGCATGATTTGCGCGTCCTGGCTGGGTGCAATGCGCTTATCTCCTGAATCGTCGACGGCCGTCATGACATGCAGATAGATGTTCTCTATGTCGTCTCGGTCTGAGACGTACGCTAGGTACTTACCGTCGGCTGAGAAGACCGGTCCCTGCTTATAAAAGGTGTCCCGCGTCAGGGCAACCGGGGCCTTACCGATGCTCATCAGGTAGAGCTGATTGAGGGCGACGAATGCGACCTGTTTTCCGTCGGGAGAGAGAGCCGGAGCGTAGATGCCCTTGACCTCATGCTTCGCCGTCTCATCGAAGTCGTATTTCTTGTGCGTGAACCGGGGACGAATGCTCGAGATCGCCGCGGTGAAACGGACAGGAATTTCAGTTCCTTTGGAAAGATCGGTCCTGAGGATGTTGCCGCGTCCGGTGTAAAGAAGTGGGCTGTTTGACAGCCATCTAGCCGGGAATGGAAAGGCATCATCGGACTTGCCGGTATAGATCGCAGTGAGCGGCGAGGCCGCGGAAGCGACAACGAGGCGACTGCTGTTGAGGAACGTGCCTGTGCCCTCGATGAGCACATAGGCGATTCTGGAACCGTCGGGCGAAAAGTCGGGTGCAGCGACGCGTTGCTTCGCGGGATCGACAGAGGCAAGTGTTATTGCCTGGCCGATCGAGAGATCGAGAGTCACGATAGATTGGGCTTGCACGCCGGAGCCGGAGACGAAAACCAGCCGTTTGCCATCGGGCGACCAACTTGGTTCGTATTCATCCTCGGGTCCGCGGGTCCGCTGCATCAACTCCGTACCGTCGATGTTCACGGTCCAGATATCGTACGAATTATTGAAGGCACGGTCGGAGGAGAAGGCGATTGTCTTGCCGTCCGGAGAGAGGCGCGGTTCACGATCGTCGCCGTGTCCTCTTGTGATCTGCTTCAGTTGGGTGCCGTCAGGCTTCATCGTCCATATATGGAAGGTACCGCCGGCATAACTCTGGAGGGCAATGAGACCACCCTTTGGGGACCAGTCTGGGTGCGAGGCTTCCTGCAGAGGCTGAGTGACCTGTTTTCCAACTCCTCCCTTCATAGGGAACGAGTAGAGCAGGCCCTGAAGATTGGCCAGCAGCGTCGTGTGATCGGGGGAGACGGTGATTTGTACATTTGTCCCTTCATGGATCGTGATGCTCTTTCCAGCAGTAGCGGCTAGCGCGGCGGCAGAGTAAAAGAGCGTAAGGCCGGCAATACTCGTACAGATAACGCTAAGCGAACGAGATCTGGACATCAGAGCTCTCCTTGCTTTGACAATCAGATTGATGGCGGTCTGCGGTGCGTCCACGACTCGAGCCCATAGTAGGACACCGCCGCGACGAACGGCCCGCCCAGCCACGACAGATCGATCCCACCGAGGGCGGTCGCGATCGGCCCCTGCATGACGGAGACGGCGCCATAGCTGCAAGCCCACGACGCTGCCATGCCGAGGAGGAAGGCCAGCATGGCCGGCCAATGCACGGAGGGAACGGGGTTGCTCGCCCCGGCGTCACGGAACAAGAGATCTAGGTCGATCTGGCCGCGCCGGAAGCAATAGTAATGGACAAGCATGATGGCAGCCCAAGGCGCTACCCAGATGACCAGGCTGGCGAGCCATTGATCGAGGCTGGCGGCGAAATCACCCCGGTAGACGAGATAGAGGCAGAACGCGGTGGCGAAGAGGCCGACGGCGGTTGCGATCGTGCTTCGGGCGGCCCGCCAGCCCAAGGTCTGGGCGCAGAGCGCGCAGGAGTAGATATTGAGGATGTTGGTGGCCACGGGACCGTGCAGCACCAGGAGGAGGACCGGTATCGCCAAGACACCATAGGCGTTGACGATCAACTCGCCCGGATCGGTTGTCTTCGAAATCGTCGCAAGGACGGCGCCGAGCACGCCAAGCCAGACCACCGGTACGAACTGACCGAGCGTGCTGGCGAAATAGAGCCGCGCCGGACCGACGTTCCGCGGCACGAAGCGTGAATAGTCGGCCGCGTAGGGGAACCACGCCACCCCCCAACCGATTCCGATCGCGGTCATCACCGTGCTGATGGCAGACCAGCGGGCGATACCCGCCTGCGCCGTGCCGGCATGATGCCAATCAACCGGCAGCCTAGTGAACGCAGCGATGGTCATGGCGGCCAGGACCAGCAGCGTCGGCGGGACCGTGTATTTTTCGAATGCCGCGATCCAGGTGAAACCCCGCGCGGCCAGCATCGTCTGCAACGCCATCACCACAACAACGATCACGACCTTGCCGCCGGTTCCGACGACGAGGCCGAGGCTGCCGAGCAATGCGGCACACAGATCGAGGATGATCCAGGTATTGATCGCGCACCATCCGGCCGACATCACGCCCTGTATTACCGCAGGCACATTGGCTCCCCGCCGACCGAACGCGCTGCGTGCCAGCACCATCTGCGTCACGCCGCTCCTCTGTCCCATCAGGACGAAGAAACCGAAGACGGCCATGCCAATGGCGTTGCCGACCACTAGGACGCCGATCACATCGCCTAGTGACAAGCCGAGCTTGGTCCCGAGCGCCCCAAGTACCCAGTTGATGGGCGCAATATTGGCGCCCGCCCAAATCCAGAACTGATGTGAGACACTCGAGGTCCGGGCATAATCGGGCACGGGAAGCAGAGCGCTGCCGACACCTTCGGCTGAGGCCCCGTAGGCTTCAATGGCACCTGTCTGGGGCACCCCCTTTTCCATAACCTGAACCTGCCTTCTGTGTGGGCGGGATCGATCCTTACCGCCATTGTTGCCAAAAGGTGGAGAACTCCGATACCTCATTCGAGCAGGGATATCGCCGGCTTCTTAGATATTAGGCCGCCCAGAGCGCCGTCTCGTATCGGCTACCAACCTGATCGGCCCCGAGTGCAACGAACGATCCCAGCCTAACGCACCGCCCCGGATGGGCGTGATCGGCGGTACCGCATTAGAACCTGTTTCCTCCGCCGCGGGATCTCTTCGGCGCGGCCAGCCGTCGGGGCGCCCTCTTCCGGCAGCAACAGCACGATCATCACCGCCCCGATCATCGCGATGAGGTTGAGGGCCACCTAACTGTGCCTCGAGCAAAACGGTCCGTTGTGCGTATAGAGATGGAGCCGGTGCCAGCTGCGATCCAGGTGAACAGTGAGATGGGCGGCCCGGCCCATTGCGGCGGCAGGCAACGCCCCCCGGCGAGGCTGCGGGGCCACCCTCCGGGGCTACTCGGCCAATCTGCCCAGATCTTTGGGCGGGCGAGAGTGGAGCAGATGTTCGCAAGCGCGAATCACACCGCGCAGTTCCGCCAGTCCTCGTAAACGGCCGATGGCAGGGTAGCCGGCCTGTGCTCTGCGAGCGGGATCATTAAGCAGTTGCTGGCCGTGATCGGGCCGGAAAGGCAAGGCGCGCATGTCGCCCTCCGTGCAACGGCGATGTGCCTCCTGGACAAGAACGACTACTATATCGACGAGATCGGCGTCGCCCTCCAGGTGCGCGGCTTCAAAAAAGCTATCGCCGTCTGTTTCGCGTTGAGTCGAACGCAGATGCGCAAACCAAATACGATGGACGAAACGACGCACCATAGCGGAGAGATCATTGTCGGCTCGTACTCCCAGCGCACCTGTACAGAAGGTTATACCGTTTGCTTCACCCGGCCATTGATCCAGGAGAAAGGCCAGGTCACTCGCCGTGCTGACAATTCGGGGCAAGCCCAGGAGCGGTCGCGGCGGATCGTCCGGATGGACACAAAGGCGGATCCCTAGTTCTTCTGCCACTGGGCACACTGCCTTCAGGAACGTCGCCGCATTGGCACGGAATCCCGAGGCATCCACGCCACTGTATCGCTCTATTCCCCGGCGGAGTTCATCGAGCGTGTAGGAACAATTGCCCCCGGGAAGCCCCTGCAGAATAGTTGCAATCAACTTCTCGCGCTCGCATTCTGGCATCTTACGGTATAACTCGTACGCCGCGCGACATCGCTCTTCACCCAACTCTTCCTCCGCACCCGGCCGTTGCAGAACAAACAAGTCGAATGCTGCAAATGCAGAGGCATCGAATCGAGTACAGGATCCACCATGAGGAAGCGGATAATTCACGTCCGTACGCATCCAACTGAACACCGGTATCAGATTGTAGGCAATCACGCGGATGCCGCAGGCGGCGAGATTCCTGAGAGAAGTGATGAAGTTGTCGATATCCTGCTGAAAGCCAGGCTCTCGTAACTTAATGCGCTCACTCAGATCCAGGCTCTCGACAACGGTCCATTCTAAGCCCGCGGCGCGAACCATCCCCTGCCGCTCTTCGATCTGCTCAACGGGCCACACGGCGCCCACTGGTAGATCGTGCAAAGCCGTCACGATACCTTCGGCACCTGCCTGCCGGGCATCCGCCAAGCTCACCTTATCGCGTGGCCCAAACCACCTCCATGCCTGCTGCATCCTGCTTCCTCCCTACGTCTGCTTATCCCGCTCGGGCCTACATCTTCATTGAGAACTGCCCACACATTTCTACTGACAGCCTGACCAAGGAACAGCCTAACTCCCGGTGCGGGAATCGAGGGGTAAGGTGTTCCCGCCCGCGTGACGAATCCGAAAATGGATTGGCCGAGGCTCTGTCTTCACACTGAGAATGCACCCAGTAGTGTTGCGAAGACTATAGAGGTCGCTACACACAAGATTATGTGGTACCACACGATGCCAGGGCGTGAGTTACGAACAACCGGACCGGTTCTCCTTTCACATCGGCGGACTCTGCGCAAACCATCGCCAGTTTCCGATTCCGGCACCGTACGGAACTATGGCATTGAAGAGACAGACGAAATAACAATGGGGGTTATTTCGTCTACCCCGAAACTTCAACTCAAGGAACACGCGCGGCGGAGTACTGCAGATCGAAATTTGAGAATGCCCCTCTAGACCAGACAGCGATGATCCAGTCGCCATCTGTAGTCACTGCAGGAAAATAGGCCCCATCTCCGACTTTCTGTGCTGGTTGCCAATCGATTTTGGCCGGATCGGCTTCACTCTGATTTCCGGCTGTAGCATAAATATTGTGTGAGTTATCAAATACTGTGACTGCTAGCCCACAATTGGTGAGAGCTACCGAAGGCCACTCTCCGGTCCTCGGCAAAAACTGCGATTCCAGGAAGTGAAGTTGGTCGTTAGAAGCAGACCCGCGTCGATAGTGCAGGTTACGACCAGATTTCTCTTGATGCACCTCAACCAGGGTAAATTGGTCGTTTCAGCGAAATATGCGCGGATGCGCCGATTTCATACGGAATACCCCGTGTCCCGGATGTCCATGTGATGTTAGGGCTGCTGGTATTGGGATCGACATAGCCGTACCGGTAAAAGAGCTTTCTGGCATCGTCATTATTTTGGTGAACCTCGACAAACGTTCCTGAAGACTTCACACTAATTTGAGGGGCGCGACCAGTGTCGTACTGAGTATCTGTTACGACCCAGTTCATCGATTGATCCACGGATCCGGTTGGATTGAGTGTCCCAGTCATATAACGGAGGTGGAGGAGAGTGTCATCGAAAACAATGATGACGTTGCTGTTCTGGGTAAGAGCTACTGATGGGTTTGCTGCGGCCTTCGCCTTTGTCGTAGTGACCTGGCTTTTGCCCCACGTCACCGTGCCGTTGCTCCGATTGAGCTTCACGACATGATAGAACAACGTGTTTGAAGTTTGAGATTTATGCACCTCGACCACCAAGCCCGAAGAATTCATCGAAACCGATGATTGTTCCCCGGTTCCGTACTTGGCCGGCGTGCTCCAGTTGAACGTCTGTGCTGGTAAGCGAACCGCTGATAAACACGACAAAGCAATAACTGCCGCTAGAATCTTCTTCATGATCTCCTCCTTATGTGTCTGCAATCAACAAGTGAAGAGTACGCAATAACGTGTAGGAGCGGAATAGAGGACGCTACACGGCCACTCGTGCGGTTCCACACACGGGAGAGTCTTTCGCAACATTGACTGAGTGAACAGGTCATTCGCATCAACTTCAATCGAGTCTGCCTGAAGAAAGGCCGCAAGGAAGCACAAGCACTCCCTCGAACCAAGGCTTCCCCGTCCAAGGTATCCGGCAATTTTCCAGAGAGAAGGCAGGCTGAGAACAGATCGCCAGGAGTATCGGGAACATGCATACGGTTGCCATCGATAGGAGCCACGATAAGAAGCGCATAAATACCTCCGTTATGGTTGCCAACCATCGCGGCGCTCCGCAGCATCGCGACCGGCGCGTGTTCTGGAGTAATTCGGCGCAAAACCTTCCGAAGCTAACAAGTCCCTCTCCAAACCGGATATCGCTTTGGCGAAGGCTTTCTTGAACGTGAAGTGCTAGTTCTGATCAAAACTCAAACGATCCTGCGCGAGGGCGGCGTGCACTTTCATTAGAGGCACCCCAGCAGATCGTTGATTTGATTAACAATGACTTGTTGAACGTTCTCGGGTAAGCCGAACGCACCATCTTGGACCAATTTGAGAAGGATCTTCATCTCAACGATTCCTTCCAAGGTCCGCTTAGCCGTGAACGTCTGCTTCGCAACGTTGAGGTACCTAAGAATCGCGGCGCGCGAACGGGGCGGGTAGGCTGGCGACTTGACGAAGGTGATCATTGAGTCGATGGAGCCGACGGGATCGTCCGTTACCTTGAACATCGCCTTAGCAGTCGCTGTGGCCGCCGAACCATCCATCGGAACCGCACGCACGAAGATCTCGTGCTCGCCACACGTCTGAGGACGGAATAACGCTCTATCCACGTATTGCGATCCCCCTACCACATGCGGCACATGCTGCGTATCAAACACGGTGCCGCCTTTGTCAGGATCTCCATCGAAGTATTCCGTGAATATCGAATCGACGTGATCGCCGGTAACGACATGAGGCGCAAGGATTGCGGTGGGCTGGTAACGAAGAACCGGGCTGCTGCTATTGGTGGAAATTTTACCCAGAGTGAGTTTCTTCGCTGCAGGAGTGGTGGCTGCCTCTCTCGCGGCAGGACCGGCGATTGCCGAGCTTGCCGCAGGCGTAGTTGAAGACGAGGCTCCGATGATACTGACGACCTGGTTATAGATGCCAAGATTGTTGCTGTATAGTTCGATCGGCACCTGGCTGGGGTCGTGAAATTGTGTGGAACTCGCTGGCAACGTTGTAAATCCATGCCCTGTCGGCTCCGGTTCGAGCAGTCCGGTGTCGGTATTCACCACCCAGGCCACAACCCAGATCACCCAATAAGTATCCGCAGCAAACGCAGCATTACTGGTCGTATCCCAGGTAAGGTAGGCATTCTTGTAGTTGTTCGTGGTGCTATCTGGGCATGGGTCGGACTCGCCTGCAGTTCCTCCGCAATACGCCGAGGGTGGTGCGTTGTTTGTGTTGTCCTGGGTGCTTCCCGTACCTAGATACACTGCCTGGGCGAATTGTCCGGAACCCACGGGGTCGTCCACAAACGCTCCAGTGGTTCCGTTGTATTGCTGAGCATAGAACTGGACAACCAGTTGGTCATAGGACTGATAATTTACCAGGCTGTAGTTGTAAACCCTTGCCCGCAGATTCAGCGAACCGCCCTGTTGAACGATTGCTGTTTGTGGGCCGTTGGACGTACCTCCCGGAGTGATAAACAGTCCCTTCATCAGGTAGTAGGGATACGTTGCATAGCCCTGGACAGGCGTTTGCTTCGGAGTATTCGAGGCGCACTCAGGAGAACTGACGCTCGCCTGATACAAGTAAGGGCAGTTTTCCCAGACTACTTCACCAGTTTGTGGCGCTGTCAGAGCTTTTGAGTTCCACCGGGCAGGATGATTCAACGCGATATCAGGCAGCGAACCATATGTCTGCTTCCACCACTGGTTCGCTGATTCATTAAAGAGTATGTCTGCCGTCTGGCCAACGTCGATAAAACCCTGGGCCTGAATGGATGTCGGCGGCGCAAGATCGGTCTGTATTACGTTACTATTCGTCTGGCTATAGACCAGAGTGTTTCCCTGGTAACTATACGCTTGATCGAGGCCACCCGTACTTATGCCATAATTCTGAGTAACACCCAGGGAGCTGCTGAAACTATTGACGCTTTGGTTGAGAGTGCTGACTGAGGTGCTGTCGTTGTAGTCAAAACTGCCGCTTGCGCTCCCACCGAAGCCCTCGAAATTGACGCTTGCACTGGCAGATACCGAGGTGTTGAAGCTGTGGCTGGAAGTTGAACCGGTCGTAGCGCCCGCCGATGTGCCCTCTGTCCAGTTAACATTCGTGCTCCCTTGGGTCAAGGGATTCCAATTGTTGTTGGTTGGGGTCAGAGGATTAAACGGTAGGCCTTGATTGTTAACGATACTCTCGAGCATCGTTGCCGAGGCCGGATAGGATAAAAGGTTTCCGGGCTCGTGCACCGGTTGATACCACTCCTCCGTTGATCCTGGCGCGTCCAGCGTGTAATACACGTTGTCCGAGCCGGAATACTGGACGTACAATGGGGATCCGCCATCGGGGCAAACCCCGCCCACTGCCGCGCCCGTGTCGCACTGGCCGAGAACTGGATAGCTGTAGACGTTCAGATTACTCTGTGTTGACGAGACGATATCGTCAAGGACCGTCGTGAAAGTAAACGCTCTGCTCAGACCCATGTTTGTGTCGTAGTTCGCCGAAACCGTGTTCTGATGCATTTGCGTCGCTGCCTGCGTTGCCATCAGACTTACCTTCTCCCCAGGGATTCCATAGGAAGCACCCTCGGAGCTCATCACTTTAGTCGAGTAGGTGTAGCTTGTCTTTGTCTGCTGCATTAGCATGCTCATGCTGCCGCTTGAGTAATTAAGCGATGCATTGAACGTGCCCGGATAAACGGTAACATTTGTTATCCCCACCGCCGAACCCCCGTTGGGGACGACCCAGTCCACGTGCATCGGAGGCACCTCCAGCACAAAATCCGGCTGGTAATGGCTTGTTATGGTCAATTTCTCCGGCGGTCCCAGCAGAAGCGAGCGCCCCTGCTCATCGCCGGCAATGAGAGAAACGGCCAGCGATCCGGCTCCGGCCGGAGGCGCGGAAGAGCCCCCAGCATTGAGGATACTGGAAATGTCCGCTACGGATTCGAGCGTAACGGCAAAGGTGTTTGGGTCGACGTTATAGATGTTGGCATTGAACACGCCAGGCTGGCAGTTGCTTGCCGTGTCTGCCAACTGGAGATTAAAGCCCCCGGAATCGAAGTTTCCGGCCGCCAGGCCGAAGTGGCACGCGCCAGCGTATTCAACCGGCGCGCCCATTGTGCCCGCGAGTTGAGAATTAAAACTCATGACTCCGATGTAGGAGTTGTCCCGCCCATCTGTACCGACGGAAACGCCCAGCTGATCGGATCCGCCCGCCCAGTTGAAACTGCCCTTGGCCAGGTAAAGCGCAGCGCTATAGCCGCTAGCGGGTGTCTGGGATGAAATCGGAAAACCGGTGCTGTTTGCCGTCTGCTGGCTCGGATTTCCCTGCGCGTTGAAGTCCACGGTGGTAATTTGGGCGACTCCAACGGGATTATTTTCGGTGGGGAACACAGGATATGCAATCCCGAGCTGATCGTGGTTGCCACCCGTGAATCGTCCGGCAGCGATTGCGATCGTAGACGGCGTGGCTGGAGTTCCCGTCGGGAGTGACAGGGGATACGGTGATCCGACCGGGGTGATGGTGAGATTTGCATTGACTGCAAAGAAGGTCAGCACCAGGCCCTGGTTCGTGATGGAATTGGTCGATAGTACGGCTAATTGAGCCGTGGGCCGGGCGGGTCCTGTAGCGTTGCCCGAGGGTTGGGTGAAGATGCCGGCCGTGACTGCAAACACCGTCGAGTTGGTCGGGATAGGAAATTCGGTGCCCACAGTGATTCCGTCGCCCGGGATCAACGGATCGTAAGCAGCCAGGGGCTGCAAAACAATCTGGCCACTACCGGGTTGCGCTCCGACTATCACCATCTGTGCGTACCCGTTACCGAGAAAATCTGCGGCAGCCCCGTACAACATTGTTGCGTTGTTCAAAGCAGGCATGGACGGAACGGCCGTCCCAGAGTCCTCCTGCTCGAGAGATGCCACCAGGCCTTGTCCGCCGCTGGAGGTCTGGTTCACCGTAGCTGACAGTACCTGGTCATGATCAACGGCGAAGAGGCGGCCCTGAATCGTGAGCTGGTTCGACACGATGGAGGCATTTGTATTGGTGATAGTTGTCGCGGCCGTGCCCGTAATCGCTGAGCTTGTCGTCGACAGATTTCCGCCTGTGGGGTACACATTCAAATTACCTGTCTCCGTGTTCACGGAGTTGGTGTTCACAATCAAATCGTCATTCGGCAGCAATTTGGTTTTGCCGTTGAGGATGTCGGGCACGTTGGCAAAACATGGCGCATTTGTATCGTCCGTGTTGCAGGTAGCCGGCGCTTGGGCGAGTGCGGGAGTGGCTAGAGTAAGGACTGCTGCGACAATAACCCCAAGCGAAACATGACAAGTGCGTGAACGGGAAGACATTTTTGACTCCTAAAGCAATCGTGCAGTTAGGAATTGAGTTATCAACTTGCTGGGAGGTCACTACGAGTGCGAAGACTTCCACCCGATACAACAGACTCCGTAGCAATGGGCTGGATTGTATTCATGATCAAGTCATCATCTTTTGACTGACCCCCTCTGCCGCTGAGGATGAAGAGACTCGATTAATCGCATGGCTACTTTGCGAGCGCGCAGCCGATTCCGTCAATGTGCAACGATGACAATGGGTTAAGCAGTTTCACTGTCCAAGAGACAACAGGGCTTACAATCCGGGCGCGATGTCCTAAAGCAAGGACAAATCGCAACAACAGAGTACAGGCAAATATGCACGATGGAGGCAGGACGTGCCGCACGGTTCTACGTAGCGCTCCCCTCGACAGCCGCCATTCCGGAATGCTTTCGTTCATAGTTCAGTGGACGGTGGCCACAATACTTAGTTATGACGAACGTTGGCGTGCGGCTGCGCATCGCGATCTGGCGTGACGATGAAACCGCTTTTTCCTGGTATGGCTTGTCTAGGTCGTCTTTGCATTCATTACATTGGTGCTCCCCGCGTGCTCTCGTGCCGGATATCTTGCTACGCGTCCCGCGGTTCTCTTCGCCGGGAGAGGCAATTAACGGGCTCGTGGTGAATAGATCTGTTTGAGCCAGGGCATACAAAATTACAGCAGAGATACTTTGCACTGAAATCAACAATTCCGTCAAGAAAATTGATGGAAAAAAAACTATACGTTACCTGTTTACTTTACTGATATCAGCAGAAATGAACTCCCGCACGTGACTGGCACTTTTCGGAACGTTTAGACCTGGCTGTTTATTGTCCCCGTTCTGTCCACATCGGTCCCCGGGCTATCAGATCTATCTGAGCATCGAGCAGGACCCGCCGTCACGCCTCAGCCTCCTTCTGCGTACGCGTCAGCGAATGCGACGATTTGATCCACAGACAAAGACTGCGCCGTGACGCTGAATGTGAACGCTTGACGGAACTGCATCGGCCCTCCGAGATTGTGAGCAGATACCAACACTGATACGGCGAACGATTTGCTCTCACGACAGCCGAGCAGGAAGCTATGCGCCGAAGACGTCCAGAAAGGCTTGCGGGATCTACGGAAATTACTGACGGGGCCCGCCCCGCTCCTATTCGGACGTCGATTGCCTGACGGGTTCTGCGGCATTTCCGGGGCGAAAACGCGTTGTTCGGATAGAGGATCTACGCCGTCCTGAATAACCATCTTTGCTACGCCACCGGCCGACGCACAGCGCTAGCGTACATAAAACTCCGTTTCGTGAGGTGACCCCTATGGCAACGCGGACTTGCTCCCGCAAGTGATCACGACCGGCGAGTGCGGGAGGAGGAGAGCCAGCTCCGGGGGAGTACGGGTTTCGTATCGGATCCATGAGTCGAGTATAGCGATATTAGCAAAGTTAGCGTACCGTAATAACTTTCCTAATATCCTTATAGATCTAGGAATTCGTAGTGCCAACTTCTGGAGGAGGTCGGGACTGCTCTGTTGATTCCGAGATATTTGGCCTAGGCTGA
>Ga0209655_10000623_pt1 | contig 13543 bp, 11 predicted proteins | sample BogFormECP03_OM2_FD_188236 | JGI IMG/M metagenome (GOLD analysis project Ga0209655, IMG submission 188236) | Bog forest soil microbial communities from Calvert Island, British Columbia, Canada - ECP03_OM2 (SPAdes) (version 2) | ecosystem: Environmental > Aquatic > Freshwater > Wetlands > Bog ...
TGCGAACGCCTCTATCGTCAGCAGGTGCACCGGAATGGCGTCGCCGGAGAACGCGTCGAGCACCAGCACGTCGAATGCCTGCGGAGTTCCATCAGCCAGTTCATGCTCCATCGAGAGCCGCGCGTCGCCCGGCACGATCTCGATCTTCGCGAGCGAATCGCGGAGATAGGTGAAGTAGCTATTGTCTGCCGCCGCGATCTTGATGACCGCCGGGTTGATTTCGTAGAAGCGCAGCGCGTCGCCGGGCATCCCGTAGGCGGCGATCGTTCCGACGCCGAGGCCAATGGCGCCGACGCGAAGCGAGCGGTCGCGAAGATCGCGCGCGAATCTGCGCGGATGATTGAGCATGACCAGTCCGACGCCGCTGTCGGGACCGTAGTAGGTAGTCGGTCTGAGCCGCTTATCCGCAGCGGTAAACTGTTCGCCATGTATGATTTGCCCATGCCGCAACATGTAGTAGTGGCCTTCGAGGTTCTGACGATCGACTGAGTAAACGGCGAGCGTGCCGTAGAAGTCGCGGCTGGCAGAGACGTTACCGGCGCGATTTCCTTCGACATCGACAATCAAGACGCCGCCCACTACCACCAGCGCCATCACGGCGCACGCCTGCACGATCGAACCGGGCCATCTCCGGGCGAGGTGCGAATCCTTTTGAAACGCGACTGCGGAAATCAAACCAACCGCGACGAAGGCCGGGACCAGGTGCGGCGGAAAGCGATGCATTGAGCCCGCGCTGAAGGTCGCGCCGATCAGCTGCGGCAATACGATCGCCGCCGACAGCATTGCGATTGCGGGCACCGGCTTGCGTTGGTGAATCCACGAAGCCGGGTCGCGCATCAGCACGACGAAGAGCATCAGCAGGCTGGTCCAGATTGCAAGTTGAAATTCCCAGTAGCCGGTGAAGAGCCACGGCGCGACCAGGACTACAAAGAGGCCGCCGAGCGCGCCTCCTATCGCGACCATCAGGTAGAACGACGTGAGATACCGCTCATGCGGCCGGATTCGGTACAGCTCGCCATGACAAACCATGCAGATCGCGAATAGCAACATCGAGTAAGTGACTATTTGAACCGTGATGCTGACGTCGGGGCTGGTGAGAACGACCAGGGCGACAAATACCGCGGCGCCCAAAGCCGGATGAAAGACGCTGCGCCGGTACCATCGTTGATTGTCGAAGCACAGCACGAACGACAGCAGGTAGATTGCCAGCGGCAACACCCACAGGAACGGAACGACGGCCACCTGCTGGCAGATCTGATTGGTGGTAGCGAGCAGCATGACGGAGGGGACGGTGGCGAGCGCGATCCACAGGATGCGAGTTGCGCGAGCGGGAGCAGGAACGACGGTCGCGATCGATTCGTCGGCGTCGGCGGGAGGGTCATTGCTGATGCCACGGGCGAACAGCGCGACGCCAGCCGCGAACAAGACGAAGAGCATCGACCACGAGATCGACTGCGCTCTCAAGCTAAGTGCGGGCTCGACAAGGAACGGATAGGTCACCAGAGCGAGGATCGAGCCGATGTTGGAAAGCGCATACAGCCGATACGGCGAAACGCCGCGGTGCAGTCGCGCGAACCAGGCCTGGAGCAGGGGACCAGTGGTGGAAAGAATAAAGTAGGGCAACCCGATACTGACGAAGAGCAGAAGGAAGATACGCGGGATTGGATAATCGGGATTGGGCGGCTTCCACGAAGCGCCGGGCGTGATTGGCGAAGGCCAGGTCAGCGCCAGGCCGATCATCAGGATCAGACAGGCAACGATGAGCGCGAGGTGAATAGCTACTTGGCGGCGGATACGTAGGCGAGTTGCTATCGCATGTGAGTACGCATAGCCGATCACGAGTAGTAGTTGGAAGAACAATACACAGGACATCCATACGGCAGGCGTGCCGCCGAACCATGGCAGGATGTATCGCGCGAGGAGTGGTTCAACCTGGAACAGGAGAAAGGCGCCGGTGAAAATCGTGATGGCATAGATGAGCATCGGCGGGCTTAGTCGCTCGCAAGCGGCGACCTCCGAGCCCATCTGGAGAGGGAGCAATTATGCGGCCAGCTAGCGGTGACCGCTGTGGCCGTGGCCGATTCCTCCACCCCCGTGGGGTCCTCCGTGCCAGCCGTGATGGCTGCCACCGCTATAGTAGGGAGGAAGGGGAGCGTAGCCGCCGATCCAGAACAGCGGCGGAGGAAAAAATCCGCCGTTCAGCGCGTTCAAAGAGGCGACCTGCTCGTCACTCGATTCGGAGGCGTACTGCGCCACATCATTTTGATGCTCGAGCGCCATCTGGTAGCGGTCGTATTCGCCTTGGTGACCCTCGTACACGCATCCGCAAACGTCGGGATCGTAATACCAGTAGACCTTGCCGGATTGAATTTCATAGCTGCGGAGTTCGTGCGGCGGCAGGTCTTCGGCGAGTCCCTCTTTATCGGTGCTGTCCAGTTTGATCGTCGTGAAGCCGGCGTCGGAGAGCATCGCTTCGGTTTTTCGAACATTCTCAGGCTTCGAGGCTTCGTAGTGCTGGTACATCGAGCATCCCGACGCGATCAGCGCCAACACAATCGCGGCCATGGAGCATCTCGGTGACAAGGAAATCGAGCATATACGCGTCGCGCGCCGGACAGAATCGAGAATCGCAGGCGGCGGCGAGCCATCTTCGCGCGCGCGGGAGTTTATGATTTAACGATCATGTTCGAGAGAGGCCGGGGTGGCGAAATGGCATACGCAGAGGACTTAAAATCCTCTGGGAGGAAACTCCCGTGCGGGTTCGACCCCCGCCCCCGGCATATCTCAGATGGTAGGCGTCGACGGCAGCGCGAGTAAGAGGGCTGTTGTGGTGCAAGGAGCAGACGCTTCACAGGGAAGCGCGTTCACCGAGGCGTAACACTCAAAGCCTTGCGGTCAAAAGTCAGATGACGCTATGGGTGTCTTGAAGCAAAAGTGAAAAAGGAAATTCCGGATTGATGAAGAAAAGTGGATTCTATTTGTTGATGGCTGCCTGTGTACTACTTTTAGCTTCGTGCTCCGGGTTGAATGAGTCGGCTCAGAACGTCAAATACTCGACCAAAAGTGAGGCTCCAAAAGATTGCAAGGAAATTGGCGAGGTCTCTGTCGGTTCATTCTTGCCGCATGTGACAATGGAGTCTGTAAAGAACGAGATGAGAAACAAGACCGCTGCGATGGGCGGCAATTTTCTAGTCATCGATGAGATCAAAAGCGTTTCCAGTTCCACTCCGCCCATGGTCGGATCCAATGGCCTCATGACGGGCGGTGGATCTTCCTCGAGCGGCTACGCCGGCAGCGGCCGCGCATATCAGTGTCCGCAAAGCTGATCCTCAATCTGTCTGGCTTGCCCCGCCGGCGTTCAAACATCTCACTGGTTAGTCTTATCGCCGTGGTCGGTGGAGTCCTCGGCTATCTGCCGGCCTCGGCCCAACTTGCGCCCGCGGCTCACAAGAGTCTCCCAGTTGAGAAGCTCGTGGTACCCACTACCCTGGCGTGGTCGGTGCTTCCCCCATCAATCGACCCGGTAATGGGAACCGACGGCCGGATACACCTTGCTTACGAGATGCTCTTTACCAACACGGTCAAGCTGCTCCTTCCTAACACGACCAATGGCACCGTGAGGCTCGACTTCGTTGAGGTGGTCGATCCGGCTCATGACAACAAGGTAGTTGGGATTAACCACGTGTTGGCATCGAACAATGAGGATGTTACCGCGCAGCTTTATTCCCTGGCGAAGACCTCTACCTGTCTGTGCGCGGACGACTACTCTCACAAGCTTGGCCCGGGAGAATCCGCGGTCATGTACTTCGACGTCACGTTCAAGGATTTTTCCAGCGTACCCGACGAGATCGCGCATCGGGTATCAGCGTCCGCAGCCGTTACCGATAAGACGTCCGGTCCTGCTACCGAGGAGCCTCGAATCGTTGAGGATCCTATACCGCCCCGGATGGTGGCGATCGGTGGCGCTGTGAAGGTCAAAACGAGTCGCGCGATCATGCTTAGCCCACCGCTTCGCGGCGACGGCTGGGTTGATAGCAACGGTTGCTGCGCAATAGTTGGAGCGCATCGCTTTACGATTATGCCGGGCTCGGGAAGTTTGTACACGCCGCAGCGGTTCGCGATCGACTATCTGCAAATTGACGCGCAGGGGCGAGCGTGGGTGGGAAAAGTAACCAATGCGACGGACTGGAAGGGCTTTGGAGCAGAGGTTCGCAGCGCCGGTCGAGGACAGGTTGTGTCCGCGGTCGAGGGCTACGACGACAATGTTCCGAGCGAAGAACCGAAAAACATCACGCCCGCCAATATAGCGGGCAATCATATAATCGTTGACCTGGGTAACGGGACCTTTGCACTTTATGCGCACCTTAAAAAGGGCAGCGTAATACCGAAGCGCGGTGAGTTCGTCAGCCGTGGGCAACTGCTGGGTTTCGTCGGGAACTCCGGGAATTCGGGTGCGCCCCACCTGCACTTCGAAATCATGGCTGCTCCCTCGTCGCTCGAGGTGAACGGCCTGCCATTCGTGTTCGACAAGATGCAGTATCAAGGTGCGGTAACGGGTACCTGGCAACACTTTCTGGACGACCTCTTTGCGGGCCGATCGGTTCAGGTTGATTCCGCCCGAAGCGGGATACGTACGGGACAAATGCCGCTAACGCTCGATGTCATGAGTTATATGTAGAGTGGGTGTGGCATTTCATCGCCGCCCGAAATTCATCGGTACCACCATAATTTTGGTGGCTGCCTTTGCCGCGGTCGGTGGATGTGGCAGCTGAGGCGAGACCGTTAGTGGGCCAGTGTGAACGACACTGACCCACTATCCGCTCCCGCTCACCGCCGGTGAAGATCTCGGCGCGTTCGATTGACTGGAAATGCTCCGAGAACCGCCGAGGCGGTCGTTTCAACATTCGTTACGAACCTGGTGTTGCCGTTCTTCAGGTCAAGAATGTACAGCGTGGCAGCCGACGAAGTAGGACCGGGAGGAGTACCCGCCACCTCCCTGAAAAGGTAGAAGGTGCCGTTCACCTCCACCAACGCGCTGGCATTGATGATCGTTGGTCCCACGACGGTCGCGACTCCAGTCTCGGGATCGATTACGTAGAGCTCCGGATCAATCAATGCTGTAAACGGAAAGGAGTAACCCACTAAAACGTCGAAAGTTTCGTACAGCTTTCCCCTTGCGCCATAGAGACTCTCGTCGTACAGAGGCATATTTGGCGTGCCAATTCCGGGGACAGCGGGGATACCGGTCGGCCCGATCAGGGTCGCGGCACCGGTCTCAGGATTGACGGTATAGAGGTTGTTGCTGAGATCGGTTGCATAGAGCTTTCGGTCGACTTCGGCGAGATCGACCGCGAGGCCATCCAACCCGGTCGCGCCGATGACTGAGATCTTGCCATTTGCGGGATCAATCGATTCCAGATCGCCTGAGAACGTAAGACTGAGGAGTTCTCCATGCGGTCCCGGAACCAAATTAGCCTGCCCCTCCGGCGTGTCAGGACCGATTTGATGAAACGCACCGGTAGCAAGATCTACCGTACCAAACTGGGCCTCCGTCCCTGGAAGATTGCCGGTTGCCGTGACTACATATACTAAAGGGTGGTCGGCGGCGGGAGCAGCGGCAGCCGGCCGGCTGAACAATACGCCAAGTATCGCGACTACTGTCACCATGAATAGTTTGTGGGCGATCCCGAACTGGTTGTTTCGCTTCGTAGCCATCGGTGAATTCCTCCCTTGTGCGGACTCTTTCATTTCGCTGAGTTGGTGCTGCCGTTAGTAAGGTGGACTGTCGGCCCTGCGCCGCGCGGGAGCAATGAGATCGAGATGACATCCGGCTGATATGTGGCTGACATATGAATCGGATCAGACTAAGGTAAATTTCTGAATCGCACCTGAGTCTTTCGGTAGTACAGAGCCAGAGTGACGCCAAAAGGGGTTCCCGGTGTCATCTTCGGAATCGACACGGACAAGGATTCGTTTCGGTCAATTCGAGTTCGACCCTTCCGCGGCCGAGCTCGAGAAATCCGGGGTCAAGATCAAATTGCAGGGCCAACCGGTAGAGATACTTGGACTCCTGCTTGAGCGGCCGGGCACAGTGGTTACGCGCGCAGAGCTACAGCGCAAACTCTGGCCCGATAATACATTTGTAGGTTTTGAGAATAGTTTGAACGCCGCCGTTAAGCGGCTTCGGGCGGCGCTTGGTGATTCGCCCGAGAAACCCCGGTTCGTGGAGACCCTCGCCCGCCGCGGATACCGTTTCATTGGCGCGGTTGAGTTTGCCGAACGGGCGCAAGCAAAGCCGGCGATACGGTCACTCGCTGTGTTGCCGCTAGCCAACCTTTCCGGCGACCCGAAGCAAGATTACTTCGCCGATGGAATGACGGAAGAACTGGTCACGCAACTCGGCAGAATCAGCGCCTTGCGAGTGGTTTCGCGAACCTCATCGATGACCTACAAGGCCACCAAAAAACAACTGCCGGAAATCGCGCGCGAACTGCGCGTGGACGGGATCGTTGAAGGCGCTGTGCTGCGATCGGGGAATCGGGTGCGCATCACCGCGCAGTTGATCGAGGCATCGACCGACCACCATCTATGGGCTCAGGACTATGAGGGGGATATGCGCGATATTCTCTCGCTCCAGAGTCAAGTGGCGGTTTCGATAGCCGGGAAAATTCAGGCCAAGCTGACACCTGACGAGCAAGTGCGCTTCGCGAGTACGCACCCGATGGATCCGGGAGCCTACGATGACTACTTGCGAGGCCGCTGCCATTGGTACAATTCTGTCGGCCGCGGACATATCCGCTTCACCCTCAAGCTGCGGAACGATGAAGATCTCGCGAGGAGCGGAAGGTATTTCCAGCAAGCGGTCGAGAAGGATCCCGCCTCTGCGTTAGCTTATACGGGCTTGTCGAGTTACTACGGCGTTTGCGCAAAGCGCGGTCTGGTTCCGTCCAGAGAAGGGTGGCGGAAAGCAGAGGTAGCAGCACGAAAGGCACTCGAACTGGACAGTTCTCTGGCGGAAGCCCATCACATGATGGCTGGCCTGAAGCTTTTATTTCACTGGGACTTTGTCGGGGCCGAACAAGGGTTCTGTCGCGCGATCGAACTGAACCCGAGCTATCCTGAAGCGCATCGGCTATATGAGGACCTGCTGGCGATCCAGGGTCGTTCCGAGGAATGTTTGGCTCAAGCGAAGATCGCAGAGGAATTAGACCCTGTGACCTTTCAGGGAACGAAGGCACTTGCGTTCCTCGATCTCCGCCAATTCGATAACGCGATCGCAGAGTTCAAAGAAATCCTGCGACTCAACGATAGCTCGATAAGCGCCCACTTTGGCTTGGCCACGGCCTACCTGGGCAAGGGCATGGATAAAAAGGCGATAGAGGAGACCCAGAAGGCTCTGCTGCTCTCCGGTGACGCGGACCAGGCTGATATCATCAAGAAAGCTTACGAAACGGCTGGCTACGAAGGCGTCATCCAACTACGTCTGCGTCAATTGCGAGAAAAGAGTAAGACTGCCTATGTTTCCGCCATGGATTTCGCGGAGATCTACGCAGAACTTGGGAATAAGAAAGAGGCGTTCAACTGGTTATACAAGGCATACGATGAACGCGCCTCGCTTCTCATCGAGATCGGGTTCACTCCCTCATACGATAAGATTCGCAACGACCGGAGATTCAAGGAGTTGCTGCAGAAAATCGGCCTACCACATTAGGTGGCAGGCAGATCGCTCACACTGTAGAGACAAGGAAACAATGGAGCGAAAGCTCCGTGCCGGTTCGGCCCGGTATAGACTTGATGCGGGGTTGCCACGCGCGCGGGCTAATTGGGCTGGGTGGCGGATTGCTCTACTACCTCGTCCCAGGTTTTGTCGGGGTTGAATTCGGTGATGGCGCTCGCGCGCTTAGTGGTTTCGGCGCCTAAGTCTTTCTGGACGACGACGCCGTCTTGACTGACCATGAACGTCATCACGCCGGACGCACGATACTCTGCCGGATAGGCGACGAAGGCGAAGCCGTTGGTCATCTTGCCGTCAACGATGTAGCGCTTCGCACCGCCGGGCGCGTTGCGGCCCTGCTTGTCGAGGATTCGATAGTAGTAGCCGTGAAAGGGCGTCGGGGTTCCATTCTCACCGCGCTTGTAACCTTCGACAGTCGCGCTCGCGACGAGCGGACCGATCGGGCTTTCCGGCTCGCCGGGCGCCGCTGCCCAATAGAGCCCGTTCTGCTGGCCCGGGTCGCTCAGGATCTTTTCGGCGAACTGATTTTTGCTCGCGGCGTATTCGTTTTGCCCATCGACGAGATCGCGCAGCACTTTGATCGTAAAGAGCTCGTTGCGGCCGATTCGCCGGAAGAGCATCTCATCTTTTGCGGCCGCCGTGTCGAAGACCCATCCGCCATCTTTCTTGACGAGTGGAATCGGCGTCGGCCAGTTCTGAGCGCCGATGATGAGCGAGACCTTGCCCTCGTCGTCGTAGGCATAGCGATGCATCTCGTTGTAGCTGCTGACGAAATTATCGCGACCGTTGTTGTCCGCGACCGGATCGCCCGACGAGATGATCTGATCGGCGTCCGGCCCGAGGATCGTGCTGAGCGCCTTTAGGTCATCGGCCTTGGCTGCAGCGACCAGCGCGCTCCCGGCGGCTTCGGGCGTCGGAAACACCTGTTGCTTGACGTCGTCGGCCGAGGCGAGCGGGACGACCAGCAGCAGGCAGATCGCGAACGTGGCGATACGGGTCAGCCATTTCGCACGGACGCCGGTGACATCGCGAACGTCGATGAGAGTGAGCATGGTAGCAGTCTCTTGTGATTTTGATTTCAGGTTATTCATGCGACGCCTCATCGATTCTTGCGCCCGCCACCGTTGCCGCCGCCTTTACCGCCGCCGCCTCCACGATTGCCGCCGCCACCACCGCCGCCGCGATTGCCGCCACCGCCTCCTCCGCCCTTATTTCCATTGAAGCTGGCCTGGCCTCGAGCACGGTTCGATTGCGCGGCGCTGCCTGATTCGCCTCCACCGAACGCGCTCTTGCGGCCACCGGTCGAGTTGGGATCCTTCTTGAAGCCGCGCGCGGGATCAGCGTCTCGATTGGCTGGCTTATTAGGTGTCGCTGGACGAGTTGATGGACCCGGGTTGCCGTTGCCACCCTGGCCGGGCCGATTCTGCGCCACCTCTTTCGTTTTCTGATTTCCCTGACCCGGCCGATTCTTATTTCCCAATTCAGGATTGTTCGGGAGCGTACTCGGCTTCGGGAAGTTTGGCTTCGTACTTGGGCTGCCGGGTTTATACGGCCGCGTGGCCGGAATATTCGGATTGTTTGGACGATTCGGTTGACCGCCCGGTGGATAGCCAGGCCGATTTCCCGGACCGTTGCCGCCGCCATTGTAAGGCGGACGTCCGCCTGGATTATTTCCATAGCCCGGCTTGCCGTTCCCATAGCCGGGGTTTCCGTAGCCCGGTTTGCCGTTGCCGTAACCCGGTTTTCCGTAGCCCGGGTATCCGTTGCCGCCGTTTGGATAGCGGCCGGGGTAGTTATTGTTGTTCGTGATATAGACGTTGTTGTTGTACTTGACCGAACTGCTGTAGTAGTTGCCGTGGCCGCCGCCATACCAATTGCAACCCCAGTGGTTGTCGCCGTTGTTAATCAGCGAGCCGAGCAGAATTCCGGCGCCGAACGACAACACTCCCGTCAGCAGCAAATCGCTGCCGCTGTATCCGGCGGGCGCCGCCACCGGCGCTCCGTACGCGCTGGTCGGATTGTACTGAGGCACGTAAACCGTATTCGGTTGCGCAGGCTGGATGATCACAGTCTGCGTCACTGACGGCTGCGTCGCTCCTTGTTCGGCGGGCGGCGCCGGCTGGGTCTCGATGGTTTGCTGGGACGTGCTCTTGAGGGTTCCTGCGGCGACCGCTTTGTTGCGCATGACCTGGATTGCATTCATCACGTCGCCGGGCTGATTGTAGTACGCCTCGCCCAAGGCCGAGGTCCATCCGAGACTGTTGTTCATCGTATCGAGCACGCTCGGAAACTGGGTCAGCGACTTGATGCTGGGATCCCACGGCTGCTGATTCACCTGCGCGGCGAGCGCGTCGCCGGTCAGGTTCGAGTTCTGCTTGAGCCATCGATCGGCTTCGACGACCTGGGTCGGATAAGTGGAACCGGCAAGAATCTGCGCGACCAGCACGTCGGGATAAAGCGCGATCGGCGACACGAGTTCCTGCAACTCCTCGGCGCTGGCTGCTCCCGGCGCCGGTCCCGGCTCCTCGTTGGCGGGCGGCGGTGGCGTTGGAGTCGGCACCACGGTCGGCTGTTCCTGCGCGGCGGCGACCGACGGCGCAGACTGAGGCTCATCGCCGCGCGAGCATCCGGTGACCATCGGGGTGGTCGATATCAGGACGGCCGCCGCGAGCATCAAGGGCAAGGGTTTGCCGTGGGGCCTGCCAAGTAGCTTCATCGTCGATAGACCTCGGGTTCAGTGGAAGAGCGGAGAGTTCCGGGTTTGCTGCTGAAGGATCATATAAATTGGCGGTAAATGCTAGGGTTTTTAGCTCACTCTCCCGTCTTTTTTATTTTCGGACTGACCAATTCTCTACTACAGCTTGCATCGGCGCGGTTAAGGCGTACACATTTATGTATGGGGCGTAACTCTAAATCACGGATGGTTACGTTGCGCTCAAAGAAGGTTAAGTCTCTTTTACTTGTTCACAATGAAGCCGGAGGAGCGGGCAGGCAAATGAATACGGGAAAATCGCTATTGGAGCAATTTCAGGGTTCGGACGGTCGACAGCATCTGATCGACGCGTTGGTCTCGCAGCCGCTGGTCGGTGACAGGGACCTGGCGGCAATCGTCGCGCAGCGCCTCAAGTTGGAAGAGGTGCCAGCGGGAAAGAATCTCATCAGTCAGGGGGCATCTGACACCGATCTCTTTCTGATTCTGAAGGGCTCCGTTTCGATCGCCGTCGACGGGCGCGAGGTCGCGCGCAAGGAAGCCGGCGAGCATGTCGGCGAGATGGCGGTCGTCGATCCGGTGACGCCGCGTTCAGCGTCGGTCGTCGCGACGGCGGATTCGGTGGTAGCGCGGATTGCGGAGCCGGACTTTTCGGCGCTCGCCGATCGACATCCGAGACTGTGGCGCAGAATCGCGCTCGAGTTGGCGAGCCGGCTGCGCAACGTCAGCACCGTCGAGCACCACAAAAGCACCGTCGAGCACCACAGCGTAAAGGCTCACCACCGGGCCGCCTAGCGAATCCTCAGCGCTTTCTCATCGCTTCCAGTTCGTCGACGGTGCGCGGCCAGTCCTCGTGCATCAGGCGCGAGAGCGCGCGGTCGGCGAGCAAGCGGCCGCCGGTCTGGCACTTCGCGCAGTAGTTGGTTTCGTTGCTGGCGTAGCGGATGCGCTGGACCCTGGTGCCGCATCGCGGGCATGGCTGGCGATAGCGGCCGTGGACGGCCATCTCGGGGCGAAACGCGGTGACCTTTTCGGGAAACTCGCCGTTGGCGTCGGCGCGCAATCGATCGGTCCATTCGATCAGCGTCGCGCGCGTCGCATCGTAGAGCCGCTCGATTTCCTCGACACTCAGTTTCTGCGACATCGCAACGGGCGAGAGTTGTGCGCGATGCAGAATCTCGTCGGAATATGAATTGCCGATGCCACTGAAGATGTGCGGGTCGGTGAGCGAGCGCTTCAAGGTGTGATTCTCGGAGCGCAGCGCGGCGGTGAACGCGTCGAGGCTCGCGTCGAGCGGCTCGATACCGCCGGCGTTCAGAGCCTGCAGGCCTGCTTCGCCGTCGACGACGCGGAGCGCGGCGCGGCGCTGCGTGCCTGCTTCGGTAAGCCACAGCCATCCGTTGTCGAACTCGAAGGCGACGAGGATGTTGCGGCCGCCGAGTTTTGGCGCTTGAGCTTTCCAATGCAACCGGCCCGCGATCATGAGATGCAAAACGAGCCACAGGCCACCGTCGACGCCGATCGCGATCTGCTTGCCGACGCGGCGAACTTCGCGGACAGTTCGGCCGAAGGTTGCGCTGATTGGAGGCGCGGTCGAGCGCAACAGGAACGGCGACTTGACCATCGCGCGTATGAGCTGGTGGCCGACGACGCGCGCCTGCAAGGCTTCCACGTAGACGCTGACATCGGGCAGTTCTGGCATTAGAGTTGACGCGCGCGGTCGATGTTAGATTTACCCTGAAGACTTATCCTAAGTTTTTGCCGATGAGGATGCGCCGATGAGCTACTTTCTTGCCAAGACTGAACCGGGGACTTATTCGATCGACGACCTCGAGCGCGACCAGCGCACTGCGTGGGACGGCGTCACCAATCCGCAAGCGGTCCGCGCCATTCGCGAGATGAAGCCGGGCGACATCGTATTCATCTATCACAGCGGCGGGGTTTCGAGCGTGGTCGGGATGGCGACGGTGAAGTCGCCGCCGCGCGACGATCCCAAAAATGCGAAGTCGGCGGTGGTCGAGTTGGAGTACGCGGGACGAATCGAGCCGCCGGTCACGTTGGCGGAGATCAAGCAGTCGAAGAAGTTCGATGACTGGGCGCTGGTGCGGCAAGGGCGCCTGTCGACGATGGCAGTCCCCGAAAAATTCGTCACGTGGATGCGCGCGCGCTATCCGAAGGCGAAGATCTAGGTGGCCAGCCGCCGGTATTTCCGATTGCGACGCGCGAGGGACTCCCGGGATTCTTCGCCGCAGCGGCTCTGAATGACACAAAGAGAGGCCGAGGCGAATAGACATACACGAACGAGCACTTCCGTGTGTCATCGCGAGTGAGCAGTTCCCTGTTCATTCAGAGCGAAGTCTTTCTTTGTGTCATTCAGAGCGGAGTCCGCGGAGCGAAGAATCCCGGTCCTTTTGTTCGCACTACGATTTTAGGCGCGATAGGGAATAGTCAAACAAAAAAGAACGGAGGCGGCCCGTGAGGACCGCCTCCGCGTTATCCGAACTAAACTAACGTGCCGACTACGGAGTGGTCTTGGCCGGCTTCGCTTCGTTGAACTTCAACGTCATCTGGGCAACGCCAGCGGCTACGTTCAAGCCATTCTGTCCTTCGATCGAGACCGGCTGCAACGCAACCGAGCTGTTGAAACCGCCGACCAACACGTTCGCGCCCGCGCCGACTCCGACCGCAGCGCTGGCAGTGGCTCCGCCGTAGTGACCGGCAAGCGCGCCCTGGCCGAGGTTGGTGGTGGGGGCAAGCACGGCCCACATGATAACGCCCGACTGGAGGTAGCCGATGTCAGCGCCGAACTTGGTGATCGAGCCGGTGTAGTACTCGGTGTAGCCCGGCTGCAGCGCATAGGCGCATTGCAGCTTACGCGATGAGCCAAAAATAAATCCCCATCCTGCCGCAACGTGACAGGTCAGGTAACCTGCGCGAACCGCAGCGCCGCCGCTTCCGCCCGATGCGGGCGCTGCAGCAGGCGCCTGTGCCCGTGCCGATTGCGCGCCAGTGGCGAGTGCGACCGCCAACCCCAATGCGATTATCATTCCTCGTGTCTTCAGAATCATTGTCTCCTCCGTCTGTGCTGAGGCTTTCCG
>Ga0209655_10000624_pt1 | contig 13539 bp, 10 predicted proteins | sample BogFormECP03_OM2_FD_188236 | JGI IMG/M metagenome (GOLD analysis project Ga0209655, IMG submission 188236) | Bog forest soil microbial communities from Calvert Island, British Columbia, Canada - ECP03_OM2 (SPAdes) (version 2) | ecosystem: Environmental > Aquatic > Freshwater > Wetlands > Bog ...
TGCGCTGCGTCGCGATCGCGCCGAGCCGGTCGACCGCCATCGCCCGCCGAGAGTTGTCACGGACCTGCTCGAGGTCACCGACCACCAGGATCGGACGGTTGGAAAACAGCGCCAGGGTGATGCGCAGCAGGAACAGCTCCAGATCGGATAGCTCGACGATGTACGACTCGGCCGACGGCGGGGGCATCTCGCCGAACACTTGGCCGAGTTCGCCCTGCCCGGCCTGGATCGGCACCCGCGAGTACCACGGCGCCAGCCACCGGCGCTGCTCGGCGAGCACGGTCTGCACTGTCACCGACTCCTCCAGCTCATCGATCTCGTCAAAGGCCGCGATCGAGCAGTGCCGGCGGATCGCCCGCGGTTGCGTATCGCCGAGCACGGTCACGGTGCCGTGGGTGGCCTTAAGCCGTCCGGCGAGCGTCAACAGCAGAGCCGTCTGCCCCGGTCCGCCGGGCATTTGAATGGCGTGGAAGCCCGCTGTGAGCTCGAGATCGATGTCGGAGAAAAGCGGTCCGTGCTCGCCGTCCACCCCTAGCCCGGCAGCGGTGATCAGCGTCGGCTCGGACTCGGTGTCCGTCGGCGTCGGCGGCGCGGCAGCATCCTGCTCGTCCTGTGCGTCCATTGGGTTTGCTCTTTTCGCAGATGGTGGACGTTAGGTCCATTCGATCAAAAGACGCAACGGTGAGTTAGACGCGGGGCACGCTGGCGCTTAACTGGCAGCGCGGTGTCTGAGCGGCCCGCAGGCAACGCTGTCGGGTGCGCTAGATGTCAAGCGTGGGCCTAAACGCCAAATCCTTGGCGGCAATGGTCGCAGCGAATTGGTGCGTGTGTGGGGTGCCCTAGGCATCGGTGACGTGCGCTCCGGCTTCGCGGCCTAAGAGTGTTCCCGCGGCGGCGTCCCAATGATCCGGACGCGTTCGAGGCGGGGTATGAGTTCACCGGTGAGCGCGAGCCGCAGCTGATTTGCACTGCGGCCTCGCTGCCGACGGCATGGTCTGGTCAGTCGCCGCCGGCCACTGAAGGTTTAGTTGGTGACGTGCGAACCGGTCACGGGGCTGGGGGCGGCGGAACCTGCTGCCAGCCGTCTGCGTCCGAATAGGTCCAGCCGCAGGGCGTGTACGCCCAATGCATATTACCAGTATCGTTATATCCCCAGCATTTCGGCCCGTTCGGGTCAGGTCCCGGCGCGGCGGGGTCAGCAGCGGCAACGCCGCTACCGCCGGACAGCAGGGCAGCCGCGATGCCCGCGACGATCATCGGTTTCATCTTCATGTACACGATTCTTTTAGGGTACGCGTCGTTCGTCAAATTGAAACGGCAATTTGAGTCGCGCAGGCCCCGAGACATGATGGTCGTATGAGCTCCGAGATCCGCGTTCTTGACGCTGAGGACGACCTCATCGCCGCGGCTAACCTGTTTCGCACCGCAATGGTCGGATTCCCTCCCCTGCCGAACCTGGCGCCCGGCCAGATCACCACGATGCTCGAGCGTGGCCGTACCGTCGGAGCGTTCATCGACGGACAACTCGTCGGCACCGCCGACGCTGTGACCAGTGGACTGACCCTGCCCGGTGGCGCGGTCGTGGGCCACGCCGCCGTGACACACATCGGGGTGCTGCCCTCGTTCACCCGAAGAGGAATCGCCACCGAACTGATCCACCATCAGCTGCGCGACATCGCTGCGCGCGGCGAGGTGGTAGCGACGCTGCGGGCTTCGGAGGCGACGATCTACGAGCGATACGGCTATGGCGTTGCGAGTTCGACGCAAACCGTCGAGATTCAGACTGCACGCGCGGCGCTACGTGCAGATGTCGGGACCGGCGCTGCGGTGCGACTGATCGATACGGCGCAAGCATGGGATGTGCTGCCCCGGATCTACGCCGAGAATCGTTCGTCCCGGCCGGGAACCATCGACCGCCCTGATGTGTGGTGGCAGGGTCTTCGGCTGCGTACCGAATCCGCTTCGCGGGCTTCGTATGTCGCGGTGCATGGCGAGCCGGGATCCGAATCGGGCTTCGCCCGCTACCGTCCAGTCGACACCGAGACGTGGTTCGTCAGCGATCAGCGCACCATCGTGGTCGAGGATTTATTCGCACCCACGATGGAAGCGTACCTTGGACTACTGCGTTTTCTCCTTGGGCTGGATCTCATTGACCGCGTGCTGTTCTGGATGCTGCCGGTCGACGACCCGCTGCCCTGGCTACTTGTCGATCGACGGGCCGCGCGGGTGACCGCGGTCCACGACGAAACATGGCTTCGCATCATCGACGTGCAGCAGGCACTCTCGGCGCGCCGATACGCGGGCGACGGCGCCGTCATCATCGCCGTCAACGATCCCCTTTTACGGAAGAATTCGGCCACCTTCACCATCGCGCGCGGCGGCGCCGAGCCGACGGAACGCCGTCCGGAATTGCACGTCGGTATCGAGGGGCTGGCCACGGTTCTGCTGGGTGGTGCGACCTGGCACAGTCTCGCTGCCGGAAGGCTGGCCCGGGCTGACGATCCGGCGGCGCTTACCGTCGCCGATCAGCTGTTCGCGGTGCGCGATGCACCATACGCGGGTTTCTTCTTCTAGTCGGTCGTCGCATCGACACCGAGTAGTTCCGCCAGTTGAGCCGCCGAATAACGGTTCGCGCCAGGCCCGTTGCGGACTGCAGAGCGCGCCGCACGTGCTAACGCGGCATTGATGGGCGCTGCGATGCCGTGCCGATGTGCTAGCCGCACAATCTCGCCGTTGAAGAAGTCGGTCTCGACATTGCCGGTGTTGCGGCTCAACGACTGCCAGGTGGAGTTACTCGGTCCGGTATTTCGTCCCGGCACCGGCCGCGGCGTCGGGCCGTCCGCTCGCGCCGCGGTAGATATCTCGAATGAGACGAATTCGATGCCCGCGTCCCGTAATACGCGCTTGCCTTCGGCACGCAGCGCGGCCACAACTTGGGTGAGGTCGGCCCCGTCGGCGGACAGCGCGGCCGCGGCATTGCCGAGATTGCTCAGTAGCTTGTTGTACTTCCAGGGCGTAACGTCGTCGACAACATTTACCCGGATTCCCGCGCTGGTCCACGTCGCGGCCAACCGCAGCAATAGTTGGCCGTCGGCGGGCGTGCTCAGCGACGCCGGCCACCGTCCGATGTGGAACTGACCGACCACCGGCCACGATCGCACGATGACCTCACCGGGTTCGAGATGCACGGCAGGCAACCAGACACAAACACCGAAGACCCGGCGGAAATAGCGCAGCGCTTTCTCTTCGGCGGCAACGCCGTTGAGCGCGGTCAGCACTGGCAGCAGATCGCCTGCCGTCCCGAGGGCACCGTCCGGACCGTGGACCGGCTGATCCACCCACTGCTGCAGCGCCACGTCGAGTTGTTGAGTTTTGGTGGTGAAGACGAGCACGTCGTCGGGAGTCAACCGCAGATGCTCGGCACCTGACACCGCCGTGACCGGCGTGTGGAAGGTGCCGTCGGGCGTTCTCAGTGTCAAGCCCGCGGCCGCCAGGGTCTCGGCGTGGCGGCCCCGGGCAACCAGTACCGTCGGGACGCCGGCCCGCGTCAGCACTGCACCGACGGTGCCTCCGATAGCACCCGCGCCGACGATCACATACCGCCGATTGCCATCTCGCGCGGACGAGCGCTCTTCCAATGTCATTGGGCGAGAATACGTCTGTCTTTCGGGCGTGGCTTACACCAGATAGTAATAGTGCCGTGAATCCCCGTTGCCGGATACCGCGGCTGCCTGAACCGGCTCGCCGGCTTCGTCGAAACCACGCAGCGCATGAGCGTAGCGGACAGCCTTCAGCGTGGCCGAGAATTCCTCGTCCTCTTCGGGGAAGACGCGCTCGGAGGGGAACCACTTGTCGAAGCCGACATTCTTCAGCAGGGTCCACAGGTCGTTTTGTACACCGGCAAGGAGGACGGTTACGCCGCGGTCGGTTTGCTCGCGCACAAATTTGTCGATCCGCTCGATGACAACGGCATCCGGGTGGCGCACCCGCTTGAGTCGTAGCACAAGGTATTTGACGTCGTCGTGTCTGATCCGTTCCCCCAGGTCCTCGAGATACCGCTCGAGTTCGGGCGCAGCACCGAAGAACAGTTCGCCTTCGAAGTCGTAAATCAGCGTTGACGGGTCGGCCGGATCGCTCGGCACCCGCTCACGGACCACCCGTTCGGGCGCCACCACCAGCTCCCTAGCCTTGAGCTTCGCCGCGCGCGGCACGAACAGCAGGATCGACAAAGCGACACCGAGCAGCACCGCGGTGTCCAGGTCAATCAGCACGCCGGTGAGAGCGGTGATGATCACTAGCCCCGCGTCGTAGCGTGACGCCTTTATGGCGTAGCCCAACCGCTTGACGTCGATCAGTCTTGCGGCGGTGATCAGCAGAAGTCCGGCCAGCGCGGCACGCGGCATGTAGTGGAACAGCGGCGCGAACAGCAGCACAGCGATCGCCACAGTTATCGAGGCGACCACACCGGAGAACCGGGTGACCGCTCCGGCCTGGTAGTTGATCGGCGAGCGCGTCACCGAACCCGAGCCCGGCACGGCCTGGAAGAAGCCGCCGGTGAGGTTCGCCAGGCCCTCGGCGATGATCTGCCGGTTGTAGTCGATCTTCTGCCCGCTCTGATACGCAATGGCTTTGGCGATAGACAGCGCCTCGAGCAGGCCGATGAACGCGATGGCCAGAGCGCCTGGCGCCAACTGACCTACTTCGCTGAGCTGCACGGACGGGATGTGTGGGAGCGGTAGACCCTGCGGAATTTTCGCGGTCAGGGTCACCGCGGTGTTACCGGTGTGATCTTCGCTCGACCATCCGGCGAAGTAAGCGATCAGGGCCGCGATGATCAGTACTGCCAGCAGGTCTAGTTGCGGCAGCTTGAAGCGCTTCACCAGCCGCCGCAAGAGGATGGCGAGCGCCACTGTCGCGGTGCTGATGATCAGCGCGCGGTAGTTGAACGCATCGCCGTGGAACAGCGTGAGATAGGTACGTTTCAGCACCGACTGGCGCCCGTTGCCCTGGTCCTTCACCCCCAGCGCGTTGCCGAGCTGACCCACCGCGATCAGAACGGCCGCTGCCAACAAAAAGCCGAGGATGACCGATTCGGAAATGTATCGGGTCAGATCACCGAGCTTGAACACCGCGATCAGGATCTGAAAGGTGCCGACCAAAACGCCGAGCAGGAACAGCGCCTCGAACAGGACCGTCCGATTCTCCGGGTCCAGGAATGCCAACGAGCTGAACACCAGAAGCGATATCGCACTCGTCGGGCCGTTGACCAGATGCGACGACGAGCCGAAAACGGAAGCGACGAAAGTCACCACGATCGCCGAGTACACGCCGAATTTCGGGTCGACGCCGGCCACCAACGCGTAGGTGATGCCCTGGGGCAGCGACACTGCCGCGACGGTAAGCCCCGCGACCAGATCGCGACGCGCTTTATCCCCGTCGTAATTCAGGTTTTTCAGGCTGTCCACAATGCTCATGGCGTCTTCGTCTTTCGCCGCGGGTGTGCAGACGCGACCCTGGCCGGAGCCGAGGTGACCACGTCGTAGATGCCGTTACTGCCGAAGAATTTCTCCTGCGCGTCGTACCAGCTCTTGGCGATCGCAGTGATGGGGAACAGATTTATGGGAGGCAGCCGATCCGCGTGCTTGGCCAAGATTTCCGGCTTGAGCGGGCGGTAGCCATACTGCGCGACGGTTTCCTGCGCAGCGTCGGTGTAGAGGTACTCCAGGTAGGACTTGGCGTAGGACGCGATTCTCTTGTCTTTGAGGTTCGCATCGACCCAGGCGACAGCAGGCTCGGCGAGGATACTGACTGGCGGATAAACGATTTGGAATTCGTCCTTGTTCTCCGCGACTTCCCGCAAGGCTTCGTTCTCCCACGTCAGGTGCACGTCGCCGATCTTTTCCACCGAGTAGGAAATGGCGGCGCCGCGCGCTCCGGTGTCGGCGACCTTGACGTGGCTCAGCAGCGTTCTGACGTAGTCAGCGGCCTCTTGGTCGCTGCCGCCGCGCGTCGTAACCGAACCCCAGGCCGCGAGAACACTCAACTTCCCGTTACCAGAGGTGCGTGGATTGGGCGACACAATCTCGACGTCATCTTTGATGAGATCGGGCCAGTCGTGGATCCCCAGTGGATTGTCCTTGTGGACCACGAACACGATCGTCGATGTGTAGGGGACCGAATGGTTCGGCAGGCGTTTTTGCCAGTTAGGCGCAATGAGTCCGCGCTTGCGCAGCGCGTCAACGTCACTCGGCAATGCCAGTGACACGACGTCGGCCTTCTCGTGGCCGTTGATGATTTCAGAAGCTTGCCGGCCCGAACCGCCATGCGACTGCTTCACTTCCACCGTCACGCCAGTCTGCCGACGAAATTGGCCGACAAAGGTTTTATCGAGCGCTGCGTAGAGTTCTCGGGTTGGGTCGTAGGAGACGTTGAGGATCTGGTTCGGCGAATTGTCGTGGTGCAAGTTGTGGACGGCGATCAGGATTGCGGCGACCACGATGGCAACAATGCCGAGAATGTTGAGCCGGGATATAGAGAAGAACGCTTTGCGCCAGCGCCCTGATGGCTGCGTGGGCTCTGTCATTGCCGCCTCCACAACCAGAACCGGAATCGTTGAGTTGCCGGTCTCCGGCCACTGAGTTTGCTGCGCGCGCTGGTTGGTTGACGCCAGCCTCGGAATTTGGAGCGTAGCGAGCGTTGCGCCGCAAGACAGCCGTGTAAATCAGCCTGATCGCAATACCCATGACGGCTTAACGTTTTACCGGCGTGGCTCCGGCGGTCGCCGGACTGCGCTAGATCAGGCTGCCGGCATCGGCAGCCTGGCGCTGAAATAGGCTGCGCTGCGTGCGGGTAATTACTCCGATTAGCTGTCGGGTCTCCCCGTGACCGAGGCCGAAAAGATACGCGCCTGGATCGACAAGTCGGCGTTGACCGAACTCGTCGCGAAACTGTCCGCGGCGGTCGACCGCGGCGACAAGGATGCGATCATCGACTGCTACGCGCCGCAGTCATACGACGACCACGGCGCATTCAAAGGCTCTGGCGCTGAATTCGCCGAGATGATCTGCGCGCCCGCCGGCCGGGCGGGGCAACTGACCATGCATCACCTGCTGGGGCAGTCAGTGTTCGACGTCGAGGGTGACGACGCTTGGGGTGAAACGTTTTTCGTCATGCACGCCCTGATCGACGGGCACATCGCTACTGGATACGGTCGCTATATCGACTATTTCCGCCGAACCGACAACGAGTGGAAGATCGCCTACCGACGGGTCGTGCCCGACGCCACAATTCCCGGAGATGACATCTCTCAATACTGGAGACCGAGCCGCGACGGCAACGACCCACGATACGACCGCCTGACCGCGCCGCCGAAAGGCTAGGATTGCCTTTCGTGCTGATCAGTTTGATTGCCAATCTGTCCAACAAGTCGCCTCTCGACAGCTGTATCCGTGAGCTCACCCAAGCCCGTGACGACGGGTTCGCGCGGGTCTGGATGACGCAGATGCCCTACGACGTCGATCTGCTCACTGTGCTGACCGCCGCGATGCACGAGGTGAGCGACATCAAGGTCGGCAGCGGCGTCGTGCCGATCCAGAATCAACACCCGATGCTGATGGCGCAGCGGGCGTTGACGCTCAATCAGATCGCCGGCGGGCGGTTCACCCTCGGAGTCGGGGTCACGCATCGCGCCGTGACCGAGGGAATGTGGGGAATCTCCTGGGACCGGTCGGTGCGACGTCTCAGCGAGTACCTCGATGGGCTGCTTCCGCTGCTGGCTGGAGAACAGGTCAATGCGACCGGCGAGATGTTGACAACCAGAGGCGCGCTCCAGATTTCCGGCGCGCCCGCGCCCGAGGTCTACGTCGCAGCGCTGGGTCCGCAGATGCTTCGGCTGACAGGCCGGCGCACCGAAGGAACCATCACGTGGATGACCGGTCCGAAAACGCTCAAGGAACACATCGGTCCCACCCTGCGCACCGCCGCCGACGAGGCCGGGCGCCCCGAGGGAGCTGTCAGCGTCGCCGCCGCACTGCCCGTCGCCGTCACCGATGACGTGGCCGCTGTGCGCTCACTGGCGGCGAAGGAGTTCGCGATGTACGGCCAGTTGCCGTCCTACCGGGCGATGCTGGATCGCGAGGGCTACGCCGGACCGGAAGACGCCGCGCTGATCGGTGACGAGGCCACGGTGCGCGAGAGGCTCGACGAAGTGCGCGCCGCGAGCGTCGACGAGTTCGTCGCGATTCCGTTCGACCCCTCGCCCGAAGGCCGCGACCGAACGCGAGCCCTGCTGCGCAGCTTGGTACATCGGTGACCGGACCATAATGGCGGCGCTACGGCTATTGGGTTAGCTCCTTGGAGATCTCCCACAGCCGGTCGGCATTCGCCTGGTCAAGTGCGTAGGGTGCGACGCCGCCGGTGTGAGTGCCGCGCTCCGTGACTTGTGCTGCCTCGGTGCAATCTTCGTAGTAACGGCCAGTCACTCCATTGACGTCGGGACTCGCCGCGAGCAGCACCGAGGTAGCGGCACCTTGCTCGATCGTCTTTACCGGCGGCAGTCCCAGCGCGGTCGTCTTACCGAAGTCGGCAAGATCGTCGGGGCCCATGTGCCGTGCCAGCGCGGTACTGGCGATGTTGCCTGGCATCAGGGCGTTGACCGCGATGCCATCGTCGCCCCAACGATGCGCGGCGCCGACGGCGAAGAGCACGTTCGCCGACTTCGACTGGCCGTAGGAGGTCCACTGGTCGTAGGGGCGGAACCGGTAGTGCAAGTCGTCGAAGACGACTGGCGAGAAGAGGTGCCCGATCGAGGCGACGGACACGACGCGAGCGCCGTCGGCCGCGGCCAGCCACCGATGCAGCCCGGCGGCCAGCGCGAAATGACCTAGGTGGTTGGTGGCGAATTGCATTTCATACCCGGCCGACGTGCGAGTGAGCTGCGGCAGGGCCATCACACCGGCATTGTTGACCAGGATGTGCAGCGGCCAAGTCCAGGCGTGGACGAAGCCGGCCACCGAGGCCGGATCAGCCAGGTCCAGCGGGGCGACCTGCACCGCCCCCGCTGCGGTCGGCAGCTTTTCGGCGATGTCGTTTGCAACTTTCCTGCCGACCTCAAGATTGCGTACCGCCAGCGTCACATCGGCGCCCGCTGATGCCAGCGCACGCGCGGTCTCGACGCCGATGCCGGAGCTGGCGCCTGTCACCACCGCACGTTGCCCGTGCAGATGCACGTTCTCGACGATCTCAGCCGCCGTGGTCGCGGCTCCGTATTTGGATGTTGGCACGGCGAACTCTTTCTCCCTGAAACTGGCTTGTCGATCGCCCCCACAATGCATCCGTACGTCGCGACTATCCAGACCACATCTTTACTGGTAATGCGAGGGTCACCCTTTTCCCGGCACCTCGCCCTACGCTTTATCGATGGAGACTTCCGGCGGCAATTTGGCGACCTTTCTGCGGGCCCGCCGGGAATTGCTCAAGCCCGCGGATGTCGGTTTGCCCGACCGCGAGCGCAGGCGCGTCGAAGGTCTGCGTCGCGAAGAAGTCGCGATGCTTGCCGGCATCAGCACCGAGTATTACCTGCGGCTTGAGCAAGGGCGAGACCACCAGCCCTCCGAGCAAGTTATTGAGGGCCTTGCCCGCGCACTGCAACTTGACGAAGACGCCACCGGCTACATGCGCGAGTTAGCCCGCCCGGCACCGCGTCGGACCCGGCGCTCGGTCCCCGAAAGATTTGACCCGGCCATCCAAGCCCTGATTGACAGTTGGCCGCTCACCCCGGCGTTCGTGATCAACAGGAACATGAGAATACTGGCGTCCAACCGCATGGCGCGCGCGGTATCACGATTTTTCACGCCAGGTGAAAACATGCTGCGCGCAACGTTTCTCGAGCCCGAATTACGCATGCTCTACCGCGATTGGGACAAGTTCACCACCAGGATCGTCCCGTTTCTGCGAGCCATGCTGGGCGCCGACCCTCCCGATCGCGAACTTGTCGAGCTCATCGGCGAACTCAGCCTTGCCAGCAAGCGCTTCGCCACATTGTGGGCACGTCACGACGTCAAACACCGGAGCACCGGCCCGGCCGCCTTCCAACATCCGCAACTCGGGCCGCTCGACCTGCACTACACGATCCTGCATCTACTCGAGCAACGCCAGATGATCGTGACCTACCACGCCGACCCCGGTTCACCATCCGAAGACAGCCTGCGTCTACTCGCCAGCCAAACAGAATAGACGGCCGCGCAGCTCGTTGTGATCAAGCGCTAACTAGGGATTCGGCTTTCTTCGCCGCCGTCGGCCACGGTGAGGGGACCGGCCGTTGCCGGACGATCTGTGGCCACCAGAACCACTTGCCCAGTAGCGCGGCAATGGACGGCGTCATCAGTGACCGGACGACAAGCGTGTCGAAGAGCAGACCCAGCCCGATGGTCGTGCCGACCTGGCCGATGACCGTCAGCTGACTGACCGCCATCGTCATCATCGTGAAGGCGAATACCAGCCCTGCCGACGTGACGACCGATCCGGTGCCGCCCATCGACCGGATGATCCCCGTATTCAGGCCGGCGTGGATCTCCTCCTTGAACCGCGACACCAGCAGCAGGTTGTAGTCGGCGCCGACCGCCAGCAGGATGATGACCGACATCGCCAGCACCATCCAGTGCAGTTCGATGCCGATGAGGTGCTGCCAGATGAGCACCGAAAGTCCGAATGACGCGCCCAGCGACAGCACGACGGTGCCCACGATCACCGCGGACGCCACCACGCTTCGGGTGATGATCAGCATGATGATGAAAATCAGGCACAGCGAAGCGATTCCGGCGATCAGCAAGTCATAGTCGCTGCCGTCGTGCATGTCCTTGAAAGTGGCCGCGGTACCCCCGAGGTAGATCTTCGAACCTTCCAGCGGGGTCCCCTTCAGTGCTTCCGTCGCCGCCTTCTTGATCGCATCGATATGTGAAATCCCTTCCGCAGTCATCGGATCACCCTGATGGCTGATGATGAACCGCACGGCATGCCCGTCAGGGGACAGGAAATTCTTCATCCCCCGCTTGAACTCGGCGTTCTTGAAGGTCTCCGGAGGCAGGTAGAACGACTCGTCGTTTTTGGATTCGTCGAATGCCTTGCCCATGGCACTCGAGTTTTGCTGCGCCTCCGTCTGCTGATCCTGCAGACCTTTTTGGGTCGAGTACATCGTCAGCATCGTCGTCTTCATGCTTTTCATGTTCGCGATCATGTCGGGCATCAACGCGGTCAGCTGGGGCATCACAGTGTCGAGGTGATCCATGATCGGCAGCAAACTCTGGATGTCGTCGGTCATCGTGTCGATGCCGTCGAGGCCATCGAAAACGGACCGGAGAGACCAGCACACCGGGATATCGAAGCAGTGCTTCTCCCAGTAGAAGTAGCTGCGGATAGGCCGGAAGAAGTCCTCGAAATCGGCCATGTGATCACGTAATTCGGCGACATCGATGGTCATCTCGTGCATCTTTTTGACCATGGCGTGCATATCGTCGGTCATCTGCTGGGTCAGACTTTCCATCTTCACCATGCTGTCGATCGTGGTCTGCATCTCGTCGGCCTGTTTGAGCATGTCGGCCATCTGATCTTGGTTATATTTCTGGTTCAGCTGCTGGGTGACGCCTTGCATGCTGATCTGGAATGGGATCGAGGTGTGCTCAATCGGCGTGCCCTGAGGCCGCGTGATGGCCTGCACGCGACCGATCCCGGGCACTCGAAAGATCGCCTTGGCGATCTTGTCGATGACCAGGAAATCCGCGGAATTGCGCAGATCGTGGTCACTTTCGATCATCAACAGCTCGGGATTCATCCGCGCCTGGGAGAAATGCCGATCCGCTGCGGCGTAGCCGGCATTCGCCGGCAGGTCGGCGGGCAGGTACTTGCGGTCGTTGTAGTTGGTTCGGTAACCGGGCAGGGCGAGCAGGCCGACAAGTGCCACCCCGATCGTGACGATCAAAACGGGTCCGGGCCATCGCACGACGACCGCGCCGATCTTGCGCCAGCCGCGAATGCGCTGCGTTCGCTGGGGCTCCAGCGTGTTACGGAAGCGCGTTGCCACCGAGATGACCGCGGGGCCGAGCGTCAATGCCGCCGCGACCACGACCACCATGCCGATCGCCAACGGGATACCCAGCGTCTGGAAATAAGGCAGGTTGGTGAAATGCAGGCAAAACGTCGCCCCGGCGATGGTCATGCCCGACCCGAGGACCACGTGTGCGGTGCCGCCGAACATGGTGTAGTAGGCGTCTTCTCGGGACTCTCCCGCACCGCGGGCTTCCTGATACCGGCCGATCAGGAAGATCGCATAGTCGGTGGCGGCCGCGATCGCCAACGTGACCAACAGGTTCGTCGCGAACGTGGAGAGCCCGATGATCTTGTAGTAGCCGAGTAAAGCAACCATTCCGCGGGCGGCGGCGAGCTCGAACACGACCATTGCCAATGTGAGCAGCACCGTGATGATCGACCGGTAGACCAATAGCAGCATCGCAATGATGACCAAGAACGTGACGGTGGTGATCACTTGCAGGCTGCGGTCACCGGCGATGTGCTGATCCGCCGACAATGCGGCAGGCCCCGTCACGTAGGCCTTGATCCCTGTGGGCGCCGGCATGCTTTTGACGATGTTCTGCACAGCCTCAACCGACTCGTTGGCCAACGCCTCGCCCTGGTTACCGGCAAGATAGACCTGCACGTAGGCGGCCTTGCCGTCGTTGCTTTGGGCACCCGCCCCGGTCAGCGGATCGCTCCACAAATCCTGAACGTGCTCAACGTGTTTGGTGTCGGCATCGAGCTTTTTGACGATCTGGTCGTAGTAGGCGTGCGCCTCGTTGCCCAGAGGCTTTTGGCCCTCCAGAACAATCATGACCGAGCTGTTGGACTTGTACTCGCCGAAGACCTCACCCACGTGCTTGGTCGCGATCACCGACTGCGCGTCGTCGGGGCTCATCGACACCGAGCGCATCTGCCCGACAACGTCGAGCTGCGGGACAACGGTGTTGAGCACCGCGATGATCGCGATCCAGCCGAGGATGACGGGTACGGCAAACCTACGGATGAAACGCGGAATCGGGGCCCGTGCTGCGTGTTTGGCGACCGGGATGGAGTCGGTTCGGGCGTCGTCGTCGAAGGTCGTGCTCATGCTGATTTCACCAAGCAGAAGGTCAGGGCGTGCACGCCGCTGGATATTTTTTCGGCCTTGACTTCGTTATCGATAGTGATACGGCAACCCAGGTGGTCGCCGTCGCTTTGCGCCGAGATGTTGGGAAACACCGAAGGGGCGGTCGTGCTGAGGACCAACGTCCAGGGCAGCGGCGCACTGTCCACCCGCTGCGGCTCGGCGCTGAGATCCAGGTAGTTCACGTTGGCGCGGTGTGCCGAGCCGAAGATCTCGTATTTGACGACCTTGGGCTTGAACGGCTTGGAATCGTCGACCCGAGCGCTTGTCGCGGTGGCGGCGTTCTCGGCGCCGAAGAACGACTTGACCCGCGCCACGGTGAACCCGCCGACCACCACGACCGCCAC